>Ga0315282_10000253_pt1 | contig 107210 bp, 99 predicted proteins | sample YL17G07_20_MG_FD_203693 | JGI IMG/M metagenome (GOLD analysis project Ga0315282, IMG submission 203693) | Sediment microbial communities from Yellowstone Lake, YNP, Wyoming, USA - YL17G07_20 | ecosystem: Environmental > Aquatic > Freshwater > Lake > Sediment | place: USA: Wyoming | collected...
TGGGGCGAACAACAACCACCGTTCAACACGACATCAATCGACGCACGGGAGCAGAAACATGCGCAATCAAGTGGTCTGGAGTACGTGATTGGGCCTCAAGTGTTAACTTGGGACGTTTACTTAACATATCCGCTTTAGTTTTAAGGAGTGAAACTTTAACACAGAAGCTACAATTTGAGTATGAAGCAACATGCTGGCGTCTAAAGTCAGTTGGCTCCGCGACGTGATTCCGCCCGAACAAGTGGGAACACTCGCAGCTTTCAGGGAAATAAAGGTAACCCGGGCTCCTTCCAGCTCCATCTGCCTTCTCTGCAAGGGGGGCCGGATGCTTTGCGGCAAGCTCCAGTGCCCAATCATCGCCAAGGCCCAGTCGCTCGTTCACTCTAGTCTAAAAATCACCTCCCCAAAAATAGAGGGCTCGACCCCGCCCGCGGTTTTTGTCGGGCGCATCGGCTACCCAAAAGTGTACATCGGCCCCATGGTCCCGCCCTACCGAGGCGACACCGAAATCCTCGACACTCCGGAGCTCTGGCTGGGAAAAAGCATCCAGGACATCATTGACTTCCGGTACGCCCTGATAAGGGGGAAAACACAGGCGAACGTGCATGATGCGCAGAGCGGCGGGAAGCTGCTGGACTCGCTTCAGGAACTGGCGATGGGGAAACAACCCGTTGACGCGGAGGTAACTCTGGAGCGGCTCCCGTCAAAAACCATGGCCCTTGGGAGCGAGATTCAACCATTCGGCCCATCTGCCCCCATGAAATCATTCAGCTCATCCGACGTGAAAACCAACCCTAAAATTGAGGATGTATTTTACGACAGGGACCTGAAAGCCGTTGACGCCGTGGCCGAGCTTTACAGGGAAAATGTGCTCGTCACCCAGATCCAGAAGGCCTTCAGCCTGGGGATGTTAGGAATGGGGAAGAACAGGAGGCTCGTCCCCACCCGCTGGAGCATCACGGCCGTGGACTCCATAATCGCGCAGGAGCTTGTAGAAAGGATAAAACAATTTGGGACAATCGACGAGTACCGCGTCTACACTTTCAACAACCTGGACAACCGGTTTGTGGCAATACTGGCGCCTGAGAACTGGAGTTACGAATGGATCGAAGCTTGGTATCCCGGGACAACGTGGAACCCCAACAGGTGGGCTAACGACCCGGCGATGCTGGGCGACTGGGAGCCCTACCAGGGGCGGACAACCTATCCTGAAGTTGGCGGCTGTTACTATTCCTGCAAGCTGGCCGTGGCCGAGATGTTGGAGCAGGAGAAGAAGCAGGCCTCGGCGCTCGTACTCCGGGAAATCCACCCCGGCTATATCCTGCCTGTGGGGGTCTGGAACGTCAGGGAAAGCATGAGGGAGGCGATGAAGGCGAAGCCTCAGAAGTTCGACAGCTTGCAAGCCGCGCTCGGGTTTGCGATGGGACGGCTGACCATCCCTCTTGACAAATGGACAAAAACCAGCTCCCTGCTGAAGCGGGCCTTCTTCCAGAAGAAAATCACGGAGTTCGCAGCATGAGCGCCGGATATTCATCAATAACTTGCAGGACCGCTCTCTCTCCAAGCAAGCTGCCCGGGCTGCAGTACTCGCTCAACCCGTACGTGGGGTGCGAGCACGGCTGTCTTTACTGTTACGTGCCATCCGTCCTGAAAAACCAGAAGCTGGCCGAGAACTGGGGTAAAACCGTCCAGGCCAAGCAAAACATTGCCAAGGTGCTTGCAAAAGAAGTGAAAACCAAGCCAAGGGGGACAGTTGGGGTGAGCACCGTCTGCGACCCCTACCAACACCTTGAAGCCAAGCTTGAGCTGACCCGTAAGTGCATCAAAATCTTGGCCGAACATGGCTTCCACGTCTCGATCCAGACCAAATCGGGGCTTGTCCTGAGGGATGCCGACCTGATTGTCCCGGAGAAGTTCGACGTTGGGGTCACGATAACAACGATAGACAGACGTCTGGCTTCGATATTCGAGCCCGGGGCCCCGCCGCCGGATGCCCGCGCCCATGTGCTCGAAGAATTTTATTCCCGCGGAGTGGAAACGTGGCTCTTTTTCGGGCCGATAATCCCTAGCGTGAACAACGATGTGGAGACCATCAAAGAGGTGGTGAATGTAGCCTCCGAAACAAAGAGCAAGCTTCTCTACGACAAGCTCAATGTTAATGGGTGGGTGATGAAGCAGCTTGACCCGGCGATTGCTCTTTTGAATGACCCGGAACTTGATGCGTCGGTGGTGATGCGGTGGAACGACGAGTCCTGGGGCCAGACGAGCTCGAAGGTGGAGGAAATCTGCCGAAGTTTTGGGGTAAAGTGCGAACCCGCCTTTCAAAGATGGCACAACAAAGATGGCGAGGGCGGCTGAAAGACCAAGCGTGGAGCCGCCGGTGGGAATCGGACCCACGACCTACGGTTTACGAAACCGTCGCTCTACCGGCTGAGCTACGGCGGCCCGTGAAGACTCCTCGCCCCCAGAAAAATAGCTTCCCAAAGCCACTTAAAACCGCGTGAAGATTTTGAGTTGCAAAACCAATTGGTGAAATAATGCGAGAGCAGTACACCTACTACGCCATCTGGCTTCTAATCGTCGGAAGTTGGGTATTCGGGGTAGTGTACGGGAAATGGGGCGGTGGAACAAACGGCGCCTTCGCGGAGCTCGGCCAGGCCGTGGGCGTCCCTAATCCTGCCAACCTTGCCTGGTGGCACGCACTCATCTACTTCCCCCTCACGGTAATCGCCGCCTTCGTGTTATCTCAGATCTTCTTCGGGGTCGGGGCAGCCGTCTTCCTGTTCGCGAGAGGGGTGATCGACAGCTCCCTCCTGATGACCATGGAGGCTATGATTGGCAGGTGGAACATCCTCTCTATCCCGGGGGGTGAGCTCTGGAACGTCTTCTTCATCATGATCGTGCTGACCGTGAACCTCCCCCTGACCCTATGGGCGGCCCATCTCGGAACCCAGAGGTCCGCGCAGGTCCTATCCCGCCTGAGGGGAAAACCCACCAAACCCGGCTCAGGAGCAAGCCCGTTTTCCAACCTTGTCCTTTGCTTGACTGTGTCCCTCGTGGTCGGGCTGATAGCATCCTTCGCCCTGGCCTATTCCGCAACAGTTTAATAAGAATACAGCGGAAAATGACTGGAGATGAAATTATGAAACTGAGCGAGCATCTGGCCGGTTGCGACGAAGACGTGAGAAAGCTGATATTGAGAATCAGCGAAGCGACCAAAAAAATAGCCAAGGGTTTTGCCAGCCGCCAATCGTATTCTGACACGAAAAATGTATATGGCGAACAGCAGATGGCCATGGACAAGTGGTCTGACGAGATTTTAATCACTGACCTGAAGGGCTCAGGACTCGTAAAGTATCTGGCATCCGAGGAGCAGCCCGAGGTGCTCGAATTCAAGGGCGCCACAGGTGACCTCGGCGTGACCCTCGACCCGCTGGACGGCTCGAGTCTCATAGATGTCAACCTGGCGGTGGGCACCATAGTGGGAATCTACAGGGGGAACGTGCTCTCCCCTGGAAAACAGATGGTCGGAGCAATGTATGTGCTCTATGGGCCACTCACAGTCCTGACTTACACGGTAAAGAAAGGTGTGCATGAATTCGTGTTAAACGAGAATGGCGAATTCGTGATGCTTGAAGAAAACATCAAGATACCGGACGGGAAGATATACGCACCGGGCGCGTTGAGGAAGGACTACCTCCCGTTCCACAAGAAGTTCATAGAAAAACTTGAGAGCGACGGCTACAAGCTCCGTTTCAGCGGTTCGTTCGTGGCCGACGTGCATCAGATTATGCACAAGGGCGGCATTTTCACCTATCCCGGTTTCGTGGGCAAGGAGAGCGGTAAACTGAGATTACTGTTCGAGGCCAACCCGATGGGCTTCATCGTGACGCAGGCTGGCGGGGCAACCAGCGATGGCAAGAAGGATATACTTTCAGTGCAGCCGAACGCGGTGTCACAGCGCACGCCCATTTACATCGGGGGAAAGAAAGAAATAGATCTTATCCAGAAACTTTGTGCAGAGGCAGCTTGTACGGAGGACTAGAGATGTACGAACCTATACCGGGAAACGTTCTGTATCAGAGCCTAAAGGACAAGAACGCGATCATCATGGCCGCCAACGCCCGGGTAACTACGGGCGTTGCGGAGGGCATTTTCAGGGCGGCAAAATCCATGGACTCTGCCATAATTTTCGAGATCGCGAGGTCAGAGTCCAACCTGGAAAAGGGCTACACCGGTCTATCGCCGGCCGATTACTCTGCCCATATGCGCAGGGCGGCTGAAAAAGTCGGGTTTGACATGTGGGTCCTGCACGCTGACCACATCACAGTGAAGAAGGGGACCCCCGACGACATCGAGGGCACGAAAAAGCTCATAGACGGCCAGATAGACGCCGGGTTTACATCTTTCGCCATTGATGCTTCACATCTTTTCAACTTCCAGGGCGGCAACCTCCGGGAAGAGCTGGCGACAAACATTGACGCCACGACCGAGCTGGCAAAGCACATCAAAGCTAGGATGGGGAACAGGCCGTTTGGTCTGGAAGTGGAGGTAGGAGAGATAGGGAGAGCGGACGCCAACGGAATGGTCTTGACAAAGCCAGAGGAGGCTGTGACATTCGTCCGGGCCCTCAACGAGAACGGGATATTCCCGGACCTGCTGGCGACGGCAAACGGGACGCAGCACGGCAACGTGTATGACGCGCAGGGCAACTTGATTGCGAAGGTGGGCATTGATATCCCGCGGACAAAGGCGATTGCGCAGGCTTTGAGGGATAACAAGCTTGACGTCAGAATCGCACAGCATGGAATCACGGGGACGCCAAGAGAGTGGATCAAAACTTTGTTCCCGAAGGGAGACGTCATAAAAGGTAACGTGGCGACATTCTGGCAGAACCTGTATCTGGACACGTTGAAGGTTTGTCACCCTGACCTCTACAAGTCGATCTGGGACTGGACGATAAACAAGTACAAAGAAAAGAACCCGGGCAAGAAGGACAACGAGATATTCGGCAAGAACGTCAAGAACGCCCTGAAGGTCTTCTACGACCAGATTTACGGGGTACCGCAAGAGACGCTCGACACGATAGAGGCCCTGACATACGGCGAGGCAAGGGTGTTCCTGAATGCGTTCAACTCGGCGGGCACGGCATCAATCGTTAGAAAATCTCTCAAAAGATAAGATTGCTTTTTTATATCGGGTGCGGATACCTGAGGACTGTACCGTTATCTATACATTATTTTACCAGTCTTTTTCGCCTGGCCCCTTTTTTCTTCTTTGGCAGATATTTGTCCACAAGCTTTTCCCAGTCAATCCTGAACATGACGATGACGACCAAAACCAGTAGAACTACGGTAATCGCGCCAAAAACCCAATTTTCCGCAACCTGCCCAACAGCGCCGCCAACATAGGTGATGATCAGGGACATCACGATTTTCCCGGCAGCGGTTGCAACAAACACCCTCCACAGGCTGTAGCGGATCATTCCCATTGGAATTAAAATCAGGCTGTCTGGCAGGGGCGTCAGGGCAAATATGAACATTGCAATCATCCCGTACTTGCTAAAAATTTCGGCCATTGCGCTTAAACGGCGCTTGCGCTTCTCGTCGACGACCATGCACGCGGCGCACCCGACCGCGTAGCTTGTGAGCTGCCCAACAGCTGCGCCAAGCCCGAACGACACTGCTAGAATAGTCGGGTCAAAAATCCTGCCGGCGGAGATTGCGAGAAGGGCTACCGTGGTCGGGATTGGGATGAAGACCGAGGCGGAACCTACTAAACCCAAGATGAAGGCACTTGAATAACCTGCGTTCTTCCACGCATCTGCCGACGTGCCTGTGACAACCGTCCAGAAGATAGCTGATGCTAAGACTACAGCAACGATTACAAGTACGAGAAAACAAGAGGCTAACCTTCGGCTTATCATGTTCTTGCCCAGCTATTGACTACCCGAGCCTGAAGTTGTAGAAGTCCTTCACTCTGACAACATCTTCCGGGTGCGGGGTGGATGCCTCTTGAAGGAAAACATTTCTGCTGGCCACAAAACTATGAACCGTCTTTGGCTTTACATGGATCATGGAGCCCTTCTTGAAGTTCTTTCGCGTTCCATTATCGTACTCCACCCAACCAGCGCCCTGAAGCACCCACAGCTTTTCATCCCTGATCTCGTGATGGTGGAGGGAGGTCCGGTGCCCCTCCATTATGTAAAGCAGCTTTTCCAACCCGGTTTTGTCATGCTTCAAGACCTTCTCGTAACCCCAGGGCTTGTCGGTCCTGTTTGAGTACTCTTTTTGGACCGTCTCAAGTTCTTTGGGAGTGTCCACCGAGATCCAGAAAGGCATTCCTTCTTCTTTGTAGTAGGTTAGCTGCCCTTTGGCTGCAAGCTCTGGGAAAGCCGTGGTTTCGATGTTGCCCACCTTGAACTTCTCAAGCACCGGAAGCACCTTTTTCGAAAGGCAGTAAAAGCCAGCGTTTATGTGGTGTTCCAGGACCGGCTTCTCACTGAAGGACTTGATGCGCTTGCCACCGAGCTCTATAATCCCATAAGGACTTTTCATGGGGGTCACAAAAATTGAGCCCTGCAACCCAGATTTCTTCCAATCGTCACACATCTTTTTCAGATTCAGGTCAGTAACCACATCCCCGTTGCTGACTATCACGTCGTCCTTCACGAACTCCATTCCAAGGCGGATGGCGTTCAGTGTGCCCCTGGGCTTGTCCTCCTGAACGTAATCAAGCTTAATCCCCATCCGCTCGCGCCCAAGAGCTTTCTTTACCTTTTCTCCAAGGTGGGCCGTAAGCAAAACCACGCGGTCCACCCCGGCGCTCCTGTACTGGAACAGCTGGCGGTCCGTGATCGTGTAGCCTGGCTTGATTTCAAAGAGGGTCTTGGGGGTATTCTGGCTGAAAGCCCTGAAGCGCTTGCCCAGTCCTCCGCAAAGAATCATCCCAATCATTTCGCCACGTATATCTTTACGTGAGGGGACTATTTTAAAGGAGGGAGCATGCGAATAGGATTCTTCACGGACACCTTCCTGCCGCAGAGGAACGGCGTCGTCACGTCATTGCTCAGCTTCGGCACCGAGCTGGCAAGGCGGGGGCATGAAATCCACGTCTTTTGCCCGAAATGCAGCGTTGGTCACATAAGAGGCATCGAGGTGCACTCCTACCCTGCCGTTAACTTCCGGCCTTACCCTGAGTTCAAGATAGCGATACCTCAAGGCAAGGACAAGGCCCCCCCACTTGACGTTGTCCACACCCACTCCCCTTTCACCATGGGCTTCTTTGGATGGCGGGTTGCGAAGTTTCAGAACATTCCCCGGGTATCAACCTTCCACACGCTGCTCTCGGACTACGCACAGTATGTCTCAAGAATCGGGAAACCTGTGCTCAACCTTGTTTCATGGAGGCTGTGCAAGACTTTCTACAACAGACACGAAAAGGTCATCGCCCCCAGCATGGCGCTCAAAAACCTGCTCAAGAGCCGCGGGATAAAGAAGCCGATCGAGGTCATACCAACCGGCATGGACGTGGGGCTTCTGCGGCCCATCGACAAAACTTCCGCTAGAAAAAGGCTCGGGCTTGGTGACGAAAGGATATTCCTATGCTTGGGGAGGGTAAGCCACGAGAAGAACGTGGACCTCGTCATCCGTGCCATGGCTGACGTGGACGGAAAATTGCTGGTGGTGGGGCGCGGGCCGGCCATGAAAAAACTGAGAAAGCTAGTGGACAAGAAAAAGTTGCGTGGGAAGGTATCGTTCAAGGGGTTCGTTAAGGATGAACTGAAGCCGATGTACTACTCTGCTGCCGATGCATTTGTGATTGCGTCAAAAAGCGAGACCCAGGGGGTGGTGGTGACCGAGGCCATGGCATGCGGAACTCCTGCCATAGGAGCCGACGCCTTGGCCATCCCGGAAATAATAAGCGATGGAGAGAACGGCTACCTCTTCGGGCCGGGCAACCTGAAGCAGCTCACCGGAATCATGCAGACGTTCGAGCCAACGGGAAGGATGAGAAAGAACTCCCGTATGACTTCAGAAGAATACTCCGTTGCGAAATGCACGACCAAACTTGAGGAATTTTACAACACGCTCTAGCTGCTCAAAATCCCAGAAATGCGCCACATTTTTAACTCTGGATGCCGGGTATTACTGACACTGGCATGGGATAAGTGATTTCGTGAAGGTAGTCCTGCTTAACCCAAACACTGGGTTGGATGAAAGAATAGAGAACGAGGGGGCCTGGCCACCGCTCGGCCTTCTTTATCTGGGGACCGTGCTGCAGAAGGATGGCCATGAAGTCAAGTTAATAGACAACACCAGGGCGCGGTTGCCTGTTGAGCCAGTCGCGGAACGGGTGGATAAGGAAAACCCGGATGTCGTTGGGATAAGCACCCTGACGCCGACGTTCAGGCAGGCAGTAAAACTCGCGGGGGCAATAAAGAAAAAAAGCCCTGACGCAAAAATCGTCTTCGGGAACTACCACGCGACTTTTGAGTATGAAAGGATACTGAAAAATTGCCCCATGGTCGATTGTGTTGTCCTGGGGGAGGGGGAGTACACCTTTTCAGAGCTGGTCAACGCGATGGAAAAAGGCAAGAAAATCGACGACATCAGGGGCATCGCGTTCAGGTCGAACGGCAAGGTGGTCAGGACCCCGCCCGCCCCAGCCATCCAGGATCTTGACAAGCTTCCTTTCCCGGACAGGGCACTGCTGGAACACGATTACCGCTCGGAGGTGGTCGGAGTCATCGGCAGCGGCGGGAAGTTCACCACCCTGCTGACCTCAAGAGGGTGCCCGTACGGCTGCAAGTACTGCGCTTGCGCGGCCTTCTCGTCCAGGAAAACTAGGTTCAGGTCGCCGGAAAATGTTGTTGAAGAGATGGAAATGCTGCAGGGGGCTGGCTATGAAGAGGTCGGTTTCGTGGACGACAACCTGCTGCTGGACAAAAGGCGCGTCGAGAAAATCTGCGACCTGCTGAAAGCCCACAAAATCAAGTTGAACCTGTGGGCCGAAGGCAGGGCCGACCAGGCATCAAGGGAAATGTTGACTAAGTTCGCACGGGCCGGCTGCAAGACCATATACTTCGGGATTGAGAGCAGCACCCAAAAGGTCCTGGACTACTACGGGAAAAACATCACACCTGAAGACAGCAGGAAGGCCGTATCAAACAGCAAGAAGGCCGGGATCGAAAACGTCATCGGATCTTTCATCGTCGGCGCGCCAATCGAGACGCTGGAAGACGTGAAGCAGACGTTCGACTTTGCCATGGGGCTGCAGGGCATGGACTTTCCACAGATGAACGTCCTGAACCTCTCACCTGGAATGGAGCTGTGGAACACCGCGATAAAAGATGGATATCTGAAAGAGGACGATTACTGGGACGTGCCCGTGGCAGCCGTAAACATCTTTCCATCCCACATGAGCGAGAAAGAGATTACTGGGATGGTTGACGGCTTCTACAAGGAATTCATCAAAAGACCAAGCTACATAGTCTCACAGCTTTTGAAAACGGTGAAAAGCGAATACCGTCTGAGGATAGTGCTCGCGAACCTCCGGGCTGGAACTGGTCTTGGATCCTCACTCAAGCAGTTGTGGGGCGGTTGACGGGTGCACACCAGTAAATCTTGGTCGGCGCTTTTTAACGGTGAAGAATAGAAAAAAGTTTACATATGTGCGCTGAAATGTAATCAGGTGACAAAACATGAGGATATCCGTAATAGTCCCAACTTACAACGAGGGGAAAACTCTAGAACCATGCTTGCTCTCCCTGAGGCAGCAAAAATTTGAAGATTTTGAGCTAATGGTGGTGGATGGACACAGCACCGACAACACGGTGGACGTTGCAAAAAAATATGTTGACAAAGTGATTTTCGACGAGGGGAAGGGGGCTGGCGCGGCGAGAAATTTGGCAGCCAAGCAGGCCAAATCCGATATAATCGGTTTCGTTGACGCTGACACCGTTGTTCTTGATGACTGGGTGAAAATCATCGACGAGGATTTTCGTAAATTCAACTTGGTCGGGCTCGGCGGGGTTATTCGCTCTTGGGGCGGGAATATAATCGACCAAGCTGTCTTCAGATTTGGATCAGACATCATTTACCAGATAACGCAGCACTTTGGATTCTACCAGCTATCTGGCGCCAACTCTGCCTTTTTAAAATCCGCGTATCTCAATGCCGGTGGGTACAACGAATCGCTCAAAATGCTGGATGATCTTGAAATCGGGCTCAGGATGAAAAAGTACGGGAAACTCATGGTAGACTCCAGACTGGTGGCCTACAGCTCCCCACGAAGGATGCGCCAAAAAGGACACACGAAGACATTTTTGAAGTACATGAAGGCATACGCTCAGCTGTTCTCCAAAAAAGAGGTCAACATGGAGTACCTGAGGGACATCTCAAAATAACATCATTTTTCGGCGTTGATCTTGGCTGCCGTTGTCATTGCGCTATCAATCACTGCATCCATGTTCAAGTACTTGAACTCTGAGAACCTGCCGCAAAGAACTATCCCCTCCTCGGCGAAAAATTCCCTGCATATTTTGGTGTTTTTGGAGTAATCCATGTCATTTATCACATATGCGTAACTAGACCTCATGACTTTGGCAAAGCAGACTTTTTTCCGGCTGGCAATCTTGTGCTCGTCGAGCTTGGCGACGACATGGTCAACCAACTTCTTGTCCTTCATTCTCCAGATTTCATCTCCCGGTTTACACGTTATCTCTGCGATTGCTGAACTCTTTCCTTTGGGGACAACGTACGGGCTATGGTTGAACACAAAGGAGACCTTGTTGAACATCCCCTCCTCGTCCCTCGGGAAGTAGAGCCAGTGGATGTCGTTTATGTGGGGGGTGTTGTACCCCAGCAGAACCGTTACAAGCGAGTTAAATTTCAATGCCTTCGCCGCTCTCCTGACCTCAGCTGGAGTGCCCCGGTAAGCGTCGGCCAGCTCCATAACTGGGATGGTCGAAACCACCTTATCAAAGATTTTCTCCTTCTTACCGTCAGAAACTACCCAGGATTTGCCCTCCCCCTTTACGCGCTTCACGTCAAAATTTGGGGTTATTTTGCCCCTTGCTTTTTGTTCAAACCTTTTCACAAGCGCCTGAATCCCTCCGACACGCGGGTAATAAAAGTGGAGCTGGTGGGTGTACCCCTCTGTCTGAAGACCGAGGGAAGATTTAACCACGTCCCCGAGGGGCGGCTGCGGAATCCTGTCTTTCACCCAGTCCACGGCCATCTTTGCTGGCTCAATGTTCCAAATCTTCCTGTTGTACGGGACCAGATACTCGTCCGCGATTCCCTTTCCGAATGTGCAGTACATCCACTCCATGAAGTTTTTGGGCTCCCGAAGCTCGCCGCGCTCCCGCGCAAGCCATACCTGGAGGTAATTGTAAAGACAATTGAAGTTGTCCTCTCTGGAAAGGTCCGAAAGACCATTCTCGAAAGGGTACTTCACGTACCTGCCCTTGAAAAAAATCTTCGTGTTCCTCTTGTTCTTGAGCAGATTCCCGCGCAGCAACATTTTCATGAAATCCATTACTTTGGCATTTTTTGAAAAGATTATATGCCCGCCGCCGTAATCGAACGTGAACCCTTTTTCCTTAAGGCTCCTGCAAAGACCGCCGCACTCCTCGTTTTTTTCAATAACCTCGCAATCATGCCCCAGAAAGTTTGCCACGCCCAGACCCGCCAAGCCGCCGCCTAAAATTCCAACTTTCGTGCAATCACCTATGAGTTCTCGAAAAATTTTCATGTGTTTTTCTGTAGTGCTCCACGGTTTTTTCGGCTATCAAATCCCAGTCAAATTTTTTAATTGCGATGTCCCTGCTCCCCTTGCTCATCCGCCGCCTCATCTTCTCGTCCTCTATCATCATCCTCATTTTCTCCGCTAATCCTCTCGTGTCCCTTCGCTTGAATGTGAAACCGTTCTCCCCTTCTTCAATCACTTCTGGGTTCCCGCCAGCATCGCTGACGAGCAACGGCGCACCACATGCCAAAGCCTCCAAAAGGGCTATCGGCAGGACCTCCCAGAGTGATGGCAATACGAAAATGTCTGCCGAGGAGTATAGGTTCGGTAGCTGCTCCTCCGGGATGAAGCCTGGGAACACTATATTTTTGTCTACCCCCAACTTCCTCGCCCTGACCTCCAGCTTTGCCCTTTCCTTTCCCTTGCCGACTATCAACAATCCGGTCCTGGGATGTTCCTTGACCACCTCAGCCATCGCATCGACCAGGTATACCAGTCCTTTCTGCTCGATCAGCCTTCCAAGGAAGACCGTCAAAAAGTCGAACCTGTCCGAGTACTCTTTTTTGAAAGTTTTTTCCGATGGCTTGAAAACTCCCGTGTCCACTCCGTTGTAAAGGACCTCGATTTTTTCTTTGTCTACCCCGTATTTGGCAATGTCTTCCTTGACAAAATTGCAAACTGCGACAATCTTGTCTGCAGCTTTTATGATTTTTTTCCCGTACGCTGTTTCGAATATAGTCCCCAAAAAGGTAACCATCGGGCTAATCCCGACCGGCCTGGCGTTGTGCAGCGTCAGCATGAAAAGTTTTTTTTTCTGCTTTGCGTATTTTGCGACAAAGCTGAAGCTGGGGTACCAGCGGCCTTCGAGGTGAAAAATGTCTATGCCGATATCCTCATCAAGCTCGGGGATTTCTTCCTTCACTTTTGAAGCAACGACAAGCGGGGGCGGGTATATCAGCGGCATCTTGTACTGTTTAACCTCGGTCCTGTAGACCTCCATCCCTTCAACATTTTCCCGCGCCTTTGTGCCTTCAAGCCTGGAAGTGTAAACGATGACGTTCTCGTGCTTGGCAACCCTCCTGCCCATCTCATACATGTGTTTCTCTGTTCCCCCGATGTAGGGGTGGAAAAACGCGTTTACGAGGCAGATGTTCACCTAGTTCCCCACAAAAATGTTCCACTATGATATAATAACTTTTTGTAATGGGGACCGAAAATCACTATACTCCGAGACTCGGCACGTCTGCTTATTTTGTTTTAACGCCCCGTCGCACTTTAATCCCTAGATAAGAAACCACTCCTACCCCACACAGGCTGCTAAAGACTAAAGTAATGGCTCGGTCGATGAGCGTCGCGCTTACCGCAATTTCTACTGGGACGCCGAACAGCATCAAAACCGAAATTATCGTGACATCTATCGTTCCAACGCCGCCTGGTAAAAGCGGCAATAAACCCGCAATGGTTGGCAACGTGGCGGCCAACATCAACATCGATATTGGCACTGGTGGGCAGTTAAGCGCTTGAAGGACAACAAACAAACGGGCCATGCTAAAAGTCCAAATGAACGCTGAAAAAGTACACATGCTGGCCGCTACCTTCCACCTGCTCAGAACTGAATGGGCTCCCTTGTAAAAATTGTCTACTCCTCTGGACACCTCGGTTTTGCTTAACCGCAATCTAAAAGTACGAAACACCCGCGCCGCGAACGCCTTTATTTTCCCCGCTCCAACCCTCCTGCTCAAAACGCGTGCCAAAATTACCAATATGGTAACCACGGTTGCCATCCAAACCCCCGTTATAATGAGCACGACTAAAACAGATGACGCATAAATAGACGTGAGCAACCCGACCATCATGAAAGAAAGAAAAACTGGCAGATCTAGCAGGATCTCCATGGCTATTGACGCAAACCCTGCCGAATATGGGACCTGATGGGTCTTCTTTATCAAGTAACTTCGGGCAATCGGATCGCCACCAGCATAAGTGAGAGGGGTGATGTTTGCAAGGAATATGCCTCCCAAAACCACCAAATAAACGTCACGCAAACGCTTGTAATAACCAACCGCGGAAAGAGAAATCCGCCACCGGGCCGCCCAAAATAAAATGCCCGTCAAATAAATTCCAACTGCCACTACCACCAACCCATAGTTGGCCCTGCCCAAGGCGCCAGCCATTCCGGAAAGGTTTTCCCGCAACAGAAACACAACGGCCAGCAGTATAATGACTACAATGACAAGCGAGATGAGGAACCTTCTCCTGAAAGTTGTCTTTTGGGGTTTGGCCATTCAAGCCTCCAAGAATACATGTTAAGACATACTAAAAATGAGACGCCCAATCTTTGGTAGGCAAAAAAATCTTGGCCATTGATTGCTGGTATCTTATTTTGCCATTCGCTTTGCTTTCTGTTCTGTAACCCTGCCGTGCTTTACTCCAAGATGAGAAATGGCCACGCCGCCCACCAGCGTGCTGAAAACCAGCGTTATCGCCCTCTCGATTAAAGTTGCACTGATTGCGATGTCCAACGGCGCCCCGAAGACCAAGAAAACCGACGTGATGGTCGCGTCAACTGTTCCCAATCCGCCCGGCAGTAGGGGAATCATGCCAACTAACGCGGGCAGGGTCACTGCAAAGAGGAGCATGTGCAAGGGTGGTGCAAAGCCGAGCGCCAGAAATATCAAAAATAGTCTGAAAATAGCTAAAATCCAGAGAAATACGGTAATTGCCACTACGCGGGCCACTACCGTTTTATTTTTGATTATTTGATGAGATATAGAATAAAAATTCCTTATGTTGTGCTCTATTTTTGCATGATTAATGCGCCTGTGGAAAACATTGCCCACTTTTGAAATCAGTCTAGATATACGACAGGCCCCGACGGTACTGGATATAACGCGTGTGAAGAAGAAACTCCAACCGATGACAAACGCCACCCAAAGTCCGACCACCAGCGGGAAAAACCAAATTGCCGCTCCCTGGGTAGACAACATCACTCCCATCGCCAACAATGAAACGTAAACAGGAATATCCAATATGAATTCTGTCCCAATCGTGGCGAAACCATGGGTGTACGGCACCATTTTAGTCTTCTTCAGGATGTACGACCTCGCTATCGGGTCCCCTCCACTGTAGGTGAACGGTGTGACGTTGTTTATGAAAATGCCGCCGAAGATAATCACGTAAAGGCTCCTTACCTGTATTGGGTGGCCGACCGCGGAAAGCGTCACATGCCAGCGCAACGACCAAAGAGCTAATCCTATGGTGTACGTCAAAAGAGCTGCCGCCGCAAAAAGATAGTTGGCCCTCCCGAGGGCCCGCAACATCGAACTAATGTTTTCTCTGAGAAGAAGTACTGCAGCAGATAATACCACCACGAAGATAAGCAGGAACAACAACACTGTTCTCCCCCGAATAAGCCTGTCTTTCGCCATCAAACCCACAGTTTCACCAATCTACCGGAATTACTTTAAGCGTTGCTTTTGCAAAACTTGGTTGATTGTTCCGCCCACTTGACCGATTAACATCACGCCTACGGAATGCCTATATATTTTCGGCCCAGAGATAATCCATAAGAATTGTCTGAGGTGATGCTCACGAAAATACTCGTAACGGGAGGGAGCGGATTTATAGGAAGTCACCTAGTCTCTCAGCTTACCGCGCGCGACCACGAGGTTTACTCTTTGGAGCGGCACGTTACTGGACGATATGTTCTGGGTCTTGCTCGACGAACGATAGTTTATGGGAATTTGCAGGATAGCTTTGTCATCCGCAAAATTGTCCGGGAAATCCAACCGGAGGCGGTGTTTCATCTTGCGGCCATAAGCCCGGTCGCTTACTCCTATGATCACCCCCAAGAGGTCCTTGAAGTGAACACTCTTGGGACAATCAACCTGGCTGAAGCCTGCTTGCGGGAAGTGCCCCGCTTCAAGCATTTTCTGTATGCCGGGACCTCGGAAGAATATGGAAACCAAACTAAATTTCCAATTAAGGAGGATGCCGAGTTGAGACCAAACAGCCCTTATAGCGTCAGCAAGGTCGCTTCTGATAAATACATCCAATACATGCGGGATGCTTATGATTTCCCGGTCACTGTTCTTAGACCGTTTAACACCTACGGCCGCAAAGGAGACGCACATTTCGTGATTGAACGTGCGATAACTCAAATGCTCAAAAACAAAAAAATCGTGCTCGGGGATCCAACGCCTACGCGGGATTTCATGTATGTGGATGATCACGTAAACGCTTACTTGACGTGCTTGGACAACGAGAAGGCAATCGGGGGGGTCTTCAACTTCTGCACTGGTAGAGGGATAACAATCAGGAAGCTGGCCTCTTTACTTGCTAAGCTAACGGATTTTGATGGCAAAATCATCTGGGGGGCCATCCCTGCCAGACCACTGGATATCCAAAAGCTGGTCGGCAGTTGCGAGAAGGCCAAGCGCGTGCTGGGCTGGCGGCCCAAGTATACGCTTGAGAAGGGCCTAAAACTGACTGTAAAATATTGGGAAAACAAACTGGCTGAAGGAGCCATGCATGAGTAATATCTGCATCGTTGCCCCAACATACAATGAAGCCGAAAACGTGCCAAAGCTCGTTGAAAAACTAGAAGAAATTCTTAGGCAAGAAGACTTTAAGATAATAATCGTTGACGACGACAGCCCGGATGGCACGGCAAAGATAGCTGAGAAGCTGAACATGCGATATGGGAACATCGTCGTCCACAAAAGGGCAGGGAAGCTTGGGATTGGTTCAGCAATTAGGGAAGGCATGGAAATCGCGCTGTCCCTCCCAGATATCAAGTTCATCGTGACCATGGACGCTGACTTTTCGCATGACCCCCAAGATCTCCCCCGCTTGCTTCACGAGGCTGAAAAATCGGGCCTTGTCCAAGGGAGCAGATACGTGGAGGGTGGCAAAATAGTTGGATGGGGAGTTCTTAGGAGAACGATAAGCCAAGGCGCAAACCTTCTTTGTAGAACTTTGCTCAGAACCCATCTCAAAGAGCATACTACTTATTATCGCGTTTATTCTAGGAAATGCGCGGAAATTGTTGTAAAAGATGCGCGTCGCGACGGATACGAGTTTGCCATCGCTTCCATTTTAACTGCTAAAAACCACGGTGTCAAGATTACAGAAGTCCCAATCACTTTTGTTGACAGGACTGGCGGAGAAAGCAAGTTGAAAAGTTTTGACATCTTCAAATGGTTCTTTTTTATAATGAAAACATTTTTGACGCAGCCGTTAAAAAGGCTCGAGTAAACCGCTGTAAGTAGGAGGCCAATGAAAATGCGTTTGCCACGAGTCTTGAATAGGATTGAACCAGCGCGTTTTCTCAAGTTTTGCTTGGTTGGCCTGAGTGGGGTCGCTGCGAACGAGGGGCTATTTTATACCCTTACGCGATTCCTTGGTGTCTACGATCTTATTTCTCTCGCCGTAAGCACTGAGGCTTCCATCCTTTCTAACTTCGTCTTGAATGAGCTGTGGACATTCAGGGACAAAGCTGGTTCTGCGATGGGGATTCTTAGGAGGATGCTAAAGTATCAGGCCATTTGTGTGGGCGGGTTGGTCATCAGTTACGGGATTTATTTGCTATTTACCCGAATCTTCCAAGTGTATGACCTGCTATCTCTCTTATTTGGCATAATTGGGGCAACGGTATGGAACTACTGTATGAGCCTCATGTGGGCGTGGAAAGGTGGCAAATAAAACAATAAGAAAACTCGCACGGCAATCAAAAGATAAAGTGCGCAATAGCGGGCGCCGACGCTTGGCCCTGCTACTTTTGCTCGCCTTGGGCGTGCGCATCGTTTTTATGAATCTCGACCACCCCTGGGACGTCGGGGTGTGGAACGGTTTCTTCGCGGACTTGGCGCACAATGTATCCCCATACGAAACCCTGGAAAATCAGACCCTTGATGCCCGGTCACGGTACGGCGTTGGGCATGCAATTTATTATGAAGGGTACGCATATCCTCCTCTCCCCATCTTTATTTACTATCCATTGGCAAAACTTTACGGAACTTTTTATCAGCTGGAACACGTCAACGTGACTGCTGGGCAACTAGCCAGCGCTCCTGTCCCTTGGCTGTTTGATTTCCTCTTCAAACTGCCGATATTCTTGGCCGATATCGGGATTGCCTTGCTGCTATACAAGATGACCAAGAAGAACGAGAAGTCAATGAACATGTTTCTCTTCAATCCCTACGTTATCTTCATCAGCGTATGGATGTTTGACAGCATTGCCGTTTTCTTCCTGCTGCTTTCGCTATACTTTTTCGAGCGGGCGAGATATGACCTGAGCGCAATCTCGCTGTCGCTGGGGTTCCTAACGAAATTTTATCCCATCTTTGCACTCCCAATTTTCTGCTTGGAACTGATTCGGCGGCGCTCTTGGAGATTCCTTAGATATGCGACGATTTTCGGGGTGGTTTCCATGGTGTTCATACTGCCGTTTCTGAATGGATTCACAACCAGCCTGAGCTTCCAAGCGCTCAGGGCGCCGCAGGGGATAACACCGTTTTCATTCGCTCTATCTGGAAAGCTTATGGACGAACAGACCGGTTTTCAAATCCTTTACATAATTGTGCCTGCCATCGGTATTTTCGCGCTTGTCACCGGCATGTGTTTGGTTTACGCACACTTGGCCAAAAAAGAAATTTCCCTGCGGAAAAAACTGCTGATGACTTTCTTGGCCTACCTGATAGTTATGAAAGTCGTGAACGAGGCCTATTCCCTGGTGCTAATCCCGCTGTTCATTCTGCTCTTCCAGGAAGTTGACCCCTCCAAAAGAATCAGGATGTACGGGGGGCTTGTTCGAACATCATACAGAATTTTGTACCACGCCATCTGGATAATGCCGCTGACCTTTGCAATTTTCAACACCCCGATCACGAACTTCTTGGGCAACTTTGGAGTGCCGGTGACTCTAGGTCCGAGTACCAACAACTGGTTCTCGCCGGGGCTCGTTGTTCTAGGGTTTTTAATCATCGCGTTCTATATCACGCTGTGGGTGTCTCTCTTGGCTCTAAAAAGAGAGAAAAAATAAAAAAACGCGACGCATTGCTTGGGCTCCCTCTTTCAATATCGCTTTATGGGCATCTCGCCTATTTTAAAAAGTGGGAAATGTGAAAAAACGCGACGCATTCATTGGACGTCTCGCAAAACACATTGACAAAATAATCATCGGGACCAGCTACATCATCCTTCTTGTTTTTATTTTGGCCACCGCGTCGAGCATTCGGGTTGAAGAGAAAATGATAGAACGGGGGATATGGACTGAATACAGGCGAATCGGCAACAGTTACTTCACCGTCATGTACTCGCTCAACACTGGGGACAACAAGCCTGCCATAATGTCGCCATCCGGTGATGAGCTTTTGGTAGTCGATGGCTGGGAGTCCACTGTAACAGTTGACAACTCCTCCCGCAGTTTTTGGGACCATATTTACCGAAATGTCAGCGGCGGGGACGAAATACTCCACAACATGGTGTGGGACAATTATCAACTTAGACAAACAACTCGTCTGCATGACAACCTCCTGACCATGACTTACGATTTCCTCCACGGCAATGAAAATGGTTCAAACTTGCAACTGGACATACTGCACAGGTACACGAAATTTACAACCGTTGTTATAGACAACCAAACCATTCACGACGCTTCCGTTGAGAATGAAAACACCATCTATAGGTTGGAAATAAGCCTCAGTCCTAAACTCACCGCTGAGAATCTGCCATACTGGAGCATTGAGAACTCGGCAGGGCGGTTTAAACTGCGCCTAGAGCTGGAAAACATCGCGGCTGACTACAACTGGACGACCGTTGGGGAAATCAGCATGTCCTGCGAAAAAATGCAAAAATGAAGTTTTGTTAAGCATCAATTACCACTCAAGCGACCACAACAATTGAAAACATTCAAAAGTTAAATCAACAAAACCAAAGTATTTGGTTTATAAGCTTTTCACGCAATCAGCATTTGATGGCAGTAGGTGTAGATCTCAGGGCCTGGGGGCGAAAAAACCTCCATTACATCGTGGCTTGGCTGGCCATGGGAGTGATTTTGTTCGTCATAATCATAAAAGAACTCGGAATTTACTCGCTGGTGCTGTTCGCGCCATTCCTCCCATACCTTGCCATAACACTAGCAAGAATGCACCAGGAGTTGAAAAAACGCTACTCGCCCACATAACCGTGCCGTTGATAATCTACGGGGTTTTCCACGGCCTGAACCCCGCCGCGCTTCTCGCGCTTCTAGTGGGCGCCAACATTTCCAGCCTCGATGCCCTTCCGACCTTGATAAGAAAACAGCCCCCCAAAGAGTCGACAGAAGAAGCACACGCTGCCACCGTCCTGCACACCCTGTTTTTCTTCGTGGTGTGCTTTGTGCCACTTTATTTCATATTCAATCTCTTCACGCAATCAGCATTTGCCATCGCTCTCGCGTTCATGATAGGCGGGTTCACTCACATTCTCATAGACGCGCTCGATGAAAAGGGGCGGATGCTGCTTTACCCGTTCAGCAAGAAATTCTACGGCCCCAATCTATTTACCTATGACTTTTGGACATACACCACCAACAAGAAAATATTCGTGCTGGAGGCGGCTCTTTTTGTTGTGGCTTTCGTGCTGATGGTCTTCAGGTAAAATTATGACCGTGAGGCGCTATGGGGAACTAACTATGCCCAAGAAAGCAATCAAAAAGGAACTTTTGGAGATATTGGCCTGCCCAGTGTGTAAGGGAGATGTAAAGCTCAAGGGAAATGAACTCTCGTGCGTCAAGTGCGGTCGGATATACCCGATAGTAGACGGGATACCTTGCCTCCTGCCTCCCGAGTTCGCACCCTCCAGAAAACCCCAAAGTTCTGGCTGAAACTACCGCGCGGTTATCGAAATTTTGATCTCCGTTTCTGGGTCCTTAATCCTGTTTACGAAATCCGGTGAAAAGTCGGAGGCGGCTTTGTCTGCCAAGATTGCGAGCGTTCGGCCGCATATGAACGAGCTCTTCCTGACGACGAAATCTCTGGGATGGTCTAGAGTCAAGGACGGGTGGCCTTGGGCTTTAACTTTCTCGGCCATTTCCCCTGCCTGGATGGTGATGAGGAGTGCTTGACCGGACCTTACCACACGCTTCAGTTCTGGCGGCAGGTCTGGCCCGACATTGTCCAGGCCCACCGCGACGATACAGTCGCCCTTGGGACCTACCTCTTGATCTTTCGTTAACATGAAGGTCGTCCGGTGCCTGGCTGTTATTCCGGGGTGTCCTCTTGCCCTTATGACAAGGCTTGCCATACCTCAACAATTAAACCACGCGCCCAGATATTGCTTTGGTCATATGTTCCAGAAGCGGGAAAATCTGGTCAAACGTCTGATTCAGTTGGGCTACCTGAAGAAACCGGAAATCATCGCAGCTTTCAGGAAGGTCCCACGGGAGGAGTTCGTCCCTGAAAAAATCCGGGAGTATGCATATTCCGACCAGCCGCTTGCCATAGGCCACGGCCAGACGATATCCGCCCCGAGCATGGTTGCGATAATGATGGAGAGCCTGAGCCTGAGGAAGGGAATGAAGGTCCTGGAAATAGGGGCCGGGTCCGGGTACAACGCTGCAATCACCGCTGAGATCGTTGGCCCTGAGGGTGAGGTGGCTACAATCGAGAGAGTTGAAGGGCTGGCCAACTTCGCCAAAAATAACCTGAAGAGGGCGGGCTATGGCCGGGTCGAGGTAGTGGTGGGCGACGGGACACTCGGCTACAGTGAAAAGGCGCCCTGGGACGGGATACTGGTCACGGCCTGCGCACCCGAGCTCCCGGAACCGCTCCTGCAGCAGCTGAAGATTGGAGGGAAGCTAGGCGCTCCGGTCGGGCAGCACTACATGTACCAGACGTGGACCGTTGCCGAAAAGAAGAGTGATGGAAAAATCAAAACCAGCGAACACGGCGGGTGCTCTTTTGTGCCGCTCGTCGGGAAACACGGGTGGAAAGAAGATTAACCGAACCACTTCTCGATCTGGGCCTGCCCTCGCTCCGCCTTCCCCTTCATCAGCTTTTCTATCCCGCTCTGCACCCTGTCCTCTGAGAAATCGTGCTCACCACAAAGGAAACTTTTGATGCCTTCGGGGTCGGGGTCGCCCCACCGGAGCTGGTACTGGTCAGTCACGTCCGGCTTCAGAAAAATCTCTCTAACTTCCATGGGGTCAACCTCAAACTTCCCACCCAGCTCTGTCTTCACTATCTCGGCCATTGAGCCGTGCTTCTTCACGAGCTCGAGCGCCTTCTTTGGCCCGATTCCCTTTATCCCCTCGTTGAAGTCCGTGCCAATTAGAACACCAATGTCCACGAGCTGCTCCCGCGTCAAGCCGAGCTCACCCAGCACCCGCTCCAGCTCTATCAGCTCGGGAAACACCTCCACGTAAACATCCTTTCCCGGAAGCTTCCTCCTGCCGGTTATCGCGAGATTCCTGACCAGCGTCGGGGCACCGAAAAGCAGGCTGTCGAAATCCTGGCTGGCCGCCGCCCAGGCGTCCCCTCGCTGGACGAGCCGCGCGGCCTGGGCCTCCCCTTCTCCCGGGGCCTGAACCCAGGGAATGCCGATGACATCCAGAAGAGCCTTGGCCTGATTTATCATGTCTGTGTCGACCCGCCCGGCCCTCTGGGCAAACTTCCTCGCGTCCTCCACCCGTCCCTCATCAAGGGCCCTCTTCCACTCTGCTGCCGCCTCGACCCTGACTTCCTTGCGATGCTCGACCGTCTTTACTTTGAGGACCGGATATCTCCCGTCAAACACGTAAGCCGGCTTGATCCCCGCCTCGACAAAGTTGGCCGTCCTGTAGAAGAGCCCGGAGAGGTGGGAGGTTACCCGCCCCTTCGAGTCCCGCAGAAGCTCCCCGTCTCTCTGCCGGATAATCGAGAGGAACTGGTAGAGCGAGTTCATGGCATCTACCGCAATGACCTGCCCGCGGAGCTGCTCCAGAACGAGGGTCTGTTTGACCACTGTGTCGCCGAGCTGTACACCCATATGGAACCCAATTGAACTACGCAACGGCGCTTATTTTAGGTGAACTAAGGCCGGGCAAAATCAGGCGAGAGCGGCCTTTTTCTGACCAGGAAGCCTTCTGACCACCGTTATCGGGACCGCGTCCGCCTCGAACTCATGAAGGGCGATGTTGATGGGGTCTGTCATATTCTCTGGAATATCAACCAGCACCGGAGCTCCCATCGATATCTGGAGCGCCCTCGCGCCTATAACTCGGGCTTTCTCATAGCGGGTATATTTTTTTGAAAAAATGCGTTGCCCCCCGTCAGAACCCCATTCCGCCCTCAGGGCCCATGGGGGCCGCTTCTCCTTTACCCAGCTTGGTCGCCGCGATGACATCGTCAATCCTGAGTATCATCTCCGCGACCTCGCTCGCTGATTTTATTGCCTGAATTTTGACCCTGAGAGGCTCCACTATCCCTTTTTCCAATGTGTTGAGGACCTTGCCGCTTATTACGTCGAGACCAACGTTCTCATTCCCCTTCTTCTCGTGCTCAGACCTTAGACGGACGAGGATGTCTATTGGGTCAAGCCCCGCGTTTTCTGCCAGTGTCCTCGGAATCGCTTCTATTGCGTCCGCAAACAAATTCACGGCCAGAGCTTCTCTGCCACCAACCGTGTCCGCATACTCCCTCAGCCCTTTTGCCACTTCCACCTCGGGAGCGCCCCCTCCCCCAACCACCTTTCCATCTTCCAAAGCAGCAGAAATCACAGAAACTGCGTCGTGCACGGCCCTTTCGACCTCGTCAACCACATGCTCGGTCCCGCCCCTGACCAGCAGGCTGACGGCCTTCGGGTTCTTGCACCTCTCAATGAAAGTCATCTCTTCCCCGGCAATCTTGCGCTCCTCCACCAGATCTGCCGCGCCGAGGTCTTTGGAGGTAAGGTCTTTCAGGTTTGTCACCAGCTTTCCCCCGGTCGCCTTTGCCAGCTTTTCCATGTCTGACTCCTTGACCCTCCTTTCGGCGAGGATCCCTGACTTTGCAAGGTAGTGCTGGGCGACATCGTCTATGCCTTTCTGGCAGAGCACAACGTTGGTGCCGGATTTCTTTACCTGATCTACCATTTCCTTTAGCATGCGCCTCTCCTCCTCCAAAAAGCTCTTGAGCTGCTCGGGGTCAGTGATGTTAATCTTAGCCGACGTCTCGGTTCCTTTTACCTCAAGGGCCAGGTTTAGCAGGGCTATCTTGGCCTTCTCGACACGCCTCGGCATTCCCGCGTGGACCACCTCTTTGTCAAGAATCACGCCGTTGATGAGCTGAGAATCCGAGGAGCTCCCCCCGCTCTTCTTCTCGACCTTTATGTTGTCTATGTCCGCCTCGATCTTCCCATCAACCTTCTCCACGATTTGTTGCGCGGCCTTGACGCAGAGCTCCGCCAGCTTTCCACCAAGAGCCTCGGAACCCTTGCTGCTCATGGCAGTCTGCGCGATCTGCTTCAGTATTTTGTCGTCTTCCTCAGAAACTGGCGTTGCCATCTTCTCAAGTATCTTGAAAGCCCGCTCGGCCGCAAGCCTGTAACCACTGATTATGTGGGCCGAATGGATGTCCTGGTCAAGCAGCTCCTCCGCCTTCTTGAGAAGCTCGCCGGCGAGGATGACAGCGCTCGTCGTGCCGTCCCCGACCTCGTCCTCTTGGGCCTTTGCGACCTCCACCATCATCTTTGCGGCCGGGTGCTCCACGTCCATTTCCTCTAAAATCGTGACGCCGTCGTTTGTTATCGTGATGTCCCCCATGCTGTCAACAAGCATCTTGTCCATGCCGCGGGGGCCCAAGGTTGTGCGGACGGCCTCGGCTATCGCCCTGGCCGCCATTATGTTCATGCGCTGGGCGTCCCGCCCCATGTACCGCTGGACGTTCTCGGGCAGTATTAGCACCGGTTGTCCACTTAATTGACTCGCCATTCAATCAAACCATCTTATGTAAGACTTGCCATCTTATTCAAAAAGTAAGGGCTTAAAAACCTTCCCGAGGGTGCCATTTTTAGCCTGAAAACTGACTTGGTTTGGTTCCAATGAAGATAGAACTCAAGGAGGATATCGGGTTCTCGGCGGCCCACTTTGTGATTGGGCACAAGAAGTGCGAACACCTCCACGGCCACAACTGGCGGGTCGGCGTGACGGTGGAAGGGGAAGAGGACGACCGCGGGCTGGTGGTGGACTTCCTGGAACTCGGGCACATGATGAGAAAAATATGCGAGGCTTACGACCATCGCCTCCTTCTCCCTGAAAAAAACAGCGGCCTGAAGCACACAGAGGATGGCAAGATTACCAAAGTATCCGCGTGCGGCCGCGAGTACGAGTTCCCGACCGAAGACATAGTCTGGCTGCCGGTACTCAACATAACCGTGGAAGAGCTGGCAAGAGTGGTGATAGATGAGGTTGCCAAGGAGCTTTCAAAATATCCGAACGTGAGAAAGATAACAGTCTTTGTAGAGGAATTGCCCGGGGAAAGCGCGACAGAAGAACGCAATATCAGGGGCTGACGGCCGAATGAAGGGCACATACGTCCTCTTCGCCCAAGTGCCGTACGAGTTCACGCTGAAGATTTCGGACAAGGAAGTGCTGTTCAAGCCGGGCTACTACGCTTACGTCGGCTCTGCTCTGGGAGGGGTTGAAAAAAGGGTTGAACGCCACTTTACGCAGGAGAAGAAATTGCACTGGCACATTGATCACCTGCTCCTCCATGCCAAGGCGGTGGATTTCTTGGCCGCCAAAACCGAGGAGCGGAAGGAGTGCGCCGTGGCGGAGGGGCTGGCAAAGCAGTCCCCCGGAATAGATGGGTTCGGCTCTAGCGACTGCAAATGTGAAACCCACCTTTTTTACAACCCGGATTTCCACGCGCTGCTCAGGCAAACGCTGGGGGTCTTTAAGGATCTGGGCCTCAAGCCTGAAAAGGTGACTTTCGATGGGTAGGCGGGAAGAAAGAAAAACGGAATTCTACTACAGGAGCGCGAAGCGGGAGGGGCTGCGGAGCCGCGCAGCCTACAAACTGGCCCAGCTTGACGATAGGTACCGCCTGTTCAGAAAGGGAGGAGTGGTCGTGGACCTGGGCGCGGCCCCCGGGGGCTGGCTGCAGGCTTCTAGGGAAAGGGTGGGCGCAAGAGGGTTTGTGCTCGGGGTGGACATCCAGCCCATATCAAAACTGCCGCAGGAAAACGTGAAGACAATCGTTGCCGACATCACGGACCCGGCTACCGTTGAGCTGATAGAAAAAAACCTTCCCCGGAGGCCCGACGTGGTTCTCTCCGACACCTCCCCGCAAATCACTGGCGTCTGGGCTGTGGACCACTTCAAGTCCATAGAATTGGCCCAATCTGCCCTGAAGGCCGCGGAAAGCCTGCTTGCCCCGGGCGGGAAGTTCTTGGTGAAAGTTTTTCAGGGGGAACTTTTTGAAGATTTCCTGAAGGAGGTCGGGGAAATGTTCGATTTTGTCAAGGTCTCGAAGCCCTCCGCCTCGCGGGGCAGAAGCGCTGAGACATACGTGCTGGGGATGGGGTTCAAGTCTCGCGCTTGAGGGCCGTCGCGACTTCCTCGAGGGCTTTTGTCGGCGCCAGCACCAGCTTCCTTTCCATCTCTTCAACAAACCTGCTGGCTGGGGCCCCGAGCTGCCATAAATCCACGTATATTTGGACCAGTGGAGCCACGTTACCGGAGCTGAGCCCCTTCAGGTGGTCGTCAAAATCTAAGACAAAAAGGTTGTATTTCTTTCTTTGGGTCGGTTTACAAGCGCGCCGTATAACTTCCGGGTCCGCATAAACAAAAACCTGGGAGTAATCGGCAGGGGTCGCGCCGAACTTCGCCCTGAAGCCGGAGTATGCCGTGAGAATCGAGCCCGGCGGGAGATCTGCCTCTATGTCCTCAACTTTTTTCGGGCAAAATGTGGCGTATTTTATGTCCTTTGGGAGATCTCTTGTGACGGCCCAGTAGAGAATTGCACGCTTGGGATCTATTAGACGGAACCCTAGCGGCTTGCGCTCGACTGCTCCAATCTGCTCTAGGCGGGTTATGATGGGATTGACTGTCCCGAGGGAAAGGTCGCAGACCTCCGCGAGGTTTTTCTGGCTGAAAAAGCGGTCACCGTGCTCATGGTGGCGGTGAAGGATTTCCCTGAGCAGCCGGTCAATCTTTTTCATTTTTACCCATTGAACTTTGTCCGATTTCCCTTATATTTGTTTCGTTTATAACCGAAACCTTTGCCCTGCCAAGAACCTGTGAGAGCGCCCTATGGGCATAATTCAATTGGGAATTGGACATGGTGCGCACCAAACCAGTTCCGGGCCCTGAGAGTAAAGGGAATGATAGAACCCCATATTCTGCCGAGTTATCATACTCGAGTAATGGGGCTATTCTCTCGGGGCCCAATCCATCTAATCAACCATTGCCATGTCGGATTTGGGAATTGCTTTCTCACCCTGGGAAGACTCACAAGGTGATTGCTCTTGTTTTAAGTATCGTCATCCTAGTTTCACCTGTTTCCCCATTGGTCTCCGCCGCCTCATTCACTGACACTGTGAACGCTGACTTCGCCCAAGGGACTCCCGATAACACGGAAAATGTGAACGACGCCGTGAGGCTGACATCAGGCAAAACCCAGGGCCTGTTCACGTCCCAAGTTTTTGACACGTTGCTTATTACGAGTTGGGACAATCTCGTCTGGACCGAAAACGAGCCTACATTTTTCAAACAGGAGAATGACAACGTTGGGAGCGAGCCAAATCCTCTTGTTGATGGGAGTTCAAGAAAAGGCACTTCAAGTGGCTCTTTGGCAGACGTCCGCGTCGCAGATGGCGTTTATGAAGAGATTGGGGAGGATGTTGGGGACAACACTCTCAACTGGACTGATAACATTGAAAACATTGCCGCCGGTTTCGACAACTACACCGCCAAAATCAAGGGTTACACTAGCGGGGACTCCGAAAACGTCGGGGTCTACATCTGGGAGAACCAAGACGGCACATGGGGGTGGAGGTTCTTGGACAACATCACGGACACAGAAAAAACAATCACATTTACTATCCCTGGCGAAAACATCGAAAACTACCTGGTCGGAGAGAACATCGGCATCAGGTACTTGGAAAGCACGGCAGACTTGGACCAAACAATCGCTCACATCGATCTCTGTATCGTTGAAGAAAATATCACTTACAAGTCTGAGGTCAAACTGCAGGTTCGCGCGAGCGCCGACAACTCCGCTTGGACAAGCTGGAGAGGCCCAGACGGGACATCCAGCAGTTACTTCACCAACGGGGCTGGCGCCGGATATTCGACGTTAACTGTTGGCATGGAGAACATCCCTGACAACCGCTACGTCCAGTACCGCGCTTACTTTTCAGCTGGAGCTCCGGAGCTGGGTGGGGCAAACGGGCCTGTCCTGTATGACGTGACAATAAACTACACCAACGTCCGCCCGACCCTTCAGTCCCCGGGAAATGGCTCCTTCGATAACGACAACACTCCGACGTTCAGGTGGGATAGTGTGGAGGGGGCGAGTGAGTACCGGTTATACATCGACAACAAACCCAACTTCAGTACCATGTTACAGAGATGGCCTACGGAAAATCAATACGCCCTTGACATTGAGCTCGCCGACAACTTGTACTACTGGAAGGTCAGGGCAAGGGACGGCGCTGGCAACAGCTCGTTGCTCTCCTATACTTGGACAGTCTGGATAGACGCCGTGCCCCCGACCGCCCCCGCGCCTGCCTCGCCAGAAAACAACACGACACTGGCTGACGACCAACCCCTCTTCACCTGGACCAACGTCAACGAGTCCGGCATCTCCTACAAGCTGGTTATCGACAACGACAACGACTTCTCTTCCCCAGTCTACCTCAAAACTGGGCTAACAGAGAACTCCCATGAGATTGAAAACAAGCTCTTGGAAAACTTCTCACCCTACTACTGGAGGGTGGCGTCAAACGACAACGCGAATGACAACTGGTCTGGCTTTTACAAGTTCTGGCTCAATGTCCCGCCGTACTCCAACGTTTGCGCCCTCACTCCTTACTGGGACAATGTTTCTCCCCGAACGATAACTGCCACGGCGAACGACAACGACGGCACCGTTGAAAACGTCGAGCTTTGGTACAGGTATAGGGAAAACCAGGACTCGAGCTGGGAAGCTTGGATTTTCTACGATAACCAGCCCGCACCCTACTCCTTCACGTTCCTGTTTGACCAAGAAGGGCTTTACCAGTTCTATTCCCGAGCCTGGGACGAGCGCGGAAACCGTGAAAATGCGCCTGAAAATGCTTCTACTACGGGGGACACAGGTTGCGGTCACGACAACACCGCCCCTGCCATCCCCACACCGGTGACACCTGATAACAACTCAGTTGTCCAAACAAGTGCGCCTACGTTCACTTGGACTTCCGTAAGCAGCCTCTCGCCGGTGGTCTATGAACTGGTCATCGATAACGAGAACGACTTTGACCCGGCCTACTACGTCTACTACAAGAGTGGAATTTTGGAAAACTCGCACCCGGCTGAAAACTCGCTTGAGATCGGGGTCTATTACTGGCGTGTAAAAGCCAAGGACAACGCTGGAAACGAAAACATCTGGTCTGAAAACTTCACTCTCACCATCAGTGTCTGGCACTCCATAGAAACTTGGACTGGGACCGTGAACTCCCCACCCACGACCGGTTGGTATGCAATCGAAACTTGGACTGGGACGGCCGTTGCGCCAAACAAGTGGAACCGAATAGACAGCTGGACAGGGTACGCAAGCTCTGGCGGCATCTGGAAAAAGCTCGAAACATGGACGGCGACGGTGGTTGTGCCAGTGTCGGGGTGGCATTTTGTAGAAACTTGGACCGGGGCTGTTAGCGCTCCTATTTTGACGGGGTGGTACTTCGTGGAGAGCTGGACTGGAACGACTGATGCTACCGTCCAGTGGAAGACCGTTGAATCATGGGCTGTGACCGTGAACGCTGCCGTTGTTTGGCGCAAGATGGAGTCTTGGACCGGGACCGTCGCAAGCCCCGCAGTGGCTGGATGGACATCGACCGAGAACTGGACCGGCACCGCCAACGCCCCATTTGTGGCTCCAACGCTCCTCACGCCCTTTAACGGGGAGAACACCAACAACACAACTCCGAACTTCGACTGGGACAACGCCCTGCCAGCGGATAACTTCTGTATTCAGGTAGACAACGACAACGACTTCAGCTCGCCTGTGATAAACACTGTAGTCACCAGCAGCAGCTACACTCCTGGCACCGGACTGGCAGACAACCTCTACCGCTGGAGGGTGCGGATTTCCAGGAACAACGAGAACTCGCCCTGGTCCGAGAACCGGAGCTTCCGCATAGACATCGTGAAGCCCGCCATACCAACTCTGGTCTGGCCGGTTGATGGAGAAAATCTGAAAGACAACACTCCAAACCTTGACTGGAACCCTGTCCCAGAGAACTCTTACCCGCTGGTATACAACGTTCAAATAGCAGAGAATGACAAATACTTCCATACAGAAAATATCGTGGAAGACGTCTTGGTGACTGATGACAATTGGAATGTCACGACAGCTCTTCCGGACAACATTTATTACTGGAAAGTCCGGGTGAAAGATAACGCTGGAAATGGCTACAGCGCATATTCCAACAGGCGAATGTTCCGGATAGACACGGTGCCACCGGCCGCGCCACCTCTAGTTTTGCCGGAAAACAACGGGTGGACGGGTGAAAATGCAATGTTGAGTTGGGGCTCCGTTGGGGACAACTCACTGCCGGTACTGTACAATCTGGTGATAGCAGAGGAGCTGGATTTCAGTTCCGTCGTGGAAAACATTTGGACTGAGAATACCAACTGGACTGGCACACTTTACGAGTCTCCTTACTGGTGGCACGTGAAGGCGAAAGACAATGCCGGGAATGAGGGGGGCTGGTCTGAAAACAGAACGTTCACGATAGACAACTTCACTCCCTCCCCAGTGGTCCTTTACTCGCCCGCAAACAACTCCCGCTGTTCAGTGGGAGACATCAGCTTCAAGTGGCAAAACGCGGCGGACGACGACTCCGGGGTTGTGCGGTATTGGATCCAGATAGACAACGAAAACAACTTTGACAACACCTACTTTGTACATCAGAATGACAACGTGGCTGAAAACACGTACACGTACGCCCTTTCCAGCACTGGTACCTATTACTGGCGCGTACGGGCAATCGACAACGTTGGTAACCAAGGAAACTGGTCCGAAAATTACCTATTTGTAACATGCAGATGGTTGACCATTGAAACATGGGGCGGCACGATATCAGCACCTTTGGGCGCCGGATGGCTAAAAATTGAAAGCTGGGCTGGAGCCATTGCCACAACTACTGGTTGGCATGCCATTGAAAGCTGGACCGGGACTGCCTCATCCCCGAGCACGATTTGGCGGACTGTGGAGAACTGGAGCGGGACTGTTAACGCGACTGCTCCCGCGTGGCATAAAATTGAGGGCTGGAGCGGGACCGTGGCTACCGTGGCTCCGGCCTGGAAATCAATCGAGAACTGGAGCGGGACAGTGAGTGCGCCGCTTGCTAAGGCGTGGTACTTGGTTGAGAGCTGGACAGGGACCGTGAGCGCTCCGCTTGCTAAGGCGTGGTACTTGGTTGAGAGCTGGACAGGGACCGTGGCTACCGTGGCTCCGGCCTGGAAATCAATCGAGAACTGGAGCGGGACAGTTAACGCGACTGCTCCCGCGTGGCATAAAATTGAGGGCTGGAGCGGGACTGTTAGCGTCGCGACTTCGACTTGGCAAGTTGTTGAGAGCTGGAGCGGGACCGTGAGCGCTCCGCTTGCTAAGGCGTGGTACTTGGTTGAGAGCTGGACAGGGACCGTGAGTGCACCAATAACTGGATGGCACAAGATTGAAAATTGGAGTGGGACTGTTAGCGCTCCCATCTTGTGGAGGGTAATTGAGGGCTGGAGCGGGACCGTGAGCGCTCCGCTTGCTAAGGCGTGGTACTTGGTTGAGAGCTGGACAGGGACCGTGAGCGCTCCGCTTGCTAAGGCGTGGTACTTGGTTGAGAGCTGGACAGGGACCGTGAGCGCTCCGCTTGCTAAGGCGTGGTATAAAATTGAGGGCTGGAGCGGGACCGTCACAAGCCCAACAAAAACTGGGTGGGTTGCGACCGAGAACTGGACTGGCACCGCCAATGCCCCAGTTCCAAAACCAAGCCTTCACGCACCCACAGACGAAACAAACACTACAGACACTACCCCGTTCCTCGATTGGGACAACGCCCAAGCGGCCGACAACTTCCAAGTCCAGATCGATAACGAACCAAGCTTCACGGCGCCGTACATTTACAACAGGAGCGGCGTCACGACCGAAAACCAAGATGTGGAGAACTCGCTGGCGGACAACCAGTACTACTGGCGGGTCAGAGCGTTCAGGAACAACGAGAACTCTCTCTGGTCTGACAACTGGATGCTCCGCGTGGACACGGTGACCCCCGCCGCCCCAACCCTGACTTCCCCTGCCAGCGGGGAAAACGTCAACGACAACACCCCGCTCCTGAAGTGGCAGGCCCCGCCCGAGAACTCCTTCCCGCTGCTGTACTGGATCCAGGTTGATAATGAAGCCACATTCGAATATCCAATCGACAGCGGCTGGGTATCAGGCGAAAACTGGGCAGTAGACACCGAACTGGCGGACAATGTCTACTATTGGCATGCAAAAACGAAGGACAACGCTGGAAAGTTCAGTAACTGGTGTACCTATCGGAGCTTCAGGGTCGACATTTCGGCCCCGGCAGTACCAACTCCACTCTCCCCCATCGGAGATACGTGGAGCACAAACAACCCGAACTTGGACTGGGGCACCGTAACCCTTGATAACCTTGGCAACACCGAGAACTCGCTGCCGGTGCGCTACCAGGTCTGGCTCTGCGAGAGCCCCAGCTTTGTCGAACCTCACACCGTGTACGACTCCGGATGGATCACGGCCGACAACTGGGTACCGCCAGAGAACCTGTCAGAGGTCACTGGAAAGAGGTACTACTGGCGCGTGCAGGCCAAGGACAACGCCGGGAACATGAGCGAGAACTCCTCAACCGAGAACTTCAGGATCGATATATCCGCTCCGCTCAAAGTGCAGCTCCGCTCGCCTGAAAACAACTCTTCCCTCCAAGGTGCCGTCACCTTCGAGTGGGAAAACGCTACGGAGCTTGGCTCTGGGGTCGCCCGCTACTGGATCCAAATCGACAACGAGCCAAGCTTTGACAACACCTACTTCGTCAAAGAGAACGACAACGTGACTGAAAACACCTACACGTACGCCCTACCCGGCACCGGCACCTACTACTGGCGGGTCAGGGCGATAGACAACGTGGGCTACCAGAGCGACTGGTCAGACAACTATCAACTCACGCTCTGTACATGGCGGACAATCGAGACTTGGGCAGGGAGTACATCGACTACGGCCTCGTGGAGGATTGTCGAGTCTTGGACTTTCCCTTACACTTACGCTTCAATTTACGATAACGTGAAGGGCATCCTCACCAACTTTTCAGACCAGAAAAACGCCACTGACAACGGGCACTGCTCAACTCTGAGTGAACGGGGCAGAGAACTGATCAAAGTGTCCGATAACCGGGGCACCACGACCCAGACCACTACAAGCTCAGACTGGGTCGAGCTGACTGGAACGTCTGTCCTCGTGAGCCCAAGCGAGAACTCGTATCTGCTCATAGACTTCCACGCGGCGTTCAGCTCAAGCACCGCCGGGGACAACGTGGAGTTCAGATTGCAGGTTGGGAGCACGGAAGTGGCCAAGGGAAAAAGCACTATGTCGAGCGCCAACGCGGACACAACCGTATCTCTGACGCGGGCTTACAAGGTGACTGCAGGGGCATACACTGTAAGGGCCCAGTGGAGAAGGGCGTCTGGTTCCGGCACGCTCAGCTGCGTGGAGAGAAGCCTGAACGCCGCCGCCGTGCCCGAGAGCCTGATGTCGGTGTATGAGAACAGGGACAACACGACCAAAACGTACGACGGCACCACCTTCGATGACCTGACAGGACCCCTCAACGTGTCTGCTGACAAGAGCTCTTACCTGCTCATAGACTTCCACGCGGCGTTCAGCTCAAACACTGCCGGGGACAACGTGGAGTTCAGGCTGTGGGTTGACGGCGCGGAGGTAGCCAAAGGGAGAAGCAATATCCCGAGCGCCAACGCGGGCATCACCACTTCCCTGACGAAAGCGTACAATGTGACCCCGGGAACCCACATCGTGAAGGCTCAGTGGAGGGTGGAAGGTGTGGGGCCCATCAACTGCTGGGAGAGGAGCTTGAACGTCGTGGTTGTGCCTGGTGGCTTTTTGCCTGTGTTTGACAACCGAAACACCACGCCCGAAAACACGACGAGCACCTCCTTTGTCGACCTGACTGGCCCGTCCATCCCCGTGACAGTGAACGAAAGCTCGTATCTGCTTGTGGACTTCCACGCGGCGTTCGACTCAAACACCGCCGGGGACGTGGTCGAGTTCAAAATCTTTATGGACAACACTGAGATAGCCAAGGGAAGAAGCAAGATATTGGCCGCGGGGGCGGACGCCACCATCTCCTTGACGAAAGAGAACAGGGTGACACCGGGAACCCACATCGTGAATGTCCGGTGGAGGGTGGAAGGCACGGGACCCATCAACTGCTGGGAGAGGAGCCTGAACATCGCGGCCATAAGCAACTTCTATGACATGGAAATCGCGGAGAACATAGACAACCTGCCCTCCGGGCACGAGTACTATCTTGAAGCCCGCTACTCGCTCAGCAACGAGAACGATCAGTTCAGGGTCCAGGTCTGGAACGGTTCGACGTGGGAGGCCCGCGGCGAAAACCTCAACAAGACAAGCTTGACGGAGTGGAGCTACCAACTGCAGCCAGATGAAATAATCGGTGGGGAAAATGTGCGCGTGAAGTTTATTGACGTGAATGCAAACGCGGACAACTCCTGCAATCTGTACATTGACTATCTCTGGGTCAGAACTGTAAAGTCGGGCTGGAGCGGGACCGTGAACGGAACAGCTCAATGGCACAAAATTGAAGGCTGGGCCGGTACCGTTAGCGCCCCGTCCCTCACGGGTTGGGTCAAAATCGAGAGCTGGACGACTGGGACTGTGGGTGCACCGCGCTACTGGTTTACCATCGAGACTTGGACTGGCACTGCTGCGGCTCCGGTTCCAAAACCAACCCTCCTTCCCCCCCCAAGCAACGGGAGCTACTCCATGGACGCCACCCCGACCTTCGACTGGGACAACTCTCAGGTGGTGGACAACTTCAACATCCAAGTGGACAACGACGCTGACTTCTCCTTGCCAGAAATAGACAACGTGGTCCTCGTCAGCAACTTCACTCCGGAGACTGGGCTTGCTGACAACCTCTACTACTGGCGCGTGATGGCATTCAAGGACAACGAGAACTCGGGATGGTCGGAGAACTGGACCTTCCGCATAGACACCCTGGCCCCCGCTGCGCCCGCCCTGGTTTCCCCTGACAACAACATCTATGTCACTGCAACTCCGACTTTCGACTGGGACCCGGTTGAGGAAAACTCGCCGCCGGTGTCCTACTACGTCGCCATAAGTGACAACTCCGAGTTTCCGTACGAGAACGAGAACACGCAGGGCCCGGGCAACCTGAGTGGCTTGATCAGCAACGACAATTGGACGGTGGACACGCCACTAAGCGAGGACGTCACATACTACTGGCACGTGCATGCCAGGGACGTACTCGGACAGTGGGGCGACTGGTCCGAAACCCGCCAGTTCCTGGTCGACAACACTACTCCCACGAAAGTCGAGAACCTCTCTCCAGAAAACAATATCTTCCTGCCAGCGGGAGAAGCCTTCACCTTCATGTGGGACAACGCGAGCGATGCAAAGTCCGGGGTTGTGCGGTACTGGATTCAGATCGACAACGAGCCGAGCTTCTCCACCCCGCGGGTCCGTGAGAACGACAACGTGACCGAAAACACCTACACGTACGCCTTGTCACTGGGAACCTACTACTGGCGGGTGCGAGCGGTCGACAACGTAAGCATCCCAGGAGCTTGGTCTGACAACTTCTGTATTTCAATCAGCACTTGGAGGAAGGTGGAGAGCTGGAGCGGGACTACCGGCGCCCCGGTTCCGGCGCCCACTCTCCTCTCTCCCGAAAACAACACCCACACCATCAACACCACCCCAACCTTCTACTGGGACAACGCCCAAGCGGCCGACAACTTCACCTTCCAGCTTGACAACGACAACAACTTCGGCTCCACAATAGTGTCAATCACAATCGAAAACGACAATTACACCCCATCTGGCCCGCTTGGAGACAACCTCTACTACTGGCGGGTGTGCACGAGCAGGGCGGGGACGCCCGGAGCCTGGTCCAACTACCAGAGAATCACAATCGACACACTGAGCCCAGCTGCCCCAACATTGGTCTCGCCCAACAACGGGGTTTGGACCACCGCGATCCCCAACCTTGACTGGAACCCTGTCCTGGAGAACTCGCAACCCGTGCTTTACTACGTGGCCATCAGCGATAACCCCGCGTTCCCCGAAAACGAGGAAAACAAGAACTCCGGATGGATAACAAGCGACAACTGGACACCGCCGGAAAACGCGCTGCCAGCCGGAGACTGGTATTGGCGTGTGAACGCCAAGGACAACGCTGGGAACGAGGATGGCTGGTCCGAGAACCGGTTGATTAGGGTGGACAACGCCCCGCCAACGCCGGTAATCCTCCTCTCGCCCGACAACAACACCGAAATCACTGTTGGGGCTACTGCCAAAGAAATCATCTTCCAGTGGGTCTCCTCGACCGACTCGGGATCTGGAGTTGCGAAATATTGGATCCAAGTGGACAACGACGACGACTTCAGCTCGCCCACCCCCCTTCTTAACGAAAACTTGACCGACAACAACAAGTCGAAGAGCTTGTACTCCGGTACCTACTACTGGCGAGTCAAGGCGATTGACAACGTGGGCAACCAAACTGATTGGTCGGACAACTTCAAACTCATGCTGCGCAGGTGGTGGAAGATTGAGGGGTGGAGCGGGATCGTGAAAGCACCAATAATAACCGGATGGCGCAAAATCGAGAACTGGACCGGGACAGCAAAAACATCGGCCTCCTGGCATACCGTGGAAAGCTGGAATGGGACGGTTGTCGGATACGTGACATGGAGGAAGGTGGACAGCTGGACCGGCACCGTGAGGCATCTGGCTTCCTGGAAACTCATCGAGACCCGGAACGGGACAGTGAAAGACATGGTCACAAGGGCGTGGTACAAAATCGAGCAGTGGGCGGGCGGTGTTAATTCACCTCATGGGTGGACAAAAGTAGAGAGGTGGGGGGCATCTGGTGGGCCTAGCTGGCCTAGTGAGCCCAGTGGGCCTAGTGTGCCTCCTAGTGTGGTCATCATTGGGTCCGGGACAGTTGGTTGGGCCACCGTGGTGGAGGGTGGAGCTCCGCCTTCTGAGTGGAAGTCGGTGGAGAGCTGGGCCAACATCGCGAGGGTTAAGCAGAAGCTTGTGGTAACGGGCGTGCCTATTGTAAACATGGGGCCGGGCTCCAGCGGCACTGCGGACTTCTCGGCCCGCAATTTGTCGGTCGTGGACGTATACTTGGCAATAAAACAGGATGCTTCCGCGGGGACAATAGGGGAAGTAAGGATTTCCTTTGACGAGGAAAATGCAATCCCCGATGGAACGCAGGCGCCTTCAGGTATGATTTACAAGTACTTTGTGGTGGACGCAACTGGCGTTCCAGACCAAGCTATCTCTCAAGCCGTAATCACCATCAGAGTTGAGAAATCGTGGGTGGAAAGCGAAAAGATAGACTTGAGCAGCCTGCGCGTGCTGAGGCTTGGCGCTAACTGGGATGCGCTTACCACGGAGCGGCTCAACGATGACCAGGATTATTACTACTTCAAGGCCTACTCCCCCGGCTTTTCCCTGTTTGCGGTGGTTGGTCAGCTGAAGGTCGAAACGCCACCTATAGCGACGCCCATAGGCATATTTCCGACAGCCGGACCTACCCAGATGCGCCCGCCTGTGGAGTTGTTCGCGGTGATTGGAGCAGTCGGAGTTGCCGTGGGGTTGATGGCCTACAGGAGAAGCTCGGCGTTCAGGTACAACTCCATGGTCAGACAATTCAAGTTGGCCGCGACCGAGCCCGTATACACCCGCCTCCAGCCCAATCTATCGAAGATCCGCAAGAAAATAAGGGGAGTTAAAAAGGCCTCCCTGATGAGAACTGCCGGCCCGCTCTGGAAGCCGCCGGCCCCCGAGATGGTGCCGGTCCGCATGCGCCTTACCAAGCCAGAGTTGCTCGCCGTGAGGAGGCTTGAGAAGTTCATAGAGGCGAGGAGAGAGGAGGCGCCGATTGCCATAGTGAAGAAGAAAAAGATTGCTAAGATTCGCAGACGGCTGGTAAAAGAAGAAGTCGCACTCAAGCGGCTGGAGCGCTTCATGGAAAAGAGGAGAAAAGTCGCTAAAATCCCCAAGCGGAAAAAGCCCAAGAAGTGATTAGCCCTTTTTTATGTGGTCCACTATAAATTCCCCTAGTCTCTTCAACTCCAACGCTGCGGGGGACTTCGGGGTGTAGCGGACCACGGGTATTCCGGCCGCCGTAGACTCCCTGACTTTCCTGTCCTCCGGAATAACAGCTATGACCGGCCACCCAAGCGCCTTCCGTATTTCCTTCGTCGGGAGCTCGAACGACTCATTGGCCACCCGGTTGACCACGACGCCGAGGATCGGGACTTTGTATTTTTCGGCCACGCGAAAAGTCTTGAGGGTGCTTGCCACCGTCGGGACGTAAGGGTTAGTAACGATCACTATGTCGTCGCATGCCTTCAGGGCTGCAACCACCTCACTGCCTATCCCCGGGGCCGAGTCGAGGATTATGACTTTGAACTTGGCCTTGAGGGGTGCCAACACCTCCCTCAGGTCCACCAGGCGGACCTCGTCCTCATAGGCGATGGATCCGAAAATCGCGCGGACACCCTGGTTTTCCAGGATGGCTTTCTCAATCGGGAGATCGTTCGCAATGACGTCGTGGATGGTCACCTTCGGCGTGAGCTCCCCGAAGTGCAGGCCGAGGTTTGGGGCCCCGAGGTTGGCGTCCACCGTTAAAACATCTGCCCCCATTTTTTCCGAAAGAACCGTGCTGAGGTTGGCAACGGTGGTGGTCTTGCCTACTCCCCCTTTACATGAAAAAACGCCTATGATTCTCGCGCGCTTGGGCCTGATCTTTATCCCTTTCTCCTTTTCCTGCTTCAGGATGGCGGAAATCCTCTTGTGCTCACCCGCAACTTTCGGCATGGTGTCACGTCAATATAGCCTGCATGGTTTATAACTGATTTAGGCCACGCCAGTGCCAACTTGTTCTGCCCACTCAAGGCGCCCGATAGTAGACGACCCCAATCACGATGCCCTTGAGCTCGCTTGTAACCCAGTAGTTGTCTGTCTGGGAAGAGTAGTCTCCCTTGGTACTGAACCTGTAACCCGCAGAGTTGTCAATTTCAACTATCCTGTGGGCGATGAGGCTACTTGGGTTGGAGGGATTGGAGTAAATTATGATGTCCCCTGCTGAGAGCTCCGATGGGCTCGCCTGCACCCACATGACTACATCATTGTCGTTCAGCGTTCGCTCCATGCTCCAACCCTGAACCTTCATGCAATTTATCTCGCGGTCAAGGAATGTCTCGTATCCATAGAACATTTCCGTCCAGTCCTCGATACCTTCCTGGCCGGTTGGGTGGACGGCCAGCACCCGGACACTGGCGAAAGTAAGCGCGGCGAGTAGAGCAATTATTACCACATTTTTCACTGTCTTGGCGGAAAGCACTTCATCACCTACGAGACATCCCACAGCTCCAGCACTAGGTTGTCGATGAAAAGATCCGTGTTTTCACGCAACAGGTAACCCTCCCCGTCGTTGTCCCAGACAACGTTAACGCGCATGTATGACGATGGATCCGCTGCAAGGGTACCGTACCCATACCCGCTGTTCTCGAAAACATACTCCTGCGAGTCTGAAGCGTAGGCATTGGGGATTGTGAATGCGCCGTTCGCGGAGAGCCAGACGCGCATGTTCTCTCTATTCACATATGCAATGTTCTCCCGCGCCTTTGCCCTGACAGTGGCCACGATGTCGAAAATCTGTCCGTTATCCAAGATCTCCCCGTTGTCGGAAAACCGCATGGCCCTGACCTCCACCACCTGCCCGCTCTCGGAAATTTTGGCTGCCCAGAGCGCAGAGTTGTCTTCCAGATTTCTATTTGGATTGTACTGTCCGCTCTTCATCAGGTAGATTGCCTCTACACCTGTGTACTGGCCCTTTGGGATGGCCAGAGGAGCGGTGGTCCTTCTTGTGGCGATTTTGAAGACCGGGCCGTGCACCCTAGCCGTGGGAATGGTTGGTACAGGCTGCGGAGGGATCAGATAAACCGCGGCCGCAACAACGGTAGACGCCACCACGACAGCTACCATCACTGCCCATTTTTGGGTCCTCAGCCACTTCTTCTGCCTCCAGAGCCTGTCCATCCTGAAATGGACTTCCGCCAAGCCCGGCCTGCCGAGGTAGTCTTTCAACATCTTACATAACTGTCGGTTGGTGATTTTAATATACTTGGAACGGGCAACTGCGCCGTCATCTTATTTACTTCAGACAAGCCATGCTGTCAAGGGTGCCAGCCCTGAGACGACGTGAACAGGACCCCTATTACAAGACCTTCAAAATCTTCCCGCTTGATGTAAACTCTGTCGGGCTCGGGGCGGTTGTCGCCCTTTGTTCTCAATCCCTCGGGCAGGATTTCTACTATCCTGTGAATCACATGCGGCTCATCCGGCAGGTCGGAGCGTATGGCAAGTATGGCGTCCCCCGCCCTGAGGTTATCGTATGGAAAGTCAACGTACAGGGGCACATCACCCGACCCAACAGTTGGCGCCATGCTTGTCCCGCTGAGTGAGATGGTGGATATCCTGTTGTCCAGGTAGGCATCGAAACCTCTGAAAGTGCTGGAGAGGTTTTCTATCCCTGCTGGGAGATTCACGGGCTGGGCAACCGACATGCTAATCGCGAGCAGGACCAACATCCCTGCCATCCCGGCTATTATTGGGTTCCTCGGATCCATTGTTACCAAAAAATGTTGAACATCAACCTTTATTACACTACCCTAGAAAATCAAAATAAAAAAAGAAAAAATTGTGGAGCTCTGTCCACTTTCCTTACTTCCAAGCGTAGAAGTTGTCTTGTATGGTTATGCTTGCTCCGGCCTTCAGAACAAAGCCGTGCCCGTTGTTATCACAGCGGTGGTTCATGCGCAAATAGCCAGTAGGGTTTGTGCTGCTCGGGTATTTGTCGGGGAAGTTGTTCTCGAAGACAAATTCATCCGCCATCCCATCCGTATCAAGCACATCGGAGTTATCCTTCCACTCTGTTCCGTCATACGTGAACGCCAAGGAGTTCTGCAGGTTGTCCTTCGTCAGGTAAGCGACGTTCTCGGCTTGGATTCTCACTGCCACGACTATGTCAAAGTCGTTTTCGTATGGGATTGAAGCTGTGTCGCCACTGCAGTAAATTATTGACTTGTCGTTGTCGCTCGGAACAATCCAGTTGTCGGCGCCCTGGTTCGCGAAGTTCTTGGTGTTGTCTCCCTTGTCGTGGTCAATTATGTAGATGTTCTCGATACCGATACCGGCGGGATAGTCTCCACCCGCGTTCTCTATCAAACCGAGTGCAAACTGGCCTCCGCCTGCTACTCCAGTTATTGTCGCTGTTCCACCAACTGAACTGGGTGGAGTCGCTGGTGTGGCAAGCGCCCAAGCGCCGAGCCCTGCGGCCACTACTATAATCACGGTTGCGGCTATCCATGGTAATTTGCTAGACATTCCTTTTTTCACCTCCCTTTCAATTTTTAACTTTGGTGCTCCCACTGGTCCTGGGACATAATCGAGCCTCACCTTGCAGCGAGGACATTCCTTTGGGTTGGGAACTTTAGGGTCCCAGACATATTCACAGCGAGGGCACTTCATACGGTTAAAGTTCGTTTTACTGCCTTTATATAGCTTCCTAAAAACCTACTATTATGATGGTGAAAACGGGATTTTTACCCTTGAAAGTTATTATGATGATAAGTTTACTGTGATTGGATTTGATTTTCTGTTTCATAACGCTACTATGATGAAAACAATATCAAACCACATCATAGTAGGACAGCGTAAACGTGCGCCCGGCCCCGAAAAAAACCGTTTTATGATTTACACATAACTTTTAATCCCCCGCGCGGTTTTACCAAATGGGAACATGGAAACACAGCTTGTCGTTGAAGGACAAGTCAAGCTCGAAGTGCCTGAGCTCTCCCTGTTCAGGACCGCTGCCGGGGATTATGCCCCCTCGCTGGCCCCTGTGTTCTACAACCCCCGGATGGAGCTCTGTCGGGACATCTCGGTGGCGGTTGCGCAGGTCATGGCCGGTAAACTTGGCAGGCTTTTAGTATGCGATCCCCTCTCCGGGGTGGGGGCAAGAGGAATTCGTTACGCAAGGGAGGTAAAAGGCGCCTCAAATGTCGTGGCCAATGACCGTTCACCTCTTGCCTATGGGCTAATCCTGTATAACATAAAGCTCAATAAGATGGAAGGCCTGATTGAAGCCAACCAAGGAGACGCCAACGCCCTCCTGTCGGGGACCCGAGGGAGGTTCAACTTCGTTGACTTGGACCCCTTTGGCTCGCCCGCCCCCTTCCTAGACGCGGCCTGTTCTTCAATGGGCAGACATGGCATGCTGGCAATTACCGCCACCGACACCGCCCCCCTCTGCGGGGCAGGGGCAAGGGCCTGCCTGCGAAAGTACGGGGCCCAGCCGCTCAGGACGGAGTACTGTCGAGAGCTCGGCGTGCGCATCCTTACGGGGTTCGCCCAGCGGGTGGCCGGAAAACACGAAATTGCCCTCACTCCTGTCCTCTCCCACGCCACCCAACACTACTTCAGGATATACATGCTGGCTGAAAAAGGCACGACGAAAGTTGACGCAACAATGAAAAAACAAGGCTACATTTCACACTGCTTCCGGTGCGACCGAAGGTTTACAACGGCAGGGCTTGTCCCAAAACTGCCTGCCGCCTGCAGCTGCGGCGGGGAACTTTCTCATGCTGGGCCTTTGTGGCTCGGTCCATTGATGGGGGAAGAATTTTCGGAAAATGTTGTAAAAGATCTGGAGCGGAGGAGCTTCAGGCAGGTGACCAAGGAAATATCTCTGGTGGCCCGATGCGTGGAGGAAGCTGATGGCCCACCCACTTTCTACGAAATCAACGAGCTTGCCAGACGGGAAAAATGCCAACCACCAAAAATTGCCAAAGTCATTGAGGGGCTGAAAATAAAGAGACACTTCGCTTCTAGGACCCACTTCTCGGAAACCGGCTTCAAGACCGACGCGCCAATGGAAGAAATAACTGAAGTCATCAAAAACGCTCGAGCGCTGCTGCCACCAGCTCCGCCAGCTGCTCTGGCAGCCTAGTCCGCGTCTCTGGAGTCACTTCCAGAATCTTCACGTCCGGGCGGGCCTTCACGGCGCCAATAAAACCGGAGCTCGTCCTCTTGTGGATTGCCGCCAGAAGAGGTTTTGGGAAATCCAAAGCTGCTTGCACTGCCGACCTGAAGCCATCGCTGTGAATCTCCATCGGCGCCATCTCATCTATCACCACGAAGTCCGCCTCCTTCAACGCTCTCCCGACCGCCGCCCCGCTGAGCTCGTCGACGCTTTGAAGATTTACCCGATACTTGCTCACCTGGGGCCCTTCCGGCTGGTTCACGTGGGCCAGGATCCTCTCCTCGCCAGTCATGATGTCGATTATCTTGAAGCCGACCCTCGCCCCGCCCTCACGGATTTCTGGGCAGTAGATTCCCCTTGCCTCAAGACCTTGGCTCCGCAGGATTTCAATCGTCTTTTTGATAACCGAGGTCTTCCCGCTGCCGGGTAAACCAGTCACCAGGAAGTTGTTTGGCATCGGCTTCCGCCCAAGCGCCAAATTTCGACGCTACACAACCGGGAGCAAAATCACGTCTTTGGTGTCGGTCTGCTGGAACTCCGCTTTTGCTACTTCCTCGCCGATGTTTTCGGAGACCTTTATCACGTAAATGGCGTTTAACGTGTAAGATCCGATGTTGGCACTCAGGGCCCTGTCCATCACATCTGCTCCATAGCCCTGCCAGCCCACCGCAATTGCATCAGCATTTCCCGCGGCGGCTGCCTTGATTGTATCCCACATGCTCGTTGTGTAGGATGAGGTAGTAGTGATCCCGCCAGTCACAGTTGTGGTGGTCCAAGAGATGGTGCCCAAGTCAGACTGCGAGTATATCACGTTGTCGACCACGGCGTTGGTGTACCTCAGCGCGAGGTTTTCCGTATCCATGTCATAAATGTACACCCGGACTATGGACCCTTTTTTCAGCGTTGGAGTCCTCTGGAATGTGTCGAGAACCGGGACCTGAACCATTGGGTCTTCAACGAACTTTAGCATTCTGAGCTCCTGCCAGTCCCTGTTTTCCATGTATGCCAGGGCGTTTTCTTTTGAAATGCTTCCTTCATAATGCTCACTGCCAGCCGTCATGATCAGAAGGTTGTCTGCCAATTGATTGATGATGCCCGCCAGGACCGTCCTCCACGTTGAAGTGGCCTGGGTGCTTATCTCCGACTGGTAAGAACTGAGCGCATCAAGCGACGTCTTGGAGTTTACCCCTGCCTGCAGTGTGGAGACTAGGTCTGCCAATGCCGGAACCTGGGTGGTCCCCGAACTTCCCGTGGCCGAGTAATACAGTCCAGTGGTGGCCGTGCTTACTGTGCTAAGCAAAGCTTTCCTCGCCTGCTCCAGCGGGATTGCCACACTCACCTCTGTTTTTATGGAGTCAACTTCAGTTGTGGAGCCTGCGGCCTGAATTCTGGCTGAGAATGAGGATGCGCTGCTGGCGGCCTGCGAAGTCCCGAGGGAGCTGAGGCTGTTGACCTGTGAGCGTGCAGAAGCCTTCGCCGCCTCAAGGGCACCTGCGGCCGGGCTCAGGATTGCAACGTAGTATATCCCGCCAACAGCTGCGGCAATGATAATGAAAACAACTACTGCGCCAAGTATCGGCCTAACGTCGACTTTCTTCTTTGCGATGGAAATCACCAAAAAAAGACGGGGGCTTGGCATATATAAATTTGGGGTAAAGGCGTTGGGCGCCGTAAATATGGTGCGACGCTGGAGCTTTGGGGAAGGGTAATTAACACCGAATACCTGCTTAAGATTTGGGGCCGGTAGTTCAGTGGTATGAACGCTCGCTTCGCAAGCGAGAGGTCGCGGGTTCAAATCCCGCCCGGTCCACCACTATTTTTTGCACATCTTCAGGAAGAGCTCGTGAAGCCTTGTGTCAGACGTGAGCTCCGGGTGGAAAGCCACTGCAATCATGTTACACTGGCGCACACCGACTATCTTCCCTTGGAATCTCGATACAACCTCGGCGCCGTCCCACACTTCCTTCACGGCTGGCGCCCGGATGAACACCCCTGGGAAAGGCTCCTTGCCCAAGATGGGGACTTCCAAGTCTGCCTCAAATGACTCCCGCTGCCTGCCGAAGGCGTTCCTGACAACCGCCATGTCCATCAGCCCCAGGATTGGCTGCCCCGTGCGTTTGACCTGTTCATCCCCTTTCTTTGCAAGCAGGACCATGCCCGCACAAGTGCCAAAAATCGGAAGACCGTCCCCTCCCATCCTTTTTACCCTCTCGAAAATTTCTGAAACCTTCATCAGCCGCCCGATCGTGGTGCTCTCTCCGCCCGGGATGATTACTCCTTTCACTCCGTCAAGCTGCTCTGGTCTGCTTATCCATGTGGCATCGCCGGTCACCCCAAGCTTTTTCATGGCCCGCCTCACGGCATCCATGTGCTCGCTCACGGCGCCCTGAAGCCCGACAACCCCGATCTTCATTTTTCATGCCCCCTTCTTTTCATCATGCCTTGAATTTCGTCGTGGAGCCGTTTGAACCTCTCGACTGCTGGATGCTCCGGCCCAAGGTCCGACTTGAAAGCATCCAAAGCGCGCCCGTATGGGATCCTGCGCCTGCCCATCACCAGCTTGTCGGCGTAAGTGACGATTTTCTCCTCAACCGTGTGGGGCATGAGATCCTTCTCTGGCAACCCGAGTTCCTTCGCCTCGCCAGCTGGGATTCCGGCGCCAACGTGATGTTCCGCCAACCGAGCTAATTTTTCCATGCCGAGCTCGCGCAGTATTTTTCCTCCTTCCACCCCGTGTTTGACCCCGTGGCTGCGCGCCCGCCCGATGTCGTGCAACAGCGCCCCCGTGCTCACAAAATCAACGTCAACCTTGTGCCCATTCGAGCGTATTTTTCTGGCGATCGAAAGGGCGATTTTTTCCACCGTGATGCAGTGCTGGACAACCTCCTCCGAGCACCCGACCTTCCGCATGGCCTGAATGGCTTCCTCCCGCGTTGTCAATCAAGTCACCAATAGCCCATCAACCCGCCGCTTATAATTCTGCGCCCAAAGCGGGGACAAATTTTAGAGGGCGTTGGTTTTCCGGTCAACTCTCCGCAAGCTGCTGACGGAGGGCCTGGACCCTGCCCTCCAAAGTGGTTATGGTGCTCGCGTTGTCGTACTGCTCAAGCCTGTTTCCGCACACCGGGCACTTGAAATCGTTCTCGACCGCTACTTCTAGGGAGACCTTTGGGCAGCTGCCGCTGTTGCAACTGAAGAAGCTGGTGTTTCGCTCCTGCTCCAGCTTTTCCTCAAGCCTCTGCAGGAGCTGGCGCTTGTTGACGTTCAGGTAATCCATGGCCCGCGAAGGCTCGAACCTCCAGTAGTAGATGTACCAGCCGCTGTCCTCGTCCCTGACCCTGCGGTATCCCACGACCCTGTTGTCGTAGAGGTCGTAGAGGATTCTCCTTACTAGGTTGACGGAGATGCCGGTTCTTTTGGCGAGCTCCTCGTCCGTGAGCTCCTTCCCACAAAGGGTCTTGGCCACTGTGATCCCGTGCTCTCCCGCCACCTGGTTAAGCAAACCTGTCAACAAGGGGTCGTCCGAAAACTTTTGCTGAGGCTCCTTTACCTCCTTTACGGCCGCCTTTTTAGCGGCGCCCGCGGCACCTGGCTTTTTTGCCTTGGGTTTTTTCTTTGATATTTTGGACTTCTTCTGTGACTTCTTTTTAGACATTTAATCGCCCTAACTTTCAATTATATGCCTAAAACTTGTAAATAAAGCTAACGGCGGGGAGAAACCAGCAAAAATAGTTTTTAGCTTACCTTTTCCACTTTTTTGCCTTTTTCAGATGGGGTTATCCTCAATTTAGCTTTTTTGAACTCCTTTTTCAATTCAGCCTTCCCAAAAAACCTGTCCAGGAAAATTGCCAGGGCGGCCACCTCAGAGTGCGGCTGGTGTCCGACCGCCACATTGGAGTCAGCCATCTCAAAGACATTCAATGGCACCTTCTCTGCCCCGACCACCACAAGCAGGTCCTTTCCGCCCAGCTTGCCCACCACCTCATCCAGCGGTTGTCCGTACATGCTCAGGTGAACCACGGAGCCGCCCTCCGAGCGCCACTTTTCAATCCAGCTCCCCCACTTTCCCCCCGACTGGACCGAGAAGGGGCCACCCCAGTTTTCCACGACTTTTTTTATGCTGCCCTCCACCTCCGGGTCTCTCACTCCTGAAATTATGACCCCATCTGCACCGAAAGCCCTGGCCACCAGCCCGACGTGTGTGGTCACTCGCCTGTCCCGCCCCGGCCTGTGCCCCATCCTGAGGACGACTACTTTCATCTGCATCAACTCAGACGCTCGCCCTTATCACATCAACCAATGTACTCAAGTTTGTGCCCTTGAGGGCTGAAATTGTGACCGAGCTGGATGACATCCTGTTCAGGACATCCATCTTCTGCTGGAGTTCCTCTTTTGACACCAAGTCCACCTTGTTGATGGCGGTCACGGTCTTGACAGGATACTCCTGAAGCACCTGCTTGGATGTACTGTACTTCCTCAAAATCTCCGGGATCGGGTCTGAGCCGTCCACCACGAAGACAATGAGGTCGGCTAGGTAGATTTCTTCCAGCGTCGCCTTGAAGGCCTCGACCAGCCATGGAGGAAGGCCATCTATGAACCCGACTGTGTCAGTGAGCAGAATCTTCTGGCTGGATTTGATTGCCCTGGTCCTCGGAGTGAGGGTAGTGAAGTACATGTCGTCCACCTCCGCCCCGGCCGATGTCAAGGCGTTCAAAAGTGTCGACTTCCCAGAGTTGGTGTAGCCGGCCAGCGCAACCAGCTTGAACCCCCTCTTCCTTCTGAGCCCCCTCCTCTGCTCCCTGGACTTTGAAATGTCTTTCAGCTTCCTTCTCAGACTTGCGAGCTTCCGCTTGATTGCGTCGTGGTAGACGTCTACCTCATATTCCCCGCCGCCCCTGAACCCCGGCTGCTCCACAGACAAGAGCGCCCTGACCTTCTCTCGAGCCCGCGGGAGCTCGTAGCTAAGCCTCGCGTACTCCACCTGAAGCTTGGACTCCGGGGAGCCAGCCCTCTTCGCGAAGATTTCCAAGATGAGCTGGAAACGGTCTATGACTTCCTTCCCCGCCAGCTTACTCAGCTTGAAGGCCTGCGATGGGCTGAGCTGGTTGGCAAAAACCACTCGCTCGGCGCCAGATGTTTTTACAAGATCCGCAAGCTCCTGCGCCTTTCCTTTGCCTATAAGATAAGCTGGGTCGGGCTCCTTCACCTGCTTTATCGAGCCCACGACCTTGTAGTCCATCGTCCTCACCAAGGCAGCGAGCTCATCTAGGCGAGACTGCTCGCTTGGGGAGACGCGCTCCGCCAGCACTACGCGCATGAAACCAATTTATGTAGCCATGGCGAAGTCAAAAAGATGCATGCAAAACTCTGGGCAACCGCCCTGTCCTTCCTGCTCCTTTGGGCGCTCCTGCCCCTTGGCGAAGGCGCTCACACCTCCGGCTACTACGAGCTCTACAAGATAGAATATGAAATCGGGGACAACAGGAGCCTGAAAGTTTTGGAAACTTTTACCTTCGTGAACACCTCGGCCTTGTCAGTCATGATCAGCATAACAAAGAGAATCCCAAGCACCGGCGTGGAGAACCTGAGCGTCCGAGACGGCGCAGGAGAAATTTCTTCACATACAACTCCTGAAGAGAATTACACGTCGGTCACGTTCCAAACGGCGTGGATCTCCTCGGACCAGCACTACACATACTACATTTCCTACACTGCCTCCGGGATGGTCTCCGGGACCGGGTCCGAGTATGTTGCGCGGCTTGCGGGGCTCTCCACTGGGGACTACAGGTACGATAACTACTCCGTTGTTGTGAGGGGGCCTCCCGGCACATACCCATTTCTTTCGGACCCCGAGGTTGATGTCACGTACGACTCCCCAACGTTCACCTACTCGACATCCCTGCAGCTCGGAGAAAACTTTGGAGGGTTGCTGGTGAGGTTTTACTCCCAGCCGGTCTTTTACAAGCTCAGGCTTAACTACTCTTTCACGAACCCCGGCGCGTCCAGCACCACGGGGTTGACTCTTGACACCGTGCTTTTCAACTCCGACATCCCCTGGCAATCGTCGGCCATGTTTTCCTCCAGCCAGCCAATAGAGACCATGTACGTGGACAACGAGAACAACTGGCACGGAGTCTTTGAAATAGACCAGATCCTGTCGGGCGAGGTGAAGACACTCTGGGTAGACCTGATTTACGATGTCTCCGTTTACGACCCAAAGATAAACTCTGGGGACGTCGGGAGAATCTCGGACGTTCCTTCGCCTCTCTCCGGATATCTCAAACATGACGACAGGTGGGACTCCGACAACGCGGCAATCCAGCAGGCCGCCAGCTCGGCTTTGCAGGGGGAGAAAAACGTGTACCTTGCGGCCGAGAAGATTTCACAGTACGTGGTTGATTGGCTGGATTATCAGGTTCAGGATGACAGGCAGGGGAGCCTATGGGCCCTGACCAACAGGGAGGGGGACTGCAGCGAGTACACTGACCTGTCGATTGCGATGGCGAGGGCATCCGGAATCCCCGCCAGGGCACTTTACGGGTGGGGCTACTATGAGAATGAAAATCTAAGGGCCCACGCTTGGCTGGAATACTACTTCCCAAACGAGGGATGGCAGCCAGCCGACCCCACCTGGAGGGAAACAAGCGGGGACTACTTCTCCAAGCTTGACCCGATCCACATGACGAGAAACATCCGCGGGCTCGCTTCTTCTGAATCGGGGGCCAACATAATTTACTACGGCCAGCAGCCGCAGTTCAGCGAAGATGAGACGGTGATTGCCACCAGTTCTTCGGAAGCCGCCCAGCTTTACATTTCTGCTGCTCTCCGGAGCATCAACTTGGCCGAAAATCTTCTGAAAAACAGTGAAAATGTTGTTCTGGAAGCCAGCGTTCAGCATGCCAAAAGTGAGCTCTTGCTTGCTCAGAGTGCTGCCGATGACAACCAGAAGATGCTTTACGCCAAAAATTCGATTGCAGACTCGGGAGCTGTGATAAGGGCACTGGGAGAAGCGCCGACGACCAGTTCTCTGCTGAATCTAGATTTAATCTTCTACGCTTTGATAGCCGTGGTTTTAGCTGCAATCGTGGCTGGCGTCGCCTACGGCGCGTGGAAGATGGCCCACTCTGGCAAGAAGAGAGGCCGCCGTTTCCACTGAAAGCTTATTAGGTGTTTTTAAGAGAGTATAACGGATGCAAATGTCAGAGAGCGCCAAACCCAAGGACCAACCATTCCATGAGAATTATGTGGCTGAGTACATCCAGGGGCTTGAGCGCAGGGTAAGGGACCTGGAGCAGGAAAAGCGGGTCATAGAAGGGCAGTACCTGAAGGTTGACAGGGAGTTTGCCAGCCTCCGGGCCGAGTTCGAGCGCCTCAGGACCCCCCCGCTGGTGGCTGCGACCGTGCTCGACGTGCTTGAGGACAACAGGGTCATAGTGAGAAGCAGCGCCGGCCCCCACTTCGTGGTCACGGCATCCAACTTCATCAAGCTCGAAGACCTCAAGCCCAGCGTCAGGGTCGCCCTCAACCAGAGAACCTTCAGCATCGTGGAAATACTTCCGTCCAAAAAGGACCCGTTCGTTCTGGGAATGGAGATTGAGACGGTCCCGAACGTTTCCTACAAGGAAATCGGCGGACTGGAGGATCAGATAAGGGAAGTTAAGGAGACCGTGGAGCTACCCTTGCTCAAGCCTGCACTCTTTGGGAAGGTTGGGATAGACCCTCCGAGAGGCGTGTTGCTTTACGGGGCTTCAGGGACCGGGAAGACTTTGGTGGCTAGGGCGGTGGCGCATGAGACCAAGGCCACTTTCACCAGGGTCATAGGCTCGGAGCTGGTCCAGAAGTACATCGGGGAGGGGGCGAGGCTGGTCAGGGAGATGTTTGACCTCGCCCGTGAGAAGGCGCCCTCGATAGTTTTCATCGACGAGCTGGACGCCATCGGGGCCAGAAGGCTCGAAACGTCGACGAGTGGCGACCGCGAGGTCCACCGGACGCTCATGCAGCTTCTCGCAGAGATAGACGGGTTTGACCCCAGAGGAGAGGTGAAGATCATTGGAGCCACCAACCGTCCCGACATTCTGGACCCGGCGCTCCTCAGGCCTGGCAGGTTTGACAGGCTGATTTACTTCCCGCTCCCGAATGGGGCGGCCAGGCTTACCATATTCAATATCCACACCAAGAGCATGAACCTGGACAAGGATGTTGACCTTAAGACTCTTGCAAAGATGACGGAGAGGGCCACCGGGGCTGACATAAAGGCCGTCTGCACTGAGGCGGGGATGTTCGCCATAAGGGACGAGCGTGAGCAGGTGGAGCAGGCCGACTTTGAACATGCCGTGGCTAAGGTCCTGCCGCCGACGAGGATGATCGAGGCCTCGGAGTTCACAGTCAAGCCAGAGAAGATGTACGGGTACTGAAAAGGGCGGCTACTTTCTGGTCCTGTGCCTTGACTTCAACCTTCTTATCAGGATTTTCCTAACTGCCCTGGGGTCTGCTTTGCCTTTGGTCTGCCCCATGACCTTCCCGGTCAGAAATTCGAGGGCTTTTGTTTTCCCTGCACGGTAATCCTTGACTGCAACTGGGTTTGTTGTAATTGTCCCACTAATCGCTTTCGTAAGCTCGGACCTTTTCAGTGGGATTAACCCTAGCTTCACCAGCAGCTCCTCTGGCTCTGCCGGCTTCTTCACAATCTCCCTCAAAACAAGCTCCCCCTGCTCGGGAGTCACCTTCTTTGTCTTCACCATCCTCAGAAGGCCCGCCAGCTGCCCCGGCGTGAACTTGACATCCGCCGCCTGCAGCTTCATGTAATTCAGCACCTTCTTCAGCTTCGTCCTGAACCAAGTGGCCGCCAGCTTCGGGTCAACATCCTTCGCAACAGCCTCGTACAGGTCCGCCAAGCCACGCTCGCTGACGATGACCTCCGCCGCCGGCTTTGGAATCCCGTACTGCTTGATTAGGCGCTCCTCCCTGATGTGGGGCGCCTCGGCCATTCCTGCCGTTATCCTATCAACCCTCTCCTTCTCCAGAACAAGCGGGAAGATGTCGGGGTCGGGGATGTAGCGGTAGTCCTCCTCCGTTTCCTTTGCTCGCATGGGCACGGTTGTCATCTGACTCTCTAGGTAAGCGCGCGTCTCCCTAACGACCGTCTCGCCCCGCTTGATCTTATCCCTCTGTCGGATGATCTCGAACTTCAGCGCCCGGTAGGCTCCTTTCACGGAGTTCACGTTCTTGACCTCGACCCTTCCGCCGCCCTCGAGCGAGATGTTCACGTCCGCCCTCATCGCCCCGCCTGCCTCTGGCCTGACCTTCCCCGTGTATTCCAGCACCCGCGTGAGCAGGCGCAGGAACCTCCTGGCCTCTTCCGGGGACTTCATGTCCGGCTCAGTCACAATCTCCACAAGCGGCACCCCTGAGCGGTTGTAGTCGGCCGTCCCCGCCACGGGGTTGTATTGCCCCGGGTCCTCCTCCAGGTGCACCTCCCTGATCCTCACCCCCTCAAGCGTCCCCTCGCTGGCAATCGGGAGGCTCGTGCGCTGGTAGCCTGATGGGAGGTCAGGGTAGTCGTAGTGCTTTCGCTGGATGTAAACAGTTTGACCGGTGATGACCTTGCACCCAAGCATGACTGCTATTTCAATCGCTGCATTCACTGCCCGCTCGTTCGGAGAGAGGGGCTTCGCTCCAGGCATCCCAGTGCAAATCGGGCAGACGTTTGTGTTAGGTGGGACATCCTGGTAGTTGGTCGGACAGTTGCAGTAGAACTTGCGCTCGGTTGCGATCTGCTGGTGGACCTCAAGCCCTATCTTGACCTTCATGCTTTTGCCTCCAGAACGTGCATCACTCGGAACATGTCGGACTCTCCCAAGATCTTGCCCTGGGCCTGAACCCCCACGGGAATGCCACCGACATCTCCAGCCTTGACCACCCCCGCGCAAATCCCCGCGAGGTTTGCCGGAATCGTCAGGTAATCGTAAGCGTACATCTCCATCGGCGTTAGCTTCGCCCCTAGCCTGTGCGGGAGCTTCGGCACCGTTGGACCGACTATCACGTCGACCTTCTCAAGGGCGGCCATCAGTTCCTGCCTCACGAGAGTTCTGACCTGGAGCGCCCGCTGGTAGAACTTCCCGCGGTATTCCTTCTGGCTGATGTATCGCCCGCGCATGATCCTCCTGAGCACCTCCTCCCCGCAGACGTCCTCGATGCGCTTCCCGTACTTCCGGCCGTCAAACTTGCGGGTCCCTGAGAAGAACTCCACAGAAACTATGAGGTAATATGCCGTTAATCCCCGCTCAAGGTTCGGAAGCTGGACATCCACAATCTCTGCCCCGAACTCGCGGAGCTTTTCAACCGATTTGTCGATTACTCCCATTACTGCCGGGTCCGTGAGGTCCCTGAACTTCTGGCTGACTCCAACGCGCATTCCCTTGACCCCGTCGCCCAGCCTGTCAAGATATCGCGCCTTGTCTACATCGAGCATCACGCACTCGTTTTGGGTTTTGCCGGCTATTGTCTCCAAAAGAAGCGCGGCCCCCACAACATCCGGCGCTATCGAGCCAATCTGGTCAAGGCTCATCCCCAAGTCAATCAATCCCTGCCTTGGGACCAAACCGTAGGTTGGCTTCACCCCGACCACGCCGCAGTGGCTTGCAGGGTTCCTAATCGAGCCGCCTGTATCGGTCCCCAGACATAAATCGCAAAGCCCGGCTGCAATCGCCGCCCCTCCTCCGCTGCTAGAACCGCCGGGGATGTGGCCTGGGGCCGCGGGGTTGTCTGTGGGGCCAAAAGCGCTCGTCTCGCCGCTGGAGCCGCACGCGAACTCGTCCATGTTGTTCACGCCAATCACGATACCGCCCGCGGCTCTGACCCTCTTCACGACATCCGCGTCATAGGTTGAGACATAATTGTCAAGGGTTCGGGAGGCGCAGGTGGCGCGAAGCCCCGTGACGTTCAAGTTGGATTTCACCCCTATGACTAGGCCCTCCAGCTTTCCTACTTTCTCCCCGCGCTGGAGCCTGCGGTGGACCGCTTCCGCCTCTGCCACAGCGTTGGAGTTAAGCTCTATGAACGAGTTGATTTTCTTGTCCAGCTTCTCTATCCTCTCCAGGGCCTGCCAGACGTTGTCCACTGCTGAGAGCTCCCCCCTGTTGATGGAGTCGAGCTTCTCTAGCGTTCGGCCCATTTGGCGACCTCCACCTTAAGGTTCCCTTGGTCGTCCGAGCCCGGCATATCGGCGATGAACCTCTTCCTGAACTCCGCTCGCTCCTTCTCTGGCGTTGGCTCGCCATCGGGGCTGACGACGTTGTATGCCTCCTGGTTGTAATATGTCTCTTTCAGCTCGGGCAGGTCTTTTGCTGCCTCGACAAACGAGTCGATGACCTCTTGGGCGCTGCGCTCAATCTCCTTCAACTTTTCCTCCATTTCACCACCTTTGATATCATCAGCTCCTATAAGAAAAGTTTGGGTGTCCGCGGCTGAAAGTTAAAAATAAAAAAAGGGGCGCTAGCCCAGTATCAAGGCCAGCGCTTCTACAGGCCGCGCGCACTCATGTTGGCGTTGTCCAGTGAAAGACTCCCGCTTAAATTATTCTCTCCCGCCTGGAGATAGTATAGAATACCAAGTGGGCTAAATGGGGCACCGACGTCAACGTCGAAAACTTGGTTCGCTCCCGCGGTCACCACGACTTCTGTCGCAAAGGAGAGCTCAAACGCTTGGTTGGAGGTAACTGATCCGCTGTAGCTTCCGGCAGGTACTGTGAAGCCGTTGTCTGGGACGTTGGGAATATTTGTGACGTTAAACGTGATTTCGCTCCACGACACGTCGAGAGTCATCGTGCCCATGGACAATGACACCTTGTCGTATGTTCCAGAGGAGATGGCTGCGACTAGATCGTTGTTTTGGGTCATATCGGCTATGGTCTGGCCCTCGGCTACAGTTATCCACTCGTTGGCGGTCTTGTTATGCAGCCTCACCGTGACGTCTGTGACTGAAAATGAGTTCACAGTAAACGTTCCCGATACGTCTATGCTGGCACCAGGAGGCAGGTAGGCCGCGATGCGATTTTCGTAATCTGATAGGTTTACGGTTGTGGCGTCGTGCAGCCTCACCGTTGCCGTTGCGTTCATGACAGGCCCGCGGTTCAACAGCACAAGCGCGGACGCCCCGGCCGCCACTATGACTACCACGAGGACTATCGCCATCTGCGCCGTACAAATTCCGCTTTGGCTTAACTTTCTCATTTTTTTCACCTCCTCTTCAGTTGTTCACGTGCCCGCGTATTCCCGAGATCGTGACCGTGCTGTCGTGCCCGGCCATTCATTCGCAGATAGTTTACGTGGGTTTCCATTTTTTACCACCACAATTGTCTATCGCGTTCCTGCCGTTTATAAAATCCCGAAATACCGTCTTTTTTCAAGTTAAAATCGGCTTTAGAAAGTTCTTTGCAAAAAAATTCAGTCTATTTGGGCTCGGGACCGTTCAGAATACCAAAATCCATCTGCTTTTGGCATCTGGGCCCATTCTCAAGCTCCGCGGTGTTCCAAACATTTTTAACCAAATAACGACAAATTGTAGCTATGACGACACGTGAGGCGCTCGGTATAATCCTTTTCGCGATGTTTGTGCAGGGGTTCACAGTAGTGTTGGTATCGTTTTTGCGACCGACGGCGGACATCGGGTGGGCCACAATCGCGATAACAGTGCTTGGGATGTCGGCGGCCGCGGGTTCTGTTGCGGTCGGTTTGGTGCTGGCCTTCAGGCGTTACGAAAGAGCGCGGACGGCAAGTATCGCGATGATGACACTGACAACTGATGAGCGTCAAGTTTTCGAAGCCATCGTGCGCGCGAGCGGCGATGCGTACCAGGACAAGCTCAGGCGGGAGCTGGACATGTCGAAGGCCAAGCTCAGCGCCCTCGTGAACAACCTTGAGCGGAAACACGCGATAACGAAAGAGCGCTTCCATAAGACCAACATTTTAAAAGTGAGCAAAGAGTTCGCCGGTCGCTAAAAATTGAGGCTTAATCAAGAGGTAAAATCAATTGAGGGGCTCGCATGAAAAAGCTTGCAAAGTTCTGGGAGAAACTGCCAGACAGGAAAGTCCAATGCCACCTCTGTCCTTGGAGGTGCACGATTGCCCCTGACAAGACGGGGGTCTGCCGCGGCAGGAGGAACGAGGGGGGCGAGCTCTACAGCATGATTTACGGCTCGATCGTGTCGGCGGCCGTGGACCCCATAGAAAAAAAGCCACTCTACCACTTCTGGCCCGGAAGCGGCTCATTCTCGATTGCGGCCCCGGGCTGCAACTTCAGGTGCTCACACTGCCAGAACTGGAGCATCTCGCAGACGGACGTGTGGGAAACCCCTACCGAGGAGATGACGCCCGAAAGGGTAGTGGAGCTGGCCAAGCGATACGAGTGCAAGGGCATAGCCCACACCTACACCGAGCCCACAATCTGGACGGAATATGCCATGGATGTCGGTAAGCTTGCCCACAGCGAGGGCCTTTACAACGTCTACGTCAGCAACGGCTACATCACCATCGAGGCCCTAAAGGAGCTCCAACCGTTCCTGGATGCGGCCAACGTCGACGTCAAGGCGTTCACCGACGACTTTTACATGAAAACCTGCGGGGTGCCCAGCATCGGCCCTGTGCTCGAGACCTGCGAGTGGATGGTAAAGCACGGGATTCACCTTGAGACCACCTATCTCATCATCCCTGAGAAAAACGACAGCCCGGAGGAAATCCGAAAATTCTGCAAGTGGGAGGTGGAGAAGCTGGGCCCCGACGTCCCGACACACTTCAGCCGCTTCCACCCCCAGTACAAGACGACCGACCGCGGCTCAACTCCAGTCAAAACTCTTGAAATGGCGCTGAAAGTTGCGAATGAGGAGGGGCTGCATTACATCTACATAGGGAACGTCCCCGGGCACGAGGCCGACGACACCCGCTGCCACAAGTGCGGCGAGCTCCTCATCGAGCGCCAGGGGTTCAGCATCACGGAGTACAGGTTGAAAGACCACCAATGTCCAAAGTGCAAGGCGGAAATTCCAATAGTGGGCGAATATACTCCAAGCAAGGACTAGTGGCTGTGGCCCTCATCCGAGCGCGGATTTCAGCTCTTTCATTCCGAGTTCGACAAGCTCTTTGGCGCGCTCCCCCGTCCTGGCCTCGGCAAAACACCTGAAGAGAGGCTCCGTCCCGGAGGGCCTGAGCAGGAGCCATCCGTCATCAAAAGTTATCCTTAACCCATCCTTCCTGTCCAACTCATAACTGGAAAACTTCTCGGCCAAGGTCTGGAGCACCTTCTGCTTCATCTCGTTCGGACACTCCGCTCGCTGCTTGTACTGATAATACTTCGGCAGGGCGGCGTCCAGTTCAGAGGCCTTCATCCCGCTTGAGCTCACGGCCTCCGCGAACTTGATCGCCGTCATTATTCCCTCACGGCAGAGAGAAAAGTCAAAGAAGAGAACTCCACCGTTCTCCTCGCCTCCAAGGTCACCGCCGCTCCTCCTGTACTCCCCGACCACCTCCGGCTCTCCGACCTTGGTCCTGACCACGCTGCCACCCAACTTTCTGGCTATGTCGTCAATCACCCAGCTGGTGGCAACGGTGGTTATTATCTTGGGACTTTTCCTGCCCTGCAAGTAATGATCCGCGGCGATTGCAAAGACCCTGTCCCCGCTCAATATCTCTCCCTTCTCGTTGACGACCAAGGTCCTGTCGGCGTCCCCGTCGTGTGCTATCCCTAGGTCAGCCTTGCATGCCAAGACGGTCTTTGCTAGTTCCCCGAGGTTCTCCGGGACCGGCTCAAGCTTGCGCCCGGGGAATGTGCCGTCAAGCTGGGCGTTCATCGAAACAACCTCGCACCCGAGCTCCCTGAGAATCTGAGGGGTCACCAAAGTCCCTGTGGCGTTCGCGCAGTCGACGACCACCTTCAATCTCTTTTTGAAGCGCGGAACTTTACTCAGCATCGCGCGGATGTAAGGCGCAACAGCGTCCGCCTCGCTGACCTTCCCCAGACCTTTCCAGTCTGCCCGCCTGCCGCCCTTCTCGACCAGGATTTCTATTTCCTGCTCCCGCTCCCGGATGAACCCCGCCCCTTCGTTGTCCCAGAACTTGACCCCGTTGTACTCGGGAGGGTTGTGGGACGCGGTGATAATTATCCCGGCATCGCATGAGAAGTTGCGCACAGCGAACGAAAGCACCGGAGTGGGAGTGACCCCCAACCTCAAAACATCGCATCCGCCTGCTACCAGCCCGGCCGTGACGGCTTGGTCCAGCATCTCACTTGAGGTGCGGTTGTCGCGCCCGAGAGCGACCTTTTTTCCTTCCCCGAGGTGGGTGGCCAGAGCCAGCGCCAGCTTGAAAGCCAGCTCGGGGGTCAGCACGCTGTTTGCGAGCCCACGCACGCCGAAGGTTCCGAAGAGCTTGGACATCAGAATAACTCTTTTCACGCTTATTATTTAATCGTCCCCTGCTGACTCTACATGGGCCCGTGGCCTAGTTCGGATAAGGCGGCAAGTGTAAACAAACACCCGCAAGCCTTCTATCCGGGCGAGGAAAGCTGCAGATCGTGGGTTCAAATCCCACCGGGCCCGCCATCATGGTTTTTAAGGACAGAGTTAATCTTAAACGAGTTGGAAAGTGGGAGCATGATACCTGTCTGTGAGCCGAAACTCAGCGGGAAGGAACTCGAGTACGTTACCGACTGCATCAAGACCAACTGGATTTCATCGAAGGGGAAGTACATCAATCAGTTTGAGGAGAGCTTCAGCAAGTACTGCGGCACCAAGCACGGGATAGCCGCATCCAACGGGACCACGGCCCTGCACCTCGCCCTGGCAAGCATGGGGATAAAGGCGGGTGACGAGGTGATAATCCCGACATTCACAATGATCGCGACCGTGAACTCCGTGACCTACACCGGGGCAAAGCCGGTCTTGGTGGACTCGGAGCTGGAAACCTGGAACATGGACCCGACAAAAATCGAGAAAAAGATTACCCCAAAAACAAAGGCCATCATGGTCATGCACACATACGGCCACCCCTGCGACATGGACCCCATAAACGAAATTGCCGAGAAACACGACCTTTTTGTGATTGAGGACGCCGCCGAGGCCCACGGCGCCGAGTACAATGGCAAAAGGACCGGTGGCCTAGGGGACGCGGGCTGCTTCAGCTTCTACGCGAACAAAATCATCACCACCGGGGAAGGCGGGATGGTTGTTACAAATGACGACAAAATCGCGGAGATGGCGAGAATGCTCAGGGACCAAGCTTTTGAGCCCAAGCGCTTCATCCACCGCTACGTCGGGTTCAACTACAGGATGACCAACCTCCAGGCGGCCATCGGGGTAGCCCAGATGGGAATAATAGACGAGTCCGTGAACACCCGCAGGAAAAACGCGCGGTTCTACAACTCACTTTTGAAAGATGTGAAAGGAATCACGCTGCCTCCGGAGGCGAGCTGGGCCAAAAACGTCTACTGGATGTATACGGTGCTGATAGAGGACTCCTTCGGGAGGAGCAGGGACGAGCTGATGACCTACCTGAAGGAAAAGGGAATAGACACGAGGTCTGCCTTTTACCCGGTCCACTCCCAACCAGTCTACGCCGAGCAGTACAAGGGTGAAAAATACCCTGTGGCGGACGACCTAGGCAGGAAGGGGATAAACCTCCCATCCGGCAACACCCTCACAGAGGACCAGATAAGGCAGGTAGTGGAAACAATAAAATCGACCAAAAGGTGATCTGGTGTCGAAACTAGGCTTCACTGTCGTCGGCTGCGGCGGGTTTGGCTCAAGAAGGGTTAACGCCCTCAAGAAAATGGGCGCCAAAATTCCATTCCTGGTGGACCTCGACGAGAAACTTGTTTCAACCATGGCCAAAGAGATCGGATGCGAGTACTACACAAATTATCTTGAAGCCGTGAAAAGGGACGATGTGGACTGCTTCATAGTGGCCACCCCGAACAAGTTCCACGCCCCCATTGCAATTGCCGCCCTCGAGGCTGGAAAGCACGTCATCTGCGAGAAACCGTTAGCGAGAAATCCAAAGGAAGCCCACGCGATGGTTGAGGCAGCGAAAAAGAACAAGGTTTTCCTGAAGACCGGGTCAAACCTCAGATACTTCTCGAACGTGAAGAAGGCGAAGGAGCTGGTGGATGGGAAAGCCATCGGCAAGCCCCTTTTTGCCCGCGGGTGGATTGGCCACGACGGGAAGAAGGTGCTGCACTCCTGGAACTCGAAGCTGGATCTCGCCGGTGGTGGCACCATGCTTGACAACGGCGCCCACATCCTTGACCTCTTCAGGTGGTTCTTGGGTGACTTCTCGGACTGCCTTGGCCACGTGCACACCCTCCAGGCGCCGATCGAGGTCGAAGATAACGGGATGGGGATTTTCAGGAACAAGGCTGGGAATATGGCGTTCGCCCAGGCATCTTGGACGGAATGGTCTGGGTACATGTATTTGGAGATTTACGGCTCGGAGGGCTCGATCATCATAGACAACAGAGGGGAGAAGATGGTGGACACGGGGAAGTGGAGGGTCACGAGCACCGCCGCACACACCACAAAGGACGGCGCCCGCCAGGTTTTCGACTACTCCGCGGAGCAGCCCCAGTCATACGAGCTTGAACTCCAAGACTTCATCAGCTGCGTGGAGAAAGGACGCCAGCCAACCGCCAGCGGCCACGACGGCATGAAGGTCGTGGAGATGGTCAACGGGATTTACGAGTCATCCAAGACTGGGCGCATAGTGAAACTTGAGTAATTGCTGGTTCTGTGCCGGTTGAACTCGCGTAGTTTTCATGCCAAAATCCCGTCCGGCCCGCCTGTTTTAATCATCCAAAGTTCACTGATTGATGGAGCCAAATGAAGATAGCCTACGTTCACGACGCGATTTACCCGTTTGTCAAGGGCGGCGCCGAGAAGAGGATGTATGAGATTTCAAAGCGCCTTGCCAAGCGCGGGCACGATGTCCACGTTTTCGGCGTGCGGTGGTGGGGGGAAGAGCCTACAATCGAGCGGGACGGGGTCCACCTCCACGGCGTCTGCAAGGCTACTTCTCTCTATTCCCAAGGAAGAAGGTCAATCCGGGCCGCGATGACGCTTGCAAAAAATGTCTTGCCGCCGCTCATGAAAGAACCTTTTGACGTCATCGACTGCTATCAGGCCCCATATCTCCACGCCTTTCCCACAAAGGTCGGAGCCCTGCTTAAGCATGTACCGCTGGCGGTCACTTGGCACGAGGTTTGGCGCGGGTACTGGAAGGAGTACCTAGGGTCGCTGGGCGTTGTGGGGCGGCTCATGGAGAAGACGATACTGCTCGGGCTGGCCAACAAAGTCATAGCAGTTTCCGACCAGACGAAAGACGATCTGGTTTCCATGGGCGTCGGCGCGAGTAAAGTAAGCATCGTGCCGAACGGGATTGATTTTGAAACAATATCCAAAGTGCCGCCTGCGAAAGAAGAGCTTGACGTCGTGTACCTGGGGCGGCTGATCAAGCCCAAAAACGTTGACCTGCTGCTCAAGGCCGTTGCCGCACTGAAGAAGGAGTTCCCGGGGCTGAAGGCGGGGATAATCGGGGACGGGCCGGAGATGGGGAACCTCAAGAAGCTGGCAGAGGAGCTGGGCGTCCAGAAGAATGTGAAGTTCTTCGGGTTCGTGGAGGACTCAGACGACGTGACGGCGGCAATGAAGTCCTCCAAGGTCTTTGTCATACCTTCGATACAGGAGGGCGGGGCAAGCATAGTTACCCTAGAAGCAAACGCTTGCAGCCTGCCTGCGATTGCCGTTGACCACCCGCTGGGGATAGACAAGCGGCTAATCCTGCAAGACAAGACTGGATTTTTCGTTCAACAGTCGCCCGAAGCCATTGCTGAGAAAATCAGGCTGCTCCTGAAGGACGAGAATCTTAGAAAAGAGATGGGTAAAAACGCCAGGGAGTTCGCGCAGAAATATGACTGGGAGAAAATTACTTCCTTGATGGAGAACGTTTATGTTGAAATCACTCGGCGGTGAAAAAACGGGTGAATGAATGCCTGAACCGAAAGATTACGCGAAAAGGCTTACAAAAGGTAGCTCAATCATATTTGGCGGTCTGGCCGTAGCGGGAGTTTTGGGCATCCTCCTGCGCATGTTTCTGACCCGTTCTCTCAGTGAGTACGACTACGGTTTGTTTTACCAGGTTTTCATTTCTGTTTCATTTTTCGCCCTTTTCCGTGATCTGGGGCTCTACACCACCCTTGTTAAATTCACGCCGGAGTTCATGGTCAAAAAGCAGTACCAGGAAGTAAAATCGTCGATGATGATTACTATAATTCTCCAGATGTTTCTCACGCTTCCCCTGACCCTCATCTTGATCCTTTTCCCAGGCGAGGTGGCGGCTGCGATTGGCGCAGGTGGTGGCGTGTTCATGGTCCAAATTTTCGGTGTTTGGCTTTTCCTGATGATTTTCTTCCACGTCTTCCGATTCACCTTCCAGGGTCTTCAGGACCCGGTGCCTTACACAGCTATGGAGATTTTTTACCCTGCGCTCACGCTCGCCCTAGCGGCCCTTATGGTCATCACCTTCCAGCTTGGAGTTACGGGGGTCGCCTTAGCTTACCTCATCGGCATACCCATACTTTTGATTGCCTGGTTGGGAATCACATGGAAACGACACCCACAGGTTTTGACTGAAAAACCCAAGATTGAAAGACCCCTCGCCAAAAAAATGCTAAGTTTTGCCTTGCCGGTTTTCTTGAGCGGAATGGCGGCGACGATATTGGGTTACACTGACACGGTGATGCTGGGCATTATGCACGGCCCGACAGAAGTGGGGCTCTACCAAGCGGCTCAGCCGCTCACTGCCATGATATCCTACTTCCCGGCTGCCCTGGGCATCGTGCTACTGCCGATGGTATCCGAAATCTGGGCGAGGGGAGAAAAGGAAATCCTGAGCAAAGCGATACACTCCATTTTGAAGTTTTCCACTATAATCATCGTTCTTCCCGTCTGCATTTTAATAGCATTCCCAGACATCGCCCTGCGCACAGTTTTTGGCGCCGAATATGTGCTCGCGGCCGCAACTCTTCAAATTCTCACGGCGGTCCTGATCATCAGCTCCCTCTTCTTGATCCTACAGTGTGTGGCGGCAGGGGTGGGAAAACCGATGATAACAACAAAGGCGATTGGCGTCATGGCCCTTTTGAACGTCATCCTAAACCTGATTTTGATTCCACAGTACGGAATTACCGGTGCGGCTATAGCTACGCTAATTTCACAGTTTGTAGGTCTTCTCATTTTACTATATTTAACCGGGAAATTCGTCAAGTTCACTGTGCCAGTCTCGTCCATTTTAAAGACAATCGATGCTGGGCTGCTTGCGTTGCTTTTCATCATTGGGCTGAAATCACTCATAGTTCTGGACCCATGGTGGCTGAGGGCGATTGTGGTCGCAGTACCAAGCCTGCTGCTGTATGTTGGATTGGTTCTGATCATGAGGGCCGTGAGCAGGGGGGACTTGGACCTGCTGGGCGGCACCTTGCCAATCCCCAAAAAACTGCTTGAATTGGTGAAGAGGCTCACGAAGTAAAGGCTCACGGCTTTATTACCCGATCTTCCGTGACTATCTTGTGAACCTTCACGTCATTTCGGCCGTGGGGCAGGCTCTCCAAAATCTGGAACTCGTATGCCAAACCGATGAACGGCACGTTGGGTTTTAGCGAGGAGAGGTCCTTGAGGAACAGGTCATAACATCCCTTGCCGCGGCCCAGCCTGCAGCCTCTTGGGTCAAACGCCACGCCGGGAACAACGACGAGGTCCACATGTGCTGGCGGGGTCAGCCTTCTGCAGGTCGGCTTTGGTTCAAGTATCCCAAAGGTGCCCGGCTCAAGCTCGGCATCGAAATCGCGCAGCTCGGAAAGCGTCAGCTCCCCTGACTTCCTGTCCGTGATGGGAACCAAAACTTTCTTGCCCAGCTTCAGGGAGTCCTTGATCATACGCTCGGTCTGCACCTCATTTCCTTTGGCAACGTAGAACAACAGCGTCCTGGTATCCTGGAACTCCTTCAAGCCGAAAAACAACTTCTGGATCCGGGCGCTTTTCTCCAGCGCTTCTTCCTTCGGGAGCTTCGACCTGGTGGAACCGACCCTCTCTCTGATCTCCCGCTTCTTTCCGGTTATATCTTCAACCACAGAACCACCCTCACTCCCTTGCCGCTATCAAGATGTTCTGCAAAAGCATTGCACGCGTCATCGGCCCCACCCCTCCGGGAACAGGGGTTATTTTGGACGCCTTCTTCTTCACTTTTTCGAAATCTATGTCGCCGCATATCTTATCATCCACGCAGTTTATGCCGACATCGACGACCACCGCCTGGTCCTTGACCATGTCCTCGGTAACCAAAAACTTGGGACGGCACCCGATGGCCGTCACGAGCACGTCTGCCATCCGGGTATGCTTCTCCAGACCAACCGTCTTTGAGTGGCAGAGGGTTACCGTCGCGTTCCTATCGAGCATAAGTTTTGAAAGAGGTTTTCCCACGAGGTTGCTCCTGTTGATTATCACCACGTTTTTCCCAGCCAGCTCGACATCGTAGTGGTCGAGGAGTTTCATTACTCCCTTCGGGGTACAAGGTAGCAGGTCATTTTCGAAGTCACAGGCGCCCAGCCAGAGCTTTCCCACGTTGAGGGGATGAAGCCCGTCCACATCCTTTTTTGGCGATATCCGCTCCACCACTTTTGTCCCGCTCAGGTGCGGCGGGAGTGGCATCTGTACAAGAATCCCGTGAACCTTCTTGTCCCTGTTGAGCGCATCTATGAGGTCGAAAACTTCCCGCTCGGACGTCTTCTCTGGCAGCTCGTGGGTCTTGAAGTGGATTCCGACCTCCTTGCAGTCCCGTTCTTTTAGCCTCACATAAGTTTTTGAGAAAGTTTTTTCCCCAACGAGTATTGTGGCCAGGGCCGGAACTATCCCTTTCTCCCCCAACTCGGACACGCGAGTGGCGATGTCCTTCTTGATGGACCTTGCCAAGCTTTCGCCGTCCATAATCACGGCCATGGCTAAGCCTCACTTTTTGCGGGGGGCTTGGTTTTAAGGCCCATCTCTTCGGCAAATGCATCCACCATGACGTTAAAGTCTGGGGAAGACAGCAACTCTGAACATTCTTGATAGGTCACGTCCGGGGGGATCATGCCAAATGACCCCTCGAATATGGCGGTTGTAAATTTGACGAGCTGTTCCTCATCGTGCTTGTAATCTTCAAGCGTGTCCCGTATGAGCTTTGGAAGCGATGCCGGATCACCCGCCTTTTTCACCATGTCGAGTTTGTTAAAAAACACCTTCCCAAATGTGATAACCGGTTTTTTGAGCAGCAGCGCTTCCCAACCCACGGAACTTGTTACCACCGCAACCAGCTTGGCATTTCTGGTTAATTCTAGTGAATTCGTGGATGGGTCAATCAATCGGACGTTTGGCATCTTCAGCAACCGTTTGTATACCGACAGCGGGCGAAAACCGATCATCAGCGAATGCTCCTTCACGTATAACTTGTAATTTATGGGCAAACTTTTTGCTATGTTTTCCGCCAGCGCGAATGTGTCAAGGTGAAAAGGCGCCAAAAGAGACAGGGAAGTTTCGGGTTCGACATGAAGCGGGAAATAAACGTATGGCTCTCTATAATCTGGTTTTTCAAAGATTTTTGATCTTTTCCAGTTGCCGCGCCTGAACCTCAACCTGAGTTCCGCCAGCGCGAGTTTAATCGGCGACTTGTTTTTGTACATGTAATCGTTTTTGAAATGCCCGAAGTAATAATTGCGGGAATAATGCAGGGTCCTTCCCAGCGTCTTTTTCGGTGTTCTGAAAATACTCTTAAAAAACGCCTCTTGTGAGTCATGCCAGCCTTTAACCTCCACGAACGTTGTCCCCTTTTTCCTGAAATCACTGATAAACTTTTTCGCTTCATTTTCACATGGGCTTTTGTATCTGCCTTTTCGCAGTTTGTCGTAAATGGTAAAAATTCTTTCGAAATTTTGGTGTGTGTCTCTGGAAACCGTGAATCTGTCCTTTGTTCTTGTTGAAATAACCAACAAGGAGGGTATTTTCATTCGCCGTGCAACCTCGTGCAAAACTAATAGTTCCATATTTTCTGCTGGAACCGTGACGATAAAATCTGGCTTGGCTTTTTCAAGGAACTCTATGGTAAACTTGAAAAAACCCTGGATAATCTTCATCATTTCTTCATGAGTGTATGTGGCGTAACGGTTGTAAACAAGAAAATCTCTGTCCGATATTGGATACGCCCATAATGTTGGGGTGCCGTATTTTTTTTCAAGGGTGGCGAGATATTCATGATCGATTTTTAGTTTTTGACTCTTGAGAAACATGTCCTGTACAACCGTTATCGGATCATACTTTATCTCGGATTGCTGCTTCAGGAAATCAAGTTGTTTGTACCCTAATACTAACGCAGAAAATTCATTGACGCCGTATTTTTCTTTTAACTTCAATGCTATCGCATGCGGCAGATAGCAGGGCCATCCTTGGAACCAGAGCAATATCTTCAATCCATCGCCTCAATTACTTCAGCTTGATGAGATAATATAAATATGACACGAGGTTCATATTCAATCCGGAGCCAAAAACATGATGAAAGATATCATCGAAAAACACTATTTGCTCAACCGTACGGCGGTCAACCCCGACACCGACATTCTGGTAAACTACATTAAAGAAAAAGAACTCCCAAAAAGCAAAATACGCGAGTATCAGTCTGGAATGGAATGCTTTACGTGGATGATTCCCAAAGCCTGGAAAGTCAAGGAAGCACACTTGAGCAGGTCGGACGGGAAAAAAATAGTTGATTTTAAAAACAACCCGCTGCACCTCTGGACGCACTCAATTCCGTTTAAAGGGGAAGTGTCATTGGATGAGCTGAAAAAACACCTGCATTTTGATCCTAAACACCCGGACTGGATACCCTACCACTACAGGAACGGGTACAACTACTATGCGCAAAACTGGGGGTTCAGCATGAGCTACAACCAGTACCTGAAGCTGCTGGAGCTGAAGGAGGACAAATTCCGCGTGCTCATTGACACCACGCTGGATAACAATGGAACAATGAAGGTTTTGGACTACCACCTCAAGGGGAATAAGTCAGACACCATCTTCTTCGCGGCGCACACGTGCCACCCGGGAATCGTCACGGATGGATTGTCCTGCGTTGCCGTGCTGGTCGAGCTTTTCAAAAAACTTGAGAAAAAATCACTAAATTGCTCATACAGGCTGATTTTGGGCCCGGAATATTTTGCCGCGGTTGGCCTTCTCTCGGGCCTAAGCGAAGAGGAAATCAAGACGCTTAAAGGCGGAATATTTTTGGATATGATTGGGAACAACAAGCCCTTTGGTTATCAAACGTCTTTTCAAAGAAATTCTACAACGGACATTGCTGTGAAAAATGTGTTCCAGCACCACGTGAAAGATCACGTTTCTAAACCCTATAGGAAACTATGGGGAAATGATGAGATGATTTACAATGGGCCTGGGTTCCACATCCCGACGGTGGGGATAGGCTGCGACAGGCACGAGGAGTACCATTTTGACGCGGATAATTTGGACATGCTCAACTATTCTCAACTTGAAGAATGCTTGAAAATACTGGAAAAAATAATTGAAGTGTTCGAAACCAACTACGTCCCGGTAAGAAAGTACAAGGGGCCGGTGTATCTTTCAAGGTATAATCTGTATATCGACCCCAAAATCGACCAGGCCGGATACGACGCCATCGAGTACATCCAGATAATGATGGACGGCAAAAAGTCGTGCCTGGACATCGCAAACGAGCTGAACGTGGACTATTTCTTCGTGCACAATTTCTGCGAAAAACTGGCCCAAAACGGTTTAATCGAGAAACGTGGGGCTGCCTTTTAAATGGACTGCTCCAAGTTCTACTTTGGGGTATTATGAAAGATGTCATCACCATAGGCCACAGAAAAGTGGGGAAGGGACAACCTGTCTTCATCGTTGCCGAGGTGGGGCTAAACCACGGGGGGGACGTGGAAACTGCGAAACAGATGATTGAAGTTGCTGCAGACTGCGGCGCGGACGCGGTCAAGTTCCAGACATACGTGACCGAAAAAAGGGTCAGCAAAAAAAGTCCTGTTTATGAAGTCTTGAAAAAGTGTGAACTCAAGGAGGAGGACTTTAAAGAACTATTCCGGACGGCGAAACATAACAAACTACTCTTCTTCTCAACTCCCTTCGACAAGGAAAGTGTGGACTTTTTGACGGTGCTTCCGGTGCCAGCCTTCAAAATAGCTTCATTTTATCTTGTAAACTTGGGCCTTTTGGAACATGTGGCTGCCAAAGGTCTGCCTGTGATTGCCTCAAGGGGCATGGCAAACGTTGGAGAAATCTCCAAAGCCGTGAAAATTTTTGAAAAACACAAGATAGACTACGCGCTGTTGCACTGCGTTTCGGCTTATCCTGCAAAAGACGAAGATGCAAACTTGGGCGCAATAAATTCACTGAAAAATAGGTTCAAATGTGTAGTCGGATATTCTGACCATACTTTGGGGGTCAAGGTCCCCGTCTATGCCGTGGCGGCCGGCGCTTCCATAGTGGAAAAGCACTTCACCCTGAACAAAAACCAAGAGGGGCCGGACCATAAGCTCTCCGCGGACCCGAGCGACCTCAAAGCGATGGTGTCTGAGATAAGGGCCCTGGAGAAGATTTTGGGGTCCGGAGAAATCAGGCTGCTTGATGCGGAAAAAGGCACTTTACAGTACAGGGTGTGCAGCTGAGGGTGACCGAGATGAGAAGGTTGATGTTCAGGTGTGACGGCGGAAGCCAGCCGGAAATCGGGATGGGGCATGTCGTGAGGTGCCTGCGTTTGGCGGACAAGCTTAAGGAGACGGGGGAGTTTGAAATTGCCTTTTTGATGAAGAACTACGTTGCCGGAATAAACGAGGTCTCCAGAAAGAAGTACAAAATTTACAAAATCTTGGGAAAAGACGAGCTGAAGACACCAATGAACGCAATCAAAGATTTTGCCCCGGAAATTTTGGTGATTGACAGGCTTGACACCGAAGAAGAATACATGAAAAAAATCAAAGAACGCGGAGTGGTGTTGATTACCCTGGATGATCTCGGCCCCGGCCAGAAATATGCCGACATGACGATCAACGCGATACGGGAGTCGGGTGCTTCGATATACGAGGGGCCGGAGTACATTGTCCTCCCGGAAATGAAAATCAAAGAACTGAAGGAAATAAAGCCGAAGGAATGCAGGAGAATTTTCTTGAGCTTTGGAGGTTATGACCACCTGAATATCACGCTCAAGGCGGTGCGAGCTCTGGAGCGCTTGGACAAAAAGATAGAAATTACTGTCGTTGTAGGCAGCGCTTACGAGCATCAAAGCGAACTGAACAGCTTCATGAAACGGTCGAAACGGGGCTTCAAAGTCTACTCCCAACCTAAAAACTTCGGGGAACTGCTCGAAAAAGCGGACCTCGCGGTTGTGTCGGGAGGGGCAACTTTGTTTGAAGCGATGGCAAGGGGCGTCCCAAGCCTGACCATCTGCCAGTACAGGCATCAGGTTGAAACGGCGAAAAAATATGAGAAGCGGGGGGCGACAGTTTTCTTGGGCGAAGGAAACACTGTGAGCGAAAAGATAATCTACGCGAAAGTCAGCGGGCTGATAAAAAACAAACACATGAGAAAAAATCTTGCGGAGAACGGGATGCTGCTTGTCGACGGGCTTGGATTGGAACGAGTTTTCAATCTGATAAGGATTTTGAGCATCTTAAAGTGGGACACTGCATTTTTTGGCTTCAAGACTGCCCGCATCCACACTCTGAGGTTGAACGAAAACATTGTAAATTATGCTTTGGAATACTGCAAAAAGGAGAATGTTGAGGTACTGTACTACCTCTCTGACTGCCACGATCCCACTAGCGTCAAGCTTGCGGAAAAACATGGGTTTCACTTCACCGACATAAGGTTGACATTTGGCATGAATTTGGAAAATTATGTTCAGAAAAAAACTGGGGACGGATTCAAAATCCGGGGAAGCTCGTTGAGGGACATCCCAGAGTTAAGAAGAATTGCCGGAGAAAGCTACGTCGACAGCAGATACTATTTTGACAGAAACTACCCGCGGGAAACATGCCAAAAATTTTATTCTGACTGGGTGGAAAAATCATGCAAGGGGCTCGCAGACAAGGTTTTTGTTGCTGAGATGGGCGGGCGAGTGGTAGGCTATATAACCTGCGATAAAAAACCCGATGTGGAAAGTAACAGGGGGTGTGGTAAAATAATTTTAGTTGGCGTCGACAAGTCCGCCAAAGGCATGGAGATTGGCACCGGCTTGATCTACGCTGCGCTCAACTGGTTCCGCAAAGAAAAAATGAGGGAGGTAGTGGTCGTCACCCAAGGCAGGAACTACGGCGCACAGAGGCTCTACCAAAAATGCGGGTTCAAAACCGTTCTGACGCAGCTCTGGTACCACAAGTGGTTCAATTCGAGGGGAAAACCGTGAGAAAGAACTTTTTGGTCTTCGGCAGCCCGATGATCGAACAGGCGGAGATAGACGAGGTCGTTGCGTCGATAAAGTCCGGATGGCTCGGCACTGGCCCCAAGGTCCAGAAGTTTGAACAAATGTTCCGGAAATACAAAGAGGCCAAGTTTGCGATGGCCGTGAACTCCTGCACGGCGGCGCTTCACCTCTCGATGCTGGCAGTAGGGATAAAACCGAAAGACGAGGTAATCGTTCCAACGATGACTTTTGCCGCAACTGCCAACGCGGTCATACATGCCGGCGGGACACCCGTCTTCGCCGACTGTGAAAAGGACACGATGAACATTGACCCCGCAGACATTGAAAGAAAAATAACCAAAAGGACCAAGGCGATAATACCCGTCCACTTTGCGGGCCGCCCATGCAATATGGATGCAATCATGGACATCGCGGAAAAACGTAAGCTGAAGGTTGTAGAGGACTGCGCGCACGCCATCGAGACTGAATATCACGGCAAGAAGTCGGGGACATTTGGAGACCTAGGATGCTTCAGCTTCTACGTGACAAAGAACATAGTGACCGGAGAGGGCGGCATGATAATCACCGACAACGAAAGATATGCCGACCAAATCAAGATACTCGCGCTGCACGGGATGACCAAGGACGCCTGGAAGAGGTTCGGCGACGAGGGATATAGACACTATCAGGTGGTCCAAGCTGGGTTCAAGTACAACATGATGGACATCCAGGCGGCGATCGGCATTCACCAGATGTCGAGGATAGACAAGTACTGGAGCCGCCGACAAAAGGTGTGGAACAAATACAACGAGGCTTTTAAGAGGCTGCCTGTGTTCACCCCCGCACCGGTCGAGCCAAAAACACGCCACGCCTACCACCTTTACACCCTGCTGCTGGACATCGGCAAATTGAAGATAACGAGGGACAGGTTCCTGAACGAGATGACGAAGAGGAACATCGGCGTGGGGGTTCACTATATCGCGCTGAACCTGCACCCGTACTACCAGAAGAGCCTTGGGTACAAGAGGGGCGACTTTCCCAACGCGGAGTGGATCTCGGACAGGACCGTTAGCATTCCCCTTTCTGCAAAGCTGACGGACGAAGACGTGACGGACGTGATTAACGCCGTCTATGACATTTTGGGCAACAAATAAATGGTTCCGACTGTCAAGGGAGTTGGTATGAAGGTCACGGCCATTATTCAGGCAAGAATGGGCTCCTCCAGGCTTCCCGGAAAGGTTCTGATTGACATTGCAGGAAAGCCCATGCTCGAACACATAGTCGAGAGACTCAAGAAAAGCAAAAGGCTGGACGAAATCATCATTGCGACATCTGACCTGCCGGAGGACAAGGTCCTGCTAGAGTTCGCCAAAAAGAGGGGGTACAAAGTTTCAACCGGGAGCGTGCATGATGTTTTGTCGCGTTACCTGAAAGTGGCGCGAGAGGCGAAGACGGACTATGTGGTAAGAATATGCGCCGACTGCCCGCTCATAGACCCCGAGGTTGTGGATGAAGTGGTAAAGCGGCATTTGGGGTCAAAGGCGGACTACACGTGCAACTTCATCAACAGGACATTCCCGATTGGGCTGGACGCCGAAATCATGTCGATTGAAATCCTGGAGAAGGAGGCGAGCCTGGCAAAGGAAGGGCACCAGCGCGAGCACGTGACGATATTCATACGTGAACACCCAGAGATGTTCAAAATGCAGAACGTAGAGGCCAAGGGGATTTTGAAAAGACCAGACCTCCGGCTGACCGTCGACACGATGGACGACATGAAATTGATAAGGCGGATATACTCCGAACTTTACAACGGCAAAGACATCGTGAACACGAAGGATGTCATAAAGCTTTTCGAGCGCGACCCCGAGCTAGCAAAGATTAATGCGCGCGTAAGGCAGAAATCTGAGAGGGAAGTGGATGAGCGATATTTCCGTAAGTAAAGTGAAGCCCTCGACCAAAACAAAGCTTGACTACGAGCGGGGCATCAAGTACATGAAGATGGTCTGCGACAAGGCGCCTGAAAAAAGCCACCCGCTGCAGGCAAAGTACCCGAAGAACCTGCTGGTCGAGGTGACAAACTCGTGCAATTTGAAGTGTACAATGTGCTACAACCGCATTATGAATAGAAAAAAGGGGTTCATGAGCATGGACACCTACAAGCTCGTTCTGAAAAACGCCAGGGAAGTGGGAATAAAAATGGTCGGCCTGTACACGACGGGCGAGCCTTTCCTGCACCCCAAGATATTCGACTTTATCAAGCTGGCCAAGGAAATGGGATTCAAATATGTCTACACTGACACCAACGGGGTGATTTTGAACAAGGAAAAGATGGCCAAGATACTGGAATCCGGTCTGGACTCCCTGAAGTTCTCTATCGACGCGGTTACCAAGAAAACTTACGAAAAGCTGAGGCCGGGCGGCGATTTCGACGTGGTCTACAGAAACGTTAAGATGATGCGAGAGATGCGCGACAAAAAGAAGTCCAAGCTCAGGATTTACGGGTCTTTCGTCCTGACAAACGAAAATATTCAGGAGCTGAAGGAGTTCAAGGGGTTCTGGAAGGGCTTGGTTGACGAAGCCATAATTTACCTTGTGAGCAACCAGTCCAGCCACCAGATGAAGGAGTTTGAAAAGTTTGCTCCAGAAAATTTGAAAGCCCTGCTGGCAAACAGGAGGGGAGAATACTGCAACCGCCTCTGGAACAGGATAATAGTGACGTACGACGGAAAGTACACGATTTGCCCGGAGGACTTTGAGAGCGAGCTGACGTACGGGGACGTCCGCAAGGAGCCCATGAAAAAGGCCTGGAACAATGAAAAAATGAAACGTTTCAGGGCCATGTTCAAGACTGGAAATTTTGACCTGAGCGAGCGGTGCAGAACGTGCAACACCTACCTAACCGACTCGATTGCAATAGGGGGGCTGTAAATGACAGTCGAGCTGTGCCTGATGGGGATTGGAAATTTCGGCAGAGTTCTTTACGGGAAAGTGAAGCAGATCGGCGGCTGCAAAATAACCCACTGCTACCACCCAAATGAGGAGAAAGCCAAGAAGTTCTTTCCAGACGAGGGGACATCTGACCTCAAAACTGCTCTGGAAGAAGTAGATGGAGTTATAATAGCAACCCCAAACGATGCCCATTTCAAAAACATAAGGGATTGCTTGGAAGCGGACAAGCACATCTTCGTGGAGAAGCCGATAACGAGCCTTTACGGGGACGCGCTAAAGCTAAAGCCCATAATCAAAAAGAACCTCGTTTTTATGGTCGGCCACAACCAGCGGAGGGCGAGTTATTTCAGGTACGCGAAAAAATTGCTGGACAAAAATCAGCTGGGCGAAATTGTCAGCGCATACTTCAACCTCTCACACGGGGGCGCTTTTTCATTCACTCCCGGGCAATGGCGCTACAATATCAAGAGACACCGTGAAGGCCCGCTCATAACTGCGGGGGTTCACCTGACCGACACAGTGAACTACCTGTTTGGAGGGGTCGAGTCGGCCTACGCCAGGATAAACAACGTCTCCGGACAAACCGAGGCCCCCGACAGCAACGCGGTTATCTTTGGCCTGAAAAACGGGGCGTCCGTTTTCATCCAAGCAAATTACAACATGCCTAGCGAAGAGCTTTACACGATATACGGCACGAAGGGAGTAATCTACATAAACGGCGGGGAGATGTCGCTGAGGATGGGGCGAGACAAGAAAGTCAAGGGCTCTTTTGTTCCATCGAAACCGCGCCCAATAAAACTGAAAAAAACCGACAACATAAATGAAGAGCTCATGGAGTTTCGCGACGCGATAAAGTTCGGCAAAAAAGTTGAAACCGGGTATCAGGAAGGGCTGAACGCGCTTGCTTTGGTTGAGGCGTGCTACCGGAGCAACGTGACAAATAAAGCCGTCTTTATGAAGAGCTTTGCGGACTATCGCGTTTAACGATTAAATTATTTTTTCTTCCCGCAGCACTTTTCTTATTTCATCTTTTGTGAGCAACCTTGTGCATTTTGAAACGTACTCTTTGGGATCCAAAGGCTTCTTGACCGTTTCTTTGGTTACCACGTGCGGCGAAACTATCCCCGGCTTCAGGACAAACATGTCCCCGCGATCCTCTACATGCTGGGCCTCCTCTTCCGTCATCAATAACTCGTAAAGTTTCTCGCCTGGCCTTATCCCGATCATTCCTATTTTGATGTCGCGTGGTTTGTATCCATACTTTGGAGCCAGCTCTTCGATCATCACCTCTGCCAGGTCTATTATTCTAAGGCTTTTCATCTTCAATATGAAAATTTCTCTGCCGCGCATTTTGTATGCCGACTTTAAAATCAAATCCACAGAATCTTGGCTCGACATGAAAAATCTTGTCATCTCTCTGGACGTTACTGTAACCGGTCCTCCTTCGCGCACCTGCCTGTGAAAGACGGGTATCACTGACCCCCCGGAATTGAGAACATTGCCAAACCTAACGCACGAAAAAAGTGTCTTGACGTCGCCTGCGGACGCATTCAGCACCAGTTTCTCGCTCAACAGTTTAGTCGCGCCCATCGTGTTGATCGGGTTCACGGCTTTGTCGGTGCTGATGGCCAAAAGTCTGTCAACCCCCTCATCTCTTGCGACATCGATGAGATTCTGGGTTCCATACACGTTCGTGCTCACGGCCTCAAATGGGTTGTACTCACACAGTGGAACGTGTTTCAAGGCGGCCGCATGGAACACGATGTCAACCCCCTTCATCGCCCAATCCAACCTGCGCTTGTCCCTGATGTCGCCTATCAAAACTCTCAATCTGCTGCTCCTGACGTGCTCCTGAAGGTTAAACTGCCCCGTCTCATTGATGTCAAAAGACCTCACCCTTTTCACATTGTATTGAAGCAAGTCCTTGACAAGCGCAGAGCCGACGGAGCCGCAACCGCCCGTGACGAGGATGTCCTTGTTTTTCAAGAAATTTTTCAGGTAATCCTTCATTCTAACCATCCCTATCCCTCAAAGAAATCACTGATTTTTTCGGCTATATAATCCATCTCCTCTTTGGTCAGGTCGGGGCACATCGGCAAGGTTAAAACTTGGGTAGACACCTCTTCCGTGACTGGCAGCTCTCCTTTTTTGTGCCCAAGTTTTTGGCGATAGAAGCTGGTCAGGTGAACTGGGTGGAAAAACACCTTGGTTGCCACGCCTTTCCCTGCCATATACTTGGAAAGGGCGTCCCTGCGGTTTCTTACCCTAACCGTGTACATCTGGTAGACGTGGAAATAACCGCGTGGGGGCGAGGGAGGCGCCACTTCTTTTACAGCTGACAATTTCTTGGTGAGGTACTCGGCGTTCTTCCTCCTCATCTTGATTATCTTTTCAATTTTTCCGAGCTGTGCGATGCCGAGCGCCGCAGTAATGTTCGACATCCTGAAATTGTAACCCAAATCGATGTAATCCATGTACTTTGACGAGGAAAAATAACCCGTGTCGTCTGACCTACCGTGAGATCTGATGAGTTTCAACTTTTCATGGACTTCTTTTGAATCTGTTACGAGAGCTCCGCCCTCTCCCGTGGTGATTATCTTGTTCTGGCAAAAGCTGAGCACCGCGGAATCGCCGAAAGCGCCGACCTTTTTATTTCCTATTCTTGCCCCAAGGGACTCGGCCACATCCTCAATCAAGATTAAACCATTGTCCTCTGCTATTTCCCTCAGCTCCCGTACTGCGCAGGGGCAACCGCCATAATGAACTGGGATGATCGCTTTTGTCTTTCTGGTGATTTTCTCCTTCACGTTCTCCGGGTCCAACCCATAAGTTTTCTCTTCTATATCTGCAAAGACCGGCCTGGCCCCGACGAAAAGTGGGGCATTCGCCGTGGCTATGAACGTGAAAGCGGGGACTATCACTTCGTCTCCGCCCTTGATGCCGTACGCCAACAGTGCCGCGTGCAGGGCGGAAGTTCCAGAGTTGAACATGGCCGAATACTTCGCCCCAATATATCTGGACATCTCCTTTTCAAACGCCTCGATGTGCGGCCCAACGGCCCAATTCATGCCTTTTTCTATGGCGTTTTTTACGGCCTGAACGTCGTCTTTTTCCCAGTATATCCTGAAAAGCGGGATTTTCGAGCTCATCTGGATCACCTGGCTTTTGGTGCCTTCTTCCTTATGATTTTCGCCGGTACGCCCGCCACAACAACGTTGCTTGGAACGTCTTTATTCACAAAACTGAAGGCGCCGACAACGGAGTTTTCACCTATCGTGACCCCCGGCATGACGGTGCTGTGGGAGCCAATCCTGGCGTTCCTTTTTATTGCCACTTTGCCCTTTTTGTTGTCGATGGTAGAATGGGAATAGATCGAGCAATGTGAGCCCACCTGAACATTTTTCTGCATTTCAACGCCGTACTTTGCGTTGATGTACGTGAAAGCGCCTATGTCCGTGTTTTTGCCCAGCTTTAACCCCTCATGATGCTGGCACATCCAGTGCCACTTGGTCAGCCCCGTCTTGTCAAATTTCGGATATTTCCAATTTTTGAACCGTTTGCTCATAATCATCATCAATAAACAATCTTCTTCTGCAACAATTCAGGCGTGATTTTCATCTCCCCCAGCACCTTCACTATTCTTTGCGAGGCCTTTCCATCTCCGTATGGGTTCTTGCATTTCCTGACTTTTTCCCTGAACTTCTTGTCGTAAAGTGCTTTTTTTACCGCTTTGACTATCTCTGCTCTGCTGTGCCCCACGTCAATCACGTTTGTGGACCTCTCACGTCCCTTTTGCCTGGAGCCTATGTTGACGACTGGAAGACGAAACGACGGCGCCTCGATTATTCCGCTGCTTGAATTTCCAACCATGACGCCTGCCACCCCCATCAGCCCCAAATAATCGGAGAAAGGTATGCTCCTAAAAGATTTGATGAACGGATATCTCGCATACTTTTTGATTACATTTATCATCCGTCGCCCGCCAGCATCTGCATTCGGGTAAATTACTATCGTTTGGTGTTTTAGCTCCACAATCGCGTCCAGCGTCTCTTTCATCTGGCCTGCCGCCTCACCGGCCTCCGTCAGGACTGGATGCTGCAAAACCAACAAAACTGGTTTTGACAGGTCAAGACCGTATTTTTTGGAGAGCTCGGCCCTCCCCGGAAGTCTTTCATTCAAGATGGTATCCAAGGCGGGGGCACCGACGACAAAAATTCTCGACCGGTCCTCGCCCATTTTTATTATCCTGTCTGCGCTTTCTCGGGTGGCAGGAAAATGAACGTGCGCCAGCTTGGTTATCGCATGCCTAACGGAATCGTCCACGCTTCCGGAGACCTCCCCGCCGTGCAGGTGGGCTATCGGGATGCCCATGTAGGAAGCCGCCACCGCCGCAGCAAGCATTTCTGCCCTGTCCCCAAGAAGCAGAAGTACGTCTGGCTTTACTCTTTCAAACACGCTTGCCATTTTACTTGCGCAATTTCCAATCGACTTTGCCATCGCTGCCCCGGTGTCCTTCGTGTGAAGCATTTCGACCTCGGCGCCCACCTTAAACCCATCGCGCTCGATTTCCTTGACCGTCCTCCCGAACTCGTCCGAAAGGTGCATCCCGGTGGCAATCAAGGAAAGGCTGAGCTGCCTGTTCCCTTTTATTGCCCTCAGAACCGGCCTGAAAATCCCATATTCTGCCCTAGTGCCAGTGACCACGGCAATTTTTCTCATACCCTCACACTATCTTTTCAAGGAAGATTAAATCGTCTTTCATTATGTTCCTCTTTGCCCTTTTTCCAATAATTTTTTCTATGTACTCCGACCCAAGACCTGCGCCAGCCCTTTTGAGGCCGAGCATCTCCAATCTTATCACCTTGCCCTTTGGGATGTCAACTTTCGCCACTATGTGCCTCCTCACTGCTTTTTTTATTGCCTCCTCACCTCTGGTCGGCCTCTTTATTCCGTTCCCGAGCGCCTTTTCAGCCTCCCTGATGCATGTCACCATCCTTCTCAGCTCGCTTGGCTCCAGGGAAGCTCTGTGGTCGGGCCCCGGCATTTTCTGGTCCAGGGTGAAGTGTTTTTCTATGACCGATGCACCCAAAACAACTGCGGCCATCGGCACCGTTATTCCGAGCGTGTGGTCAGAAAGCCCAACCGGCAGCTTGAATTTGCGTTTCAGTGTATCCATTGCCCTGAGGTTTATGTCTTCTACCCTCGCGGGATAATCGCTGACGCAGTGGAGGAGGATGATTTCCCTTGCCCCATTGTGCACAAGCACTGATACGGCCCCCGCCACTTCCTTTAATGTCGACATCCCTGTTGAGAGCATGATTGGCTTCCTTTTCCGCGCGATGTGCCCGAGCAAGGGGAAATTGGTTATCTCGCCTGATGGAATTTTGAATGCGGGCACTTTTAACTCATTAAGAAAATCAACGCTTTCCGCATCGAACGCGGACGCCAAGAAAATGATGTTCTTTCTCCTCGCGTGGGCGGCCAGCTCCCTAAACTCGCCCTGCGTTAGCTCAAGCCGCCTCAGCATCTCGTACTGGCTGCCCGTCCCGGTGCTCTTTTTCTGGTACTCCGCTTTCTCAGCCTTTTTTGTAACAACGTTCTCGGCGCGGAAAACTTGGAACTTGACCGCGTCGGCGCCGGCTTTTTTTGCCGCGTCCACCAGCTTCTTTGCCAAATTGAGCTTGCCGTTGTGGTTTACCCCCGCCTCCGCGACAATGAAACATGGCGCCCCGTTGCCCACCCAATTGCTGGCTATTTTTACTCTCATCTGAATCACCTTTTGAATCCCGCGAGGCTTACGGGCGGCGCTTCTTTTTGTCCAACATTTTTGTTTATCTCGCGCAGCTCGGGGTGCTGTTTCAGCAGCCCTATGACCTCCCGCAGCTCGATGATTTTCCCGGGCTTGTACAGCCTTTTGAAGATCTCTTGAATGAGCCTGAAGTCTTCCGGGGTGTCTACCGTGAGCCGGATATCGGGGTGTCTGAGCTCCGCTTCAACTTCCACTTTCTCCACATGAAACATCTTGGACTTGGCAAAATAAACTCCCCATATCTCGGTGTCTTTTTCTTTTTTTGACTTGACCACCGTCTCCAGCGCCTTGACCTTAATCCCGTAAGAAAAGGCTCCCAGCGGCAGATCCAGGCAAGTTATGTAGTCGGCGCTCGTTTTTTTGAAATTTTCAATTAACTTGTCCACGTAGTGCGGGTCGGTGAGCGGGTTATCCCCTGTGGTGGACACGATAAAGTCCACCTTGTGCGCTTTTGCCGCGCTTAACAGTCTGTCCAAAACATCGACCTCGTCGCCCCTGAACACCCTGATGTTGTTTCTTTTTGCAACTTCTGCCAGCACGTCATCTTGGGGGTTTGTGGACGTGCATAGGATTATCTCATCGGGCAATTTTGCCGCTTTCAACCTCTCGATCAGGTGCTCGATCATAGGTTTCCCTTCCAAAAGTTTCATGGCTTTTTGCGGGAGCCTCACCGACTTCATCCTTACTGTAATCGTCGCAGCGGTTCTCACTTCAGCATCTCCCACTTGATGTTCTCGTTTTTCCTGATGTTTACCTTGGCTGTTTTCCCCACCATTTTTTTGGCGTGAAACGGCGAGATGCCAGGTTTGGATCTTTTGAAAGAAATCATCTTTTCAGTTATTTTTTCACCCTTTTTTATGTCCCTGCCTGCAACTACACTTTTTTTGACAAGTTTCCTGTACTTCAGCTCTGCACCAGACAATTTGTGGGGGCTACGTGACCCAAACGCTTTTTCTATTGACCTGAGCTGCTGCACGAATTTTTTGAACTCGTCCGGGTTCATGGCGGACTGGTAGTCGATTAACTTGAGCTTCCTATCCACCGTGAAGTGCTTTTCCAGCGCAACTGCGCCGTGCGGGAGGGCCAGCAGAGGGATCACACAACGGAGCTCTGATTCCCCATCTGTATGGTCACAAAACCCGACATGAGTCTTGAACTTTTTCTTCTGGAATTCGAGAAATCTGAGGTGGTTGTCGTCAATCTTCGTTGGATAAGCCTGGTAACCGTGCATGAGGATAACGCCCGCATTGCCCCGCGATTTGATTATTTTCAGCGCATAATTTATTTCTTCAGAGGTCGACGCACCGGTGCCCACAAAAATGGGTTTGCCTGCTTTGGCGATCTCTTCGATTAACGATCTGTCCAACAGGTTGGCCGAATGGATGTAATACCCATCGGCGCGGTTCTTCCTTGCCAATATGGCGCTCGGAACATCGTTCGGCATGGCCACTACCAAAAGTCCAAGTTTTCTGGCGTGGGCGAAAAGTTCATTCCACTCCCCCTTCGTCAGCTCGATTTCTTTGGTCAGCTTATAGACCTCGTGGGACGGCACTATGTAATCGTCTGGAGAAATGATGTGAAACTTTACCGCGTCCGCCTTTGCGTCTGCCGCTATTTTCACCAGCTTTTTCGCCAGCTGGACTTTTCCTTCGTGGCCGCACGCCATTTCAGCTATTACAAAAGCCGGTTGGGCATCCCCGATTTTTTTATTGCCTATCCTGATGTCCTGCATTTTTACACCATTTGTAGTTACTTGCCTTTCCTCATAAGCGATTCAGCGAACATGAAATCTGACAGCGTATCTATGTCGACGGAGCTTGCCTCATCCATTATCACCCCTTTGACCTTTCCGGTGAACACTGGCGCCACCGAAGCCACTCCCTTCACATTGTCATAATACTCCCTTTTTGCCACATACACCGAAGAGTTGGTCACGTAGAGCTTGGGCACATCCTGTCTCCTTAATGGCCTATTTCGGAGCTTTAGATAGGGTTCCAGGTACCCGTTTTTCTTGCACATCATGAAATAGGGGTGCTGCTTTACTTCACAAGCTCCCATGACCGCGTCCGCATCTTTTATCTTTTTAATCGCCGCGTCAATGTGTTTGGCTTTCCGGAATGGCGACGTTGGCTGCAGAAAAACAACGATGCCTGGGGAATACTTCTCGTTCTTTTTAAGGTATCGCAAGGCGTGAAGGATCACGAACAACGACGGCGAGGTATCCGTCGCCAGGCTCTTGGGCCTCAAAAAAGGGACCTCTGCCCCATATCTCCTGGCTACTCTTGCGATTTCCTTGTCGTCCGTGGAAACGATGACCCTGTCAACGTGTTTGGATTTGAGCGCCTCCTCGATAGTGTAAGCAATCAGTGGCTTTCCCGCAAGAGGCCGGATATTTTTTTTATGAACGGTCTTTGACCCGCCACGTGCCGGTATTATCGCCAGGACCTTTTTGCCATCGAACATCTTCCGTCTCCCTTAAACGCGGGGCAGATGGCACCTCGCGCAGAGCGGAACTTTCTGCCATTTCCCGCTGTTGTGCAGCCTTCTGATGCTTTGCATCTTCTTTCCCGTCCACACGTCTTTTATGCTGTCGGTCCACGCATTCCCGAGCCCAATTTCCGCGTCGTAGTCCACACAACATAACCCGATTTTCCCATCATAGTGGACAAATATGCGCTGGTACAGCTGGGGGCACACAAAAGTTGGGTGGTATTTCAGTTGAATTGCCGACCTGTCTTTTCTGTCCATCCCCTGCGGGTTCAGGTAGTCGACTATGGCCACTATGTCGACGATCGGCGCCCACAGCTTTGCATATTTTGGGATCTCGCGCTCGTTTTCCTTCATCTTCACCATGCTCACCCTGGTGATCGGATTTCTAAGCCCCTGTTCGTCCCTCAGCCGCACGAGCGTTTTTGCGTTGCTGATAATCTGGGCAAACTTCGCGCCCACCCGGATTGACTCGTATTTTTCCTTAATCGGGGAGTCAAATGAAATGTACAATCCATCCAGTCCAGCGTCAATCAGTTTTTCTGACATCGATTTCGTCAGAAGGGTTCCATTCGTGTTCAGCATTACGTCGATTATCCCCTTGCCCTTGGCATACTTGACCATCTTTGGGAGATTTCTGCACATCAACGGCTCGCCCAAGTAGCTTAATTTCAGGGAATACAGCCCGTTCTCGCTCCCCTCGTCAATCAGCTTTTTGAACAGCCCAAAATCCATGTCGCCTTCCACAAGCTTCTCGCCGCGCTCCAGTTTGATCGTCCGCGGGCACATTGGGCATCTCAGGTTACATCTCCGGGAGCATTCAGCATCTAGGTGTATCGGGAAATCACCGACAATCCTGTTTTTCGGGTTCTCCGACCACTTTTTGCGGTATTCCCAGTACTTGGGCGGGTACTCCTTTTCCCACTGGAGCAGCTTCTTTGATTTTTTTATCTCGTGGTAGGTTGGGTTTATCTTTATGTATGCGTCCTCCATCTTATTCACCTACAATATTTTTTGATAAAAGCATGACCTCCGCTTGGCAATGCCTGGGATTATCCGAGCTCATTTCACTCATGGGTATGTGACAGAGGGGCGCAGATTCCTCTTTTGGCATGTAAACGCTCGCACATAACTGCTCTACTGTCCTTCTGGCCTCCGCGCTTAACGTTCTCTTGTTATTCCTAATGGCTTTCCACATCTCGTGTACTTCCGATTCACTTAAGCGACGGGTCAAGAGATCATTCACTCCGTCCACATTCTCAGCTATGTTCTCAAGCAGCCGGCATATGGTGTCCCTGTGATGTCCTGTTGTTCGCTCAATTGAACGGATGCTTTTCTTTTCCACTAGCAACTTGCATATTTTCACGATGTCGCCTTCAGAAAGATGTTTCCTGTACAGCGGGGTGGCGGCCGTCTCGACGAAATATTTGCGACAGTGCCCACAAAAGTACTGCTGGTGCCCCGCCCGGTTCTTGCCCTTTTTTATGATGTTTTTGCCGTCCTCTGTCTGGTGGTACTTGCATCTCGAGTTTGGGCACGTAACACTCATTTTGCTTCTGGGCCTTGCCATGCTCCCATGGACACTTTTAAAACGCCCAAATATAAAGCTATCTATATTAGGACAACTATTTTTTAACCGCTTTTTCTACGAAAAGAACTTCGTAGTTCAGCGCCATCCCCCTGAAATCCTGTTTCTGGCCAGTCTTCCCCTTGGCGAACTCGGAAACCTTTACCTTCAGCAATTTCGCCTGGCGCTCGAGGCTTTCCTGGGGAACTTTCAAGTCCTCTTTTATGAATCGTACCTTGCAGGGACCAAGATTTCGTAAGAATTTCGTGACCTCCTCCCTCGCGTAGGTGTTGTAGTAAGCGAACCCGGACTTATACACCTTCAAATAATCCTTGCTCACCTCAACCTTCCTGACGCTCGCCTTTTCATCAAACAAGCTCCTCACGAGGAGGTACCTCTTGGAGACCCTGAACAGCTCGGCCAGCGGCTTTTCATAATCTTTCAAATGGAGCAGGAGGTTGTAGCAATAAACCACGTCCATGGAACTGTCCTCCAGATCCAGTTTTGTTATGTCCTGGACCTCAAACTTCGCGTTTGGGACGCCCCCCCAAATCTCCCTTGCTAGCGCTATCGCTTTTGAGTCGAGGTCGACGCCCAAATATTCGATCTCACCCAGCCCCTTTATCTTTCTAAAGTAATGGCCCACCCCGCAGGGTATGTCCAGTATCTTCATCCCGGGGGAATACAACTTTTCCAGGAGCTTGTACAGGCTTTTGGTGCACTCCATGTCGTCTAGTTTCCCTTCCGCCCGAAGCTTGAACAACTCTCTATATTTTTTGGCAGTCAATTGCTTCATTTTGCTCCCTTTCAGCGATTGCTCACCCTTCATCGGTATAAGTTTTATTGCCGGCTCAACACGTTTTTAGTTAAGTGACGTAAGTTAGGACAATACAAAAAACTTAAATGCTGATAGAAAAGGGTTTCTTAGTGGGGATGATGGTCAGACATTGTAAAAAGTGTGTAATGCCTGATACACGGCCTCGCATAGTCTTTGACGAGGAAGGGGTATGCAACGCTTGCAGATTCGCCGAGATGAGAAAGAAGGTCAACTGGGCCGAAATGAAGAAAAAATTCGAAGCAATTTGTGACAAATATAGATCTCGAGAAGGCAAATGGGACTGTATAATCCCTGCGAGCGGCGGCAAAGACAGCTCGCTCATAGCGTACAAAATGAAGTACGAGTACGACATGCACCCCCTGACGGTAACTTTTGCCCCCGTACTTTACACGGACGCTGGATCCAAAAACATAGAAAGTATGAGGCGCGCTGGCATTGACAACTTGGTTATGTACCCTAACAGAGGGGTCTTGAGCAAGCTGTGCAGGAAGATGTTCATTGAGTTTGGGGATCCATTCATCCCGTGGGTCATCGGGGTTTACTCGTTCCCGTTGAGAGTAGCGATAAACTACAGAATACCGCTTGTGGTTTACGCGGAACCTGGCGAGGCGATGTACGGTGGATCAACAAAGGTCAGCAAGGAAGAGGTGACTGAAGAAACGCTGAGAGCCACCGTCAAAACTGGGGATGCCAAGGACTGGAAACAACCGGAAAATTGGACCGAACTGTTCCCCAAAGGAGAAATAACAAAAAATGACTTGGGACCATACCTCCTCCCCACGCAGAAAGAGTTGGACGGGGCAAACGTGAAGGCAATATATTTCGCATATTACCACCCCTGGGGCGCTTACCAAAACTACCAATTTGTAAAGAAACACATCGGGTTCAACACGCTGGGGAGCCGGATGCTTGGCACATACCAGGATTACTCCTCCATTGATGACAAGATTGATGGCCTCTACATGTACCTGATGTACCTGAAGTTTGGATTTGCGAGATGCACAAAAGACGCGTGCAAGGACGTAAGGGACGGGCGGCTGGCAAGGAGCAAGGCGGTGGAGCTTGTGAAAAAATACGATGGGGAATTTCCTTACACGGGGGCCGAGCTAAAGGAGATTTTGGACTTCTTGCAGATGGACAAGAAGGAGCTGTTCAGGGTCTTGGAGAAGTTCAGGAACAAAGAGCTTTTTGAAAAAGTAAACGGCAGATGGAGACTGAAGCATCCGATACGGTAAGAAAGCGGGGAATGACGTGGCCCCGCACCCGTTTTGATACGAATCCCCGCGAGCCCACCATTCGAGGCACAAGGTATTTATGCCAATTTACCATAAAAGTAATTGGTGGTATTATGGCAGAAATAGTGAAGATTGATAGGTCTGGCAGAGTCGTGATTCCGAGGGGGGTCCGCAGAGAGCTAGGCATAAAGAAAGACGATCAGCTTCTCTTGAGCAGCCATGGAAAAGATCAGCTGCTATTGCAAAAACTAGATGTGGAATCGCTGGTCAAGGGGCTTAAGGAGGAGCTGGCCGGGAAGGACATAGATGCAATAGTCAGAACGGTCAGGAAGGAAACCAATGCAAAAATCAAGAAGCTCTACCCAGACATTTTTACTTGACACAAACGTGTTCATCGTCGCCGTTAAGGATCCGGAGCGCCAGACGAGCACCTTTCAACTTCTGCTCAAAATTGTCAAGGACCCAAGCATCAAGCTGGTCGGGAACGTGCTGCTTGCGGGGGAGATGAGCCGTTACGCGGAGCTGTTTAAATCCAAACGGGCGGCAGTGCTTATCTCGGCTCTTCTGGCCAAGATGGAGCTGGTGATGGTTCCAAAGAGTTACGTAAAATTATGCAAAACTTACATCTCGACGCCGGACAAGGCTGATACGCTTCACGCCGCGACATGCCTTCAAACTGGCGCCACTTTGATAACCAACGACCGGCATTTTGACAGAATCAAGAAGGAAGGTATAATCGAAGTGCTGGGCGTGAGCGAGGCAATCAAAAAGTTGCTTTAGATGTACTGGACCCGAACCCTTTTGGATACGAATCCCGTCCAGCCCGCCATCATTCTGGTTCAGACCCCGTAACTTGCCACTTTGATCAGTTTGAACACCAAATCTGCGACCCTTTCGTGCGCTTTGCCGTCCACCTTGAAGAACGCTTCCTTTACGTATCTCTCGCGTTTCTGTTTCAAGTCTCTTTGCACTTTTTTGTCGTTCAAGACTTTTTCTACGGTGCCCGTCAAATCGTCGTCCTTTTCCACCTGAACAACTGCTTGTTTGTAGGGAACTTTTCTGTAATCCGCGCCGAAAAATCCCTCTATGATGATCACGTTTTTGCCCAGTATCAACGCCTCGAGATCCACGGTTGAGCCGAAGCTTATCATCAGGTCCGAATCCCTCAAAATCGAATACAGAACCTCTTTCTGGGGCCGCTGCTCTATTTCCACGTTCGTGAGTTTTAACGACTTGATGACGGATTCATATTCGGACCTGTACTTTTCGTCCTGGCGCATCTTGATTATCACTTTTTTGACATTTTTTGCCTTGCTGATTTGCTTGAGGTATCTGCGGACGTGGTTGAAAAATTCTGTTTTTTCCGCGAATTTGTACTCGACGATGGCAGTGGACAAAAAGGTCACGGTTTTCCCCCCTTTGCCCGCGCCTTTTCCGGGTTTATAGCCCGCAATTTTGTCTAAAAACGGCGACCCTGTAATGAAGACGTTTTTGCATTTTATTCCCCACTTTACGTATGTTTCTGCGCGTTCCTTTCCAGCGGCGAGAAAAATAACATCTGCAAACTTTGAATAAATCCTGGTGCCAACAAGGCTATGTGGATAATAACCATACCCGTGCTGGGAGTATACGGTCCATTTGCCCAGTTTGCGCGCCGCTGCCCAGATGGCCAACTCATGTATCCCCCAACCGGCAACATATACTCCTTTTATATCGTGCGTTTTGATGATTTTTTGGAAGGTTTTGTAATAAACCAAAGTGACAAAAAGCATCTCTTTTGAAAAAACAAAGTTCATTTCATTTTTCAAGTACTCCCAGTAGTTTTTCCCCCGGAAAGTAAACAGCTTGGATTTGTCGATATTCTTCCATTCCCGGTTGAGTTTTTGGGACAGGCTTTTGCTCTCCTTGATTATCTCATCGTCGACATAAGCGTACAATGGTGCCAGATAATCTGGGGCACCCGGGTACTCGCGATACTTGAAAAACGGGCGGGAAAGTGGATCATAAACCATAACAAGTGGTTTTACTCTCTTTTTCTCCAGATCCCTCATGACATCACCAAACCCAAAAAAATCGAATTTTCCGCTTTTCTCGAAAACCTGGTCGGTGGAGCTCACAAACAATATGTCTTTTTTTCCTGGCTTGATTTTGTCAACTTTTTTTAACTTCCTGAACCTAAGTTTTTCGTTTGTTATCATCTCCCTTCTTTTAACAGACGAAATCACGCTTGTTTTAAAATTTCCCAGCCCGGAGGGCGCCCTTTCTTGGGCGATTATTTCATCGATTTTGCTCCAGTCCCTAAAAGGCCTTGGCAGGTAAAATGGGTCCAAAAAGTACCAGACTGGCATCTCGTCTATCTGTAAAATCTCGCCGAATTTTTTTGAATCTATTTTTTGATCGGCCAGCCCCGCACATAGCTCTAAAACGCTTGACATTTTCTCACCAGTTTGTTCGATTGCATTTTCGCTTCTTACAATAGCATGTGCGGCCGACATAAATAATTTGCCAGAAGATTGGTTGATAATCCAACCGTGACTTCGAACACGCTGCTATGCGCTGCCGTTTATCAAGACAAATGCCTGGGGACTTGACGATTTATCCCTGACGTGCTCTGCAATGAATCCGTGACGGGAAAACATCTCTTGGTACTGAAGGCGTGTATAAAAGTGGTCCCCCAAAACAGGGTCAGGGGGGAAGAGCTCACTGGATGATTTTGGAATCAACTTCGTTTCGTGAAAAGTTCTCCCAAAGAGTCTTTTTTGGATGCCTGACGGGGCTCGCGAGACGAAGAATCTGAGGATGTGCTTGACATATGCCTTCAACGTCGCCTCGGAGATGTGCTCCCGGATTACGATGGCCACTCCCTCGGGCTTGAGCACCCTCCGAACTTCCGACAAAAGAGCATTGGGGTCGTCGGCGTGATGAAGCGCCGCGGACATGAAGACGAAATCCAAAGATTTGTCTGGCAGCTTCAAATTATAGAAACTTCCCAACACAAGAATCACCTTGTCTTTCGGCACGCCATAATGCTCCAGCACTTTGGGGCCAATTTTGAAAAGCCTGTGACGTGAGTACTCAACGCAATAAATCTTTTCAACCTTCCCCAACCGGAGGAGATGTGGAACGGCCCAGAGGGTGCCGGCTGCCAAATCTGCGCCTGTTCCGTGCAACTCGCGATTGAACTTGCTCTGCAGCCGCCTGACGCTTTCCTCTAGCTGACGCAGGAGGCCCTTCTCCCTCAGGTAAGCCTCCATCTTGCCAAAGTTGCCATCCAGAACATCCCAGTGCGTGCCCTTGTCCTGCGTCTCGTCGTTCCAGTAACCAGAATATTCGATTGTTTTTATCTCAGATGGCGTGATCCATTCTTGAACCTTGTATTCGCTCATGATACGTCTCCAACCATTAAATTTGCCCTACGCTAAAATAATAGCGTGTATGGGTATATTTTATTCGGTATTTGGCGCCCGTAATCTGCCATTTGGCCAAGTTTTGACACCATTTTATCAAAAGGCTTAAAGGATTTGTATTCAAAAATCATTGATTCAGCATGAACGTGCTTCTGGTAAGGCCGAGCAACATAGAGGTTTACGACCTTTTCAAGCTGAAAACCAGGGAAAGGGTCGAGCCGCCTTTCGGGATGATGTACCTGGCGGCCTGGCTAAGGAAGGCCCGCCCCGACGACAAGGTTGAAATCTGGGACGCCGAGTGCAAGGAGCTGGACTACAGGAAAATGAAGCAGTTTGACGTCGTGGCGTCCGGGGGCACCACCCCTGAGTATGACCTGATCGCCGAGATCTTCAGGAAGGTCAAGGAAACTGACAGGGAGATTGTGACGGTGGCGGGCGGCCCACACTATTCTGCCGTGCCTCACCCGACCCCGAACCTCGACTACATCATAACCGGCGAGGGGGAGGCGAGCTTTGCCGAGCTTGTGGGGGAACTGGAAACCAACGGGTCGAAGCGCCCCGAGAAAACCGAGGTGATCAAAGGGAAGCCAGTCGACAACCTTGACGAGATCCCGTTCCCGACCAGAGATTTGGTCGATAACGACTGCTACACATACATGATTGAGGGAAAGCTCCAGAAGGCGACCCTGATGATGACCTCCCGCGGCTGCCCCTACAAGTGCATATTCTGCCACAACTCCAAGTTCCCGCGAAAACTGAGGTTCAGGTCCCTGGAGAACGTCGTCGGGGAGATGAGGGACCTGGCGAAATACAAGATAAAGAACTTCCTTTTCGTTGACGACACTTTCACCCTGCACAAGAAGAGGACGATGGAGCTGTGCGACAGGATGATAAAAGAAGATTTCAACTTCAGGTGGGCGTGCTTCACCCGCGCGGACACCATATCCCGCGACCTGGTGCAGAAGATGGAGGATGCCGGATGCAGGGAGCTGAGCATCGGAGTGGAGTCCGGGAACCAGGAGATTCTGGACATCATATGCAAGGACGAGACAAAGGAGCAGATAAGGAAGGCGTCGGAGATAGTGTCCAAGTTCCCGAAGATTGACAAAAGGTCCTCCTACATCATAGGTCACCCGTACGAGACGATGGAGACGGCGATGGAGACCATCAACTTCGCGAAGTCCCTTCCGGTGGACAGGGCGTTCTTCAACATAATGACCCCCTACCCGTCCTCGGTGCTGTACGACATGGCGAAGAAGGGACAGGGGATAAGGATCCTGACGGAGAACTGGTCGGAGTACAAGAGGTTCGGCAACTGCGTCATCGAGACCGACGAGCTGAGCCGGGACCAGATCATAGAGCTGCAGAAGACGGCCCTAAAGGAGTTCTGGACGCAGCCGAGGGTCGTGATAACCCACCTGGAGAGGCTCGTGGGGGACGACGCGAAGAAGAAACAGCACGCCAAACCTGTGATGGACGAGCTGCACGGGCTGGACAGGACCCCGCCTGGAAAGGTGAAGGGGATACTTGGGGTTTTGAACAGGCTCATAGGGGACGACGAGAACAAAAGGTTCTACAACAGGCCCTTGATAGAGGCGCTGTGCCTCCTGGGCGGCATCCCGGTCGAGGAACTGGGCCAGTAGGGTGCGGGTCATGAAAGTAGCCCACATAATGCAGGAGTTCGGGTTTCCGGCGCAGATCGCGGACGGCATGCGGAAATACCTGAAGTGGGACAGCTTCGTGATCCTGACGAAAGATCGGCCGAAGGAGGGGCAGCCGGACGTCGTGCACGAAAGCACGTTCTCCTCGGTGAAGAGGGTCTACCGGTCGGGGGCGGACGCGGTGATCATCCACCAGTACTTCGGGCTGCCGCAGATGTGGTTCTTCCTTCTGGCTTTCAAAATCCTGGGCGTGAAGACGATAATGGGGCTGGACCTCGCCAACGAGCACTTCATCCACTTCAGCGCGAAGAAGCCGCAGGAGTGGGGCAAGGAGACGGGCAAGTTCGTCCTGATGTATTCCCAGATGCTCCTGGCCGACGGGATATGGTGCAGGACGCAGAATGAGGTGAAGCTAATCTCCTCGCTCGGGCGCATTTCACCCAAGAAAATAATCATCGTCCCCCAGGGGCACGGCATGGAGATAGGGACTCTCCCGAAGGAGAAGTACTTCCTAGGGGTCTCGAGCTGGTGGAGCGACAGGAAGAACCTCCACACCTCGCTGACGGTCTTCAGCAAAGTCGTGAATAGGAAGGAGTTCTCTGACTACAAGTTCGTGGTTGTGGGGGAGTTCTACAAGGGGAAGTACAGGATACTCGACGGGGAGAAGACGGTTTACACCAACAAGCGGGAGACGGGGGCGGAATACGAGGCGAAGGTGAGGGGAATCATTGAACAATCCGGGATTAAAGACAAGGTCAAGTTCCTGGCGATAACGACCGGCCAGGAGCTGCAGGAGCTGTACAGGAAGGCGAAGATCTACTACATGCCGTCGAAAAGCGAGACTTTCGGCCCGGTGTGGCTGGAGGCGATGGCTTCCGGGACTCCAGTCGTGGCGATGAAGAACCCCGTTTCGCAGTATGTGGTCAGGGACGGGGTGACAGGGTTTTTGAGGAATACCGAGGAGGGACAGGAAGAGGTGATAGTTGCGCTGCTGAAGGACGACGGGCTCTACAGAAAGATGCAGGGGCACTGCCTTGAGGAGGCCAAGAGGTTCACGTGGGAGAGCGTCATCAAGATCTGGGGGGAACAGCTGCCCAAGATTGTGAAGTCGTAATGTAGGGATGGGCTGTGAACACACCTTACACAATAGAAAACGAGAACCGGACAGGCAAAGTTGTTGGCATTTTTGGATTTTTATTTGGGTTTTTGAGCGGGGTTTTGGGTAGGCTATCTCGAGGCTTATTTAGCGGCCGCGCAGTTGATATTAGCTTTAATCCCATACCCCAACTGGTCCCGTTTGCCATTCTTTTTGGTGTCACAACTGTAATATGTGGAGTTGTAGCCGCGAAAAAAAAGCATCTCAGGCTTGGAATAGTCGATGTTATTTTAGGGGTTATCGTGCTCATGCTACTCGCGCTTGATTGGTATTGGGGCTGAAAAACAGGTAATTCCTTTTGAAGCAACGTGTCTTTCTACTCAAATTCTACGGCTTCTGCGCGATTATCGAGTAGTGGAACGGCAACAGGTCCGAAAAGTGCGTCGCCAGGAACCCGCCCAGCGGCAGAAGCTCCCCCCTGAAGCTCAACGGCAGCCCACCAATGTACACGACCTTGAACCCCTCCTTCAGGAAAGTGCCCTTGAGGGTGCTTTTGTTGAAAAACCTGATGTGCGCCGCCTCATGGGGTCTGATCTTCAAGAAGTACCCTCCCAGGAGTATCCTCGCCCTCCTGTCGAACCTGTACACCTCGTTGGGAACGGTGGCGTGGATATGCCCCCCGGGCTTCAGCACCCTCTTTATTTCAGATAGGAGCAGGGATATGTCAAAAACGTGCTCCAAGACCTCCATGCAAAAGACCATGTCAAAAAAATTGCTTTCAAACGGCAACTTGTCATGCTCGACATCCACAACGTGCGCGTCTATCCCCTTCTTTTTCGCCAGCTCCACGCCCACGCTGGAAACGTCCACACCAAACTTGTGCTTGGCCGGGACGAGATCGAGAAACCTCCCGTCCCCGCAGCCTATGTCAAGGACGCGGAAATTCTCGTCTATCTTGACATGCTTTTGGACCTGGGAAATATCCTTCTGGTACCTCAACAGCCACATCTTGTCCGACGGGCCCATGTGCGCGTATTCCTTGTCATAAATCTTGGCCTGCTCGTGCTCGGCTTTCGATTTCTCCATTCTCGCACCTTCGACTACTAAAGAGACGGCCTCTTCCCGCGGCCCAGCAGAGACGCCACCTCGTGCTTGTCCGCCTCGATCATGGCCTCGAACGTCCCGACCTCGTACCTCGTCCCCTTGAAAAGATACCCGTAAACCCTGTACCCAGCCTTCCACATCATCTCGATGGAGTTCGTTAACCACAGCTCTCCGCCGCGCCCGGGCCTGGTCTTCTCTATGTACTTGAATATGGCAGGACTGAGGACAAGCATCCCCGCAATGCTGAGATAGCTGCCCCCTACCTGGTAAGGCTTGGCCTCCTTCAACGACGGTTTCTCTACCATCCCCTGAACTCGTCCTACGCCGTTGACCTTCACCACCCCGAACCTCCGCGGGTCCTTTATCGGGTGCAGGACCATCGTCACGTCGGCCTTCTTCATATCGTGGAACCTCACCACTTCCCTGGCAACCGCGTACGGCTTCAGGTAATCGTCCCCGTAAATCACCGCGAAAGGCTCGTTCCGGATGAAGTCCTTGCCAAGCTGCACCGCGCGGGCAGTCCCGGTGGGCTCCTCCTGTATCTTGTAACAGATGTCAACCCCGAGCCTCTCCCCTGAGCCCAGGTAGTCCATGATGGCCTCCTTCTTTCTCCCGATGACCACCAAGATGTCCTTGATGCCGCCCGCCTTCAGGACGTTTATCGCGTGCTCTATCACAGGCTTGGTCCCGACCCTGACCATCTCCTTCGGCATCGCGAGCGTCAGGGGCCTCAGCCTGGTCCCCCCGCCCGCCGCCAGAACCATTCCTTTCCTTATCATCAGACCACTACTCCCTGACTCCCCTTTTATCCTTGATTTTCCTGTTCACGTCTTCCACTGCCTTCAAGAGCTTCGGCTCGTGGCCCAGCCCTTCCGAGAAGGCGATGAATGCTTCTAAATCCTTGGGGAGACACTTGCCGCCGAAGGCCTTGCCGTGGACGGTGCCGTATTTTCCAATCCGCTCGTCCATTCCCGCGACCTGCGCCACGAGGTTTGAGTCGACCCCGAGCTTCTGGCAGATGAAGTAAATCTCGTTCCAGTATGAAATCCGGCTGGCGAGGGCGCAGTTGCACGCATATTTGATTATCTCCGCCGTCTTCAGGTCCGTGCGGATGATGGGGCGCCTTAACGGCTTGTACAGGGCCACCAGCTTGTCACCTGATTTTTTGTCCAGTTCCCCAACGACGATCCTGTCCTCGCTGAAGAAGTCCCTCGCATAAGCGCAACTCTCCGTCCATGAATCGTGAATCTCCGTCAGGAACTCCGGGTTCATGCAGACACCGAAGTCTCGCCCGGCCTTTTTCCCGGACGCCTTTTCAATGAGGGGCACGATCACCTTTTCGGTTGTTTTTGGGGCCACCGTGCTTTTGACGACCACCAGGTAATACCCGCTTTTTTTTCTCAGGGCTTTTGCCAGATTTTTAACAGCGGATTTGACGTGGCTCAGGTCAATTTTCCCGCCTTTCGTCGGTGTCGGGACGCATAAAAACGAAATCTCGGTCCCTGCGACTAGCTGGTTCAAGTCAGTGGTTGCGAACAGGCCCTTGGCTCGGAGTTCTTTTACCCTTTTTTCCTGGATGTCGTGGAAAACCACCTTATTTCCGAGCTGCTTCAGCCCGCGCCCGACGATCAAGCCAACGGTGCCGCTCCCTATGATACCGATTCTTGCTATTTTACCACCAACCCCATTCACCGCCCAACTATTAATTTAATATGGGCCAGCAATTCAGACGTATGGGGAGATGTGATGGGCGTTAAGAAGATGGTGCTCCTGAACCCCGGGCCGGTCATGATATCACAAAACGTGAGAAAATCTCTGATGATGCCCGACATCTGCCACAGGGAGAAGGAGTTTTTCGAGGTCCTGAGGCGGGTGCGGGGGAAGATTGTAAAAATGTGCGGCGGGAACGAAAAGTACTCCTCCGTTGTTTTCACCGGCTCCGGCACGGCGTCGCTGGAAGCCGTCACGGCGCTCCTCTCTAACGTCGACGGGAAAATCCTGATAATAAACAACGGGACGTACGGCGAAAGGATCAAGAAGATGGCCTTGACATACGGCGCCGAAATCAAGGAAATCAAGTTTGACCTGGACAAGCCGATCTCCGTCGAAGCCGTGGCGAAGGTCCTCAAGGCCGACAAGAGCATTAAGGTCGTGGCCGTCATCCACCACGAGACCACAACAGGGATGCTAAACCCGCTGCACGAGGTCGGCGTGCTGGCCAAGAAGTACGGGAAAATCCTCTTCGTCGACTCCATAAGCAGCGTTGGCGCTGAAAAGCTGAGCATGGTGAACGACAACATCGACTTCTGCGTGGGGGACCCGAACAAGTGCATCCAGAGCGTCCCCGGGGTTTCATTCGTTTGCTTCAAGAAGAGCACGCTCGAGAGATTCCGGAAAAAACCGCGCAAGGTTTTCTACCTTGACCTGATAGGGCTCTACGACTTCCAGGAGAAGGACGACACCCCTTTCACCCCTGCCGTCCAAGCCATCTTCACCCTGGACGCTGCCCTAGATGAGCTGTTGAAAGAAGGCGTGGCGAGGAGGAGGGCGAGGTACGCGGCCAGGGCCAGGGAGCTCAGGAATGGCATGGTTTCGCTGGGGTTCGAAAGCTACCTCCCGCTGGAGCTCTACTCGAGCACGCTGGCATCGTTCAGGCTGCCCGCCGACATAACCTACGAGGAGTTGCACGACGAGCTGAAGAAACGCGGCTTCGTCATCTATGCCGCCCAGGCGATGCTTGGAAACAGGATATTCAGGGTGGCCAACATGGGGGAGATGACCGAGCAGCACGTGCGGAGCTTCCTCCGGAACCTGGAGGAGTCCCTGAAAACAATCAGAAAAAACAAAAAGACCGCAGTCATCCTGCTGGCGGCCGGGGTCGGGAAAAGGCTGGGGAAGGCATCGAAGCCGCTGCTGAGGTTCGGCAGGAGGACTCTCATCGAACGGCACATCTCCAACTTCCTGGAACTCGGGGTGAGCAACATCACGGTCGTGGTGGGGTACTCGAAAGACGATGTGAAGGAGCTCGTGAACAGGAAGTTCCGCAGGCAAAAAATACAGTTCATCTCAAACCCGGTATACGAGTCGAGCGGGAGCGGCTACTCCCTGCTTTTGGCGAGGAAGGTGTTCACAAAGAACGACTCGATAATAATAGACGCGGACATTTTGTATGACAAGCGAATTCTGAGTTTTCTCCTGAACTGCGCTCACGAAAACGTTGCCCTTGTGGACCCGAAGTCCAAATTCACGGGGGAAGAGGTGAACGTGTTCGCCCGCGAAAACAGCGTTACCGGTCTCGGGAAGGACATGCGGGACTCGAAATCGTGCATCGGGGAGGCCGTCGGGATATACAGGTTCTCGGAATCATCCGGCGGGAAACTGGCGCGAGGGATAAGAACGATGCTGAAAAAGCGGAAAAAAAGCCTAGAATACGAGGATGTATTCAATTCGATTGCTGGACAGCTTTCAATCTATCCCCAGAGCATTCCACCTGTTCCCTGGATAGAAATCGACACGAAGGAAGATTTGGTCAAGGCAAAAAGAGTGGTTTACCCAAAAATAGGCGAACCATGAACGATCAGAACTTTGCCATGAATCTCTTCTTGATCTCGGGGCAGGTGTGAACGCTCGAGACCCGCTTTATCTCGCCCTCCGGCGGGACGCGCTGGTTTATCTTCACGTGGATGAAGGTCGGGCCATCTTTCTCCATGGCCTTCTTGACCGCGCCCTTAAGTTCACTTGCGGTTTCCGCAGTGAGGATGTTTTTGTACTGGAAACCCTCTGCGATTTTTGAGAAGTCGACGCTTGGCGAAAGGGTTGGCTGGCCGCCCGTGGAGCCGTGCGCCCTGTTGTCCAGAACTATGTGAACCAAATTTTTAGGCTTTTCTGCCCCGACTGAAGCCATCGCGCCGGCGTGCATGAGACAGCCACCGTCTCCGTCCAGAACCACGACTTTCTTATCTGTCTCAAGCGCGACCCCCAGGCCGATCGGCAGGGCGTGGCCCATGGAGCCGACCATGTAGAAGTCCGAGGTGTCCTTAACATTGAATGAAATCCTGCTGATGTAGCCGGTGGTCGAGACGTAGGCCACTTTCCCGTCCATGGCCTCCTTGATTATTGTTATCGCCTCCCGCATGTCCAGCGGATATTTGCTGTCCTTCTTTCCGCCCTCGTGTTCTTTGATGATCCCCCGCCTCATCACCAGGACCGCTGGGCGCTTGGTCGCCTCGGCCTTTTCCGCCATTTCCTTTATTTCCGCCCGATATCCTTCCGGCGTGAGAACCTTGTACGGAATGTCCATCTCCCTGAGCAGCTTTTCCAGCTTTTCCCCGATTATCAGGTGTTCGGGGGCGTCCTTCGTCCCCGGCTCCCCCCGCCAGGTTACCACCAGCAGGGCGGGCATGTCGTAAATTCCGTGCAATGACGTCAGGGCGTTCAAGGAGTTGCACAGCCCGGAATTCTGCATCATGACGACCGGGACCTTCCCTGTTGCTAGGTAATGCCCCGCGGCGAGACCCATCGCCACCGCTTCGTTGGCGGGCGTTTCCAACGGGATTTTGTTGTCGACCATGTAATTGACGACCGGGCCGAAAATTGTGCAGGGCACTTCGATGACCGGCCCCAGCTTATTTTTCATCAGCTCTTCAACGAAGTTTTTTGGCTCTATCATGAGAATCACAGCGTCCCTATTATTGTCTTCTCTATCTCCTTCTCTAAATTAACCAAGAACTGCCTCTCGCGGTCGGAGTGGACGACTTCTTTGCACCCCAAGCTGGACAGGTAGTCCCTTATCGACCTCTGGACGGCCTCGTAGCGTATGCCCGGGGCGAGCTCACCTGCCCGCTCGATCATGGCTTTGATCATCCCGTACGGGTCGAAAGGCTTGCCGAACTCCTCCTTCAGCCTTTTCCTGATTGCCGGGTCTTCTTCGATGTCCGGGTCCACCTCTTTTGACCATGCCTTCTTGTCCTGGGAGATCGCCTTCCTGAACTTCGTGACCTTGGCGACCTCCTGCCCCGAAAACATCAGCTTGAAATCGAAGTAATCGACCTTCTTGAAGAACTCTATCCTCTGGCAGGCGCTCGCCGAGTAGGGGAAGAACGGCTGCGGCGGGAAATTGTATGAAATCAGGTACGTGTGGCTGAGCAGCGCTAGGTGCGCCGCCGGCTTGTCCGTCTGGATGTCGAGCACTTCCTTCCCGACAAACGGCTCCACTTCCTTGAGGCTCTTAATGAAATATTCTGCATCCTCAAGAATTCTCCTGTAGCAGTAGATTTTGTTCTTCAGAACCCTCGCCTCTGGGGAGTTCGAAGCATTTACTTTTGAATACTGCTGCTCGAGCGAGGCTATCTTCGGCTCGTACTTCTTCCTGAGCCCGTCCAGGTCCCCCGTTTTTACCTCCTTGTTGCCCATCACGTCCGTGGCGACCTCTATTATCATGGGTTGGTTTATGAGAACATTGGAAAATATCCTGTGGAACTGCGCCGGCTTCTTGTCGAGCTCGGCGATTATCGAGTAGACGGCGTTCCCCTTGTGCTGGCCGCAGGCTTCCAGAAGCTTTGCGCTGAGCGCCAGGATTGTTATCTCGTCCACTTTATCTCCTCTTCCCGTACCTCTCGTAGATGACCCTCTTGATCTCCCTCTCGATGTTGAGCAGGAACAGCCTCTCCCTGTCGCAGTGCACGATCTCCTTGCACCCCAGGTAGCCCAGGAAATCCCTCAGGGTCCTGTCGACGGCCTCGTAGCTTATCGCCGGCGCCAAATCACCGAGCCTCTCTATCATGGCCTTTATGATTGCGAACGGGCTGTATGGCTTGCCGATGTCCTTTTCAATCCTCCCCCTTATCACGGAGTCTCTTTCAATCGTGTGGTCGACGTCCGCCCTCCAGACCGAGCTGTCGCGGATGTGCTCCCTGAACCTGGCGATGTTGTCCGGGTTGTAAAAAGTCTCCTTGAAGTCCAGGTAGTCGATTTCCTCCCAGAATGACCAGTGCGCCGCGTAGTTCGGGGCGTACGGGTAAAAAACGCTCACTGGGTTGTTGAACGTGTCGAAATATGTGTGGCTGGCCATGGAGACGGCCGCGGTCAGCTTGTCCGTGCTCACGTCCCCGGCCTCTTTCCCCAGAATGTTCACGGCCTCCTTCAGCTCCTTTTTCACGAACTCCTCCGCCGTGTCGGCCACCCGCCCGTAGAAATAAGCGCGGTCCCTTGCGAGCCTCCTTTCGGCCTTTGAGGCGTCCCCGGCCTCGACTTTCGCCTGCTTCTTTCTCAGCGCCGCCAGCGTTTCATCCGTCTTTTTCCTGAGCGCCGGGAAGTCCCTCTCCTTGAACTCGGGCATGGCGTAAATCTCGGTGGAGGCGTCAATCAACAGCGTTTCGTTCGCCAGGATGTGGCCATATTGCCTGTGGAATGCCAATGGCTCGATGTCCACGGCCGGCAGCTCGGAGTAGATGCAGCCGCCCATCGGCAAGTTGCAGCTCTTCAGAAGTTTCCCGGCCAAGATAAGGTGTGTTCCCCAATCCATATCTCTCCCTCATACCTGGAGACGTACACTTATAATTTTAGGGTACCGCGGCTTTGAACAAGTAGTCCCTGTTGCAAACATCGCATTTGCGCCTGGCTTGCTAGAACTCCAAGATAACACATCATATCAACGTGTAACTTGCCAGCACCCGCTCCTCCTGCGTCTTGGTCACCGATGTCGCGAGCTGCGTGAGCACCACAGTGGTCGTCTCGGTGGTCGATTTCACGGCCTCCTTGACGGACTCCGAGTACCAGAGGTTCTCCTCCCAGGAGAGGAAAATCCTGTTGGTGGAGCCGCCGACGGTCATTGTACCAGTCGAGGTTCCCCAAGTCCGAATCTTGTATGTGTCGATTGCCACAGGGAGCATAAGGGTCTCCCGCGCCGTCACCTCGGTCGTGCGGATCTCGAAGGCGGAGACGCTCTGGGCACCGGCAGTGTTGTCGTTTCCGGAGACATTGCCCGAGTCAGAGAACTTCAGCCCGACAGCCAGGGGGAACTTCCGAAGCAAAATCGGTTCAGAGTAAATGTACTCGCTGACTTTACTATCGTTCTCAAAGCTCTCGCTCCCCAGCTCGCGCACCTCTCCCCCTTCCACCACCCTGAGCAGCTTTCCGTACTGGCTGGGCTGACTAGAGATGGTTAGCCTGAAGATGCCAGCCCTGTAATTTCCGCTGGTGTTTTCTCCCAAGTACTCAACGGTCTGGTCGTAGGTGAGCGTCGAGATGACGTTGTCCGTGAGCGGGTCTAGTTGCCGCCGGGTCACCTGCCAGGTCCAGCGGTCGCCAACGGAGTAGCTTGGGGCCCCTTTTTCGGTCGTGAGGTAAATGTATGACGCCGCGAGCACTAAGATGACAAGGACAACTCCAATGGCCGGTTTCACTGGGATTTTCGGTTTTGCCGTTTTCACCATATTCAATTCTCCACGTTTGTTGGGGCTACTGCCAATAAAGAGCTTTCTAACAAATATTCACAAAGTCGAACTTTACCGGTGTAATCGTCCCGTTCAGGATGTCCTCGCTCGGGATGCCCCTCACGGTCGCTCCCAGCCCGGAGTAGAGCCCGCCGGTGTAGTAGATCCTGATGACGTTTTCGACGGCTTCCATGACGCTATCTCCGGAACTTGAGCCAGTAAACGGCGCCGAGCGCGATTACAACTGCAACCAGACCAACAACAGCCACGCTCCAGATTGGCACGCCTGTTGAAGTACCCCCTGTTGCAGAAGTACCCAAATCAAACGTGAGCAAGTGCGAGCTGTGGGTATATTCTGCCCGGATGAAATAACGAATGTAATTCCCATAAGCGTCAACATTTTCATACGTTTCAATGGTGAATTTTATGGGCTGATTGTCCAAATAGACTTTCACATTTTCAGGAAATAAATGGACAAATCTTGTTGACCAAAACAGACTGAATTCTCCCGGAGTGTTTTCTTCTCCTTCAACCTGCACAAATACCTGCATGTTGGTTTTATCTAGTTCTAAATTCAACACTTTGGAAGTCGTGTTGAACTCAAGGAGGTTAGCCCCCCCATCCCACCCATAACCGCTACCCGGTATAGGAATGTTTTCATTATCGATTACTCTATAAAAAATAACTTGTGATAAAAGTTCGCCAGTATTATGGTCATGAATCGTTACAGTATATTCATTTTCCAAATTAAGGGCGAGAGCACTGCCAGAACTACTTAGAAATAAAAAGAGAGCAAAAAATATTGTAAACGCCAACACGCCAAGCCGTATTTTTGGCGGGCCCGCTGTTTGTTGCATCACATGGTCTGTTCGCCGTTTAAGAAGCATTTTCCAACCTCCCAGCAAGCCATTCTTCGGCCCTAGATTTCTCACCAGAAGTCATTTGTCTAACAACTTTCGTGTTTAAGTCAAAGATGTAGTTACTGGGGTTCTCAAAAACCTTTGCTCCAAATGCCGCGTTGTCAAAAACGTAAAACGTACCATCCGGCGATGGTAGAAATCCTTCAAGCGGCATCCCGTTATCCATTTTCCATACACCGAGAACGTATCCTGTACTGATGTGATACTCAAACACATACTTGTCGATGCCAGTTTTTTCAGAAAAATTGGAGATGAACAACAAGTATGTATATCCTTCTCGGTCGGGCTTGATCTGCCAAGTGTTGTACCCATAGTAGTTCGGTATGTAGCCGGTCGTATATCCCGTCGTGTCTCCATAAGTGCTTTGCCTACCATAGTACAAAGGCACGTAATAATCAGCCTTTCCAGTTATCATCTCTCCAGCTTGTCTCCACACTGCTGTGTCCTCTGTGTCTAAATTCGTAAGTCTAACAGCCTTATTGGCAATCATGTCTCTCGTAACGCCTTGATTGGCAATCCCTATCGTCCACGTCGACCCGCTCAGGTTCGCGTAGAGCCCCGCCCCGGTCGATATCGACGGCGTCACCCCCGGCGGTCCCTGGGCCCCCTGAGGCCCGGCAGGCCCGGTCGCCCCGGTCGGCCCCGGAGGCCCCTGCACCCCGAGTTTGCTCACCACCTCCTGCGACAGGTCCTCCAGCCTTATCGTGTTGTCGGCAATCTTTCTGGACGTGACGGCGCTGTCCATGATATCTTCCGTTGGTATGCCCCTCACGGCCGCTCCCAGCCCGGAGTAGAGCCCGCCTGTGTAGTAGATCCGGTCTGTGGTCACGGCTTCCCCCATGCTTACCGCCTGAACTTTAGCCAGTAGACGGCGCCGAGCACGGCCACGACTGCGACCACTCCTCCGACAACGATAATGCTCCAAGGTTGCTGTCCGCCTGATGCTGCCTTTGGTCCGAAATCGAACATCAGCATGTGGGTGCTGAGAGCGAACTCCGCACGAATCGCATACCAACCGGGATCTAGGAGGTTTTCTACAGTGAACTCTATCGGCTGATTATCTAAACTAACTTTTATGCTATCTGGTTTAGAGATGAGATATTCGTTAACGTCTAGTTCGAGTCTGCCCCGCTTGCCGCTTGGACCACTGACCTCAAGATACACCCGCCCATCGTTTGTATCGATCCAGATATTAGCTGTTTGAGCGTTTTCTGTAGCTAGAGTAATTGTCGATTGTAGATTAACGTAGTATGGATTGTCTTTATCCAGCTCTAGTGCGAACGACGTGACGTAAAAATTATTAGGTGTAGAAGAAATTTGGGCGATACGAGGGCTTCCATTCAACATGAGAACTTCGTTGGAATCGTAATCGCGAATAGTTACTGTGTAATAATTTTCATTATTTTCCCCCATGACGGTTGGCACGTTTAAAAACATGGATAATGTCAAAGCTATAACCATAATCCCCGCTGACATCATTTTAATTTCGCAGTCACGTTGTCGGATATACTTCGTCCAGTCCCCGCCTCTCAACTTACCACCCGCCTCACCGTTCTTTCCTCTAAATCAAAGATGAAATTCTCTGGATTTGATAGTATTTCTTCCCTCAGTGAGTTATTTCGGATATCGTAGAATACACTGCCTGGCGAGATTGCGTTGTCCATAGAGAGGTCCCCTTTAACAACCACGTTTATTTGACCATTTTCCGGGCTGTACCCAATGAAGAACCCGAAAGGCGAGTTGGTGATGCCATTTAGCCTGAGGTACCGCCAACTGCTAGTACTGTTATATATGTGCCACGAATCGACCCCAGCTGCTTTTGCTCGCACTCCAAAATCAGATAAAAGATAAGTGGTTTCCCTGCCCCCCCAAAACGTTGGAAAGAAGTAATAGAGATCATGTCCCTCCCCCCGGCCTGGACCAAGATCTAAATCAATTCCTCCAATTTTAAGTTTAGACAGGCTAACGCCACCGTCGGCAATCCCAACCGTCCATGTCGTCCCGCTCAAACTCGCGTAGAGCCCCGCCCCCGCCGAAATAGATGGCGTGACCCCCGGCGGCCCCTGGGCCCCCTGAGGCCCGGCAGGCCCCGTAGCCCCGGTCGGCCCCGGAGGCCCCTGCACCCCGAGTTTGCTCACCACCTCCTGCGACAGGTCCTCCAGCCTTATCGTGTTGTCGGCAATCTTTCTGGACGTGACGGCGCTGTCCATGATATCTTCCGTTGGTATGCCCCTCACGACCGCTCCCAGCCCGGAGTAGAGCCCGCCGGTGTAGTAGATGCCCCGGTCGGTGGACACCTTAAGTGAAGTTACGTTCCAGACGCTCACAACATTCTCCTCCTCCCCCACGCTTGGCTTTGGGTCTGCAGGCGCATATTTCCTTATGAAGACCCAGTCCACCTCGACCTCTCCCCCGTAGTACCTGGAATCTACCGAGAAGTTAATCGGGTAGGAGCCCGTGTCCTCTGTCGTCCAAGACGTCGTGTAGTTGTCGATCATGTAGTTCTCAGCGGAGCCGGAGCGCCAGATCTGGTACGTGTACCAGTACCCCGCGAGCGGCCCCACATCGTTCACAGTCGACCTCAAGTTCAATATGTAGTGGTGGGTGATGTTGGAGTAAGTCGAGAACTCAAGCCCGACGCCGTGCGAGGAGAGAACGCCTTGATATGCCTGATTAACGGGCCCCCCCTCGTTCATCCGCACCTTGGCCTCGTAAATCATGGGGGCGCTCCAAATGACATTGCTTGTCACCACATCGTATGTCGCCCGGTACCTAACCTCCAGGATGCCGTTTTCCACGACCGGGTTTCCCGTCGCGCTCCACTTCGCGGTATTGAGGCTCGACCCCGAGAAGTTGTCAAAAAACACGAAGGTGTTTTCGCCGTTCCCAACGCTCGCGGCGCCAGAGTTGCCATAGTAAGCGTAGATGTCGCCGTCAAGGTTCTCCAGCCTTCTGACCCACACGGTGACGTTGTCTGCCGTGTAGTTCTCGATCCAGTAGGGGAGCACCCCTGAGTTCTCGTTCTCAAGGAAGCGGAGGTCGCCGTAGCCTGCCAGCATGTCCAAGCCATGTGGAACGACGATTCTGATTTGGTAGTTCTCCGGGTGTGCTCCGTTTATCGTGATTTTGCGCCTGCGCGTCCAGTTATTGTTCCACCACCCGCCGGGAGTCAGGGTTTGGTTTTCAATCCAGACGAGACCGCCAGTGACCCTGCTCAGGCTTTCGGCGTTCTCGGCCAGCATGTTGGGAGTGACCCCGTTGTCGGCTATCCCGATGTGCTCCACGCCCGTTATCGGGTTTGACCCCGCCGTCAGCCCGTTCTCGGCCGTGATAGACACCGCCCCCGGCAGAGCCGCGGGCGAGCTTATGATTATGCGCTTGTTCACGTCATCAAAGCTAACAGACGTTGCCCCGCCGCCCATGAACTGGATGCTATCATTAACAGACTCGGCGTTGAACCTTGTCTGACCCGTGTTGTCGGCCACGTTCAGGAACTTGTAAACGTTAAAATTCAGCTTTGCGGCGTCTATGGTTGCGTTCGCAATCTTGTTTCCGGTGACCGCGAGGTCGAGGATGTTCTCCGTGAGAATCCCCGTCGTCAGCCTGTCGTGGGCTGCCCTCCCCAAGTCCATGTTTTCGACCACGCCCGCCGCGAGGTTTTCTCTCCCGATTGGAAACGCTTCGTAAGCTGCAACACCTCTGGCGATATTATCAAGAACATCGCTTGCCATGTTATCTGCGCCTATTGGGAATGCATCGTAAGCTGCAACTCCTCTATCAATGTTCTCCAAAACATTCGTCGCTATCCTGTCCCGCGCTACAGCTTCAGGTGCAATTTTTGCAGTCGTGACTGCGTTGTCCCTTATGTCTTCCGTGGGGATGCCCCTGACGCCGGATTGGTAGATACCCCCAGAGTAGTAAATCGAGTTGTCCAAAATAATCGAGCCGTCCGGGGTCAGCCTGATTTTGGGCAGGTTGCTCCAGTTGAAGTACATGTTGAAGTCCTTGTTGAAGCTGACGCTGTAGTTCTCGGCGGTCGTCTGGAACTCCATGATGTTTTCTGGGGCGGGCGGCGCGTAGTAAACTTCGACATAGACCTGGGTGACCTGCACGCCCGTGTTAACTCTAGCTCCGGCCTCTAGGTTGTCAACCGCTGTAATCGTCCAAGGTTGGCCTGTGTTGGGATCGGCCGCCCAAGTGTTGCTGTAATCCCTCCAAATACCGTCCGAGTTCTGTATCGGAAAGTTGTCCTCATAGACCCCGCTCAGAATCATGATGTACCAGTCGTTGTTTGCGGCACTCACGCGCCTTGCCCTGACATGAACCACGACGTTATCTACAGTAGAGCCTATGGGTATTCCAGAATTCGTTAGGGCAAACGTGTCAGCATTGTTTGGAATTTGAGAGGCCACGTAAGTGTTAGAATCGTCCGGCACGTTGTCGTCAACGGCCATCCAGTGCACGGTTTCTCCAACGATTGTCTCGAACTGCGTGTAGGTGCCAGAACCAGACGGGCTCATGATAACTGGAGACGGGGGAACGTACTCGGTTACCAGAAGTGGGCCCCTCACCTGCAGCCCGATTTCTGGGCTGGCGTGCACTAGCGACAGTAACCCGCCCGTCATTTTGCGCAGGCTACCAAGGTCTGATGCCAGCTTGGCCGCAGTCACAGCGGCATCCGCCAGCTTTGAGGTTGTGATGGATTGTTCAGGGACAACAGTAACTGACGAAATTGAGACCACCGCAGAAGCGAAGTTGTTCAGGGGGTTTCGCTGTTCGCCGTCGAGCGGCCCGGCCACCCCGACCAGCGAGTAGCTCCCGAAGTCCTCCGGCACCCACTCGAACTCCACAGTGGCCGTCTCGCCCCGTGGAAGATTGTCAACATACTGTGTTTCCCCAACTTGGGCCCCGTCGACCAAGAGCTTGACCGGGATGTCATTGAGCGGAGCAGTCCCGGTGTTCGCGACCGTCATTCTCACCGCGACGGTATCGCCGGGCGAAGGGTTGCGCGGCGTCAGCACAAAGTCTCTAGCCGAAACGTCTATCCCTTGGACCTCGGCCTCCACGGTCTTGTGCGCCGTTCTTTGCTTTTCCGCTTCGATGGTTTTTGCAGCCGCCGAAGCGCTTTCGGCCAGCCGGCTTGTCGTGAGGGTAGGAGTAGGCACGGGGCTTGTTTGTGTTGGAACTTCCACACCCGAATCCCCCGTATCGGCCGGGGCGGGTTCTGAAATCGAAGCATCTGAGGCCTGATTGTCTGTAGCCGGAGCAGGTTCTGAAATTGTCAAAGTAGTTGTGGCTTGATTGTTTGTCGCATCCGACTCGCCGTTCACCGGTCCAGCAGCCCCCACGATTGTGTAGCTTCCGTAACTCTGCGGCGACCACTCGAACTGCACGACGATGGCGCTACCGGCCTCTAAATCCACATACTGGGTGGAGCCGACTTGGGAGCCATTAACGCAGAGCGTCACCGGAACTCCCTTCAGTGGAGCGTTGCCGAGGTTCGCCACGGTCACGCCTGTGGTAACAACATCCCCGGGCTGGGGCTCTGACGGGTCGGTCAAGACGTTTGCAACGGCGACGTCGCGCCCTTGGCCACTGGCAGCAACCGGAAAAACTGATGACAAGAAAACGAAAATTAGTAACACTGCCGCTGTTTTCCGACACCCACACATCCCAGCCCTCCAATACACTTGAAAAAAAGGCGTTATTAACTGTTTGGACATTTGGGGACAATAAAGCCTAATTTATACCAACTAATTAGTACGTATTTAGCTTTCCGCCCACACTTTCGTCAGGCTCTCACTCAGAGCTTCTGACGGATTGAGCCCCTGCTGTTTCCACGTTGCCATCATCGTCATCATCGTTTCGTAGATGCGCGTCCCCTTCT
>Ga0315282_10000254_pt1 | contig 106907 bp, 92 predicted proteins | sample YL17G07_20_MG_FD_203693 | JGI IMG/M metagenome (GOLD analysis project Ga0315282, IMG submission 203693) | Sediment microbial communities from Yellowstone Lake, YNP, Wyoming, USA - YL17G07_20 | ecosystem: Environmental > Aquatic > Freshwater > Lake > Sediment | place: USA: Wyoming | collected...
CTCCTGCTGCCAATTTAGTTCTGCAGCCTTTATCCTGTTCTACATTTGCTATTGTTTTCCCCTGATGTATGGCGAAAGCTTTGTCAAGGCTTACCTTTACCGTGGTCACAGTCTCCTTTAATGGCATCAGTGATTGCACCGATGCTCCCCTGCGGTCTTCAGCGTGGGAACGAATAACATAGGGATTAGAAAGCCCATCTGGTCCATAAACCCTGTTTGTAGCAACACAATGAGCATAGATGATTTGATTTGTGGCAACATCAATAACAGGGTCTGAAATATAACCAGGCCTACCAGTTAAATATCGTAGTAATAATTGAGTTATTGCTGCCTCAAGGTCAGCTTCACAGACTCCAGTTAAACCGTCGTTGTTCAATTGAAAAAAGGAAAGACAGGGATAGGCGGGCAGCTTATGTCCGTAACACAGGGAAAGACAATCAACTGTAACCGCATCAGCACTCTTATCATCCATAGCTTTTTTAATAGCTAAAAATAATTTTGCTGATTCCAAAATCTCATCCTCACTCGGTTCAACTACTTTTACTGCCTCCCTTATCCATTTTGTCTTGATTTTCTCCGCCTCACTTACATCAACTTCGCGGTAATAAGAATTTATCTCCTCAGATTTCATCGGTAATACTTCTGTTCCAAAGATTTCTTTTATTTTATTTATCACGTAGCTATTCACAAAGAAGCCTTCTTCATCAAAAACCGTTAGAATCCGCGAATTTTTCATCTTCTTTATAACCGGAAACAATTTCACTCCATCCACTATGTCCTTAAAATTAGACGAGGCAATTGAAACAACAGGAAGTTTTTCTCTTTTAATTAAAGAATGAGTGTTGATAAACCCTCCTGAGCCTGAGAAAAGGTCATCAGCAACAATAACTGGATGATAATTCAGGACCGTAAATTCAGGAATTCCAGTCCATAAGGTGGTTAAGTAAACCAGGTATCCATCATAATTTCCTTTTTCGGCATCAAGCATTTTTCTTGCTTCTTCCGGTGAATAAAGAATGGCTTTTGAAAATTCAACCTCAGGAATATTTTCTTCTAGTTTAGATATTATCTCCCCGGTTCTTTTTTTATAGTCATAATCTATATATGGCCAACCAGGTTCACCTTGTTTTAAGGCTGGAAAAATAACTTTAACCTTAGCTTTCATGTAGCTCTCTTAAAATAAATAACCCTTGTGCCGGGTAATTGCTGCTGCTCGGTAAGATTAAAAGAAATATCATAATTACACAATAGTATCAAGCTACCTGGGCACATTTATAGGGCTGGAGGCAAATCTTTGTTATTAATAGATAATTGTTTTCGTTATTCTACATCAACTACAATAGTTCTGACGCTCTGGGCTGGGCAAATACAGGACGGAGGTAAAACAGCCAATGAATAGAGTTAAGAATAGTCTGGGCATCTGGGCTTTCGGCTCCCTGGCTACCAGGTTTCTCCCCGGAGGCTACCATCCCGGGGTGGAGAAGCTGAGCATGGTGCCGAGGGTGGAACAGATAGCTGCCGGGCTCGGCAGTCTCGTGGATGGCTATGAATTTCACTATCCCGGCGAAATAAACGAGGCGAATGTGGCTGAGCTGCAGCGGGTATTGGGAGACAGGGACATCTATGCTGTTGCCAGCGGATTGCATACCGACCCCAAATTCGCCCTGGGAGCCTTTACCCACCCGGATAAACGGATAAGGAAGGCTGCCCTGACCCGCACCAGGAAGGCTATTGACCTCGCTGGAGACATTGGGGCGAAGTTTATTATATGGCCCGGGGGCGAAGGCTATAACTATCCCTTTCAGGCGGATTATCGGCACATCTGGGATAACTTTATTGCCTGCCTTGCTGAGTCGGTGGAGCACGCCAACGATAAGGGGGTTACTGTCCTCCTGGAGCACAAGAACAGCGAGCCGGCGATGAAGATATTGATGCGCAACATCGGTATGACCATTTTTGTCATCCGCAAACTGGAGAAAATGGGCGTTGATACAAGCCAGGTGAAGGTAAACATGGACTGGCAGCACCTTATAATGAATGGCGAATCGCTGGCTGAGTATGCTGCCTTGTTACACCAGGAAGACCTGCTGGGACACCAGCACGGCAATAGCGGCTGGGGGATTTTTGATGATGATAATATAGTGGGCGCTACGCGCTTTATGGAAACGCTGGAGCTTGCTGTAGAACTGAGACGCATTAATTACGGCAGCCGGGGGGAAAGAATCGGGTTTGATATATTCCCTTACACCGAGGAGCCCATTCAGGCAGCCAGGCAGTGCGTGTTGCAGTGGGAATTTATTGACAGTCTGGCGGCAAAAGTAGACCAGGACGCCCTTTTTCAGGCTCGTGAAAAGAAGGATGCCCTTAAAGGGCTGGCGGTTATTTTTGAAGCCCTGGGCCTGAACCGGAAATTTGTAGCGGATACGCTGCGGAGCCGTGAGCGGTCAGCATAGCCCGGGAATATGTTAAAAGCCCGCCTGGGGCAGAACTATGGAATACCTTATCGGCATTGATATTGGCACTACCGGAGCCCGGGCCGGCATTTTCAGCACCACGGGGCAGGCGGTTACCAGCGCCTTCCGCTCCTACGAGACGAGACATCCCGAATTGCGCTGGGCGGAACAGGCCCCTTCCGACTGGTGGCAGGCTACGGTGTCTTCCCTGAGGGAGGTCATGGCTGGAATTTCACCTCAGAGCGTCAAGGGCATAGGCATATCGGGACAGATGCACGGTCTGGTGCTGCTGGATAAGGACCATCGGGTGTTGCGCCCCGCCATCATCTGGTCGGACCAGCGCACTGACGAGCAGTGTCGCTGGATTACGGAAAAGGTTGGTAAAGATAAGCTGATAGAGCTGGCTTGCAATCCAGCGCTGCCGGGCTTTACCGCTCCCAAGCTTCTCTGGGTCAGGGATAACGAACCACAGGTTTACCGCAACATTTCCACTTTGCTGCTGCCCAAGGACTATATCCGGTTCCGCCTCAGTGGTGAGGTGGTGACCGAAATATCTGACGCTGCTGGCTCGCTGTTTTTTGATGTGGTAAACCGAAGGTGGTCAGAGGCAATTTTGAGCGCATCAGGCATACCGCGAGAGTGGCTGCCGCCCTGTGTAGAGTCTGTTGACCTCTGCGGACGGGTTACCCGGGAAGCCGCTGAGGCAGCCAACCTAAGGGAAGGGATACCCATAGTTGGCGGAGGTGCCGATAATGCCTGTGCTGCCGTTGGCAGCGGCATTGTAACCGAGGGGCTGGCATCTTCCAGCATCGGCACCTCGGGAGTGGTCTTTGCCCATTCTGATTCGGTAAAGTGTGACCCTCAGCACAGAATTCATACCTTCAATCATTCTGTGCCCTTCAAGTGGTATCTGATGGGTGTTATGCAGGCTGCCGGTCTTTCCCTGCGCTGGCTGCGGGATAACTTCTTCGTCCGGGAAAGGAAGAGGGAAGAGCGTGCTCATCGGGATGTTTATGAATTGATGACCGAAGAGGCAGCCCAGGCACCACCGGGATGCCAGGGACTTATCTTTCTTCCCTACCTTCAGGGTGAGCGCACTCCTCACCTCGACCCGTATGCCCGGGGTGTCTTCTTTGGCATCACGCCGCACCACAGCCGGGCCCATATCATACGGGCTGTTATGGAGGGGGTAGCTTACGGTCTTAAGGATTCCCTGGATATCGTGGAGGAGCAGCAATTACGAGTTGTTCAGGTGAGGCTCGCTGGTGGCGGGGCACGCAGCGCACTATGGCGGCAAATTCAAGCCGACGTATTCGGCAGGGAGGTTGTTACCACCGGCGTTGAAGATGCCGCAGCGTTTGGCGCTGCCCTGTTAGCCGGCGTCGGTGTCGGAGTCTACGCCTCCTGTGAAGAGGCTTGCTCAAATACGGTTGGCATAAAAGACCGCGTCCCACCCATCCCCGAGAATATCCCGAGGTATCAGGACTATCACCAGCTCTATGGCAAGCTCTACCACGACCTTAAACAAAGGTATGGAGAGCTGGACCGCCTGCTCTCCCACGCCGCCCGACCAGGGAAATAGTGCCTGAATACCGGTTAAGCCGGGATTTTCCCTTCCTTCAGCATCGTGGTGGGCTTGAATACGCTGACGTTAAATCTCGCGGCGAGAGCTTCACAGGTCTTGGCTATCTCGGCGTATCCTATGGTCTGTCCCACCTGGAAGGGTCCAATGCCGCCTCCCCCGTTAATCATGGCGCTGTCGATGTCCGCAGCGCTCTTTGCCACCCCCTCCATGAGCAGTTTTGTGGCTTCATTTACCTGTAAGGCGATGAAGTCGTTCGGGGTGACCTTCGTGGTCGCCTTGGAGGTGTCTATGGTGGGTCTGCCCGCCGACCAGTCATAGAAGCCCTTTCCGGTCTTCTTCCCCAGCTCCTTGGCATTGACTTTCTTCTCCAGCGCGGAGGAGGAATAGTCGGGAGAAAGCCTGTCGTGGAGGTATTTGAGTGAGTGGTAGGCAATGTCAATTCCGACGAAGTCCATCAGCTCGTAAGGAGCCATGGGCATAAACGGCTTGAAGGCAGCATCAACTTCCTCCGGAGAGGCAATGTTTTTCTCCTGTATCAGCTCCAGCAGGAGCATGGTGGGTGCGTTTACCCTGTTGTAGATGAACGAAGGGGAGTCCTTCTCCACTCTGACGGGAACCTTGCTCATCTTCAGCGCCACATCATACGCCGCCTTCATGGTCTCCTCGCTGGTCTTCTGTCCCTTAATTATCTCAACGAGCTTCATCCTGACAGCGGGGTTAAAGAAGTGCATTCCCACGACCTTGTCCGGTCTCTTCGTCGCTGCGGCTATATCGGTGACGCTCATGTTCGAGGTGTTCGTGGCGAGTATGGTATGCTTCGGAGCAAACTTGTCTAAATCCTTGAAAACCGATTTCTTAATGTCCATAACCTCGGGGACCGCCTCAATCACCAGGTCGGCGTCTTTAACCGCTTCCTTTATTTCAGTAGTGGTCGTGAGCCGGCTCAGCATCTCGTCCCTTTGCTGGGGGGTTATCTTTTGCTTGGCGACAAAAAATTTCTCCAGGCTGTCCTTAATTCCGGCGACACCCCGGTCGACAAACTTCTGCTCGATGTCCCTCATCGCGACCTTGTATCCGCTCATCAGAGCGGTCTGGACAATTCCATGTCCCATGTCCCCGGCACCCATTACCGCTATTTTTTGTATCTCTTTCATTTCCGACCTACCTCCTTTTTTTATTTCGTCAGCGCCTGACTTTAGAGTGACGCTGGTTATTTCCCCTTGAATTGCGGCTCTCTCTTCTGCATGAACGCCGTCATTCCCTCTATGGCGTCCTCTGTGCCTGACACCTCATTAAGGTGTTTTCCTTCGATTTTCAGCCCTTCATCTATTGTCGTCTCCAGCCCCCTGATGACCGAATCAAGTATGCCCTTGACCGCCAGTGGCGCTTGCTTTGCCAGCCTGCCGGCAAGCTCCTTGGCATCCTTCATCAGCTCTGCGGGTTGCGAGACCTTGTTGATAAGCCCTATCTCCAGGGCTTCAGGGGCGTTTATCCTCTTTCCGAGGACGAGCATATCCAGCGCCCTTGTTTTCCCGATTAGCCGGGGCATCCGCTGCGTTCCCCCCCATCCCGGGATGATGCCCAGGTTGACTTCGGGGCAGCCAATCTTGGCTTTCTCCGCGTTTACCATAATCCTGAAATGGCACGCCATCGCCAGTTCGCAGCCGCCTCCCAGGGCGTAGCCGTTAATCGCTGCCACCACGGGCTTGGGAAATCTTTCAATCCGGGTGTATAGCGCCCGTCCCTTGTCTCCAATCTCCGCCGCCCTTGCCGCCTCGGTAATATCAAAGCCGGCAGAGAACCCCTTCTCACCGGCACCGGTGATGATTAGCGCCCTCACCTCCTTGTCCGCCTCAAACTGGTTCAGCGCCTTCTCTACATCCTCCAGCAGGGCAAAGTTTACCGAATTGGTTGGCGGACGGTTCAGGGTAATTATCCCGATGTTCCCCTCCTTCTCTGCGGTTACGGTTTCATAAGCCATCTTATCCCTCCTTTTTGTTTATTCTATTATATCTTTTCAATTATGGTAGCGACACCCTGCCCGCCGCCAACACACGGCGTGGCGAGACCGAGCTTTCCTCCCTCAATATTCAGTATCCGGGCTAATGTCCCCACCAGCCTTGTTCCCGAAGCGCCAAGCGGGTGACCGATAGCGGTAGCTCCGCCCTTCACATTTACTTTATCGGGGTCTATCCCCAGTTCCTTTACGGCATTCATCGCTACGACGCAGAACGCCTCATTGATTTCCCAGAAGTCGATGTCCTTGACTTCCAGTCCAGCATGCTTCAAAGCCATTCTGCTCGCGGGAACGGGACCCACTCCCATGATGGTGGGGTCAACGCCAACCCATCCCATGGATATGATTTTGGCTAACGGCTTGAGCCCCATTTTCTTCGCCTTCTTCCGTGACATCAGCACCATCATTGTTGCCCCGGCGTTTAACGGCGAGGAATTTCCCGGGGTTATCGCCCCATCCGGTTTGAAAGAAGGCTGTAGCTGTGCCAGAGCCTCCATAGTCGTGTCTGCCCTGATGCTCACATCATGGTCAATAACTTGCTTTTTGCCGTCGGGCAGCATTACCTCAACGGGCACTATTTCCCCTTTGAAAAATCCCTCTTCAAGCGCCTTTGCCGCCTTTTGGTGACTCCTCATTGCCCATCGGTCCATATCCTCTCTGCTGAAGCTCCTTTGCGAGAACAGTTTTTCGGCGGTCATTCCCATATTGAAAGACGTCATTATATCGTATTTGGCATACTCTGGTTCTGAAAATAACTTGGGGTTGGGGGCTATCATTATCCTGCTGGCATCAATGCCCGGTCCGGGCATGGGATTATGTGTCATATGCTCAACCCCGCCGGTAAGGACGATGTCGGAATAGCCGAGCATTATCTCCATGGCACCCTGGTGTATGGCGGACATTGATGAGGCACATTGCCGGTCAATTTGCTGGGCGGGAACATTGAAGGGCAGTCCTGCCAGGAAGGCGATTTGCTTCCCTCCGTAGAGCCACTGCTCGCCCGTGGGGAAGGCTGTCCCGGTCAGCACATCGTTGATTTCCTCAGGCTTAATTCCGGTTCGCTCAATAAGTTTTTTTATCAGCATCGCGGCGACCTCATCCATCCTCAGGCTGTTGAACACATCCCTCTCGGGCTCCCGGGGTCTCGACCTTGAAAATGGCGACCTTAAATAATCGACTATTACTGCTTCCTCCATCTCAATAACCTCCTCTTTTCGGGTTGAAGCACTTAGCCATAAAAAGTCCGTCTCAGGTTATACCATAGAGCAACATTAAAATCAAGTGGGAAAAAAGAGGCTGAAGAAGCTTAAAACATTGGCGTAGCGTTAAATTTTAAGCGAGGAAAAAGGCAAATAAAAAAGCAGCGTGCCTTTCCCCCTCCCTTTCATCGTTGCTCTGAAACTCCCCTGCCGCATTTTGTAGTTGCCTGATTCATCAGGCTGCCCAATAAATTGGGCGACTACGAGATTGCTTCGTCGCTACGTTCCTCGCAATGACAAAAAATGGTGTGTCATTGCGAGCCCGTCGCTTGCCGACGGGCGTGGCAATCTCAAGTTCCTGGCGGCTTCCTGCTCCGATTGGGAAGAGGAAAATTGGTGAATGTCTGTGAGGTCGGCGCACAATCCATATACTTCTTAGCGCTGAAATTTTATATTTAAAGTAAGAGGTTAACCGGTAACTGGCAAGCGAGTTCTCGCAAAGTAAACCAAGTCCAAACAGGTCAAAAGGAGGAAAAGGCAAATGAAGACGAGGATATTATTCTATTTGGCTGTGGTGGCGGCGCTAGTCTTAGCAGCGCTGCCGCCCCTGGTGGGGATGGGGTCGGTGGGTGGGGCGATGATTTATGTGCCCGACGATTATCCTACAATCCAGCAGGCGGTGGATAACGCCGCCGAGGGAGATGCGGTAGGAGTTAGAGCCGGCACATACTACGAGAATGTGGTGGTAAATAAAGAACTGACCATAGAATCGGTCGAGGGAGGCCCTGCCGTTACGATTGTGAGCGCGGCGAATCCCGACGACCATGTGTTTGAGGTAACTGTAGACTCTGTGAGCATAACCGGTTTAACGGTGGAAGGTGCCACCGGGGTCACCGAGTCAGGGAAAGAGGCTGCCGGGGTGTATCTCAACGCCGCGGCGCACTGCACCGTTTCCCGCAACATTGTAACCGGTAACAACTGGGGCATCTACATTAATAGTTCAGGCGCCAACGAGGTCAGCAGCAACAATGTCTGGGGCAACTCTTACGGCATTGTGGTGGAGTCCTCGGGCGCGAATACGCTCAGCGGCAACATTCTCTGGAACAACTCTATTGCCGGCATCGGGCTTCTTGACGCCGAGGAGAACATGGTCACCGGCAACAGTGTGACCAGCAACTCCACGGGCGTCGGCATCGGGCTGGTCTCCTCGTGCAGCAACGAGGTCAGCGGCAACGCTGTTACGGACACCTTCTACGGCATCTACCTGAATGATTCATGCGCTAACAACACCGTCTACAACAACTACTTTGCTAGCGTCCTCAATGCCCTGGATGAGGGAAACAACATCTGGAATATCACCATGACCGAAGGGACGAACAGCATCGGCGGACCTTATCTTGGCGGCAACTACTGGTCGGACTACGCCGGTGCGGATACCGATGGAGACGGTCTGGGTAATACCCTGGTCCCCTACGCTCAAGGGATACCGCATTGTGGCGACTATCTGCCCCTGGCGACCAGTTCGGTCTGCAACCTCAACACCGGGGAGGGCTTCGGCACCATTCAGGCTGCCATAGATGATGCTGATACCCAGGATGGAGATACCATTGCCGTCGGTGCCGGGACATACCCCGAGAATGTGGTGGTAAATAAAGAACTGACCATAGAATCGGTCGAGGGAGGCCCTGCCATTACGATTGTGAGCGCAGCAAATCCCAACACCCCTGTGTTTGAGGTAACTGTAGACTCTGTGAGCATAACCGGTTTAACGGTGGAAGGTGCCACCGGAGTCACCGAGTCAGGGAAAGAGGCTGCCGGGGTGTATCTCAACGCCGCGGCGCACTGCACCGTTTCCCGCAACATTGTAACCGGTAACAACTGGGGCATCTATGTCGATTGTATGGGTTACAATGAGGTCAGCAGCAACGATGTCTGGGGCAACTCTTACGGCATTGTGGTGGAGTCCTCGGGCGCGAATACGCTCAACAGCAACGCTCTCTGGAACAACTCTATTGCCGGCATCGGGCTTCTTGACGCCGAGGAGAACATGGTCACCGGCAACAGTGTAACCAGCAGCTCCACGGGCGTCGGCATCGGGCTGCTCTCTTCGTGCAGCAACGAGGTCAGCGGCAACGCTGTTACGGACACCTTCCACGGCATCTACCTGAATGATTCATGCAATAACAACACCGTTTACAACAACTACTTTGCTAGCGTCAGCAACGCCCTGGATGAGGGAAGCAACATCTGGAATATCACCAAGACCGAGGGGACAAATATCATCGGCGGACCTTATCTGGGCGGCAACTACTGGTCGGACTACGCCGGTGCGGATACCGATGAAGACGGTCTGGGAAATACCCTGGTCCCCTACGCTCAAGGGATACCGCATTGTGGCGACTATCTGCCCCTGGCTACACCGGCAGGGGCTGGTGGCGAGGGTGCCACGATAGAGGGGACAACATACGAGGCAAATACCAACTTGCTGGCTGGTGCCAGCGTCGTCCTGGAGCTTGACGGCGAGGAGGTAGCCAGTACCACCAGCGATGCCAATGGTGGTTACAGCTTCGCGGTTAACCAGACAGGAGATTACACCGTCGATGTTACCAAGGACGGCTTTACCAGCCAGAGTAAGTGGGCTAATGTGACCGCCCTGGAACAGACTTGCACCGTTGACTTCAAGGGCTTGGATGCCCCTTACCCCATAGCGCCGAGTGGCTCTTATGCCATGAAGTGCTCCAACCTGTGGCTCTACGGGGCTTTCTATCCCCAGGGGTTCGCCCTTGATGCCTCGAGGGCGTCCGATGTGCTCTATGCCTGGGTGCATCCCTCCTGAAAGATTTAAAAAAAGAGGTGATTCCCCCAGGGACTAGCCCGTCAACTGACGGGCTAGTCTTTTTATATCCTGCGTCAGCCCACGGATAAGCGGAGTCGGGGTGTATTGACAGAGAGCGCAGTTGCCGTTAACCTTTGTTGAAATGAGGTTAGCGGAATGAAGGCCGGAGTATTCCCCGGGCTGGAGGGAAAGATTCATCATTTTCAGCAGGTCGGCTCCACCATGGATGTTGCCCGGGAGCTGGCGCGGAAGGGTGCCGCCGAAGGGACAGTCATCGTTGCCGAGAGGCAGACCCAGGGCAGGGGGAGGCTGAATCGGCAGTGGCAGTCTCCGTCCGGCGGAATCTACCTCACCATCATTTTAAGACCGAGGATAATCCCCATCTATGCTCCGCGGTTAAGTCTCATGGCTTCGGTTGCCGTGGCTAATACCATCAGGGAGCTTCTTGGTCTGGACGCCCGCCTGAAGTGGCCCAACGATGTGCTGATAGGCGGTAAGAAGGTCTGCGGCATACTGGCGGAAATGGATGCCGAGACCGACACTGTGAATTTCGTTATTGTGGGACTGGGGATAAATGCCAACTCAACCATTGCTCAGTTTGAATCAGCCACCTCTTTGAAGGACGAGCTCGGCAAAAGGATTTCCAGAAAGGAATTTCTCGCCTCTTTGCTGGCGGAAATCAGCCGGCAATATGCCTCGCTGACCGACCCTGAGCTGCTTGAGAGGTGGAGAAGCCTTTCTGCCACCCTGAACCGGTGGGTGAAAGTAACCGCGCCGGGTGAGGTAATAGAGGGGCAAGCCGTGGATATTGATGACACCGGGGCGCTTCTGGTAAGAGACGGGGACGGCGTGGTGCAGACTGTCCTCGCCGGGGACTGCGTCCACCTGAGGTAGAGGTAATTTAAAGGAGGTAAGAAATGGTAACCGCAGTGTGGGAAAAATACCGCAGAGCGAGATTTGACTTTTATGCCTGGAGGTATTCTCTGAGCGTGCCCCGGAAGTTGCTGCTGGCGCTTGGCTGGGCCTGTGTTGTCGGGCTTTTAGCCCAGGCGAGATTCTATCTTCCCGGGACTCCGGTTCCTATTACCGGTCAAACCTTCGGGGTGTTACTTGCCGGTGTGCTTCTGGGGAGGTGGTGGGGAGGCATAAGCCTGGCAATCTACGCCGCACTTGGCACTGCCGGGATTCCCTGGTTCTCCGGATGGTCAAGCGGCATTCCTATCGGTCCTGCGGGATTAGCCTGCGGAGGGTATATCATCGGCTTTATCTTTGCGGCTCTGTTTATGGGTCACTTTACTGATAAATATGTCCGGTCAAGAAGCTTTTTTACCATGCTTGGGCTGATGCTGGTTGCCAATTTTGTCATAATTTATCCCCTGGGACTGGCACAATTATATTACTGGCTAAGATTCACTGAGGGGCAGGCTATCGGTTTCTCTGCTCTCCTGGCTATGGGGTTTGCTCCCTTTGTAATCGGTGATGTGATTAAAGCCGCTGGCGTCGCCCTTATAGCCCGAGCGATAACGCCTAAAGAGGCTTATAACGGAGAGGTGGATAGAGGCAAGTGGGCGAGCTGGAGAATTCCCTAGCCCGCCGTCAGCCGACGTTCCGCTACAGGTTACAGACCACTACGGGTTATTGACAGGCAGGTATTACGGCATATATAATGAAAGGCTGTAACAAAAAGCCGCGTTTAACCCGCGCAGAATGTTTTTTAAGGGCATAAATCCCGCAGGAAATTAAATCTGCTGGTTCGAGACAGGGGAGGAAAGAGCTATTTCTGGCACGGGGACGGGTTATTCTGGTATCTTCACTGAGCTTGCTCAAAGCGGGGTCAACCTTCGTGAGCTGACGGAGGTTGACCCCTTTATTTTTATCCCCGATTTCATCTTAGACCACGGCATTGCCAATACAATAGCTTTAAGGAGGTTCAAATGAGAAAGCTGGGATTTATTATCGGTATCATCATGCTCTTAATCAGTGTAATGCCGCTGAGCGACGGCTTACCGGCTCAGGCGGATGAGCCGCCTCAGCCGGCGCCCCCGCTGCCGCAGGAGGCACCGGCGCTGGTAGTGCCGGTGGTGTCGCCCACGGTCATAGACGGGCACGGACTGGGCTTCATACCGCCAAATGTGGGTGGCGCTCCGGTGGGAGGGGAAATATCGGGGAGCTCTCGGGTGGGTGGAGAGCCGCCCGAGGGTGCCCCACCGGCAACATGGGACTGGCGGACCTCAAGTAAGGTCACCTCGGTGAAGAACCAGGGCGCTTGCGGCGCCTGCTACGCCTTTGCCTCAATTGCCAATGTTGAATCAGAGGTATTAATTGACACCGGCGCCAATGCCACCCCCGGTCCCGACTACTCCGAGAATAACGCCAAGGAATGCAACTGGCGTGAGCTGAATAGCTACGTGAATCCTCCGGGCACCCCCTGGGGCAGCTGCGATGGGGGAAACTACTACATGCTTGCCAGCCTGTTCTCCCAGAAAGGCATTGTTGATGAGGCAAACGACCCCTATGTGGCGGGGGATGTCAACTGCACCGCTAACTGCTCGTATAACAAGACGCTGCTGAACTGGAGTATCATCTCCAACGGTACTATGCCCAGCACCCTGAAGTTGAAGAACTATATTCAGAACAATGGACCGGTCTATACCGCGCTGTATGTGGACGACGGCTTCAATGGCTCCTATGACGGCACATATACCCTAAACTATACTGTATCACCTGGCTATACCAACCACGCCGTGCTGATTGTCGGCTGGAACGACAGCGACGCGCTTCACCCCGACCAGGTAACAGGTCTCCCCGGGGCCTGCTGGATTGTGAAGAACTCCTGGGGTCCCGGCTGGGGTGATAATGGGTATTTCTATATGCACTACGGCTCGGCAAACATCGGCCTGTGGTCTTCCTATATGGACGATTGGCAGGATTACGATAACAACGGTGGAATCATGTATTACGACGATGACTGCTGGGACATGAGCTGGGGGTATAGCTCTACCACTGCCTGGGGGCTGTGCAATTTCACCCCCCAGAACAATACCAATGCCACCCGCGTGGAGTTCTGGACCACGGATGCCACCAGCGACGTTGATATATATATCTATGATGACTTTGACGGGCAAAATCTGGGCAACCTGCTGGCCAGCGAGCTGGACTACAACTTCACCGAATCGGGCTACCATTCGGTGCCCTTGAGCTCGAACCTCTCTCTGACCGCCGGCGACGATGTTATCGTGGTGGTAAAGTTCACTAACAGTGCCTACATCTGGCCTGTCCCCTCTGACCCCAACGGTCCGAATGAAATCGGACGCACCTACATGAGTCCCAGTGGTCTCAACGGCACCTGGACTGACCTCGGGTCGTATGCCAATGATGACGTCGCCATTCGTTTGCGCACCTCGGGATACTACCAGCCGCCAGAGGAGTGGTACTGGAAGCCGGGCAACTGGACCGACTACGCCTTAAGCGGTATGCCCGACTTCGACCAGAAGCAGGATAACTGGGTTAACGCTCAAGGTAACTGGACCTACTGTGGACCGGTGGCGGTGGCTAACTCCCTGTGGTGGTTCGATTCCCGAAATGAGACTAATCCTGTCCCGCCGCCTAACATCAGCGATAATTACGGTCTGGTGACGAACTTCAGCAATCCCTGGGACGACCACGATGTCCAGAATGTGATTCCGCTGGTCAACAACCTCTCCTGGTATATGGATACCGATGGTCAGCGGACTAACATTTCCCATAACGGCACCAAGGTCCACGATATGGAATGGGGGATAGACAAATACCTCATTGATACCGGCTACTACGGCTATTACTACGAGACAACGGTGGAAATGCCCGATTTCTACTGGATTGAGGAGGAGATTGAGAGGTGCGAGGATGTCGTCCTTCTTCTCGGCTTCTGGCAGGAGATAAGTCCTGGTTACTGGGTGCGCGTTGGCGGTCACTATGTTACCTGTGCCGGGGTCGATTCTAACTATTCTCAGCTCGGCATCAGCGACCCCGCTTGTGATAACGCTGAGGCAGGGGGACTGGGTGTGGTGCCCGTGCCTCATCCTTATCCCCACAATTCCTCGGTGCATAACGATACCCAGTATGTCTCCCACGATATCTACAATGTTGTCACCTCCCCGAGCCCCGGCAACATCTGGGGTCTGGAAAACTATGCCGATGGGCTGAACGTCTCTGACTTCCAGTTCCAGAACTGCCCCCCGGAGTTTGAAATAAATCAGTCGGTGTATGAGCCCGTCTTGCCCGTCTACACCGAGATTGAGTATGCCGTCGCCGTCTCGCCCAAAGAAGACCTTAATGACGTGATAGATAGCGACTATGTCTACAACGAGACTGACGGGAATATCTCCATAAGAGTTCATGTGGTAAACGAGACATTGAACAACACAATCTGGGATATAGAGATTCTCTTCTGGACCGAGATGATGGGGACGGATTGGGTATACCAGGAGGATTTCAACGACTCTTTGAAATTCTGCAACGACTATTACTTCAACATGACCTATCCTCATGAACCTGAGATTGTGGTGCTCCATTTCTCCAATGAGACGGGAGATAACATCGGCTTTGCCTTCAGCACCCCCCAGGCTGCTCTCAATGCCACCCTCATCGGGCATCTGACCTTCACGGGGACTAAGTCAGGGCGGGTGATGAATGTGAGCTTCTTTGACAATAGCACCCACCTGCTGCAATTCTCCGTAAATGCCACTACTGACGCCAATGGCAACTTCACCATCGACAACATCACCCCGGGTCTCTACGATATCAAAGTCAAGAACTGGACCTGCTTGAGCGAGGTGGAGCGTGGAGTAAACCTGACTGCGGGTGGCACCACCTATAAAGACTTCGGCTCCAGCCGCGAGGGCGATTCTAACGGCAATAACGGGGTTACTTCAACCGATTTCTCTCTCCTCAGCGGTGCTTATGGCTCAATCCCCGGCTCCGGCAACTGGAATCCGAACTGTGACTTTAACCGCAGTGGTAGCATAACCTCTACTGACTTTTCGCTGCTCTCTGGTAGTTACGGTAAGACGGGAGACCCTTATCCGTAAGGAAGGAGACCCTGAGATACTAACAAGGGGCTGGTGCGGGGATGGGGCAAAGGGGTGCCCTTATCCCCGCACCACGGCTCCGCCCCCTGGCTCCTCGCCACAAGGGCTAAAAAGCTCGCCACAATGACTGTCCCACCCTTGCCAGGAAGCCCGAATTTTAAGCATCCTTTTTGACTTTTCTCAGGATTGCCACGCCTTGCTCACCAGTGACATAATAGGGGTGTGCGGGCTGTTATTATTGTCCTCGGCTTGTTAGGAGCGGTTTTTGCCTCCTCCTGCTCCAATTCTCCGACTCCCCCCGTTTCTAATGTTACCCCGGTCTACAGCTACAATGTCGTCAACACTTATCCTCACGACCGGGGCGCCTTCACCGAAGGACTGGTCTTTGAGCACGGCGTTTTATACGAAGGGACGGGGATTTCGGGACGCTCCAGCTTGCGCCGGGTGGACCTGGAAACCGGAGAGGTGCAGCAAATTTATGAGCTGCCCCAGTTTTTCGGCGAAGGGATAACTGTTTACGGGGACGACATCATCCAGTTGACCTACGACACGCATGTCGGCTTTGTTTATGACAAGGACACCTTTGATCTGCTGCGGGAGTTCAATTATTCCACCCAGGGTTGGGGCATTACCGATGACGGGGAGCGTTTGATTATGAGCGATGGGAGCGCAACGCTCTATTTCTGGAATCCCGAGACCTTTGAGGAAACTGGTCGGGTTGAGGTGCATGACGGCGATGGTCCGGTAAGCAGGCTCAACGAGCTGGAATATGTCCGGGGAGAGGTCTATGCCAATGTGTGGCAAACAGACCGCATCGCCAGGATTGACCCCGGGACCGGTCGGGTGGTTGGCTGGATAGACTTGAGCGGGCTTTTAACTCCCCAGGACAAAAGCGAGCCGGTTGATGTCCTCAACGGCATCGCCTATGACAAGGAGAATGACCGCTTGTTTGTAACCGGAAAATTGTGGCCCAAGCTCTTCGAGATTGAGCTTGTTCCTGCCGGATAGCTGGCGCTCCTGTCCTGACAGGGAGGATTGCCACGCCTTGTCGGCAATGACATAATAGGGGTGTGCGAGTTGCTATTATCGGGCTGGGGCTTATCGGCGGCTCCCTCGGGCTTGCCTTGAAGAAGGCTGAAGCGAGTCATCCTGAGCCGCCGGCGAAGAAGCTTGAGATAACTGGCTATGTCCGCCGTCCTGAAGCCGCCTCTCTGGCGATGAGCCTGGGCGTGGTCGACCGGGTGGAAACGAGCCTTGACGCCGCAGTCAAAGGAGCCGGGATGGTCGTCATTGCCACTCCGGTGTTGACCATAAAGGAAATCATGTCCCGGATAGCGGACTCTCTTTCCCCGGGGTGTATAGTTACTGATGCCGCCAGCACCAAGGCTCAGGTTATGAAGTGGGCTGAGGAGTTATTGCCCCGCACGGTAGACTTTATTGGGGGGCATCCCATGGCGGGGAAGGAAACCTATGGAATGAAGGCTGCCGATGCGGATTTATTTCACGGTTGTGTTTACTGTCTTACGCTCCCCGACAGGGTTTCACAAGAGGCGGTGGACAAGCTGGTGGATATGGTGAACAGGATAGGAGCGACGCCGTTCTTCATTGGAGCGGAGGAGCACGATAAGCTAACCGCGGGCATCAGTCATCTTCCCTTCATAATTTCAGCGGCTCTGGTGTCGAGCACTGCCCGGGAGCCTTCCTGGGACAGGATGTCCCTCCTGGCTGCCTCGGGCTATCGTGACCTTACCCGGCTGGCTTCGGGAAATCCCGAGGTGAATGCCCATATTTGCCAGACCAACCGTGAGGCAATCCTCCGCTGGATAGACCGGTTTATTGAGGAGCTGGAGAGGTATCGGAAGCTGATGAGTTCCGGCGGTAAGCGGCTGGAGGGAGCGCTGGCTGAGGCTAACAGATTGAGGCAGGAATGGCTGAGCAAGGCAAAATAAGGGTGGTCAAGCCCTGTCGTCGCCTGGAAGGCGAGATTGTTTTACCCGGCGATAAGTCCATCTCGCACCGGGCAGCCATTCTCAACAGCCTGGCTTCAGGAGAAGCCGAGATTGGCAATTTCTCCCCGGGCAGGGACTGCTTCAGCACCGTTGCCTGCCTGAGGGCTCTGGGGGTGAAAATCCGCCAGAGCGGCGACCCCGATTTCCCCACCCTGCATGTCAGGGGGGTTGGCGAGGCGGGTCTAACCGAAGCCTCAAATGTGCTCAATGCCGGGAACAGCGCCACCACCATGCGTCTTCTCGGTGGTCTGCTTTCCAGCCAGCCTTTTTTGTCGGTCATCACCGGCGATGCTTCCCTCCGCTCCCGTCCTATGGGACGGTTGATTGAGCCGTTGCGGCTAATGGGGGCGGAGTTCTGGGGCAGGGGAAAGGACTCCTTCGCCCCCTTGGTCATCAAGGGTGGAAAGCTGCATGGCGTTGATATTTCGCTCTCCATTCCCAGTGCTCAAGTCAAATCGGCAGTCCTCTTAGCCGCCCTTTTTGCCCGGGGGAGGACGGTGTTACATCAGCCTGTTCCTTCCCGTGACCACACCGAAAGGCTGCTCCGGCAGATGGGAGCCGAGCTGGAGAGCGATGGCAGATTGATTTCCGTAAGTCCCCTGACCCGCCCCCTGTCTCCCATCAGCTTTACCGTCCCTGGCGACATTAGCTCCGCGGCTTATTTTTTGGTTGCCGGGGCAATCCATCCCGATGCCCGAATCGTGGTGAAAGGGTGCGGGGTCAATCCGACGCGGATGGGGATTATTGACGCTCTTCTGGCGATGGGGGCTAAACTGGAGGTAGGGAATAAGAGGTTGAGCGCGGGTGAGCCGGTGGCGGATATTGTGATACAATCCAGCACCTTGAAGGGGATTGAGGTTGGCGGCGAGATGGTTCCCCGCCTTATTGACGAGATTCCCCTTTTAGCCCTGGCGGGCTGTTTTGCCCGGGGTAAGACCGTGATTAGAGACGCCGCTGAGCTGCGGGTGAAGGAATCTGACCGGATTGCCACCGTCGCCCGTGAGCTTACCAGGCTGGGGGCGGAAATCGAGGAGCTGCCCGATGGCATGGTCGTCTACGGCGGTAAGGGTTTATCGGGAGCGGTGGTCAACAGCCATCTCGACCATCGCCTGGCGATGAGCCTTGCCATAGCCGGGTTAATGGCTAAAGGTGAAACGGTCATCAACCAGGCCCAGGCAGCTGACATTTCATACCCCTCGTTCTGGTCTGCTTTTGAGAGTATAATGCGCTAGTGAGTTCAAAGCCGCTGGTTATCGTTCTTTCCGGACCTTCTGGTGTGGGCAAGGACACTGTGCTCAAGAAGATGAAGAGCAAGAAGAACCTCTTTCACTATGTGGTGACCGTTACCACTCGTCCCCGGCGTGAGGAAGAAAAAGACGGAATAGATTACCATTTCCTTTCCCAGCAGGGATTTCAGCAGATGTTTAACAAGGGTGAGCTTCTGGAATGGGCTAATGTTTATGGAAGTTACTACGGTGTGCCCAAGAAAGAGGTAGTCCAGGGGCTGTCCCAGGAGCTGGATGTTATGGTGAAGGTTGATGTGCAGGGTGCCGCGGCGCTTAAGAAAGTGCTGCCTCAGGCGGTGTTCATCTTCCTGCTGCCTCCTTCAATGGAGGAGCTGGAAAAGAGGCTGAGGCAGCGCCATAGCGAGTCTCCCGATGAGCTGGCGCTGAGGCTACAGAAGGCGGGAGATGAGATGAAGAGTTTGCCTATGTTTGATTATGCCATAACGAGCCGTAGAGACAAGGTTGATGAAGTCGTCTCCCGGATTCTAGCCATCGTCACCGCCGAAAAGTGCCGGGTCAACCCCAGGGTGGTGGAGCTATAGCGTCGAGATGGGCTCGGAGTCGTAGACCTTTTCCTCGGCAAGCTCTTCTTCACTGAGGGCAACATCGGATTCAATGTCTCTTCCCTCAACCCCTCTGGCAAGGAGCTCCTTGTAATACTCGTGCTGGATAATCAGGTTCTGCACTTCGTTCGTCCCCGTCCAGATGAGCGGAAGCCTTGTCTCTCTCAGTGCTCGCTCCACGGGGTAGACATTGGTATATCCGATGCCGCCGAGAACCTGCATGGCGTCGTTCGCTACCTCCCACGCCGTTTCAGTAGCCAGCACCTTTAGCTCCGATACCAGCCTTCTCTGGTAGCTGTGGCTGCCTACTCCGTCATCAATGCTCTTTGCCACGGCATAGGAAAAGGCGCTCACGGCATCAATTTTGGTGATGCTCTCCGCTATCTTGAAGCTGACCGCCTCAAAGTCCCTTATCCTCAGCCCGAAGGCTTTTCTTCTGTTGGCATACCGGGCAGCCACCTCCAGTATTCCCCGCATAGCCGCCATACCGCCGGAAAGGATTCTCTCCGGCACCATCATCCGGTAGAAAATCTTCGCCCCGCCGTTCTCTTCTCCGAGGAGATTTTCCCTGGGCACCGGGACATCGCGGAAGTAGATTCTCGCCGTTCCTGTCCCCCTGACTCCCATCAGACCATAGACATGCTTCACCTCCACTCCCATATCCCTCTCCACCAGGAAGGCGCTCAGAGAGTCACGCCCCGCCCCGGGATTGGTGATGGCGTATATCAGGAAAAAGTCAGCGCCCTCACCACCCACGATGAACCGTTTCTGTCCGTTGAGGATATAATGGCTGCCTTCCTTGTGGGCAGTGGTGGTGGCGCCGAAGAAATCGGAGCCTCCCCGGGGCTCGGTGAGCGCCTCGCCAGCCCACATCTTCCCCGCGATGAGGGGTGCAAGATATTTCCGCTTTTGAGCTTCAGTCCCAAACAGGTTCAGTGCCTCGCCGACGATGGAGACCATGGAGTAAAGGCACCCGAAGCCTACCCCGAGCCTGCCGATTTCCCCCGTAGCCATGACCTCGTCCACCCACTTGAGCCCTCTCCCGCCATACTTTGACGTGAACCGCAGTCCAAGGAGGTTTCTCCTTCCCGCTTCCTCCACGAACTCCCGGGGAAACTGGACCTTATCGGCATCCATATCCAGAATAAGCTGCCGCGGGACGCTCCTGACCAGCTCCCGCACCTCTTCCCTTAGCTTTCTTCGTTCCTCGGTCATAAATACCTCTAGCATTTCTCCCTCCTTTCACTAATGAGCCTGGCTGATATGACGGCTTGCATTATAGCACCAATCTCGGGCAGCTTACCACCTCGCCTCCGATGTGTTATACTTGCGGCGGGAATTTGCCTCCGCAAAGCGAGAAGGAGGAGGTGCGTTATGCCTTTGAAAACTGCCGCTGAGTATATCGAGAGCCTGCGCAAGCTGAAACTGGACCTCTACCTGCTTGGTGAAAAGGTAGAGAACTGGGTTGATAATCCTATTATCCGACCATCAATCAACGCTGTGGCGATGACCTACAAGCTGGCTCACGAGCCCAGGAGTAGGGAGCTGGCAACCACGGACTCGCTGCTCACCAAAAAGAAGGTGAACAGGTTTAACTCCCTCTTCCAGAGCACCGGTGATATGGTCAACAAGGTAAAGTTACAGCGGGAGCTGGGACAGAGAACCGCCTGTTGTTTCCAGAGATGCGTTGGTCTTGACGGCATAAATGCTGTTTTCAGCACCACTTATGAAATCGACCAGGAGCGCGGCACCGATTACCACCAGCGGTTTAGGGAGTGGCTGAAGTATGTCCAGCAGAACGACCTCTGTGTCCAGGGCGCGATGACCGATGTCAAGGGCGACCGCGGAGTGGCTCCCAGCAAGCAGGCTGACCCCGATATGTTTGTGCACGTGGTCGAGCGGAAGAGCAATGGAATCATCATCAGGGGGGCGAAGGCAAGCCAGACGGGAACCACAAACTCGCACGAGATGCTCATTATGCCCACCCTGAGAATGCGGGAGGGCGATGAGGACTATTCGCTGAGCTGTGCTATACCCACGGACGCTGAAGGCGTCCACCTCATCTACGGAAGGCAGTCCTGCGATACGCGCAAGCTTGAGGACGGCGATATTGATGTCGGCAACTACAGCTTCGGTGGACAGGAGACGCTGACCATTCTGGACGACGTCTTTGTCCCCTGGGAGCGGGTCTTTATGTGCGGTGAGAAAGAATTCTCCATTATGCTGGTGGAGAGGTTCGCCTCTTATCACCGCCAGAGCTACGGCGGCTGCAAGCCCGGCATCGGCGATGTGCTTATCGGGGCGGCGGCATCAATGGCGGACTACAACGGGACGCGTAAAGCCCCGCACATCAGGGAGAAGCTCGGGGAGATGATTCACCTCGCCGAAACAATCCATGCCTGCGGACTGGCTTGCGCCTACGAGGGATGGCAGACTGCGGCAGGCAACTACCAGTCCAATATCCTTTTATCCAATGTCTGTAAGCACAATGTTACCCGCTTTCCCTACGAGCTCTGCCGGCTTGCCGAGGACATCGCCGGCGGCATCCTGGTGACGCTGCCCTCCGAAAAAGACCTCCGGCACCCGGTAATGGGCAAATACATTGATAAATACCTCAAGGGAGTCCCCGATGTGCCCACCGAGCACCGCATCCGGATGCTGTCGCTCATCCACGCTATGACCTTCGGGCAGATAGCTCCCAGCTACCGCACCGAGTCACTGCATGGCGCCGGCTCGCCTCAGGCGCAGAAAGTTATGATTGAGCGCGAGACGGATATGGAGCTCAAGCAGAAGCTCGCCCGCACTCTGGCGGGCATCGACAGGCGGGAAGAGGTAACCGGTTAGGTTCAGCGGCAAAATGTCGGCAATTTTGCCCCCCAAGACCGGTTTGGGTTAGAATTTGAAGGTGGGAGGGGTGACCGAGCGGTTTAAGGTGGCGGTCTTGAAAACCGTTTTCGCTTTCTTAAGCGAACGTGGGTTCGAATCCCACCCCCTCCGCTGGGCGGGGCTACCTTCACTCATACGACCGGGGCATTCCCAGGATGTGCTCCCCGATGTAAGCCAGCGCCATCTGCTGGGTAATCGGGGCGAGCCGGACTAGGTTTATCTCCCGCCACCACCGCTCAATATCGTATTCCCGGGCGTATCCGTAGCCTCCGAAGGTCTGCATCGCCCAGTAGACCGCCTTTATGCCGCTCTCCACGGCGAGGACTTTCGCCGGATTTACGATTTTGCCCACTTCGGCAGCGCTTGCCCCCTGGTCGTAAAGGCTGGCAGCCTTGAAGTTGAGCAGCTTTGCCCCCTCAATGCCGGCATAGGCTTCCGCCAGGTTGAATTGCAGCCCCTGGTAGCTCCCGATGGGGGTATCGCCGAAGACCTTCCTCTCCTTAGAATAAGCGACGGCTTTGCTCATCGCCAGCCTGGCGATGCCGATGGCTGCGGCGGTGAACGACATTCTCTCGGTATTGAGGGTGTGGAGAAGGGAGTTCCAGCCGCCGTCCCGCGGCGGCAGCAGGGCGTCTTCGGTTACTTTCAGGTCGTTGATGCCCACATCGCAGGAGTGGGAGTAATTGATGCCGTGCTTGGGTATGGTGGTTACATTGACCGCCGGATGGGGCAGGTCTACCAGGAACAGGGTCAGCCCGAAGGTCTTCTTAGGGGCTTTCTCCCGCGGCGTGGTCCGGGTTACAAGCACCATTCCCTTAGCCCTATCCGCACCGCTGATATAGGTCTTGCTGCCGTTTATTATCCAGCCCCCGGCGGTCTTCTGGGCTTTGGTCTGCGTGTTGAGCGTATTTGTGCCCGCATCCGGCTCGGTGAGTCCCATACAGAACTCAATCTCTCCCGAAGCGATGCCGGGCAGGTATTTCTTTTTCTGCGCCTCGGTCCCGTGGCGGATGATGCTTATCCCCCCGAAGACCTCGGTGATGATGAGATACCAGGCGCCAGCCATGCCGCACCCCCCGGCAGCCAGCTCCTCCATGGCGATGAGCAGCTCGGTCATACCCTTCCCTGAGCCGCCGTATTCCCCGGGAATTACCATACCGGTAAAGCCAGCCTCGCTCAGCGCCTGATAAAACTCCTCGCCAAACTCCTCCTTTTCGTCCTTCTCCCTCCAGTATTCCGGGGGGAAGTTCCCGGCGATTTCCTTTGCCGAGCCGGCAATCATCTTTTGCTCTTCGCTGAAGCTGAAGTCCATCTGCTTTTTCCTCCGGCTTACCAGCCTCTTGCCCCGGGGCTGTTGTCCACGCCATAGCGGTCGTTGATGAATTCTAAGGTGGCTTTCATAGAGTTTTCCAGGGATTTCATCTCCCGGGGGTCTTTCTGGAGGCAAGCCCAGGAGGGAGGCTTCTCCCCTGAAACGGCAGCCACGGCGAAGAGGTCCATCAGGTCTCCCTTCCTCTTTTTCCGGGGCACGAATTCAATGTTCACCTTCTTCCCGATGAAAATCTCCCCGGGGCGGATGTGGAGCATCATAGGCAGGGTGGTATCGGCGACTTCAATCTGGACCCAGCCCATGGAGAAGGGCAGCAGGTGCTCAAAGGGAGCCGCTGCCAGACATTGCACCGTGAAGGTATGAATAACCCCCCTCAGGGGAAGCTCTATCCAGCTTTCGTAGCAGTCAGCCACCTTGCATTGTGGATTCCAGCAGTGAGCCCGGGGAGGGCAGTATACCGTGCCGCATCTGGGGCACTTTGTCCCCTTGAGCTTTCCCTCGAGCAGGCCCTGGAAGAAGGGGGAAACGAGCCCGTAGCTGTGGGAGTAAAGGACGAAGCTGGTGCGGTCTATCACCATAAATTCCCTGGGAGGTCTCTTTTTCGCCTCTTCCAGCGTGCCGCCGCCCCAGGGTCCTTTCACCACCTGGTGCCCTTTGATGTCCCACAGTCCGAGGTGGACTATCGGCTCCCAGAGCTCGTGAGCCGCCGTGGAGTTGTCCACCACCAGAGGATAGTCCCGGTATTTCCTTTCCCTCTCCTTTTTTATCTTTCTTACCTTCAGCTTTATCTCCTCTTCAGCCATCTTCTCCTCCTTGTCTAGTCCCGCTCGAAAATTATCACCCCGCCCTGGCAGCCGGTGCCGCCATGCCCGGTGATAAGGGCTCTTCGGGCGCCGGGCACCTGCAAGCCGCCGGGACCGCATTTCTCCTTTATCTTCCCCGCAAGCTGCCAGTAGAGGAAGGTGGTGTAGTAAAGGCTGGTGGCGCCCACGGGGTGTCCCGTGGAGGTCAGCCCGCCGCTTAGCTGGACGGGACATTCACCGCCATACTCCACCACGCCCTCCCTTATCATATATTTCCCTTCCCCGCGACCGCAAAGCCCCAGGTCTTCATAGAGGCAGAGCTCGACGCCATCATAGGGGGTGAAGAGCTCCATCAGGTCTATCTCTTTCCGGGGGTTGGTGATGCCCGCCTGGGCATAGGCTCTCTTTGCGGCGATGTGCAGGCTGGCGAAGTTTGCCATATCGGGGTAAGGGGTCTTTATCGCTTTGAGGAAGTCGGGATAGAGCTTTGCCTCCTCGGCGAAGCCGGCATAGGCGAAATCGGCGGTCCGGTCTCCCGGTCTCATTGAGTCCGTTCCCAGCCCGACGCCGGCTATCCACATCGGCGTGGCGGTAAACTTCCTGACTTTCTCCTCCGCCGCCATCAATATGCAGCACGCCCCTTCGCTCATTACGGCGTTGTTCAGCACCCGGTAAGGCCAGCATACCAGCCGGCTCTTCCAGTAATCGTCCAGTGTTATCGCTTGGGTGCCATGCTGGCTTACCCACTGGGAGAAGGGGACATGGGTGGAGTTGTTGTGGTTCTTCACCGCAATCCTGCCCAGGTCTTCACAGGTCTCCCCGTATAGCTGCATGTGCCTCACCTCCATGGCGGCGTAGTAGGCGTTGTAATAGCCGCCGACGGGGAAGTCCCAGTCGGTATCGGCGGCGGAAGCAATCATTTCGTTGGTGCTGGCGACATCAACCTCGCACATCCATTCCCAGCCGGGAATGAGGATAACATCAAAGAAGCCCGACTGTATCAGATAATAGGCATTGACCAGGGCATCCAGCGACGTGGAGCCGCCGGACTCGACCCGGTAGCCGGGCTTGCTGTGCAGTCCGAGATAGTCCTGGATTATCCAGCCCATACATAGCTGCTGGTTCAGGTGGTCGCTGAAATAACTCGTCATCACCGCGTCTATATCGTCCGGCTCCAGCTTGGGGCACTCTCTTAGCAGGTCCTGATAAGCTATGGCAACGCCCTCCTCGGCATTCTCCCCGTGCCAGAGGTCGGGTCGGAATATCCCCCCGCCGCAGATTGCTACTCTTCTGTTAGCTTTGGGCATAGTTCGTCCTCCTTCCGGGCTATTTTCCCAGCACGATGCCGGCAGGGTCTATTTCCTCTCGCAGTATTCTCAGCTCCTCCGCGGAAGGCTCAGGGCTGGTTTCAATGCCCTGGGGTATAATGATTTCAAAGCCAGAGCTCTCCCTTATCTCGTCCAGGGTCACGCCGGGATGCCGCGAAAGCAGCGTTAGCCTCTTCGTTTCTCCGTCGAAGCCGTAAATGCCAAGCTGGGTGATGAGGCGGTAGGGACCCGAGCCCTCTGCCAGCCCCGCCCTTTCCCGCGCCCCGGGACCGTCCAGGTAGCCCGGGGAGGTGAGGAAATCAACCTTGGGGACAAATGTCCTCGGGGACTGGTTGGCGATGATGATTATCAGCCTGTTGGAGAAAGAGGCGACATCGTTGGCGCCGCCGCTGCCGGGCAGGCGAACCCGGGGATGGTCATGGTCGCCGATGACCGTGGTGTTGATGTTTCCATACATGTCCATCTGGGCGGCGCCGAGGAAGCCGTAGTCGGCATATCCCGCCTGCGAAGCTGACATAACATCATGCATGCTGGAAGCGGCTACCGCCCGGTGGAAAGTTCTTGATTCGCCCACCGAGATGGGCAGTTCGGGCAGTTGTGGTCCCAGCCCCCCGGCTTCAAATATGATTAGCAGGCCGGGAGCATGTGTCCTCTGGGCCAGCATTGAGGCTATTATGGGCAGCCCGGTGCCCACGAAGACCGACTTCCCGTCCTCCAGCATCCTGGCGCCGCTGAACGCCAGGTATTCCCTCAGGTTGTATCTCCCTTCTTTTACGCCCTTTAGCGCCACTGCCCTATTTTCTCCACGGAGCGGTCATCGGCTCCTGGAGAAACTCCCTTCGCTTTAGATAGTCCATACGCCCTGCGCCGCCGCAGAGCTCCAGGTAGTCCTTGAAGGTGTCAACTCCGAACACATATTTGCTGAGGTATTCCTTGGCGCCCTTAGCAGTCCGGGAAAGCTCCAGCCATTCGGCGATGTGCTCCTCGTCGTAGTAATACCTCCCCGGCATCTCGCAGGGATGCGAGCCATAAGGGACTTCAACCACGGCATCCACCACGAAAAAGGGAATGGATGTTCTCCAGGGCTCGCTGCGGATAACCTCGTTATCCACTATCTCCTCGGTGGTCAGGATTAGCCTCCGGGCGCACCGGGAGAGCTCGAAGTCCTCCACCAGTATGGCGTCTATCTGGGCGTTGCCGTAAATGTCACAGCGGTGGACATGGATGAACGCCGCATCGGGATAGGCGGCGGGGACGAGATTGATTGGCTTGCCGGTGAAGGGGTCTTTGACCACCTTGGAGCAGCTGTATTTGCCGGTGTCGGTTCCGAGCAGGTTTCGGGTCGGTATGAATGGAAGCCCCATCATGCCCGCCAGCCAGCGCCATTGATAGCCGGCGTTGCTTGTTTCCGCCACCACCAGGCATTGACCTCCTTCCACCGCCCTCCTTGAGGCGGGGGAAAGTCCCCTCAGCTCATGTCCGAAGGCGTAAGCCACCTCCACCTTGTTCACGCATCCTGCTCCTATCAGTATATCCAGGTCGTGGACCGCAGTCTTACCCGCCATAGCCAGATTTTGCTTCCTCTGCCTGATTATCTCGTAGATGATAGCCATGGAGACCCTTATATGCCCGAAGCCGCCGCTGGCGATGAAATCTCCATCGTGGATAAAGCGGGAGACGGCTTCCCGGGCTGACATCGTCTTGTCTTTCAGCTCTCGGGACTTGTTCTTAAGCACCCACTGGCGGTTCTCATCGGGGTCATGCCAGCCCAGCGCTTCCCCTCTTCCTTCCTGCAATACCTCCATCTCGCTTGCCTCCTTGGGTGGAGTTGTTATCATACCACCTGGCGCTTCGCTTTGAAAAGAGGACTGCCGGTTGACCGGCAGCCATTTTTGTCCTTATACTTGAATGCTTTTGGTATGAAAGTTCACGAGTATCAGGCGAAGTCGCTCCTCTCGCAGTTTGGCATTCCCGTTCCCCGGGGAAAGGTAGCTTTTACTCCTGCCGAAGCCCGGGCTGTTGCCGGGGAAATCGGCGGCAGGGTGGTGGTTAAAGCCCAGGTCTATGCTGGAGGGAGGGGGAAGGCTGGCGGGATAGGGCTTGCTGACACCCCCGAGGAGGCGGAGAGCATCGCCCGGCGGCTGCTGGGAGCCAGGCTGGTAACCCGTCAGACCGGTCCCCAAGGAGTGCCGGTGAGCCGGGTGCTGGTCGAGGAGGCGGCTGAGGTCGAGCGCGAGCTTTATCTCGGCATTCTTATTGACGGCTCAACAAGGATGCCTCTGATGATAGCCAGCGAAGCCGGCGGCATGGAGATTGAGGCGATGGCTCAAAAAGCCCCCGAAAAGCTCTTCAAGGTCTCCATCGACCCCGCCGTGGGCTTCCAGCCCTTCCAGGGACGCCGGCTGGCTTACGGGATGAATTTGACCGGAGAGCAGGTGGCTGAGGCCGTCGGGTTGATGTCCCGCCTCTATGACCTTTTCCTGGCTAAGGACTGCTCCCTGGCGGAGGTCAATCCCCTGGCGGTTACCGCCGGTGGAAAGCTGCTGGCTCTGGATGCCAAGCTCAGCTTCGATGACAGCGCCCTTTTCCGCCATAAGGACATTGCCCTGCTCTATGACGAGGAGCAGGAGGAGCCGCTGGAGGTCCAGGCGCATAAGTGGGGGATAAACAATTATGTGAAGATGGAGGGCAACATCGGCTGCCTGGTGAACGGCGCCGGGCTGGCTATGGCGGTGAACGACCTTATTCAGCAATGCGGGGGGAGCGCGGCGAACTTCCTGGACATCGGCACGCTTAACACCACCGCCAGGGTGGTCAATGCCTTCAGGATGTTTGTTGCCGACCCCAGGGTGAAGGCGGTACTGGTGAATATATTCGGCGGTATGGCGCGGGTGGATGTTATCGCTAAAGGCATAGTGGAAGCCTATGGGGAGATGGACATCGGCTTTCCCGTGGTTGTCAGGCTGGCGGGAACGAATGTCGCCGAGGGCCGGCGCATTCTGGCGGAATCGGGGATAAAATTTATTGAGGCCAAGGACTTTTATGATGGTGCCCGCAAGGTGGTTGCGGCGGCTAAAAAGGTCAGGAAATGAGCATCCTCGTTGATAAAAATACCCGGCTTTTAGTCCAGGGCATTACCGGTGGGGAAGGCAGCTTTCACGCCCGGCGGTGTATTGAGTATGGCACCACGGTGGTAGCCGGGGTTACCCCGGGGAAAGGGGGCAGCGAGGTCTTCGGAGTGCCGGTGTTCAACAGCGTGGACAAAGCGGTGGCGGAGACCGGCGCCAACGCCGCCATCATCTTCGTCCCCCCTGCCTTTGCCGCCGATGCTATCATGGAAGCGACCGATGCCGGCATGCCGTTGATTGTGTGTATCACCGAGGGGATACCGGTCATTGATATGGTCAGGGTGCACCGCTATCTTAAGGGGAGGTCCACCAGGCTCATCGGTCCCAACTGCCCCGGAGTAATCTCCCCCGGCAAATGTAAAGTGGGGATTATGGTAGGAGAAATTCATCTCCCTGGCGATGTGGGAGTGGTCTCCCGCAGCGGCACGCTGACCTATGATGTCGTATCCCAGCTTACCAGCCTTAAAGTGGGGCAGTCCACCTGCGTTGGCATTGGCGGCGATGCCCTTCCGGGGAGCACTTTTGTCGACCTCCTGGAGATGTTTAATGCCGATGAAGATACCCGGGCGGTGGTCCTTGTCGGCGAAATCGGCGGCATCCTGGAGCAGGGGGCGGCGGAGTTCATCAAGAGCGAGATGACCAAGCCCGTGGTCGCCTTCGTTGCCGGCGCTACCGCTCCACCGGGTAAGAGGATGGGGCATGCCGGAGCTATTATCACCGGCACCGCCGCCACGGCTTCGGAGAAGATAAAGGCTCTCTCTGCCGCCGGGGCAATCATCGCCCCCAGCCCCGCGGAAATCGGGCTCACCACCAGAAAGGTGATGGCGGAGATGTGACCAGTATGGCTGATATGAGCCGCTGTCCCCTCGTTGAGGAAATTTCCACCTCCTTGACCGCGCCCCAGGTCTTTGAGCTAATCAAGGACGCTCCCCATAGCTTCTTCCTGGATAGCGGTATGGACCCCCCGAAGCTGGGACGGTTTTCCTTTATGGGCAGCAGTCCCTTTTTGGTAATGCGCAGCCGGGGCAGCGAAATCACCCTTATTCAGGGAAACGAGCCGGAGATTCAGCAGGGTAACCCCTTTGATGTTTTAGGTCGGCTGCTGGAGAAATATAGGCTGGCTCACTGCCCGGCGCCCGTTCCCTTTCTCGGTGGGGCGGTGGGCTATCTTGGCTATGACCTGTGCCATTTTATTGAGCGTCTCCCCTCCACCGCCAGAGACGACCTTAATCTTCCCCAGAGCTACCTTGCTTTCTATGACGCTATTCTCGCCTTTGACCACCTGGAGGAGCGGGTCTACCTTGTTTCCACCGGTTTTCCCGAGCTGGAGGAGACTCGGAGGTTGAAGCGGGCCAGGAGGCGGCTTGAGGAGATGAAGGACTGGGTTTGTTATAGCCATTCAGTCATTGCGAGCGAAGCGAAGCAATCCCGCGGTAGAGATGGCTTCGTCGCTACTGCTCCTCGCAATGACCGGGAAAACAAAGAAATCTTGCTGGAGTCCAATTTTACCCCTGAGGGATATATTGAGGCGGTGAGCCGGGTGCGGGAATATATCGCTGCCGGCGATGTTTTTCAGGTCAATCTTTCCCAGAGGTTTGAAGCTGACTTGGGAGTCCCCCCCTGGGAGCTTTACCGGCGGCTGAGAGAGGTTAATCCTGCTCCCTTCGCCAGCTATCTTAACCTTGAGGGAGTGACCGTTGTCAGCGCCTCGCCGGAGAGGTTCCTCAAAGTCCGGCAGGGTCTGGTGGAGACGAGGCCGGTGAAGGGGACACGACCACGGGGGCAAAGCCCCGAGGAGGATGCCTCGCTGGCTCAGGAGCTGCTCCACAGCGCCAAAGACCGGGCGGAGAATGTAATGATTGTTGACCTGGAGAGAAACGACCTGGGACGGGTCTGCCGCTACGGCACGGTGAAGGTCACCGAGCTGGCTATCCTGGAGACCTTCCCCACGGTGTTTCATCTTACCTCCACAATTATCGGCAGGTTAAGTGAAAACAAGAGCAATATTGATTTGCTTAAAGCCACTTTTCCCGGCGGCTCCATTACCGGTGCTCCCAAGGTGCGGGCTATGGAGCTCATTGACGAGCTGGAGCCGACCCGGAGGAGCGTCTATACCGGCTCCATCGGCTACCTGGGCTTCAACGGAGACCTGGACATTAACATCGTTATTCGCACTCTCCTGGTCAAGGAGGGCCGGGCTTACTTTCAGGTCGGCGGCGGCATCGTTTACGACTCCGACCCCGAAGGGGAGTATCAGGAGACTATGGCTAAGGCGAAGGCTCTAATTCAGGCTTTGAAGCTGGCGTCACGGGTAGCGGTAACGGCGAGATGATTCTGATAATTGATAACTACGACTCCTTTGTTTATAACCTCGCCCAGTATATCGGGGAGCTGGGAGGAGAGCCCGTGGTGTTTCGCAATGACCGGATTAGCCCCGGAGACATCGAAGAGCTAAATCCCAGCCATATTATCATCTCCCCGGGACCCTGCACTCCGCTGGAGGCGGGGGTCTCTAACGATGTAGTGCGCCGTTTTGGCGGCAGGACTCCTATCCTCGGTGTATGTTTGGGTCACCAGTGCATCGGCTATGCCTATGGGGGCAGGATTGTCCGCGCTTCGGTTCCCGTCCATGGCAAGACCTCCCTCATCAGCCACGATGGTAAAACTATCTATCGCGGCGTAGCCAGTCCCTTCCCGGCAACCCGCTATCATTCCTTGATTATCGACCCCGGCACCTTTCCTTCCTCTCTGGAGGTAACTGCCCTGACGCCCGAGGGGGAGATAATGGGAGTAAGGCATAAAAGTTATGTCGTGGAAGGAGTCCAGTTCCATCCTGAGTCCATCCTCACCGAGGTGGGACACGACCTCCTGGCTAACTTTCTCCGTTTTTCCCAGCCGGTCTGGGGCTAAGGAGCTTTATGGCGGAAATTATTTATCTTAACGGTCGCCTCATGCCTCGCTCCCGAGCCAGGCTGTCCCCCTTTGACCATGGTTTTCTCTACGGTTACGGCTTGTTTGAAACGATGCGGGCTTATAGCGGGGATATATTTCGTCTTGACCGCCACCTGTCGCGGCTTTACCGTTCCGCTGAGGCGCTCGGGCTGATGCGTGGTGTCATTGCGAGCGAAGCGAAGCAATCTCTGGAGGCTGCCTGCCGGGAGACTTTACGGGCTAACAAGCTGAAGGAAGCCCGCTTGAGGCTCACCGTTTCCGCCGGCGAAGGTGACATAATCCCCGGCCCCGCTAGCTGCTCCGCCCCCACCGTCCTGGTTACCGCCCGGAGCTTCACTCCGCTTAGCGCTCAGGAGTATGAACGGGGCTTCAAGGCAGCGCTGTCCTCCCTGCGCCGCGATAGCCAGTCGCCTCTGTCCCGGTTAAAGTCCACCTCTTATCTCGGTAATGTCATCGCCCGGATGGAAGCCAGAGCCGCCGGCTGCGATGAGGGCGTCGTGCTCAATGAAAAGGGCTGCCTGGCTGAAGGAAGCACCAGCAATATCTTCCTGGTGAGCCAAAGGGTGCTGCTCACTCCCTCTTTAGAAAGCGGCATCCTGCCCGGAATTACCCGGGAAGCGGTCCTGGAGATAGCCCGCTCTTTAAATATCGCCGCTGTGGAAAGGGAAGTGGAGCTAGCCGAGCTGACTCAAGCTGAGGAAGCCTTCGTTACCAGCTCGCTACTGGAGATTATGCCCCTGACCTGGTTTGACGGCAGAGCCATCGGCAGCGGCAAGCCCGGAGAGCTGACCCGAAAGCTTATGGCGGCTTATAGGAAGCTGGTGGACGAGTCGTTAAGCCGCACTCTGCCTTGAGCGCCGGGCTTAAGGGGACTTGACCTGGTATTTAGCCTTTCCGTCCTGGTAGAGGTCGCCGCCGTAGATGTCGTTTATCACCGTAACGGGAAAGTCCTCCACCTCCAGCCGCAGGACTGCTTCAGCGCCGAGCTCCTCATAGGCTACCACCTCTGACTTTTTGATGCTCCGGGAGATGAGGGCGCCGGCGCCGCCTATGGCGCCTAAATACACTGCTTTATATTTCACCATGGCGTCCTTCACCGCCTCTGACCTTGAGCCTTTGCCAATCATCCCCTTCAGCCCTGCGGCTATCAGGCGGGGTGAATAGGCGTCCATGCGCCCGCTGGTGGTGGGACCGGCAGAGCCTATCGGTCTTCCCGGTCTTGCTGGAGAAGGACCCATGAAATAAATCGTCTGTCCCCTGATGTCAACAGGCAGGGGCTTTCCCTCTTCCAGGGCTTCAACCATTCTCTTATGGGCGGCATCGCGCCCGACATACATCGTCCCGCGGAGCAGGAGGTTGTCCCCCGCCCTTAGCTCCTTCAGAGTCTCCTCACTCAGGGGAAGGTTGACTTTTTTAGCTTGAGCCATAAGCGACCTCCTCTTAAATTTTTAACCCTTTCAGTATATCCCGGGCGATGATATTCCTCTGGAGCTGGAGGGCGAAATCGGTGGAGCTTGCCGCGATGGCGTTGCGGCAGAATCTTTCCAGGGGCAGTCCGGCGACGTAGGCGGGAGCGTTGAAAACATGAGCGGCGTTATCGGCAACAAGGTGAATCATCTGGGTGGCAAACAGCTTCACCATGGCTGCCTCCCGCAGCACCCCTTTCCCCTGGTCGGCTTTCCAGGCGGACTCATAGACCATAAGCCTGGCGGCGTGGATGCTGGTAGCCATGTCGCCCAGCGCCGCCTGCACGCCGGGGCGACCGGAAATAGCCTGTCCGAACGAAGTCCAGCTTTGAGCCTGGATGGTTGCTTCCTCAAGTATCCGCTGAGCCGCTCCGACGCATCGGGCGCCTCTGATGATGCGCCTTGCCGGAAGCCACTTCCTGCCGAGGTAAAAGGCCTTCCCTTCCCCGCCGAGGACATTTTCGGGGGTCACCCGGCAGTTATCAAACCCCAGGTAGATAGGCTCTCTCGTCCCCGCCTCCCAGCCTCTCTTTTCCCTGCCGCCGCTGACGGTAAGTCCCGGAGTCCCCTTGTCCACCAGGAAGCAGGTCGCCCCCTTCCCGGAAGTTCCCCTGCCCGCGGTGAGCCTGCCGAAAACTATGGCGAAGTAGTCCTTGCCCGCCCGGGAGAGCGATACCTTCCTGCCGCTCAGCCGGTAATGGTTGTTCACCTTTTTAGCGGATAGCCCCAGGCGGTCAATGGCGGCTCCCGTTTCCGGCTCCAATAGCGCCAGGTAGGCATATTTTTGCCGGTTAAACAAAGGCAGGAAATACCTTTGTTTCTGCTCTTCGCTGCATTCAAATAAAATCGGAGTGACATCGCCGAAATCAAAGGGGACAATCGTCTGCGCCCGCTCTTCCTCGACGAGGCAGTTGCCCAGGGTGGACAGGCCGGCGCCGTCAAGCTCCTGGGGCACGCCCGCTCCCCATAAGCCCATCTCTTGGACCATCCCCATCAACTCCCGTTCCTTCTCTTCGGGGAGATACATCGTGGCATCGCTCAGGTCGGCGGCTCGCCCCAGTATGCTCCTTTCCAGGGGCTTCAACTGGCTGGCGACGAAGTCCCTCGCCAGGCTCTGCACCATCTTCAGCTCTTCGGGTATTTCAAAGTCCATTAGCCCAGCGCCTCCTCCAGATACAGGTCTAAGTCAGGCTCGTCTTCGTCTCCGATTCGCTGTTCCAGGCGGGACATAACTTCAATCATGCGGTGGTTGACGATGTAGTTTTTAATGGTGGTATCCACCTGGGGGCAGACGAGGACACAGGCGTCGCAGAGGTCGCAGTCCTGGCCCACTATGCTTTCCAGCGCCATTGATGTCCGCTGCTCCGTTTTGTTCCGCCGTGACGGCTCGCGAAACAGGATGGGGCAGATGTCGATGCAGTTGCCGCAGCCGAGGCACTCCTTATGCCCGCTGATGTCCTCGGCGATATTTAAGGCATGACCGGGGTTAAAGCCGGTGGAAAGGAGCCGGCACCGCGCCACCGGCGGGCTGTTGATGTTCAGGATTTTATTCAGCACCCCTTCTATTTCGGCGACATCCCTCTGCTTATAAAGCGGCATCTTCCTCCATTTAAATCCAGCGTAGAGAGGCGTCTCCGAAGGGGGTATAGGCGGTCGCCTTGCACGTTGGCTGAAAGCCAGGCACGGGATTTTCATGCCGGGCATAGTTGGGCAACAGCATCGGGGAGACGGGTCTTGACTCCAGCCCCGCCCGTTTAATCTCGCGCTGCCAGCGGCGGACATGCTCCAGGCTGAGCTTGCCCGGCTTCGCCTCCTTAGCCCATTTAGCCGCTGACCTGCCCGCTCTCCTCCCGAAGACGAATAAGTCCAGCGTGGAGTTGCCGATGAGCCGGTTCCTGCCGTGCACTCCCCCCTCGCACTCGCCGGCGGCGAACAGCCCCGGCACCGGGGTCGAGGCGTCGGCTTTGATTACAATCCCGCCGTTCTGGTAGTGCAGGGTGGGATAGACCAGCAGCGGCTCCCGGGTTATATCAATATCAAAGCGGGCAAACTGGCGGACCATAGCTGGCAGCTCTCTGGCGATGGTTCCTTCTCCCCGGATGATGTCAATCATCGGGGAATCAAGCCACACGCCGACCTCTCCTGTCGGCGTGGTTATCCCTCTATTGCGCTCCTGGCATTCCCGGATGATAGCCGAGGCTTCGGTATCCCGCGCCTCCAGCGGGTGGACAAACTGCTCGCCGTCGCAGTTGATTACCTGAGCGCCCAGCGTCCTCACCTTTTCGGTGATTAATAGCCCCAGGATTTGCACCGGGAAAGCCGCTCCTGTGGGGTGATACTGCATGGTATCAATGTGGATAAGGGGGCAGCCGGCGCGGTAAGCCAGGACAAGTCCGTCGGCGGTGGCGCCGTAGTGGTTGGTGGTGGGGAAGCCTTGAATGTGGGTGCGTCCCATCCCGCCGGTAGCCATCACCACCGCCCCGGCGCGCACCAGGCTCATCTCCTTGGTCTCCAGGTTCATTAATATCGCTCCGCAGACCTGCCCCTTGTCGTCCATCACCAGCTCTATCGCCGGCTGAAACTCCACGAAATCAAGGCTTCTTCCCTGCATCTGCCTCTGGCGGATTTCATCACGGATGACCCTCATTTCCTCCAGGCCGGTGTAGTCCCGGCAGGAGTGCATCCGGCGGCGGCATGTGCCGCCGCCCGACAGCTCATGGTAGGAGCCGTCGGCCTCTTTGTCCCAGTTGACCCCCAGGGACTCCAGCCATCTGATTGCCTCGGGGGCGTCTTTGACCAGTGCTTCCACCAGGTCGGGGTCGTTGGTGAAGTGTCCTCCGCCCATTATATCCAGGTAGTGAAGAAGGGGGGAGTCCTCTGGTCGGTCTGCCGCCTGGGTTCCTGCCTGGGCTCCTACGGTGTTGGCATCGCCAAGGCGCACTTTCGTGGCTAATAGCACCGAGGCGCCGTTCTCCTCGGCGAGGAGGGCGGCTGTCCCTCCCGCCCCTCCGCAGCCAATCACCAGCACATCAACAGCGTAATCAATGTTGTCCAGGTCGACTTTATCGGGGTCGATGCGGCTGTTCCCTTCCAGTATATCGGCTATCTCCAGAGGCGCCGGGCTGCCCTTATTCGGTCCTATTTTCAGGGGGCGGAGCTGCCCTTTTATGTAGTCGGGGTGAAATTTGCTTACCAGGGCTTCTCTTTCCGCCTCGGGTATGCGGGGGAATGTTTCTTCCAGCCGCATCGTCCGGCTCGCCTCTACTTTGCGGATGCTCTCTTCCATATAGGGGGGATACGGCATATCAATAGCCCTACGTTACTGCGCCGGCTCTATCTTCCGGGCGGCATACTTTGAGCGCAGCTCGGCTTCATCGGCTTTCTTTAGTTCCTCCATCTCAGCATCAAATTTTCCCTCCTCTATCTCTTTTATTCTATCCCGGTTATGCTGAGATTCAGGCGCCAGGTAAGCTCCTCGGAGGCGCCGCGCTGCCAGGGCGACATTATAGGGCTGAAGTCCCTGGGGGCACCGGGCGGCACATAAGCCGCACATCAGGCAGTCAAAGGACTTTTCATAAACTTGGTCAATATCGCCTCTTATGGCGTCAGCTATAAACTCCATCACCTCCAGGCTCTGGGGGCATGTTTTGGTGCAGTTGTTGCACCCGAAGCAGGTGATGATATCGGGGTAGAGCAGGAGCAGCTTATTCTCCCCCTCTCTGGGCTTCAGGTCGGCGACGCTGTAAACAGCCTCGGCGGCGGGAAAGAAAGGCACCTGGGTGATAACCATATTTTGCTCCACTCGCGTCTGGCAGGCGAGTCCGTATCTTATGGTGGGGTCGTGGGTGAAGTTGTAAATGGTGCTGCACGCCCCGCAGAAGCCGGCACGGCAGCCGCAGCCTCTGACGATGTTATACCCGCAGTATTCCAGGGCGGTCTGGATGGTAAGCGCCTGGGGAACCTTGTAACGCTTGCCCATTATGTAGATATCGACCATCGTTGCTTTTTGCTCCATCCTTATCTCCGCTTACAGGGTTGCTTCCTCGTGTCGGGCGCACCAGCACTGGATATTGACCGCCACCGGTAAGCTGGCGATATGGCAGGGAAAGCTCTCAATGTGAACCGCCAGGGCGGTTACTGTGCCGCCGTAGCCCATTGCCCCGATGCCAAGGTCATTGACCCGCCCTAAAATCTCCTTCTCCAGCTCAGCGACCTCTTTATCGGGATTGGGCTTTCCCACCTTTCTCAATAGCGCTTTTTTAGCCAGCATCATCGCCTTTTCCGCTGTTCCCCCAATTCCTACGCCGACGATAATTGGAGGGCAGGGATTGCTCCCCGATTCATCAACCCGCTTTACCACGAAGTCCACAATCCCCTGGCGTCCCTGCGCCGGCGCCAGCACCGTCAGGCGGCTCATATTTTCGCTGCCGCCCCCTTTGGGCATAACGGTAATCCTGAGCTTGTCCCCGGGGACTATATCGGTATAAATCATCGCCGGAGTGTTGTCTTTGGTATTCACCCTTGCCGAGAAAGGCTGGAGCACCATGGACTTGCGCAGATAGCCCTCGCCGTAGCCCTGGCGCACGCCTTCGTTTATCGCCGCGTAAAGGTCGCCTCCGGTTATGTGGACCTCCTGTCCCAGCTCCAGCATAATTACTGCGGCGCCGGTATCCTGGCACAGGGGAATTTGCTCCCGGGCAGCGATTTCAACATTCAAAAGGATGTTGTCCAGGACATTGCGCGCCACCTCGGATTTTTCCCTTTCCCGGGCTTGCTTCAGGGCGGCGAGCACATCCCCGGGCAGATAGTGGCAGGAATGCTCCAACAGGCTGGCGACCTTCCGGGTGATGTCGTCGGTTTTGATTTCTCTCATAATTGTCTAAGTTACTGCCGGAGCGATTAGACCTGCTTTTACCAGGGCTTCAGCCTGTTCTCGGGCGCTATTAATCGTGGCTTCGCTCTTCTTGCGGAGGTCGTCACGGCTGATTTTTAATCTGGCGAGACCTTCCTTCTGGGCTTCCATGCCCACATCCACCGCTTCACGGACAAAAGCCTCCGGCTCTCCCATTGTCGGGGCGATATACTCCTCGTTTATGCCCCGCTCCTGGGCATATCTCGCCAGCGACTCCGCAGCAACGATGCACATCTCGTCGGTAATGGTCTTTGCCTCCACATCAAGAACGCCGCGGAATATCGCTGGAAAGCCCACGGAATTATTTACCTGGTTGGGGAAGTCCGACCTGCCCGTGGCGACAATCCGGGCTCCCGCTTCCCTGGCTTCCCAGGGCCAGATTTCCGGTATGGGATTAGCGCAGACAAAGCATATGGCGTCCTTTGCCATCAGCTTGATTTGCTCCGGGGTGATGACCCCCGGACCCGACCGGGAATAGGAAATAAGGATGTCAGCGCCGTCCAGTGCCTGGGTCAGGTCCCCCGTTTTTCCCTGGGGATTGGTGGTGGTGCAGAAGCGCCATTTATCGGGGTATTGCTCCTTCTGTTCCTTCAGGTCCTTCCGCTGGGGATGAAGTATGCCCTTGCTGTCCAGCACTATGGTGTTCTGGGGCAAGACTCCATAGGTAAAGAGCAGCCGGGCGCAGGCGACATTGGCTGCTCCCGCGCCGTTGAGGACAAGCTTTATCTCGCCGACCTTCTTGTTCACGATTTTCAGGGCGTTGATGAGTCCCGCCAGCATCACCGTGGCTGTTCCCTGCTGGTCATCGTGCCAGACGGGAATTTCCGCCTCCGCCCTCAGTTTATCCAGGATGTAGAAGCACTTGGGATGGGAGATGTCCTCCAGATTTATTCCGGCGAAGGACGGCTGAAGCCATTTTACCGCCTGGATGATTTCATCGGGGTCCTTGGTATTCAGGCAGAGGGGCACGGCATCCACGCCGCCGAGGTATTTAAACAGGAGACACTTTCCCTCCATCACGGGGTAGCCTGCCTCGGGGCCGATGTCTCCCAGTCCCAGGACCCTGGTGCAGTCGGAGACCACGGCGATGGTGTTCCATCTATTGGTGAGCTCCCCGAACCTCGCCTTGTTTGCCTGAATTGCCCGGCAGGGCTCGGCGACGCCGGGGGTATAGTAGATGGCGAAGTCGTTGAAGTCCCTGACCTGGCATTTGGGTATCGTCTGCATTTTACCCCGGTAGAATGCGTGCAGCTTCATGGCGTCCTCGGCGGGTTTCTTTGCCTTGGCTAAAAGCTCTTCCTTGGTTACTTCCTGTTTCATAGAGTCTGCCCCCCTCAATATAAGCGTATTTTGACGGTAATTATAGCACAGAATATGGCAGTGAAGCCTTCTTAGCTCCCCCTATTTGTCATTGCGAGCCCGTCGGCTGACGGGCGTGGCAATCTCATCCGTCGTCTGACGGAGCATCGAACCAGAGTTGTATATTGCCAGTCGTTTTTTTGAGAGCAGACAAAGCCTGCTCTTTAGATTGCTTCGTCATCCGTTAGCTAACGGATTCCTCGCAATGACCATTCAGGTTATAGCTGCTCTAGGCGAGCTGCTTGACCATATAGCTGTCTTCCCGGGTATAGCCGAGGGGATGATAATAATCTCTGGCGCCGACGCCGCTCAAAATGCGGATTTTCGTGAGCTGGAACTCCTCGCGGGCAATCCTTTCTGCTTCTTGAAGCAGCTCTTTTCCCAGACCCTGGTGCTGGGCAGCCTCTTTCTTCGTCCTTCCCAGAGGGACTTCAGTTCCGAAGATATGCAGCTCCCTGACGAGGGCGTGAGCCTGACCCAGGGGATTTATCCTCAGCCGCAGCAAGCCGAAGAGGGTCTCGTTTTCGTCTTCATAGCTGAGGAAGATTTCCTTTCCCCCGGAGGCGTCGTAGTCCAGCCGGATTAGCCCCGGTTCGCCGATTGTCCCGCCGTCCCTCAAGCGGTGTCCGTATTCCCGGCAGCGAATGCATTGACAGTGAAGACCGAGCTCGCTCATCCGTCTTGCCACGGTCTGCCTCAGCGCCAGGTCGCTACAGCCAGCGAGGATGTATTTACCGGGTATATCCCGCATCAGCCGGGAGACCCTGACATATTTCGGGAGGAGGCTTTTGATATTAGCCAGCAAATCTATCATCTGCCCCTCTTCATAGGGCTGGTAACGGTGATTGCGATACCACTTTTCCAGCTCGCTCCCCGCCACTACCAGCGTGGGATAAAGCTTGAGCCCGTCGGGGCGGAAATGCTCATCGTCAAACAGCTTTTGTGATAGCTCCAGGTCGTGTTCGGGGCTTGAGCCGGGAAGCCCAGGCATCCAGTGGTAGTAAACTTTGAAGCCGTAGCGGCGAAGCAGGCTGGTAGCGGAGATGACCTCGGCTACTCCGTGTCCCCTCCTTGTCAGGCGGTGGACCTCGTCGTCCAGAGTTTGCACGCCGAGCTCCACCCTGGTAGCGCCGAATTCGAGCATCCGCTTTATCTCTTTCTCAGTGCAGTAGTCGGGTCGGGTCTCGATGCACAGTCCCACGCAGCGATGCTCCGCCGTCTCGTTTAACCTCTGGGCTTCTTCCAGGTCAGCCGAGGGAACGCCGTTTAAGGCGTCGTAGCAGTCTTTAACGAACTGGTGCTGGTAATCATCGGGGTAGGCTAAGAAAGTGCCGCCCATAATGATGAGCTCCACTTTGTCCAGGGCGTGACCCATATCTGCCAGGGTATTCAGTCTATATTCCACCTGCTTTTGGGCGACGAAGCCGCATTTCCGGGCGCGGAGCACCGCCGGGGACTCCGGGGTATAGCTCTTCGGAGCCTCGGCGGAGCTGGGGCAATAAACACATTTGCCCGGGCAGGGAAAGGGCTTAACCATGACTGCCACTGGCGTCACGCCGGAGATGGTTCGCGACAGCTTCTTTACCAAGGTGTTACTCGGCTTTCGTTTCTATTGCTTGCTTTTTAGAGATTTCAGATTTAATGAAGGCGATAAAGGCTTCCACCAGGTCAGGGTCGAATTGTGTGCCGGCATTGCGTTTAAGCTCGGTAATAGCCTGCTCGGAAGGCAGGGCATCGCGATAGGGGCGAGCTGAGGTCATCGCTTCATAGGCATCAGCTATTGCCAGGATGCGGGCTTCCAGGGGAATCTCAGTGCCCCTGAGCCCTTCAGGATAGCCGCTGCCATCGTAGTGCTCGTGGTGGTAGAGGATACCGGGAACACAGGGAACCAGATTGGGCACGCTGCCAACAATGCTTGCGCCCAGTTTGGTGTGCGCCTTGATTGTTTTCCAGTCTTCGGGGGTAAACTTCCCCTTCTTGACCAGCGTCTCATCGGGGATGCCGATTTTGCCGACATCATGGAGCAAAGCCGCCGCGCTTATCCGGGTTATCTCGTCCTCGGACAGGTCGAGAGCTCGAGCTAAGGCTACGGAGTAGTAGTTGACCTTGCGTGAATGTCCATAGGTGTAAGGGTCGCGGGACTCCACCACCGAAGCCAGGGAATAGATAGCACTCAGGCTGGAGTTGGCGACCTCCTGCCTCGTGGTAGCTGACGGCGGGGATGGAGTTTTGGAGTAGGCTTGGCTCTGGTTTCCCCCGCGGCTCTTAGCGTAGTAGAGGGCGGTGTCGGCAGCGGAGATGAGGTCATTGCGCGTTGCTCCCGAGGAAGGGTAGTGGACCAGACCGATGCTACTGGTCAGGACGATATTCAGCGGTTTAATTTCAATAACGATTTGTTTCCGGATACGCTCCGCTACGGTGTAAGCGTCTTCTATACCGGTCTCGGGCAGGATAATGGTAAATTCATCGCCGCCGTAGCGAAAAGCCTGGTCGGCGCTCCTCAGAGAGTCCTTGATAAGCGTGCCTATTCGTGCTAGGAGTCGGTCACCGGCGGGATGTCCATAAATGTCGTTGTAGGTCTTGAAGGAGTCAATGTCCAGCATAAGCAGGGAGAAGGCGCCGCCATACCGCGAATGCCGGGCGATTTCCTCTTCAAGCCTTTCCTCAAAGTGACGCCGGTTGAACAGTCCGGTGAGGTCGTCGATGCGTGCCTTCTGCTCTGCAGCGATATAAAGCTGGTTTAATTCCTTTTTCTTCTGTTCTAGCTGCTGGTAAAGATATTGTCTTTCCATAACTGCGGCAATCTGGGTAACCACAAACTCAACTATGCCGATGTCTTCAACGGTGTAAAGCTTGCTATCCCGCTTCTCTCCCATAGCCAGGATAGCCACAAGCCGGTTCTGGTTCATTAGCGGGAAGAGCATTTCTATTCCTGCTGATTTGATATCTTGGTGCTCTTCCTGCTCCGCAATCCCCGGTTTGAGCCTGGCGAGCTCCGTTTTAGATAGGGAGCGGGCTTCTTGCCTTAGCCACTTGGTGATGGCGCTGTCGGGCTTCAAATGCAGCTTTTCTATCGGGTTATTTTCTGCCTCGGGGTAGCTGAATGTAGCGAGGTAGTCGCCTCCTTCAGGCTGGGGTAGCAACAGAGAAGCGCGGCGGCAATCAACAGATTGGGAAAGCAGGGGTATTAGTTTGCCTCCCAGTTCCTCCAGGGTGGAAAGGGTATTTGCTTTGCTGGTAAAGCTGAATAGCTGCTGGCGATAACCGTATTTTCCTCCTATCATACTTTGCTCTACTCCGGGACTGAGAATGCCCAGCATCCAGTAAGCAAACATAGCCACCCAGGCTGTAGCCCCGATGGCTGATGCGCTAACCGCAAGGCTGATGGTATAGCCAAAGATGAGGTGAAGCAGGAAAAATAAGATGAAATACGCCTCCACAGCGCCGAAGCTCATAATCGTCCATACCAGCCCCCGGCGGAAGACGACCTGGATGTCCAGCAACTGGCGGGCTATTACGGCGTAGCTAAGAATGCCCGCCATAATAAAGTTACCAATATGAGCCAGGGGATAGTTTCTCCCCCAGGGGGTTAGTCCGATAACCAGCAAAGTGAACAGGGCGACAAGACCGGCAAAAAGATAGTTCATCTTGTTTCGCTCTCTGGGGTCAGCCAGCAGCCGCTGTCTCCGTGCCAGTAGAAAGGTATCCCTGCCCAGCAGGATGGCAGCAATGATTGCTATGATGATGAGCCAGACGCCGTAGTCAACGGAGACGCCGCTCGCGGTGAATTTAATGCTCTGCGGGATATAGCCTCCCGCCGCCAGGGCAACCGCCCCTCCCAGGATGAGATAAGCATAGGGTATCCTGTCCCGCCCCTGATAAAGGGCACGCAGGAAGTAGTGGAGTTGAATTGCCATCAGTATGCCAAAACAGGGGACGATTTTAGCCAGGATAAGCTCGTTCTGGATGAAAAAATTGCTGTATAGCAGGAAGCTGCTTAAGCTCCATAGCATAGCGGCGACGAGGTAGATAAAGAAGAATTTCTGCTGCCTTTGCCAGGGTCGGGTGGTCAGCAGGATGACCAGCAGCGGGATGAACACCACTACGGCAATTAATGGAATCAGGGCATAATTACTCATTGCTAGACCAATTATTAACATAAGTGCCCAGGCTGTCAAGAAGGACTAAAGTAAGCCTGGCTTTTATGGCAGGCGGGCGTCGCCAAACGACTCCACCGAAGGTTAAGTTTGTTTTACCGCCGGCGTAAGCAGGAGGCGACAAACAGGACATCAAGGAAGGTGAGTATTATAATGATGACCCATACCCATGGGGGTGTTGACGGTGCTTGTGCCGCTTGTCCCGGGGTCATAACTGTGAAAACACCAACGCTTGAGTCACTGGATACCGGTGCGGTTGCTCTTACCCGCCAGTAATAGGTGGTGCCCCAGTCCAGCTCTCCCCGATACCGATATTGCGTGGTAGACAATTTTTCATTTGCTAATACGTCGGTTAAAGCCTCGTCTTTGGCGAGGATGAACTCATATTCGGTGGTGGGTGGGAACCCTTCCCAGGTGAATACCGGTGAGCGGGCAATATTTTTACTACCCACAGCGGGGGTAATCAACTGGGGAGCGAGGTATGTCTCCCCTTCCTCGGAGGAGCATTCCTTTACCTTGAACTTCAGTGGTGGCGACCACGGGCTGTGAATGCGGTCCCCTTCAGTGTCCTCGCAGCTTCTCACTTTCCAGTAGTAAGTTTCGCCACAAATGAAGCGAAGCGAGCCTTCCTCGGGACACCAGCTAGGAGCATATTGGTCGACAGGAGTTATGTTTTCCTCCTCGTAAACTATGGAGGTGAAATCCTCATCCAGAGCTATCCACAGTTCATATTTTTCGGTAGAGGGCAGCATTCGCCAGTGGAAGCAAAACTTCTCTGCCTCGCAGGTGCATATATCGCAGGGTATTGAATCCGTCGCTGGAGGCGGTGGGCTACTCGCCCAGGGGGTTTCCAGGGAGAAGGCATCGGTGAAAACCCAGAGGCGTCCCACGTCATAGTAGGTTTTGTTGTCGTATCGGGACACATCTCCGTTGAAATAATCGCGGTCATCAATCACCTGTATCTCGACATTTTCCTTGACCGTGGCTTTTAGTGACCCTAATTTGACAGTGATATTAGCGCTGGGCAGGGTATCCCAATCGCTGGGTCTGATGTTTTCCAGGTGGGGGATGAGGAGACGGGCAATACCTTCTTGCAGTTGGAAGGCGCCATAAAGGACGCCTCCTTTGTGAACCAGCCCGCAAAATCCTGTCGTGACTCCGCTTGGTCTATTCAGTTCCTTCCACTCCTCGGCGCCGCCGATAGTCCAGCGGTATATATCGCTCATGCTTCCGTCGCTGGCGGCGTAGATGAAGGGGTTGTTGCTGAATTCTTCGTCAAGGGTGAAGTATAGTTCATTCCCGAACCGCGGCAGGGGCTCGGTAAGGTTGAATGTTTCTCCACCATCGCTTGAATAGGCTATCCTGCCGTCTCCATCCTTCTCGGAAACAAACACATTGTTCTCGTCATAAGCAATCACCTTGGAGCCGGACTTAAGCCCGGTCTCTATGTCCTTTTTCCATTCCCAGATGCCTCCCCACTTTTCCGCATTCCAGCTGTAGTTATTCAACATTTCGTCATTCAGGATATAAAGTAATTCGTCGCTTACCACGGCGATGTCAGTGACCTCGGGACAATGGCTGAGCGGTGTCCAGCTCTGTCCTCGGTCCTCGGAATACTGCGCATTGCGAGTGCCCGGAACGGCAAAGTAAATTCGCTCCTTTCCCATCCCATCCGGTACCGGTCTCAAAATTATGTCAGCCTCTCCGGAGACGAGGCACAGCACCCTCTCCCAGGTCTCGGCCAACGGCTCGGTTCCGGTTCCCTCGGTGCGCCACAGGCTGTGAAAGGAAGTGGCGTTATTTACTGAGGCGAGATAAAGGACGGAATTATTCGCGCAAAAGGCGTAATCCCAGAGGCAGGATATTTTGGTATCTATCAGGCTGAGCTGGTTCCAGCTATCGCCGGCATCTTTGCTTCTGGAAAAGGCACTTTCGTCAGGTTGGGTTACGTTGTTACCGCTCCACGGACCGGGCAGGGTCGTGTTTGCCCACGCTATAGCGGTGGTCACATTATTCGTGCTTGTGGCACAGTAGAGTATGCCCGTGCCTGTCCAGCGAACCAGGGCATTAGCACAACCTGAGACAGCACCACCCGTGGGTGGTTTGGTGGGAAACTTCCACTTGAGAGATTCACTCATTCCTGATATAGGCGAGGTGCAACTGTGAATCAGGGCGCTGGCGGACTTCACGTCGGAGGATATCTCCCCGGCGATGAGCATATCCTTGCTCACGATGTAATCAATTGAGGCTATTCCGGCTCCGGTGCCTCTGGTGGCGTTTAGGTGGTATCCCGCTCCCTTGTCGTTTATTATTTCTAGCAGGTATGCATCATCGTAAGTCGTATTGGAGTAATAGCTGGCATAGGCAATCCAGTTTTTGGAGCTGTAATCCTGGTCTGAGGGGAGAGAGAGGTCGGAGAAGATTACTTCATTTTTCTCCGGTGAAGCCCCGACAGCCGCACTTATTTCGGTGAAAGTCTTCCAGTCCGTGGAATCATGTATTTCGCTGTCGTCGTATCTTTGCCCGCTGCATAGGTAAGTCCCATCTAGCCAGGAAGCATTATTGGTTGGGGAAGCGATGGCGAAGAGCACTGCGTCAGTGTCATAGTTAGGGGAGAAGCGGACAGTGGTTATATCAGCCTTTAGTTTTTGGTCTGCCCAGGAAGTGAAACGGTCGCTCCAGGTGGTTGTCCACACCCCACCGTTAGTTGAGCTGGTGGGGTTTCTGGTGCCGATGGCGATGTCACGATAGGTATCGCCCCCTTCCTCATATTCCGGTGAAATAGCGATATCGGAGATAAGAGTGCCATTCAACTTAAAGTTGGTGGCATTTTTCCACTTATCCCCGCCGTTCTCGGAGGTGTAAACCGCGGTTCTATTGTTGGTGACCACAGCCACCAAATCGGGGTTATCGGAGGCGACAGCAATATCCCAGGCGGGCAGTTTAGCGCCGGCAACAAGAAGAGCTTGGGTGGTATCGTTTTTCCAGGTAACGCCAGCATCGGTTGACTTGTAAACCATCCCGGTCTCATTCGGGTCGCGGCTTCCGTTCCCATTGTCATCGTGCCATGTTGGGATGTCCAGGGCATAAAAGGTATTGTTAGCGCTCATAACAAAGGTATTTATCTCGCTGGGGGTAACCACGACATTGCCTTTTCCGCTGGGAGTCTCAATTGCCGACCACTTTAGTCTGTCGGGATTGGCTGAGGCTGGCTGGCTGCCTGCCAGCGGGAAAAAGCTCACCAGCAGGAGAATCCCCAGCATTCCCACCAGCAACCGACCACATCTCGCCCTATCCATCATACTTAATTATTACCCCACAGCTTATATTTTAGCAATACCTGCCCCATATTCCCTGCCTGATAAGCTAAATTTGACTATTTTAGCACCTTCGTATATATAATAGTGTGATAGAAGGGTATTTTAGTGAATGAGGGAAGCTGTTGCAATACTCGGTAAAGTTTGCTATTATGGAATGGCTTTGAAGGAGGTTTAGAAAATGGCAGCGGAAGAAAAAAAGAAAAGCATAAGCAGTGTGTTGAAGGAGCTAGCCTCCACAACGGAGGGTCTGCTGGGGTTGGGAGTAATGGATATGGAGGGTGTCCCCATTGCTGTTGTTACCCCGCCGGGCTCATCGCTCAACGCTGAGTTGGCGGCAGCCCAGCTGGCGGTGGTGGTGCGGCTCTGTAGTTTGACCGCGGATAAGTTGAAGCTCGGTGGATTCGATGAAAATTTGATTAGCACAACTTCAAAGTATATTTTGACCCGCCCCCTGGGGGCTAACTTCTATCTCGCAATGATTTTGTCCCGGGACTCCACTACGCTGGGCATGGTGCGTATGATAGCCAAGGAGCACGCCGACCAGATATATGACGCATTGCCTAAATTTTAAGCCAGTTCACTTAAAGTAAGGAGGGAGAGATGGAGCAAGAGAATATCGAGAGGATGGGGAGGGCAGAACCAAGAGGAGAAAGAGGAGAAGGAAGAGGAGAAGCGAGGGGAGAAGCAAAGGGAGAAACGAGGTCAGGAACAAAGCATAGTTTGAAGAGCACCCTGGAAGAGATGGCTGCCCAGATTGAAGGGTTGTTGTGTGTTGCCGTAGCGGGCAGTGACGGGGTTGCTATTTCTACCTATGTGCCTTCTGGCTCTATGCTTAATAGTGAATTAGCCGCAGCACAGCTGGCAGCAATATTCAGGATGTCGCGGGCAACCGCGGATAAGCTAAAGGCTGGTGAAGTTGAGGACAACTTGCTCACTTCGGCAGCAGGTCAAATTTTGATTAAGCCGCTAAATGCCGAATCCTACCTCGCTATAGTGGCTTCCCGCGATGCTCCTTTGGGCATAATACGACTCGCGGTTAAAAGCTATGCCGGTGCGATAGAGCAAGCTCTGGGTAAAGTCGGCTAAAAATAAACCATTACAACGTTGAGTTATTCTCACCACTTGCTATTTTATGTTATTTCGCTTAGAATATAGTTAAAATAAATACTTTGTGGGGTAGAGATGGCAAGCGGGAACGAAAGCAAACCTGTGAAAAACAGGGAGCTAGATGATGTTGAGGAACAACTCGTCCGGAAGCTCAAGTCATTGGGCTACCAGGTTGACCGTGATGTTACTCTTCAGGGTAAGTTCAAGACTGAATATACCTTCAATCTGTTAGCTCGTAAGAGCAACGGTCTCATATCTTTTATTACTGCCATAGGTGTTATCAAGCACGAGGATAACCAGCCAATCGGATTGAACGAAGTCTTCGAATTTGATGACAAGTGCTATAACTGTGACATTTCGGATAAGGTTCTCATTGCCGTTCCCGCGCTTGATTCCGTAGCGTCTCAATTCGCCAAAGGGCAACAGGTAAGGGTTCTATCCGGGGAAAGCCTCAAGGAGTTTTTACGGTTGCCTGTCCCCAAGCGGGCTAAGAAGAGCATGGTGATAAGGTTCGACTCCAAGGAGCAGTTATCAGCTTCTCTCGGCGAGCTGGGATACACCGTGGAGAATGATAGCAAGGTGAAGGGGAGGTCTGGTGTTCAATATAGCTTTGATATTCTTGCCCGGGAAGATGATGGCTTCATGCCGCATCAGTTAGCTATTGATGTGCTCAACAAGGAGCAAGTAAGCCGGGAAGAGGTATCGGCATTTGATACCAAGGCTTATGATGCCGGGATTGAGCACAAGGTTTTACTGGTTTCCGGCGAGCTTGCTGCTGAAGCGGCTCAGCTTGCCCGAAAGCAAAGGGTCGTGGTCGTTAAGATTGGTAGCCGGAGCCAGGAGATATTCATCGGTGGGGAAGCTCCTGAGGAGGCTCCTGAAAAAGTTGCCGAGAAAGCCGAAGCACCTAGTGAAGAAGCAGTTGCCGAGGAGGTTGTTGAGGAAGGGAAGGCGGCTGCCGAGGCGGTTGCCAAGGAAAAGGGCGTCAAGAAAGCCGAAGCTGAGAAAGCCGAGAAAGTCGAAGCTGAGAAAGCCGTAACTGAGAAAGCCGAAGCACCTGCTGAGGAAGAAGCTCCTTCCGGAGATGTGTCCACCATTGAAAGTGCTATCGCTGAGCTGTTGACCAAGGCGCCAAAGCCCAAAGCCAAAGCCAAAGCCAAGGCGGAAGCCGCCGCCGAGGTCGAAGCCGAGGCAAAGCCAAAGGAAAAAGGGAAGAAGGTAAGATTACTCAAGCAGGCGATTCCCCCCGAGGTGTTGAAGCTAATCCCTGAGTCTACGGCAAGAAGATTTATTGCTATGCCAATGTCTATTACCGGTCATACCTTGCAAATGGCGATGGCAAACCCCGCTGATATATTTGCCCTTCAAATTCTGGAACATCAGAGCAAAATGAGGATAAAGCCGATAGCCGCCGAGGAAAAGGAGATTCAGGAGGCTATTGACTTCAACTATAAGGGTTTCGGGAAAATCCAGGAGCAGTTAGCCTATATTCCCGGTGACCTCATCGCTGGTGATGAAGCAGACCTGGTTGCTTCTACCGCTGACGCTCCGGTGTCCAACGCCCTGCGTCTTATTGTCGATGAAGCGGCTAAAGCCCGAGCCTCCGATATTCACATTGAGCCGGAAGAGGATAGATTGAGAGTCCGCTATCGTATTGATGGTGTTCTTCAGGAGACCATGTCCCTGCCTATGAACATACACTCTGCGCTCGTCTCGCGAATCAAGATTATGAGCGACCTGAACATTGCTGACCATATCCGTCCCCAGGACGGGCAGTTCACCATTGAAACTGGTGGTCGCGACATTGATATCCGTGTTGCCACCTGTCCCACGGTTCATGGTGAACAAGCGGTGCTCCGACTTCTTGATAAAACATTAGCCGCTCGTGAGCTGGCGCAGTTAGGCTTCCTTCCTGAGGTGCAGGCGAGGTATGAGGATATGCTCCGGGTTCCTTTTGGGATGATTGTAATTAGCGGACCTACTGGCGCGGGAAAAACCACTACTCTTTACGCCTCCATCAACCAGTTGGACAAGGTATCCCGGAATATTATCACTATTGAAGACCCTGTGGAATATCGCTTTCCCAATATAAATCAGATGCAGGTCAACCCTAAGGCAGGGTTTACCTTTGCCACCGCCCTACGTTCTATATTGCGTCTTGACCCCAATGTTATCCTGGTAGGTGAGATACGTGATAATGAAACAGCGAGGATTGCGGTTCAGGCTGCCTTGACTGGTCACCTCGTCCTCGCCTCCCTCCACGCCAATGACGCTGTAGGTGTGGTCTACCGTCTTATTGACCTCGGCATAGAGCCTTTCCTTGTTGCTTCAGCAATCATTGGCACGGTGGCTCAGCGTATGTTGCGCCGCATCTGCAACGATTGCGCTCATTATGTTAAAGCCCCCAGGATGGAGCAGGTAGCTTATGAAAGGTACATCGGGGAAAAGAGAGAAGAGTTCCTTTATGGCAGTGGCTGTGAACCTTGTGCTTATTCCGGCTATCGAGGCAGGGTGGGGATGTTTGAGGTGCTCCATATGACCGACAGGCTTAGGACATCAATACTGAAGGGCGAGAGTGATGTTGCCTTTCGGAAGCGAGCGCTCAGAGAAGGCATGGTCCCGCTGATCGCCGATGGCTTCCTCAAGGTAAAGCAAGGCACTACTACCCCCGCTGAGGTATTGCGCAGTGCCTACACTGTAGAAGAAGAGGGGAAGAAGAAGGAAGAGGAGGAAGAAGAGGTAGTGGAGGAGGAGCAAGAGAAATAAGTCGGGACATAAAAGAGTTAAGGAGGACGCGTGAATTTTGATTATCTGGCTTATACCAAGGACAAGCGATTGATTAAGGGTAACATTAGCGCTGAGTCCGAGGCAGCGGCTGTTGAGATGCTTACCCCCGGTGGCTTACGGGTGGTGAGTATAAAGGCGTCCCGAGCCCTGTTCAACATGGAGAGGCTGGCCGATGCTTTTGTCTCCGTAAAGCCTAAAGAGGTGGTGATGTTCGCCCGGCAGCTAGCCCTGCTTCTTGAATCAGGAACCGATATAATCGCTGCTCTTGACGTATTGCAGTCGCAGATTCCCAATAAGGGATTTAGAAAAATGGTGAACCAGATAATGACCGATGTCCGCTCCGGCGCCAGGCTGTCGGGGGCGATGCTGAAACATCCCAAGGCTTTCTCCAAGCTTTTTTGCCGCACTATGTCTGTCGGTGAAGAGACGGGTAACATGGAACAGGTGTTGCGGCAGATGGCTACTTACATTGAAAAACAGGCTGCCGCCCACTCCAAGGTCAAGGGTGCCATGATTTACCCCATAATAATAATACTGCTGGTAATCGTTGTTGTCGCCGTGATGACCTTTTTTGTTATGCCTAATTTCATGGGTCTTTACAGCGCTCTTGGCGCTAAGCTGCCGGCGGTAACCAGGGCTCTTCTTGGTATAAGCGGCTTCCTGCTGAATAAGTGGTGGATTATCGCGCTTGTTGCCCTGGGCATTGGTATCGCCTTTTTCACTTATATCAGGACGCCTGTCGGTAGCTACCAATGGGACAGGGTAAAGCTCAGATTGCCTCTGGTGGGTGCGGTTACCCGGTACAGCGAGCTAGCTCGTTGTGCCAGCACCATGGCTACCTTGTTCCGTGCTGGACTTCCCCTGCCCGAGATAATGACCATGGTTATTGATAATAGCGGCAACAAAGTGCTTGCCGAGGCGCTGACCAATGTCCGCACCGAGATGCTCAAGGGACAGGGACTGTCGCGTCCTATGTCTCGTAATCCTGTCTTTCCTCCTCTTATGGTGCAGATGGCTGCAGTTGGCGAAGGGACCGGTAACCTTGATGCCACCATGGAAACCGTGGCAACAAGCTACGAAATGGAAGCTGCTGACCGCACCAACGCCCTTATCGCCGCCATTCAGCCAATTACCACCATCATTATGGGTGGCATAGTCGCCTTCATCGCCCTGGCTCTGGTCTCCAGCATGTATGGCGTTATGAGTCAGATACAGGGTTAAACAAAGGCTTTAGCACTATTTCCACAGCCGCTCCCCCACCCCTGACGGATGGTCGAGCGCTCTTCGCAGTAACAAAAAGCTCTGGCTTGATAGCCTGACTAAAATATAGTAAACTTAAGAGTATAAGGGGAAGAGGGATGAAGCTTATAAGTAAGGGGCAGACCCTGGTGGAGGTGCTTATCGCCATAGTTATTCTGGGCATGGTTGCTGTTCCCTTTCTCACTTCTCTGAGCGTCAGCTCCAGAGCCATAATGGTTGCTGATGACAAAACCACTGCCGAGAGCCTTGTTCGCAGCGAGTTGGAATATGTTAAGGAGTCCCCTTATAACTTCACCGGTTTCTCTTACCAGATTCCCGCCACCCCGGATAAGCCGCCCCCCTGGGATACCTCTCGCATCGCCCTTGATAGCTGTTATGCCGGCTACTCGGTAAATGTTACCGGTGTGCCCATTGACCCCGATACCGGTCAAGCATTGGCTGACCCTAAAAACGACAAGCACATTCAGAAAATAACCGTAGTCGTTTATCATGAGAATAACTCGGTGCTTACTATGAGCACTTACAAGACGGACCGATGAAAATGGGACATAAGAACCACAAAGGACTTACCCTTGTAGAGCTGCTGGTAGCTATAGCGATATTTGGTGTTGTTGCCGGGGCTACCAATGCCGTCATCGTTCAGATGGTTCAGAGCAGCCGCACCAGCGCCCATATGGTCGCTATCCGGCAGGCGCAATCGGCGGCCTACCGGGTGAATTGTGATGCCCTACAGGCTCAATATGTTAACAATAGTACTTCTAATGGAGGTTTCCCCCTTGTCTTAAACTGGACTACCTGGGACAACGGTGTGACGCATAATGTTACTTACAACCTCGTCAATCCCTCGGGTAACCTTTATGAGCTTCAGCGTAATGAGACAATAAATGGTGTGGTGATGTCACCAGCCATTGTGGGTCAATATATTTATCGGGGCTCAGAGCCGCCCCGAAATACTAGCTGTAGCTGGAATAAAACTACATATGTGCTTACTTTGAATATAACTACCAAGGCGGGTCTGGAGGTTGAGTCGCGAACATATAAAATTGAGCCCCGACCTTTTGTGGGATAATGAAAAGGCTGGAGTGTGATTCAGGAGGAGGTGTTGAATGAACCGGACGAGGAAAAAACTGGAAAAGATGTTGAACCCCTTGAGGAGGAACGGGTCGGGGCAGGGCGCCCTGTCCATAGTTTTACTCCTCCTGCTTATGGGTTCGGTGATTATCGTTCCGCTTCTGGTATTTATGCAGACCGGGCTTAAAGCCGGCGGCGTTTACGAGTCCAAGATGGGGGCATTCTACGCCGCTGACGCCGGGGTTGAAGATGCCTTGTGGTGGATAAAGAATGCCCAACCCAACCTGACCGAAAAGTTCCCTTCCTACGATGTTTATGACTACGATACGAACTATTCTTACCCGTTAAATGAGACGATAAATAATGAAAATGTGACCGTTAACATAACAAATATCTGGATTCCACTGCCTGATGCCCCGGACGCCGATGATGCGAGGCGGATTGTTGAGGAGGGCAGGCTAATCGTAACCGGCAGCCTCATTACCCTTAATGGGACTACCGGTTACCAGATAAAGATGGCTTATTATTACGACACGGACCCGGCAAGTCCCTACTATGACCCCAATGGAGGCAATCTGACGGTGGAGAACATCGGGGTGTGGCTGTCCGGTGGGTTTCACGGTGTCAACAACTCCGGCAACCTTGCGGCTTACGATTCTATTCCTGATGTGATGCCTCACTGCGGCGGTGAGGCGATAGTCTGGGTTAACCACACCTTGTTCAAAAACCTTCCCGGTAAGACAAACACCTCCTATCCCATGACCAGAATCGTCAATTTCAAGTACACCGGTCCCCCGGGGCAGGCTCCCAATGCTCTTGCCTGGGTGGAGACAAGCAGGGTTAGTGATGACCTTTCTCTTTCCTGGGATGCCGACCTTAAGCCTTACCGGATTACCTCTCTGGCAGGCAACACCACTGCTGAGGCTTATGCTATCAAGACCGAGTTGCGCAAGCTGGGCTCTGCTGTAGAGGGCGACTACTGTGCTGTGGGCAACACCTTGATGACCTCAAGCGGAGACGCGGCATACCGGAATATCCTCTACGAGAAATCCACTGCTACGGTTAACAATACTAAAATCCCGGCTTCTGCCACCGTGGAGGCTGCCTTCCTCTACTGGTCGGGCTGGATAGACTTCCATTGCTGCCATAAGGTGTCAACGTACTCTAAAAGCTGGAAGGATATACCTGAGCTGAAGTATTCCTACGACACTACTCCCGATAAACACATACTGATTAACCAGAGCGCCAAGGTGGATAAGATTATGTTCGGCATTGCGAGCAATATGACCCAGGTGCGCGCTAGCAAGTGGCAGGTCGAGGAAAACGGGGGTGCTGGTGGAGGTTGGTGGGGCGACCTCACCGGAACTGTGGACACCTGGTCCTATGCCTGCTTTGCCGATGTCACTGACCAGATTAAAGGGCTCATTGCCGCCGAGGAGGTAGGAGCCAACGGCGCTGGTGTATATGTTCTGGGTCATGCCACCGTGGGGCAGGCAAGGTCTAACTGCACTAACTGTACCACAGGCGAATATTCCTTTACCTTTTCTGATACCGGTGCCAGCACCGGCTACCCCCTGGGCACTCCGGCAAGAAAATGCGGGAGTGAATGGTCCTATCAAACTCGCTATCAATATGCTTATGCCGCCTGGTCGCTGGTAATCATCTACACCACTGCCGAGACAAAAGGGCACCAGCTCTATGCCTACGGCATCCAGACAGACGACTTTACTTTTGTTAACGGACAGGCGAGCGGGGGAGATAAAGAGATAATTAACGTCAGTGGTTTCCTGGCTCCCGATGATACATCCGGCAGCCGCATCACCTGCTTCGTTGGCGAAGGCGACAACGCGTACACCCCTGACTGGCTGAAGGTCAACAACATCAGCATGAGTGATACTAGTACCCCTAACCCGGCTAACAACGTCTGGAATGACAAATCCAACGCCCTGGATAACCCCTCCATTAGCGGGGTAGATATAGATACCTTTAATATGTCAAGTGCTATAAGCCCCGCCGATACCACGGCTCGAATAGAAGTGGGAAGTAGCTACGACATCTATAATGTGGTATATATTATCCTCTCTTTCCGCAGCGAGATTATCACCGGCGGCACCATCAACTACATCATCAGGTGAGGGTGTGATACACGGCTGGAGTTCATTGCCGGGCTCTTCCAGTTGTCATTGGCGAGCCCGGCGGCCGACTCGTTAGCTAACGGGAAAATGCAAACTGACAAAGATTTTGCCCTATAACCGCTGTAAAGTGTTGTTTTCTTCCCTAAAATAGGACTAAAGTATTGCATAACTAAACTAAAGCTTGTTATATTATTTACTTAGATGAAGCTAAGCAAAACTGTGCAGTGGATTTTGACCGTGGTCATATTGGTGGTGTTAATCTGTGCGGCGGTGGTTATGTTCAATAAGCAAAGGGTGATACAGAGCGATTTAGGGGCACAGCTAACCCAGGCGCAGCAGGAATACGCCAGGAACAGGGCTCAGAGCAGCGATTTGGAGGGAAGGCTCAGCCGGGCTAATGCTGACCTTTCCCGACTACAGGAAAAGTTCCATCTCCCTACTGAGTCGGTGGAGATAACCGATGCGATATTTGAGGCTGCTCATGATTCCAATGTGGATATTACCCAGATTTCCTCCTCGCTCCCCAAAGAGGGGAAAGCGAGGGGAGACGAGGTCATTGGCTATGATATTTTTACGCTGACGATTACCGCCAAGGGCGATGTGGTGCCATCATTGCTCAAATTCAGCGATGCCTTGAGTGCGGCATTTCCGGGAAGCATCATAAATTCGGTGTCGGTTGATGTGACTGGGGGAATAATCAGCGTGGATTTGCGCCTTTATGCACATAAAGGCGCATAAAGTTATGGAGAGAGATGGCTAGAGAACAGGTTAGTTTATATATCGACGATGCCGCAATCTATGTGCTTCTTTCCCGGGGCAGGCAGGTTGTGAGATGGGCGAGTGTCCCCTTGGAGCCGGGATTGGTGGCGGAAGGGCTAATTCGGGACGAAGATGCTGTGGCGGCTAGGTTAACCGCGCTGTGGCAGTCTCAGGGAATTGGAGTCAAGAAGGTCGTCGCTGGCATCAGCGGTATTAGTTACCTCTCTCATGTGATTACCATTCCTGAGCTGCCTGAAGAGATGCTGCCCGAGGCGGTGACGCGAGAAGCGAGCGCCGCTCTGGCTGTTTCCCTGGAGGAAGTCTATATCTCGTGGCAAATCATCAGCTCTGTTCCCGGGGAGATAACGATTTACGTCTCTGCTTTGCCGCGAAACTCGGTGAACATCCTGGTAGCGACATTACGCAAGGCGGGGCTTGATGTTCACCTTGCTGATGTGAAGCCCCTGGCTATTGCCCGGACGGCTACTGAGCCCTTAGCCATCATGGTTGATGTCCAGCCTGCTGGTTTTGACATAGTTATACTGGCGGATGGTATGCCTCAGGTAGTGCGGAGCCTGCCGTTAGCCCAGGAAGTCCCCCTGGAGGAAAATTTACCCACAATAATTGAGGAATTAGACCGTAGCGTTATTTTCTATAATTCCGCTCACATGGAGAAACCTCTTGATATTGCTGTGCCCATATCGGTTTCTGGCGAGCTTGCCGCGCGAGAGGATATCTGGGAACAGATTAGCGGTCGGCAAAATCGTCCTGTTCAGGTGATGCCTTCGCCTATGGAAGTCGCCGAGGGCTTCCCGGTAAGCCGTTATATTACCAATATGGGACTGGCTCTTAAGACGGTACTTGCTAGCGAGAAGGGCGCCATAGCCTATTTCAAGATTGATTTCAATGCTCTTCCTGAGGTCTACCGCCCTAAAGCTCGCAAGCTGGCGGATATACTCCTTGTGCCTACCATCGTCGCTGGGCTTGCCCTGGTAGCAATAGCCGCTTTCTTCGCCGTCTCCGTCTCGGTTCACAACAAGGAGTTAAGAGGTGAACTGGAATTAGTAAACCAAAAGATGATAGCCGAGCATGTTACGGCCCAGGACATAATCGCCCTTAGCGGAAATGTTACTTCAGTGGAAGCAACCAAGGATGCCTTTGTCGCTGACCTTGATGCTTTTCGCGCCAATAGAGACAAGGTCAACGGTGACCTCTGGGAAGCAAACCAGTGTCTGCCGGGAGCAGCAGTCCTGCATAAAATGGACCTCAGTGTCAGAGAGACTACCGGACCAGCAGGCGAAGCATTAACCGAGTATTCCCTGACGCTTGAGGCCTACACCACTAATGAAGAGCTCATCATGAGGTATGGCGATGATTTGAGGGCAAGCGGGCGATTTGACCTCGTGGTGATTACCAAGGTAGACGGCGAGCCGCGAGATTATAATTACGAGATAACGGTGAGCAAGAGCATCTAACTCCCTCACCATTCAGTCTCCGCAGGCTAACGGATTATTTAGTTGATGCATTGATTGAAGGTAGGGCGCTTTTGTGTTACAATAGAGGGTAATGAGGAGCGTTATAGATTTGCTCCGTGTAGCGCGGGGCGAAGGTGCTTCTGACTTACACTTGGTTACTGACTATCCGCCGTTCCTGCGGGTGAATGGCTCCCTTAGGCCTATAGAAAAGGCGGACCCGATGACTCCCGAGGAGGTGCAAACCGCCTTGGAGGAGCTAGCCATGCCTTTCCAGATAGAGGCGTTTCAACGCAACCTGGAGCTTGATTTCAGCTATTCCCTGACCCAGGTGGGCAGACTTCGTTGTAATGCCGCCCGACAAAGAGGGTCAATAAGCTTTGCTATTCGGCTATTGCCTCCTGAGATCCCCTCCATAGACGACCTGCTTTTGCCCCAGATATGTAAGGAACTGGCTCTCTGCCCCCGGGGGCTGGTGATAGTCTCGGGACCCACCGGGGCGGGTAAAAGCACTACTCAGGCGTCGATGATAAGTCATATCAATGTCAACAGAGCCTGTCATATAGTTACCATTGAAGACCCTATTGAGTATACTCATAGTAATTTAAACTCCGCCATCACTCAACGGGAGCTGGGGACGGATACCCACTCCTTTGCCGAAGCTCTAAAGCATGTATTACGCCAGGACCCCGATGTCATCATGGTGGGGGAGATGAGGGACTTGGAGACTGCCGCTTCGGTGCTTACCATAGCTGAATCGGGGCACCTGGTGCTGACTACCGGGCATGCTACCAGCGCCTATCAGTGCGTTGAGAGGGTGGTAGACCTCTTTCCGCCTGACCAGAGGTATCTGGCTCAAAACAGGCTGGCTTCCCTGATAGTGGGGGTGTTGTGCCAGATTCTGGTGCCCCGTTCCAACGGCTCAGGAAGAATTGTTGCCGTAGAGGTAATGATTGGCAATGTGGCGGTTAAGAACCTCATCCGAGAAGGGAAAATTTACCAGCTACCTAACGTTATCCGCACCAGCAGCCTGGAGGGTATGGAGACCCTTGACCAGGCGCTGGTCCGGCTCTATCTCAAAGGGATGATTACCCTGGAGACTGTGGGCAACTTTTGCAACGATAAGGAAGAGGTGGAGAGGCTTATTGGTAAGATGCCTGTTCTTGCCCGTGCTGGCGTACATTCTGAAGTCCGTCGCACGGTGAAAACCTCCTGACTTAGACAGGGAAGATTAATTTGCGCTGCGGTTGCATTGCTATTGGCGAAGTCCGCTGCGATGGTTGTCAGCGCTTCTTGCACTATGGAGAGCGCTATCTAGCCGTTGATGGTGAATCAGGTGAAATTCAGCGCTTCTGCGTGGAGTGTTGTCTGAAGCGGGGCGATGCTTCATATAAAACGGAGAAGGAGGAGCAGGTAATCACCTTTTTCCCCCCGGATAAGCTGCCCTGATGCCGGTGGACCCGCCTTTTTGACAGGCTGGTTTGTCGGCCGCTACCATTGGAGCTTTAAAGTATGGTTGGTTTACATCACGGGGGATTTTTGAGGTGGTGACAGGTGGAAGACATTGTTAGCTGGCTTATCGTAGCCTTTATAATTTGTCTTTTGCTTTCCGCTTTCTTTTCCAGCGCGGAGTCGGCTTTTCTTACTCTGCCCCGACTGCGGATAAAATATCTCGTTGAAAAGGGGCATAAGGGAGCTGAGTGGCTGGCTGAAGCAAAGGATAAGCCGGAGAAATTCCTGTCCACCGTTTTGCTGGGAAACAGCCTGGTAAATGTGGCTGCGGCTGCCCTGGGCACTATCGTGGCGGTGTCAGCCTTCGGGCTGGTTTGGGGTCCAATCATCGCCACCATCGGCGTGACCACGCTGCTGTTGATTTTTGGCGAGGTCATTCCCAAGACCCTGGCGTTTCACCGCCCTGAGCGGCTCTCGCTGCTTTATGTTAATCCACTGCGGGTAATACAATGGTGTCTTTATCCCTTTGTGTTAGCCTTGAGCCACATCGGCCTGGGGTTTAACCGGGTAATCGCTCAGCATGAGGAAGAGAAAAAGTTGATAAGTGAAGGCGAGATAAGGTCGGCAATAAATGTGGGACAGGATGAAGGAGTGGTGGAGCTTGATGAGGCGAGGATGTTACACAAGGTTTTTGAGTTTACCGACTGCCCGGTAAGCAAGGTGATGGTTCCCAGAACGCAAATAGTCTGGGTGGAGCAGGGAATGAAAATCGGCGAAATTCTGGAAATTTATGCCCAGACGCCTTACAGCCGCTTCCCAGTGTATAAGGACAACACCGATAACGTGGTGGGCATCCTCTTTGTCAAGGATATACTCAAGAAGCTGGACGGCGGAGGTATCGATAAGGAAGCCGTCATCGATGACTTAATCCGCCTGGCTCACTTTGTGCCGGAGAACAAGCGGCTGGGGGAGCTTCTTACCGAGATGAGGGACGGCGGTTATCACATCGTAATCGTTGTTGATGAATACGGTGGCGTGGCGGGAATGGTTACCCTGGATGATTTGACTGAAGAAATTGTCGGTGATTTTGGCGATGAGTTGATCGAGGAGGAAAAGGAGTTCGTGGTGACCGGGGATAACACCTTCCAGCTGGATGGAGGATTTCGCATTGAGGAGGCTAACCAGGAATTAGGGCTGGAATTACCTGAAGGAGATTACGACACGGTAGCTGGTTTCATTCTCAGTAACCTTGGTCGGATACCCCGGCAGGGGGAGCAATTAAAGTATCGCCATCTGAAATTCGTCATCACCGAAATGCAAGGGGTGAAGATAGAGAGAATCATGGTAACCAGGGAAAAAGACGGGTTAGAAAAAGGTGTTGCGCCTGCGAGTTAGATTCGGTCGCGGTGAAGAAGTCAAATTTATTTCCCATCTTGATATTGTCCGGTTCTGGGAGAGAGCCTTCCGAAGGGCAGAAATCCCCCTGGCTTATTCTCAGGGGTTTACTCCCCACCCCCGGATTTCGCTGGCAGCGCCGCTGCCCCTCGGGGTGACCAGCGAATTTGAGCTTATGGATGTCTGGCTGAAACGGTGGATGCCCCCGGCGTCTTTTCTAATGGGGGTGAGAGGACAATTGCCCCCGGGGTTTGCGATATTTGAAGCCGGGGAGGTGGGACTTAACCTGCCCTCGCTTCAGTCCTCCCTTGCCTTCGCTGAATACCGTGTTGGAGTAAGAACGGAAAAGAGTGAGTCGGAGATAGGGGACTCTCTGGATTTGCTGCTTCAAGCCCGGGAGTTGCCCTGGCATCATTCCCGGGGCATCAAGGTGCATAGCTATGATTTGCGGGCATTGATAGATAGTCTCTGGATTATTAGCTACCAGGACGCCTTGTGCGTTCTCGGTATGAAGCTGCGCTGCGACACCAGCGGCAGCGGCAGGACAGAGCAAGTGGTTAGCGCTCTCTCTCCCGGCGATTGCCCCCAGTTTATCCACCGCACCGGGCTGATTTTGAGGCAATGACAGGCTGTCGGTTGCGAACCGGAGTGAGTTATGGGAAAAGTCGGGCTGGAATCAAGAGTCTTGAGCTTTGTTCAGCGGCATAAGCTGATTCCCCCGGAGGAGACGCTTGTCGTCGGGGTGTCCGGCGGCGCTGACTCGGTCTGCCTGCTCCATCTACTGGCAGGATGGCAGCAGGAACTGGGGCTCAAGCTCCACGTAGCTCATTTAGACCACCAGCTCCGCGGTGCCGAGTCCGAGGCGGATGCCCGCTATGTCGTCTCCCTGGCGGGCTCCCTGGGTGTCCCGGTGACTGCGGGCAGGCGGGATGTAAGTGCTTATCGTGAGGAGAGGAATTGTTCCCTGGAGGAAGCTGCCCGGGAGCTGCGCTATGACTTTCTAGCCACGGTGGCTGGCGATGTTGGCGCCGCGAGGGTAGCGGTGGGTCATACCCGGGACGACCAGGTGGAAACAATTTTGCTCCACATATTGCGGGGGGCGGGGACTGCCGGCTTGCGGGGTATTAAGCCCTGCTCCCCCCTGACTGACAGCAAGGGCAAAGCAATAGGGGTCCCCATAAATTTGGAAAATTTTTGGGGTAAAAAGCAATCTCCTCTCCTGCTAATAAGACCTCTTCTTGAGCTCAGCCGGGAGGAGACGGTGCGCTATTGCCAGCGGCATCGGCTCCAGCCGCGCAGTGACTCCTCCAACCTTTCACCAGCCTTTCTGCGGAACCGCCTTCGCCTCCAGCTCTTACCCTTGCTCCGGGAGTATAATCCCGGCATAGATAGAGCCCTTCTCCGCCTTGCTGAAATCGCCGACGCCGATGTTTCCTTTATTGAGCAGCAGGCGCAGCAGGTGTGGGAGGAAGTAGCCCGGGAGGAGGGAGAGGTTATCTATCTGGAGAAGAAAAAGGTTGCCTCCTTGCCCCTGGCTTTGCAGAGGCAGGTGATAAGGCTGGCAATCGCCCGGATTTGGGGAGATACCAGGGACATCGAGGCAAATCACATTGAGGCGGTGAGGGGCTTGGTGACCGCTCCCCGGGGCAAGAGCGCTTCACTGCCCCATCCTCTCATCTGCCGCAGTGAATATAACGAAATTATCATCGCCCGCGGGAACCAGTCCGCCGCTCCCTAGCTCAAGGCGGATTTGACTGAGGTCGTCTTGATTGATTAGTATTAACGGAGTAAAATAAGACGTTTGGCTTAAAGGAGGTGGCGATATGATAGAGATGCTCATTGATAGTATCCGTGCCAGCTTGATGAGTTCCCAGCGTGTGGTAATTTTAAAGGAAAAGGAAGCTAATCGCTACCTTCCTATCTGGATTGGTCCTGCCGAAGCCGATGCCATCGCCGTAAAGCTGCAAAATATTGAGCTGCCTCGTCCTTTGACTCACGATTTACTACACGATGTGGTCAATGCTTTGGGGGCTTCGCTTAACTATGTGGTGGTTAATGACCTCCAGAACGATACCTTTTATGCCAAGCTCTGCGTTAAGTTTGATGGCAACGAACTGGAGATTGATTCCCGTCCCAGCGACGCCTTAGCCCTGGCGGTGAGAACTGGAGTGCCGATATATGCCGAGGAAACAGTGCTGGACAAGGCCGGCATCACCCTTGAGGAGGAAGCCGGCAAGCCTGCTGCTGAAGGTAAACCTAAAGGTAAGGTTGACGCGCAGGAGCTGGAAGGGCTATCGGCGTATGAAGATTTTATAAAGTCGCTTAACCTGGAGGATTTCGACAAGCGTAAGTCCTAGTGAGCTCCTGATGGAGGCTCTGGTGAAACAATGGCCGGCGGCAGCACAGTTGCTTATACTTGGCTTTTATGTCGCCTTCAGCCTTTTGCTCCCCACCTTAATCGGCTTTTTCTGGCTGGGACCGAAGTTCGGGCATATGCTTTTATTTACCCTCATCGGTCTTGGCTTGGGCACCGTGGTTATGGTCTACGGCGTTTATCGCATGGTCAAGCCGTTCATGGAGGGGATTAAAAAGGAGCAGCTTAGAGGACCGGCAAAGATGTTCGCCCGGATGTCGCCTTCAGGGCAGAAAAAGGCTGAGGAAGAGAAGGAATAATGGCTAAAAAAGTGATGCTCACCCTCGCCGTTGTCCTCCTGGTTTTAATGGTAGTCAGCTTCATCGGGGGCAGCGTGGGAGCAATCATACGGGGTGGCGAACCGCTGAGCATTTTTGCTGTCCACTCGCCTCATCCTCAGTTGCCTGCGGAGCATCCCTTTCCCGGTCTTCCTATTACCAACACTATGATTGCTTCCTGGCTCAGCATGCTGGTTATTTTTAGCTTGTTCTTTATCAGCACGCGCCGGATGAAGCTCGTCCCCCGGGGTCTTCAGAACTTTGTGGAGTTTATCTATGAAACGGTGGCGAATTTCATTGAAGATGCTGCGGGGAAGGAACGGGGACGAATGTTTCTCCCCGTCTGCTTCACCATATTTTTGTTCGTGTTAGCCAATGCCTGGATTAACCTCATCCCCGGTTTTGAGACTGTCAAGGTGGATGGCGAGCCCCTGCTCCGCAATGCCAATACCGACATAAATGTCCCCCTGATGCTTGCCATCGTCGCTTTTACTTCCATAGAGTACTGGGGGTTCAAGGCGAAGGGGACTCATTATTTAGAGACCTTTTTTAACTTCAAGCCTCTGGGTGCGGGATTGAAGGCTTTATTTACCGGCAAAATTAAGGCTGGCTTTAGCGGCATCTTTAATGGTATAATACTTGCTTTTGTGGGAGTGTTAGAGATGTTGAGTCACCTTATCCGTATGGTCAGCTTCACTTTCCGTCTCTTTGGCAATATGACCGCCGGGATGATACTGGTTATGATAATGATCTTTCTCATTCCTTTCGTAGCCCCGGCGGCATTTTACGGTCTGGAAGCCTTCTTTGGCTTTGTCCAGGCGATGATATTTGGCGGACTGACTCTGGTCTTCGCCTGTGCTGCGGTGATGGCTGAGGAATAAAAAAGTAGAAGGAGGTTAAGTTAATGGAAACTTGGACGGATGTAGCTAGAATGATAGGGGCGGGGCTTGCTATAGGCCTGGGTGCTCTTGGTCCGGGGATTGGCATCGGCGTGCTCGGAATGGGCGCGATGAACGCCCTGGGGCGTAACCCCGAGGCAAGGGGACCGATAATGACCAATATGATTTTAGCTATCGCCTTTGCCGAGGCGGTGGCTATCTACGCCCTTATCGTGGCAATCCTGCTCATCTTCGTGGCTTAGTCTAATTCTGGAAGGAATATATGGGTCTGGGATTAGATTTAGCCACCTTTGTGGGGCAGCTTGTCAGCTTCCTTATCCTGCTCGGCTTGCTGGTCTATTTTGGCTATAAGCCAGTTCGCCGGATGCTTGATGAGCGGTCAAAGAGGATAAAGGAAAGCATGGAGCAGGCTGAGGCTACCAAAAAGGAATATGAGCAGGCTAAAGTGGCGGTGGGGGAGCAGATTAGCCAGGCTCGTGCGGAAGGGCAGGCGGTAATCACTCAGGCTGCTCAGATTGGCGACCGGCTCAAGGAAGAGGCAAAGGAGGAAGCCCGCCGGGAAGCGCAGACTATCGTTGAGCGGACTCGCCTTGAATTGGAGCGGGAGCGGGATAAGCTCATTGACGACCTGCGCCACGAGTTTGTGGATACCGCTATTTTAGCTGCGGAGAAGGTGATTAACGAGACTCTGGACAAGGAAAGACACAAAAAGCTCATTGAAGAGGCACTGGAGGAGAGCACTACCTTCAAGGAGAGCTAGCTAGATTAAGATGCCGAGATTAGCTTCTGGCAGAAGATATGCTCAGGCTGCCTTCGGGCTGGCGATGGAGAAAAATGAGCTTGATAGCTGGCGGGTAAGCCTGAGGAAGATTGCTGAGCTCAGCGCCGATGATGACCTTATGGCTCTGCTGGAGAATCCTAAGTTGCCGTTTGCGGTCAAGAAGCAGCTTTTGGGAGGGCGGCTGAAGGAGGTAAATCCCCTGGCTTTGAACCTTGCCTGTCTCCTGGTGAGCCGGAGTGTACTGGAAATCGCTGGCGACATTTCCCGGGAGTATGACCATTTGCTTGATGCTCACCGCGGCATTGAGCATGCTGAAGTGTTTACCGCTTTGCCCCTGGATGAAGGGGATAAACAGAGGTTTTCCACTAAGCTGGGAAAGATGGTTGGTCGTGAGGTTATTGTTGATGCCCGGGTTGACCCCGCGGTAATCGGGGGATTTAAAGCCCGGATTGGCGATATGCTCATTGATGGGAGCCTGCGTAACAAGCTGGAAGTGTTGAAAAAGAGCCTGGAGCAGTAAATAAAAGGGTAATCCGTTAGCTAACGGATTTGATATTCATTAGGAGGTTAGCATGGCAACTCGGGGTCAGGATATTGTTTCAGTAATCAAGGAGCGGATTGAGCGGTTTGGCGCTGCGGTGACCACGGCAAATGTGGGCACGGTGGTGGAGGTCGGCGACGGCATCGCCAGAGTTTACGGGCTGAGCGAGGCAAAATACAATGAGTTATTGCAGTTCCCCCACGATATTATGGGGCTGGCGCTCAACCTGGAAGAGGACAATGTCGGCGCTGTTATCCTCGGCGATTGCACTTTAATTGCGGAAGGCGACGAGGTGAGGTCAACGGGGAGGGTGGTTGAGGTCCCTGTTGGCGATGCTCTTATCGGGAGGGTAGTTGACTCCCTGGGGCGCCCCCGTGACGGGAAAGGAGCGGTTAAGACGGAGAAGACCCGACCCGTGGAGAGAGTGGCGCCGAATGTGGTGTTGAGGAAGCCCGTGGACACGCCGGTGCTGACCGGCATCAAGGCTATCGACAGCATGATTCCTATTGGGAGAGGTCAGCGTGAGCTTATCATCGGTGACCGTTTTACCGGCAAAACGGCTATTCCCATTGATACTATAATCGCCCAGAAAGGCGGCGACCTTATCTGCATCTATGTCGCCATAGGGCAGAGAACATCCCGCGTGGCTCAGGTGGTGGCTACCCTGGAGAAATATGGGGCTATGGAGCATACGATTGTGGTCTCTGCCGATGCCTCTGACCCCGCGCCGCTTCAGTATCTTGCTCCTTATGCCGGTTGCGCTATGGGAGAGGAATTTATGGAGCAGGGAAAAGACGCCTTAATCGTCTATGATGACCTTTACAAGCATGCCTGGGCTTACCGTCAGCTTTCCCTGCTGCTGCGTCGTCCTCCGGGCAGAGAGGCTTACCCCGGTGATATTTTCTACCTTCACAGCCGTCTTCTGGAGCGGGCAGCCAAGCTGGCTCCGGAGCACGGCGGCGGCTCACTCACCGCTTTGCCTATCATTGAAACTCAAGCCGGGGATATATCGGCTTACATCCCCACGAATGTGATTTCCATTACCGACGGGCAAATTTACCTTGAGCCCGATTTGTTTAACGCCGGTATTCGCCCCGCGGTGAATGTCGGGCTATCGGTGTCCCGCGTCGGTGGCTCAGCGCAGAGAAAAGCGATGCGGCAGGTAGCCGGTAAGCTGAGGCTGGATTTAGCCCAGTTCCGCGAGCTTCAAGCCTTTGCTCAGTTCGGCGCCGCCGACCTGGATAAAGCCAGCAGAGACCAGCTAGAGCGTGGTCGGCGCATTACCGAGGTGTTAAAGCAGCCTCAATATACCCCGATGTCTTTAGGGAAGGAAGTGATGATTCTCTACGCCGTTACCAACGGCTACCTTGATGATGTGCCGGTAGATAAGGTTATTGCCTGTGAAGAGGATTTTCACCGCTTTATGGCGACCAGCCATCCTGAGATAGAGCAGAAGATAAACCGCGATATGGAGATAAAGCCTGAGACCGACGAGGCTTTGAAGAAAGCGATAGGGGAGTTTAAGAAAGGCACCAAATATTAAATTAAAAAGCAAATTGTAATTTTGATTTTGGTTGAGGAATAATGGCAAGCACTCAGATTCTCCGGCGGCGGATACGCAGTGTCCAGGGCACTCAGAAGATATGCAAGGCGATGGAGATGATTGCCACCGCCAAGATGAGGCGGGCTCAGAACCAGGCAGTGGCGGGACGACCTTACTCGGAAAAGATAAGCCGGGTGGTCGCTGACCTTGCTATTCGTCCCCAGCTCGGCGGGGAAGTCCCTCCCCTGCTCCAGAAGAGAGAGGTTAAAAAAATCGCCATAGTTCACATCACCACCGACCGCGGACTGTGCGGCGGACTGAACGCTAATTTGAATCGCCTTGTAGCTAACTTCATTCTGGAGAAGGCTCTGCCGGTAGCTTTAATTACCGTGGGACGGAAAGGAAGGGCGTTTATGCTCCGCAACAGACAGGATATTCATGCTGAGTTCAGTGGAATCAGCGACCGCCCTACCATGATGGAGACGCTGCCTATTTCCCGCCTCGTTATCGATGCTTATAGTAATGGCGAGGTTGACCTGGTTTATCTGGCTTATCCCCGTTTCGTTACCACCATGCTGCAGCAGCCTGTGGTGGAGGTGCTGCTTCCCGTTGAGCCGGCGGAGGTGCCTCCAGCACAGAGGGTGGAGTATATTTTTGAGCCCAACCCCACCGCTGTTTTAAACCAGCTATTGCCTCGCTTTGTGGAGATGCGGGTCTACCACGCGGTGCTTGAGCTTGTCGCCAGCGAGCAGTCGGCGCGGATGGTAGCCATGCGCAATGCCAGCGATAATGCCCGGGAGGTTATCGAGGACTTGACCCTGACCTTGAATAAAGCGAGGCAGGAGATTATCACCAAGGAGATTTGCGATATTAGCGGCGGTGCTGAGGCTCTTTCTTGAGGAGGTTATAGATGGCAAAAGGCAAGGTAGTTCAGGTGATTGGGACGGTGGTGGATATGGAATTTCCCCCCGATGAGCTTCCAGCGATAAATAACGGTATTGAGATACCGATGGATGGAGGGAAGGTCGTTGTTGAAGCCCAGCACCATGTGGGCAATAACTGGGTGCGTGGTGTTGCCTTGACGCCTACTGAAGGTCTGGCGCGGGGGGCTGTCGCCATTGACATGGGAGCCCCAATCAGCGTGCCGGTAGGTCGGGCGACCCTGGGACGGCTGTTCAATGTTTTTGGTGAGCCCCTCGATGGGCTTGGTGAGGTGAAGGCGGAGCAAAAATATCCCATCCACCGTCCCCCACCTCTTTTAGAGGAGCAGGAGACGACGCCTCAGATGCTGGAGACCGGGCTCAAAGTGATGGACCTGGTCACCCCTTTCACCCGGGGTGGGAAGATTGGCGCCTATGGCGGCGCTGGCGTGGGCAAGACGGTCATCATCATGGAGCTGATTCGCAACATCGCTGCCGAGCACGGTGGTTTTTCCGTTTTTGTCGGTGTAGGGGAGAGGTCGCGGGAAGGCAACGACCTCTGGCTGGAGATGCAGCGTTCCGGAGTCCTGGATAAGACCGTTCTCGTCTTCGGTCAGATGAATGAAAGCCCCGGCGTCCGCTCCCGGGTAGGATTGACCGGGGTGACTATGGCGGAGTATTTCCGTGATGTTGAAGGGCAGGATGTCCTGTTATTTATTGACAACATCTACCGCTATGTCCTGGCTAATATGGAGTTATCGGCTCTTTTAGGTCGTATGCCCTCAGCGGTAGGATATCAGCCCACTCTGGGCACCGATGTCGGTGAGCTGGAAGAGAGGATTACCACCACCAAGAAAGGCTCGATTACCTCCTTCCAGGCGATTTATGTCCCTGCCGATGACTACACCGACCCGGGCATTGTGGCTACATACGGCCATCTTGATGCCGTGGTTGCTCTGGAGCGCTCCATTGCCGAGCTGGGGATATATCCTGCCGTTGACCCCCTGACTTCAACCTCAAGGATACTTGACCCCGCCATCGTGGGCGAGGAGCACTACCAGGTGGCTCGGGGAGTGCAGCAGACTCTCCAGCGGTATAAGGAACTGCAGGACATTATCGCCATCCTGGGTATGGAGGAATTAAGCGAGGAGGACAAGCTCACCGTGAACCGTGCCCGCCGCATTCAGAGGTTCTGCTCTCAGCCGTTCCACGTCGCCGAGCAGTTCACCGGCATCCCCGGGAAATACGTGCCGATTAAAGAAACGGTGCGGGGCTTCAAGGAAATTCTGGAGGGGAAGCACGATGACCTCCCCGAGGCGGCTTTCTTCCTCGTGGGCACCATTGATGAAGCGGTGGAGAAGGCTAAGAAGATAAGAGGGACATAGTGGCGACACTGAAGCTGGAGATTGTCACTGCGGAAAGGACAGTTTTCTCTGACGATGTCACCGCAGTGGTAGCCTGGGGGGTAGAGGGGCAGCTGGGCATTCTGCCTCACCATGCTCCGTTGATGACCATGCTCCGCCCCGGCGATTTAACGATAAGGAAGGGTAACGAAGAGCAATACCTGGCAATAAGCGGTGGGTTTCTGGAGGTGCGTCCTGACAAGGTGATTATTCTTGCCGATGCCTGTGAGCGCGCCGAGGAAATTGATATTGTGCGCGCTGAAGAGGCTAAGCGCCGTGCCGAAGAAATCCTTAAGACGAGACCGCCCGAGGTGGATACCGCCGCTGCCGAAGCAGCCCTGCGCCGCTCGTTAACTCGATTGAAAGTGGTGGAAAAAAGACACCGCAAAAAAACCTAGGTCGGTTATAATATCTGCAGCCTGACCCAAAATAGATTGCTTCGCTTTGCGCGCAATGACAGGATAGACTGGGTTACAATATCTGGAGCCTGACCTTGGTGTTATCCCTAGCTGCCTTTACACGAAGAAGGGTGCGTATTGCCTCAGCCACCCGACCTTCCCTGCCGATAACCCTGCCTTTATCGTCCTCAGCTACTTCCAGTTTAATCAATATTCCGGTGTCGCTGTTCTCTTCGGTAATGGTTACGCTCTCCGGCTCGGCAACGATGGCTTTAACGATATACTCCACTAGTTCCTTCATTTTTTCTCCTTTTCCTTTTGTGGCTTGAATTTATCCATAATGCCCAATTTGCGAAGCAAGCTGTAAACTGTATCGGTGGGCTGAGCGCCCTCCTTCAGCCATTTCAAGGCTTTTTCCTCGTCGATGACCACTGTCGCCGGCTCGGTTAACGGATTGTAATGCCCGATAATCTCGGTAAATCTTCCGTCCCGGGGCGAGCGGCTATCGGCTACCACCACCCGGTAAGACGGTCTATGCCGGGCGCCCACTCGGCGCAACCTGATTTTAACCATTCTCTTGCCTATTATCGCTTAACTAACTATGCTTGTCAATGGCGTTGTTCGCTTATCCGTCGGCTAAATTGAAATGAATTTCGGGGAAGGCTACAATGGTGTAAGCCGCCTTGCGATATGAAAATACATAAGCTGCACCTCTGGGAGGTAAGCCAGGAGCAAGCCAGGGCGTTGCAGGTCAGCCTGGCAAAAAAGGTGGTAGCCGGGGATGAGAGCCTCAACCCTCGCCTCATTGCCGGCGTCGACATATCCTCTCCGGGGTCACGGGGCATAGCTCGCGGCGCGGTGGTGGTATTGAGCTATCCCGAGCTTGATTTGGTGGAAGTGAAGACCGTGGAAAGGGAGGTTACCTTTCCTTACATACCGGGCTTGTTGTCCTTTCGGGAAGCCCCCTTGATTCTGGCTGCCTGCGAGGAGTTGAGCAGCGTCCCTGGCCTGGTCGTGGTTGATGGTCAGGGCATCGCCCATCCGAGGAGACTGGGGCTTGCTTCGCATCTGGGACTTTTCCTTGATGTGCCCACCATAGGCTGTGCCAAGTCCATACTTTGCGGGGGGCATAAGCCGGTGGCAGAAAGCGCCGGCTCTTATGCCGAGCTAGTTGACTGCGGCGATGTCGTCGGGGCTGCGGTGCGGACCAGGGCGGGGGTAACCCCGGTATACGTTTCCGTAGGTCACAAAATCAGCCTTGCTGCGGCGGTGAAATGGGTGCTTGATTGCTGCCGGGGCTATCGCCTTCCCGAGCCAGTCCGCCTGGCTCACCTTGCAGCGGGAGGCAACTTGAGGCTAAAATCAGGAGAGCAGGGGAAGTTATGCGGGTGATATAAAGGAGGAGCAATGGAAGAACACAAGGAAAGGTTAGCCGCTCTGCGCCGCCAGATTTCACAGATAATGGAGCATCTTTGACGTCCCCGGCAAGGAAGCGGAGCTCTCCCGGATAGAAGCGGAATCGGCGAAGCCCGATTTCTGGAGCGACTCCGCCCGGGCGCGGGCGATGATGCGGAAGCTGGGGAGCAGACGGAACCTGGTTCGTCCCTGGCGGGAGCTGGAAAAGAACGCCTCCGACCTTTATGAGCTGGTTTGCCTTGCTGAAGAGGGGAAGGACGCTTCGCTTGAGGGAGAGCTCAATCTGGAGATGGAGAAGCTCGTCTCTCGGTTTGAGCGGCTGGAAAGTCAGTTGCTCTTGGGCGGCGAGTATGATGCCCGGAACGCCATGCTTGCCATTCACGCCGGCGCCGGCGGCACGGAATCGCAGGACTGGGCGAATATGCTGCTCCGGATGTATTTGAGGTGGGCGGAGCGCCATAGCTACCGCGCTGAGACGCTGGATATTTCCCCCGGCGAGGAAGCGGGCATTAAAAGCGCCATTGTGGAGGTCAGGGGTGATTATGCCTATGGCTATCTCAGGTGTGAGCACGGCGTCCACCGCTTAGTCCGCCTTTCCCCCTTTGATGCCGACCATGCCCGGCATACTTCTTTCGTATTGGTGGAGGTCCTTCCCCAAGCCGAGGAGGAGCTGGATTTACAGATAAGTCCTGAGGACTTGAAGATAGAGGCCTTCCGGGCAAGCGGTCCTGGCGGGCAGCATATGCAGAAGACCAGCAGCGCCGTCAGGATAACCCACCTCCCCACGGGATTGACTGCATCCTGCCAGAGTCAGCGCTCGCAACACCAGAACAAGGAAAGCGCCTTGACCATCCTCTATTCCCGTATTCTGGAGCAGGAGCGGCGAAAGAAGGAAGAGGAGAGATTGAAGCTCAAGGGCGAGCGCATTGAAGCGGGATGGGGGAACCAGATTCGGAGCTATGTCCTTCATCCCTACAAGATGGTGAAGGACCACCGCACCGAATTTGAGGTCAGTGATGCTGAAGCCGTGCTCGACGGAGAGCTGGACGGCTTTATCGATGCCTACCTTCGCTCTCAGGTGGGGGAGAAATGATTAGGCGTATCGGGCTGGTAGTCCTGGCGCTCCTGCTATTGCTTGTCCCCTCCCTCATTAATGCCGGGAGCGGCATCTCGGTTCTGAATAGCAGCGTAGAGGTGCGTTTCCCTACCGAGCTGGTATTTAATCTCCAGGCGGAGAGCAGCGCCGATATCGTTGATGCCCGTCTCCACTACCAGGTGGACCGGATGAACTATGCCCAGGTTGTCAGCGAGGGCTGGGCGGAGTTTGCCCCCGCACCGAGCGTGAAGACCAGCTGGGTATGGGATATGAGGAGGGCAAGCCTGCCTCCCGGAGCCCGGCTGACTTACTGGTGGACTATCACCGATGCCGATGGCGCCAAGCTTGAAACACCGCCTGCCGTGGTTCATTTTGATGACGACCGTTATCACTGGTGGAACCTGACCGAGGGCAACATAACTATCTTCTGGTATCAGGGCAACGATACTTTTGCCCGGGAGCTGATGGATACCTGCCAGGAAGGACTTGCCCGGCTAACCGAGCAGTTCGGCGTTTATCCCGGGAGACCTATCTCCATATATATTTACGCCTCATCGGCGGAGCTGCAAGGGGCAATGATTTTCCCTCAGGAGTGGACTGGAGGCGTTACCTTTACCGAGTTTAGCATCATCGCCATCGGCATCTCGCCGGACAGCCTTGATTGGGGGAAGGGCGCCCTGGTTCACGAGCTCACCCATCTGGTTGTTCACCAGCTTGTTTTCAGCCCTTACGGCTTGCTGCCGGTCTGGCTTGATGAAGGTCTGGCGATGTATAACGAAGGCGAGCTTTCCCCGGGGCTAGAGTATTACCTGGAAAAAGCTATCTCCGAGGGCAGCCTGCTCTCAGTGCGCAGCCTGTGCAGCCCCTTTTCCTCCGACCCTGATAAAGCCTATCTTTCCTACGCCGAGAGTTACAGCCTGGTGGAATACCTCCTGGAAAGCTACGGCGGTGAGAAAATGCTTAATCTGCTGACCTTTTTTAAGCAGGGCAGCACCTATGACGAAGCCTTGACCGGGGCTTATGGCTTTACCCTTGATGAGCTTGACGCTCGCTGGCGGGAGTCGCTTGAGGCTTCCACGGTTACTGTGGCGAGCCAGGATGAGGCAGCCTCGTCCCTCTTGGGCGCCTCACTGGCAGGAGGTCGGTAGGGTGAAGGATTGGGGGAAAGGGGCCCGCCATCTCCTGTTATTATCTTTGCTAATCTCTGCCCTGCTGTTACCTCAAGCCGGCTGTGCCTGGGGGTGTCGTCCGTCCCCCAGCACAAGTGTCCTTAACCTCCTGGGTGACGACCCGGTAACGCTTGACCCGGCGATTTCAGGGGATACATCCTCTCATCTTTACATAATGCAAATCTTCAGCGGGCTGGTTCGCCTCAATGATACGATGGAGGTAGTGCCTGATATTGCTCAAAGCTGGGATATAAGCGATGACGGCAAGACCTTTACCTTCCACCTCCGCTCCGGGGTCAAGTTTCAAGATGGCCGGGAGGTTACTGCGGGGGACTTCAAATACTCCTGGGAGCGGGCTTGTGACCCCGCGACTGGCTCCCAGACGGCAGCCACCTATTTAGGCGACATCGTCGGCGCCGCTGACCGGCTTGCCGGCAAGGCGGAAGAAATCTCGGGGGTGGAGGTCATAGATGCTCATACCCTTCGGGTTACCATTGATGCCCCCAAGACCTATTTCCTGTGCAAGCTCACCTATCCCACCGCCTTCGTTGTGGAGCAGTCAAATGTGGAATCGGGAGGGGACTGGTGGCGCCACCCCGTTGGCACCGGTCCCTTTGCCTTGCAGGAGTGGGAGCCGGGTCAGCTTATAGTGTTGGCGAGAAATGAGCTTTATTACGGCGAGCCGGCTAGGCTGGGGCAGGTCGACTTTCACATCCTCGCCGGGGACCCCATGGCGATGTATGAGAGTGGAGAAATCGATGTTATGCCTGTGGGCGCAGATTACATCGACCTGGTTAGAGATGAGGCGGGACCGTTTTACTCCGAGCTGGCGGTGACTCCCGAGCTCAGTATGTATTACCTCGGCTTCAATACCGCCGCGCCGCCCTTCGACGATGTCAACATCCGCCAGGCTTTTTGCTACGCCATGGACAAGGAGCGCATTATCAAGTTGATATTCCGGGATATGGTGAGTGAGGCTGACGGCATCTTGCCTCCGGGGATGCCGGGGTATAACCCCAACCTTAGCGGGCTGGGATATGACCCTGAGAAGGCTAAGGAGTGTATCGCCGCCTCTAAGTATGGCAATGTCTCTAACTTGCCGCCGCTCACCATCACCGTGGAGGGATATGGCGGCGGCGTTCCTGGATATCTAGGGGCGATTATCCAGGGATGGCAGCAGGACCTCGGAGTGGAGGTTCGGGTAAGGCAGGTAGGGTCGGATGAACTCGTTTACCATCTGATGGAGGAGAAGGACGAGATGTTTGTCCTCGGCTGGGTGGCTGATTATCCCGACCCGCATAATTTCCTGGACAACTTATTTCACACCGGCAGCGAGAATAATATCTTTGAGTACTCCAGCCCTGAGCTGGATGCCCTGCTTGACCGGGCGGGCGTTGAGCCGGATGACGAGGCTCGCCTGGGGATGTATCAGCAGGCGGAGCAGGAGGTTGTTAATGAAGCGCCCTGCCTGCCGCTGTGGTTCGGCGAAAATTACTTCCTGGCTGAGCCATATGTCAAAGGGTATCGCCTTGACCCCCTGGGAATTCCCGACCTGAGCCAGGTCTACCTTGAGCGCTAGGGCAAACCAGGGTAAAATGCAAAAATCAAAGCTGTCGCTGCCAGCCCCTCGCCTCCTGTCATTGCGAGCGGAGCGAAGCAATCTTAGGGAAAGTAAAACTCTATCCGTTGGCTGACGGAGTGCTTTGAGTTTAGGATTTCAACTTATTAGATTGCTTCGTCGTCTCTCACTTCGTTCGGGACTCCTCGCAATGACAAAAAGGCAGAACGACCGAAGAGTCGCCCGAGGTATTTAATCTCCTCTCCCCCTCTGGTAAACTAGTGGTTTGCGTCGGGCGCAAGTTTGCTGCCCGGATATGGTTATTTCAAGATAATGTGGCGTAACAGGACCCTCATTGTTATCTGTCTGGAATCCCTGTTGCTCATGATTGGAGCCGGGTTTTTCAGCCCCATACTTCCCGGGTTCGTCCTTGAGCTGGGAGTCAGTCCGGCGGTGATTGGCACAATGGTGGGCTTAGCCATCACTGCTTTCGGGATAACGCGGGCAATAATAGATATGCCCGCAGGCAGCATCGCCCGGCTCTGGGGGCGAAGACCTCTGCTCATCCTCGGTCCCTCTCTGGTGACCCTCAGCGCCCTGGGCTATGTCTTCGTCACCGAGTACTGGCAGCTGGTGGCATTCCGGTTGCTCCAGGGGTTGGGGTCGGGCATCTTCACCGTGGCTGCCATGGTCGTTGTCGGCGAAATCTCCACTGAAGCGAATAGAGGACAATATATGAGCCTCTACTGGGGAAGCTTCCTCATAGGACTGAGTTTCGGTCCTACTCTGGGCGGCTTTATCGGTGAATATTTAGGCTACCGCGCCGTTTTTTTAGTCTTCTTCGGGCTTTCCTTGGCTGCCACCATATTCGGCTATTTTTTCATACCTGAAACGAGACGAAGCAAAGACGCCGCTGAGTTGCCTGACCTCATTAACCAGGCGAACTCTTTACCTCTGCGCCGAAATATAAATTTCTGGCTTGTTTGTGCCATAGCCTTATTGACCTTAATCACCATAAGCGGCAACCAGATAACGCTCATCCCCATCCTGGGATACGGGCGTCTCGAGCTGACCGAGGGGCAGGTGGGTCTGGCGCTTACGCTGGTGGCGGCAACGCAGCTCGTTACCGTTCCCTTCGCCGGCAGGCTTTCTGACCGGCTGGGCCGGAAAAGGCTCATCGTGCCGGGAGGGATGATAACGATGTTGGGACTGCTGATGTTCACCCGGGCGCAGTCCTATTCCTTTTTACTGGGCAGCGGCATAATTTTAGGTCTGGGGATGGGGTTTGGTGGTCCTTTGCTCGCTGCCTACGTTGCCGATATTGCTCCACCGCGGGATTATGAACGCACTATGGCGATTTACCGCACTGTAGCTGATGTTGGCTGGGTCATCGGTCCCATTATGCTCGGCTGGCTTAACGATGTGGGCGGCATAAATTCTCCTTTCTTCCTCACTGCGGCATTGTTTTTGGTGGCTACAGTTTGCTTTGCCGCATTAGCTAAGGAGTCGGTCAGCCGTAAAAGAGAAGGGGCGGCTTAAAAAAGCCGCCCCTTTTTACTTTTCAGGGAATAATTATGCTTTGCCCGGGGCGCCCCTCATTACGAGTATCACGCCCACGATAAGAGCGAGGAGCACCACCACGATGGCTATTATGCCCCCGGTGCCCAGTCCACCGCCGCCAAAGACTGAAGTGCTCCTTACCGCAAATTGCCCCCGTTGTCCCTCCACCAGCACACTATAAGTCCCCGGCGTTGCCCTGGTTACCGTGAACACCACATTCTGGGAGGAGCCCGGCGCAACAGTGACCGTCTGGCTTTGCTCGGCATTGCCGTTTACATAGAGAATGACAGCACGGCTGCCCCGCTCCTCACCGGTGTTAGCCACATTGATGGAGACTTCCACCGCCTGGTTGGGACTTGCCTGTGGCGGCGTGACTCTCAGGTAGGAAGAGGTGAAGCTGGCAGGCTCAACTGCCTTCCTCCCTTCTCCAGTCAGGACATCCAAGGGTATCGGGATTGCCGGACCTCCGGGGTCATCAATTACCCCGTTTGCCTCTCCGTCAGCGTCTCCCAGTCCGCCGTCGGTGAGGGTAAGGGTCAATATATTGTCTCCATCATCGTCGCCCAAGAGCGAGGTTGCATCAACCCACTCCTCATCCTGGCACTTCCAGTATTTTGCGCCCTGGGGTATGTCCTCGGGAAGGGTAATGGTTACGGTTACCGTGCCGCCGATGTCTTTCAGCAACACCGTGAAGGAGAAAATGCCGTAGGGGAAGAACATCTCTGGCTTGGGGGGACAAATCTCCGAGGGGTCTTTAGCCCCAAGATGCTGAATGATAGAGGAATTCCAGTCGCTGGTGTTAAAGCCAACATTGCCTTCCCCCGTGGTGGAGGAAGCGCTGGTTGCGGGGCAAAATGGCTCAAGCAGCCAGGGACAGTAGTCGACATTATAACTGACAACATCGCCCTCTCCATCGGCGTTTGACTCGGCTGCCGGGTCATCGGTGCAGGGACAGACCTCGGTCTCGCCCCTGGGGTCATAGGGACCGCTGTCGTCTCCCCACCAGTTGAAGGTGGCATCAAGCATGGGGTTTTCGGGGTGATTATACACGCCGTAGGATTCCGGAGCCACAGACATGCCCTGGGTCACCTTATCTGAATACGAGTTGCCCTCAATGTTGTTGAAGTGGACTTGAGTGCCCAAGGATTCATACTCGATATGGACGCCGCTGTCCACCGACGCGGAGTTATTGAGAATGTCGTTCCTCAAGATTCGGGTGTTATTAGCATCCATAACATAGACGCCGTGACCGTTATACTCAATGGTGTTATCGGTAACGTCGTTATCGTTGGCATAGAAGGTAATAAGGTCAGAGACGCCCACCGCTTCACCGAAGAGGTCGCTGAACATACCAAGCATACCCGAACTGACGACAGCTACACCCTCATAATAATTATTATAGATTTCGTTATCCGAGACGACATTCTCGTCCGCCTCTCCCACCATCACTCCCCAGGGTGTTGACCCGGTCGCTCCAGCAATAATAGCGCCATAGTAGTTGTTATAAATCTCGTTGCCTGATATGGTGTTGTGCAGCGTGTTAAAGAGAATTACCCCTCCTGGTGGCATCATTACACCCACACCCTCGACACCCTTAATAGAATAATAAATTTCGTTATCTGTTATCTGGTTGTCCCTTGCCACTCCCATAAAGGTCGGCGGGGGCACTGACACCGTCTCGCTGCCCTCCGGGGGCATCATGCTTATATAGCCGCCTATAACACAAATCCCACCGTTTTCATTCTCATATACCTCGTTGCCTTTTACGGTGGTCTCATTACAGTTTATGAGCAGCATCCCGAAATCCATACCCGTCTCGCCGCCGCCGTTGTCGCAGACCTCGTTGTCGCGGATGATGTTTCCGTTGCTAACTAACTCTATCCCTCCATCCCCACCCACCCCCTCCTCCCGTCCGGCAGTCGGCATCGGGAAAAGAGTGCCACCGAGGACAAAAATGCCCGCCTCGTTTTTGGTAACGATGTTGTTCGCAATCAGGCAGTCGGATGTGTTAATCAGGCCAATGCCATATCCTGGTGTCGGTATCCCATACATATAGAAGTCGTCGCCGTTTACCACGGTGAATCCCTGGAAGGTGACGCCGTTGACATCCTGTATATCTACCACAGGACCACCGCCTTGAGCCATACCTTCCCTAGGCGCACCTCCGATGATGAGGGTAACCTCTGCTCCGCCAGTTGACTTTACCGTGAGCCCGTCGAGACCATCATATATTTCCAGGTTCTCGTAATATTCCCCCGGACCGACGAGGATGACGTCGCCGGCATTGGCATCGTCTATCGCATCTTGTATGTATGTGTAGTCCTCAGGAACCCGGAGCGTTGACGCCCCCGCTGTTCCTGCCATCGGCGCCATCACCAGTCCCAGGGACAGCACCAGCGCCAGTATTACCACTATTGAAGCTGATTTCCATACTTTAAACATAATAGCTCACCTCCAAGCAAGCATTGAAATAAGTGTAAATTGAGATATGTGTTTTGTCAATAGACATCCCCCCGCCTCGCCTCTGGCAAGGTGGGGGGGAGGTGGCGGAAGGGAATAATTATGCTTTGCCCGGGGCGCCTCTCGTTACGAATATCAACCCCACGATAAGGGCAATGACCACAATCACGATGGCTATTATGCCCCCGGTGCCCAGTCCACCGCCGCCGGCGCCGGCACCACCGCCGCTGACGGCGGATATGAGCCCGCCGGCACTAACCACGACGAACTGCCCGCTCTGCCCCTCCACGGTAACAAGATAAGTCCCCGGCGCCGCCTTGGTCACTGTGAACACCACATTCTGAGTGGAGCCCGGCGAAACGATGACCGTCTGGCTTTGCTCGGCATTGTTGTTGATGTAAAGGGTAACGGTGTGGCTACCTTCCTCCCCGCCGACATTGGCGATATTGGTGGAGATTTCCACCGGCTGGTTGGTATTTACCTGCTGCGGCGAGATGTGAAGGTAAGACGCCATGAAGCTGGCAGGCTTAGGTGCTGGCGCCCCGCCGCCGCCGCCGCCGCCTCCTCCTTCTGCCAGCAACGCCAGGGGTATAGCATTAACGCTGCCTGTTGCCGTATTTGTGTTGCCGCAGGTAGTGGTTACGGTAAGGGTGATGTTGTATTTGCCAACCTTGGCGTAACCATGAGAGGGATTTTGCTCGGTGGAGGTTGCGCCGTCGCCGAAGTCCCATAACCAGGAAGTGACGGGGCAAATGCTGGTGGACTCGTCGGTGAAGTTAACTATTATCGGCAGTGCGCTGATGGTGAGAGTGGCGTTGAAGGCTGCCGTGGGAATAATACCCAGGGCAGAAACCCTGAGCCAGGGGCAGTAGTCCACGTAGTCGCTAACATTATCGCCCAAGCCATCGGCGTTTTTGGCGTTAAGCGGGTCAGCGCAGGGTGCAGCGGTGCCGTTAGGGTCGTAGGGACCGCTGGCGTCTCCCCACCAGTTGGACGTGGCGTCCACAGTCTCGGTAACGTTATTATACATACCGTATGAGGTGCTGCCAACGATATCGTTGTAGTTGATGTGAAGGGTGACATTAGAAAAGTTTCCTAGGTAAATCCCGTTATCGCAATTGGTTATATTGTTGCACTGAAACTCTATGTCGCCCATGGAGAAGTGTGAATTGTTATAAACATTTACTCCTATATCATTCATATCCCCGAGGTATATTCCATCACCACCGCTGCTGGTAATGGTGTTGCCCTTGACCTGGAGGTCTCCCATGGTGAACGAGGAGCGGTTATACATATCATCGCCCAGATATTCAATCCCCTCCACATATATTCCATCGTCACTACTGTTAATGGTATTGCCGTTCGCCTGGAAATCGCCCATCTTAAATGAGGAAGTGTCATACATGTAACAGCCAAAATCATAGGGGGCATAGAGGTCGATGCCACAACTATCACTGTTAACGGTATTGTCATTCACCAGAAAATCGCCCATTACGAAGGAGGAGCTTCCATACATATAATAGCCTAACTCATAGGGGGCGTAGACATAGATACTATGATTATAGCTATCAACGTCGTTCCTGTTGAACTCTATATTCCCCATAGTAAAGGAGGTATCATTGTACATATAGTAGCCGAAGTATTCGACACTCTCGGGGTAAATCCCGTAACCATCACTGCTGGTAATCACATTGTCATTGATTTGGAAGTCTCCCATTATGAAAGAGGAGGCGTTATACATGTAGGAGCCAATGTATTCAATGTACTCCAGATACATTCCATCGTCGTAGCTGGTAATGTTGTTATTGTTGAACTGGATATCGCCCATAACAAAGGCAGAATTTTCATTCATGTCATAGCCGACATCACACATCTCATCCAGGTATATCCCCTCACTATCGGTGCTGTTGATGGTGTTGTTATTGACCTGGATGTCTCCCATTGTGAACGTGGAGTCGTCATACATCTCATAGCCGAACTCATAAGCCGGATACTCGAGATAAATTCCCTCGTCGTAGCTGGTAATGTTGTTATTGTTGAACTGGATATCGCCCATATCAAAGGCGGAATTTTCATTCATGTTATAGCCAAGTTCGTAAATATAATCCAGGTATATTCCAATGTCATCGGTGCTGTTGACTACATTGCCGTTTACCTGGATGTCTCCCATTGTGAACGAGGAGTCATTATACATGTCGTAGCCCAGGCATTCAGCCAGATAATCGAAATACATTCCCTCGTCGGTGCTGTTGATTACATTGCCGTTGACCTGGAGGTCTCCCATAACGACGGATGAGCTACCATACATGTCATAGCCCAGGTCATAGAGGGGGTAATCCAGATACATCCCATAGGAATCAGCGTCAATTACATTATCATTGAACTCTACATTGCCCATCTCAAAGGCTGAGTTGTTATACATATACTCCCCGGAGTCGCCGAAATAATAGAAATATATTCCATAGCTATCAATGCTGTTGATGGTGTTGCCGTTTACCTGGAAATCCCTCATGGTGAACGAGGAGTCGTCATACATGTAATAGCCGAAGTAATAAAAGCTCGAAAGATACATTCCCTCATCGTAGCTGGTAATGTTGTTATTGTTGAACTGGATACTGCCCATTTCAAAGCTGGACTTATCATTCATGTCGTAGCCAAGTTCGTAAATATAATCCAGGTATATCCCGTAATCATCGGTGCTGTTGATGGTGTTGCCGTTTACCTGGATGTCTCCCATGGTGAACGTGGAGTCGTCATACATCTCATAGCCGAAGCAGTCAGCCAGGTACTCCAAATACATTCCCTCAGCGTAGCTGGTAATGTTGTTATTGTTGAACTGGATATCGCCCATCTTAAAGGCGGAGTTATCATTCATGTCATAGCCGAAGTCACACATATCATCGACGTATATGCCGTAACCGCTGCTGTTAATGATGTTGCCGTTTACCAGTATATCCCCCAGCGTGACCGCTGAATTGTCATACAGGTCGTAGCCGATATAGTCCCCATATTCTATATAGATGCCTTCATAGTCGGAATCGCTTATGTTAATCGTGTTGCCTTGAATGGAGACATCCCCCATCTCAACACTGGAATCGTCTTCCAGGTCATAGCCCACCTCGTAGGCGTAGAAATAGATGCCATCGTCGTCCACCGCGATGTCGTTGCCCTCAATGGAAACGCTTCCCACGGTAAGGGAGGCGTCATCGTCGTAACAGTCCCAGTAGCCGATGTCGGCAACCTCAACGCCATCGCAGTCTGGCTGGGTGGAGGTTATGCTGTTGTTGTTGATTTCCAGGTCGCCGAAGGTCCCCGTGGTGGTGCCATTCCAATAGTCGGCATCGTAGTAGTCAACATCCACGGCATAATCTGTCTGGTTCACGAAGGTATTGCCGTTGATAATCACATCGCCGACGGCAACGGTGGTGTCGGTAAGGTTATCAAAGTAGCCGTAAAAATCAATGCCGGAACTGCCGTTGTAGAATTCGTTAGCCGACATATTGATATTGCCCATCGAGATGCTTCCGTCGTTGAGCTCATAAATATAGACTCCACCATCAATATTGATGCCGTAAGCCCCTCCAGCGATGTAGAACACGTTGTCCACAATGTCGGCGTCGCCGCTAGTGGCGGACAAGCCCAGCACGCTCGCGTCGTAGTCCAGGTCAACATAAGCATAAATCCCATGGCTGGTGGTGTTGAAGGTATTGCCGCTGACCAGTATGTCGTCACTGGAATAGCTGACGGCGAGGTCGGTGACGCTGATACTAAAGTTAATTCCTGAACTAACATTCCAGAAGGTGTTGTCCAGAATGGTGAATCCGCCGTCATTGGCGTCAATCCCATCGCTGGCGGAATTGGTGATATTGAATCCCTCTACGGTTATGCCGGTGTTGTTGAGGGCTAAAATCGCTGCCGTGCCATCGCCCTCAATGGTCGTGGTGGTATTTCCCGCGCCGCTGAGGGTGATATTAGCGTTAAGGAAGGTTACAGGGAAGGTCTCGTTGCCGACATTATAGATTCCCGAAGCCACCTGGATGATATTGGGGTCGCTGCGGCTGGCTCCGGCGGGAACGGTGTTCACTGCGTGGGTGATGGTCTGCCAGGGAGTAGACGGATTTTGTGCCTGTGTCGGCGTCCGAGCATCACTCCCGGTGTTGACATCCACATAGTAGGTTGTCCCCGGGCTTGCCTCCACCGGCGCTGCTGGCGCCGCCGCCATTCCCAGGGACAGCACCAATGACAGGGCGACCAAAATAGAAATAGCTTTCAATGAGTTAAACATAGCTCACCTCCACAATGAGCATATTAATGAGCATTTGGGGTAAATGTAACCTGAAATGCCCTGTCCTGTCAACAGAGGAACAGGGGGCATTCTTGTATTATTCCGGGGAGCTGAGCTAAAATGGAAAGGCATCATGAATTGCGTTGGCATTGATATGGTGGAGATAGGGCGTGTTGAGGCGGCGGTAAAGCGGTGGGGGGGAAGATTTCTCCACCGGATTTATACCGAAGCCGAGCTTAAAATCTGTGGCGGAAATGTCTCGTCCCTCTCCTGCCGCTTCGCGGGCAAGGAAGCGGTGATGAAAGTGCTGGGCACCGGCGTTAAAGGGGTTGGCTGGCGGGAAATTGAAATCCTGCCCGATAGTCTGGGCAAGCCCCTGGTGCAGCTTTATGGTCGGGCTAAGAGCCGAGCGGCAGAGCTAAATCTCGGGGAGTTATCCATCAGCCTTTCCGATACCCGCCAGTTCGCCGTCGCTATCGCTGTGGGAAGCTGAGCGGATGCTTATTAATTAAAGCGGGCTTCTGCTATAATTGGGGCGATATGTTAGCCCGGGTAACCAGTTGTGCCGTGGTCGGTCTGGAAGGAGCCGTAGTAGAAGTAGAGGTTGATATAGCGTCGGGACTGCCGGCATTTACCATTGTGGGTCTGCCCGATAAGGCGGTCCAGGAAGCCAGGGAGAGGGTGAGGGCGGCTATCAGGAACTCCGGATACACTTTCCCCAACCGGCGCATCACGGTCAACCTTGCCCCTGCCGATTTGAAGAAGGAAGGTCCAGCCTACGATTTACCCATAGCCGTGGGCATTCTGTTGAGCTCAGGACAGATAACCGCCGAGCTCGCCCGCACCTTATTTGTCGGGGAGCTGTCCCTGGACGGCCGGTTGCGCCACACGCAGGGCATATTGCCTATGGTGGCTTTAGCCCGGGATAAAGGTCTGTCAAATGTCTTCCTGCCGGTGGACAATGTCGAGGAGGCTTCGCTGGTGGATGAGCTTAGCCTCTTCCCTGCGGAGTCGCTCTCTCAGCTTGCGGCTCACCTTGAAGGCAGGACGCCGATAGCGGAGTATCACCGCGACCGGAAATGGGGGGAAGAGGTCTTGGAGCACTATCCCTTTGACCTCAGCGACATCAAGGGGCAGGAGCATGCCAAGAGGGCGCTGGAGGTAGCCGCCGCCGGAAGACACAACATACTTATGGTGGGACCGCCGGGAAGCGGCAAGACGATGCTTGCCCGCTCTCTGCCCTCAATACTGCCCCCGCTTATTATGGATGAAGCCATTGAGGTAACCAAGATTTACAGCGTTACCGGGCTCTTGCCGCCGGATAAACCTTTGATTGTAGAGCGTCCCTTTCGCTCCCCTCATTACACCATCTCCCCCGCGGGACTGGTGGGCGGCGGGCAGTGGCCGCGTCCCGGGGAGATAAGTCTCAGCCATTACGGTGTGCTCTTTTTAGACGAATTCCCCGAGTTCGGGCATACTGCCCTGGAGTCGCTACGGCAGCCGATGGAAGACCGCGTAATCACGGTCAGCCGGGCGCAGGGAAGCATCACCTTTCCCGCCAGCTTTATGCTGGTGGCGGCGATGAACCCCTGCCCCTGCGGCTATTACGGCGACCCCTTCAAGGAATGCAAGTGCTCCTCGGGAGAGGTTTCCCGCTATCACAAGAGGCTCAGCGGACCGCTGCTCGACCGCATCGACATCTTCGTGGAAGTCCCCCACATTGATTATGAAAAGCTCACCGACGAGAGAGTGACGGAGAAATCGGAGAAGGTCAGGGAGAGGGTGAAACAGGCGCAGCGGACCCAGCTGGAGCGGTTTCGGGGGACGAAGCTGGGCGGCAATGCCGATATGACGCCGGCGGAGGTAAAGCAGTTCTGCCTCACCGAGACAGGGGCGCAGAGCCTGCTTCGCGCGGCGATGAAACAGCTCCATCTTACCGCTCGTGCCTTCCACCGCATTCTCAAGGTCTCCCGCACCATCGCCGACCTTGAGGGCAGCGACATCATCAAGACCTCGCACCTCGCCGAAGCCTTGCAGTATCGCCACAAGGAAGCAGTCTAGGTGCCTTTCCCCTCCTCTGCGTCGCCGGGAAATCAAGCAATGCTACGCTCGGGGAGCGCCATTCGGAGAAAGAGTCTCCCCGGCGTATGCCATGATTGGTATGTTGGATATTTAAGGGCAAAACGGCAAAAATTGCTGTGGGTGGTGGGGTTACTCGCAGCTAGGTCTATCGGGGGAAAAGCTGAGCAGAATTCAGGGGTGAGGAGTTCCTTTGCAAGCCAGCCCCAGGATGATAAGATTGCATTAGGGGGAAAGGCAATGAGAGGGAAGTTGATGTGGGGGGTCGTAGCTTTGCTGCTGCTGGCGGTTACTTCACTGTCGTGCAACGGGACAGAGGTAGTAAAAGCATGAGCCCAAAATCGGTATGGATGCTGTTAGCCTTAGCAATGGTTGCAGCCCTGTTGCTCAACGGCTGCCTAAGCATAGAGTGACCTTCTCGTTATAAAACGCTCTATCCCTATGCTGTGAGTGATGGCTTGGGTGGTAGCTTATCTGATGCCATAGCATTACCCCAAATTTTACTCATTTACTCACTATAGTCTCAGTTTCTTGCCTACCGAGTTCATCCTCTAAGAGGCTAACTCTTTTTATTTCCAGCCCCAAGTGTATGAGCACATATATGACCCACAAAATTAAGATGGTGGCAAGAGGGGCATTAAATATATCTGAGATTTTCATCGAGACTGTAGTAACTCCTAATGCTACAGCGAGTATACTTGCTATTAACACTACCAATAAGCGATAAAGTAGTCCTCGCAAACTTAATATTCGCCGATATAAATAATGAGCGACATTATGCTCAAAGTTAGAGTGCGTTAAAAGAACGAGGTAATTTCCTATATCTTTATAAGCGCGTCCCTTTGCCACCTGTTCATCAGAGGGTGCTTTTATCCCTTGTAGTTTTTCTGTCACCTTTATTATCTTGTTAAACACGTTGATAGTATGTTCTTTGAGTTTGTCACGAGGCATCGGAGCTATCAAAGCAGCTGCCGATGCCTCCCCAGTAAGTTTTACAATGTCTTCCACAATCTCTGGGAGAACTTCTAGATTTGCATCGAAGCAGGCAGACAGTTGATGCAGGGAATTTCTCCATCGCCAAAAGCTTGTGCTTCTTTCCTGGCGACTTGATTGCCAAGTAATCAAAACAAATGATACGACTATCGCAGTAAGCACGCCTAAGGAAGTACTTAGAGCTAAACCAATTGTTGAAAGACCTTGGTCGGAAAGCACAATGAATTCTTTAATGACATAATTCCAGAGTGCCCACAATACCGCATATAAAATAATTGTAAAGGTAATTTCCTTTGCGAATCTTGGTATCCCTTTTAACTTATCCATATTTCTAGCGTATTATACCATCCTATTCTCTATAATATTTCAGAATAAGGAGTCCTTGCTTGTTTTGTTACCTGATTACACCATCTGACGAAATGTATTCAACAGGTGGAGTGACGTAGCGGCTAAATACCACAGCTATTAAATTGGCTCTGCTGTGGCTATCGGTAACATCATCAACCCCGCCGGGGCTTTGAGGTATCGCCTGAGGAGGTAATCTAGGTATAGAGCACCAGCCAGAGGACGCCGCCGGCGATGGTGAGGAGTATCCCCAGCACCAGGGCGACTCTTCCTCCTACCTGCCAGGCGTTCAGCCAGGGACGCTCCGGCTCGTGAAATAAGAATTCCCCCAGGTCCCGCTTGGTGGACTTGGAGTTATAGTAGCTCTTTACCTCTCTCCTGTTCCAGAGCAGAAAGACACCCCCCAGCACCAGAAAAAAGACTCCCATCGCCAGGATAGCCTGGCAAACTCCGAGCGTCATAGGCTTATTTAAGCTCCACGGTGGCTCCCGCAGCCTCCAGCTTTTGCTTTATCGTGTTGGCTTCTTCCGGGGAGACGTTTTCCTTTACCGTCTGCGGGGCAGCTTCAACGAGGTCTTTAGCCTGCTTCAGTCCCAAATCGGTTAATTCACGCACCGCCTTGATGACCTCGATTTTCTTGTCTCCGATGCTCTTTAGCACCACGGTGAATTCTGCCTTTTCTTCTGCCGCCGGTGCTGCAGCAGGCTGGGCCGCAGACGCAGCAGGCGCAGCCCCTACCGCCACCGGAGCAGCGCTAATCCCGAACTCTTCCTCCAGCGATTTAACCAGGTCGACCAGGTCCAGCGCCGTCATCTCTTTAATAGCGGCGATAATTTCCTCCTTGCCTATTCCTTTCGCCGCTTTCTTCTCTTTTGCCGCTTTGGGCTTCTCTGCTTTTTCTTCCTGTGGAGCTTCCTCTACTTTTTCCTCTGGTGTCATCTTTTCCTCCTTAAGTTCTGATTTTTTGAATTCTAGCCTCGAGCAAAATCATCAGCCTTTGCATCGGGGCGCTGAGTATGCCGTTCAGATTAGCCAGGGGGGCTTGGAGCTGCCCCATCAGCCGGGCAATGAGGACTTCGCGGGATGGCAAATTAGCCAGGCTCATAACCTCGCTGGCGGCAAGCACCCGTTTCCCCAGTAACCCGCCCTTGAAAGCCAGCGGCAAGGCGGCGGACTTGATACGCTGGCTAAGAGCTTTAACGGGCAATACCGCATCGCCGTAGCCAAAAGCCAGGGCTATAGGACCATCAATGAGGCGGGACATATCCGTCCTCTCCGCCTTTTCCAGGGCAAGGCGGAGCAGGGTATTCTTGACCACATGGTACTCAACGCCTATCTTTGCCAGCTCTCCCCGCAGCTCGTTCATTTGCTTGGCGGTAGCGCCTTGATAGCTGGTCATAACTATAATGGTGCTGCGGGACAAAGCCTCAGCCAGCGTACCGACTATCTGTTCCTTTCTTTCCCTTAACATTTCTCACCTAAAAAATAGCCCTCGTGTCAGTGACACGAGGGCGAGTCTCCAACTTTGCCTCAGCAGGAATTTAAACCCCCAGGGGTCCCTGCAGTCACTGGCAGTTGCTATATTATATCAGAGTCAACCGGCTAAAGCCAGCGTTGCTCCGAGGTCTAACTTAATTCCCGGTCCCATGGTGGTGCACAGCGAGATTGACGCAATATATTGTCCTTTCACCCCGGCGGGCTTTGCGTTCATAATAGCTTCCATTATCGCCCCTAAATTTTCGAGGAGCTTGTCTTTATCAAAGCTGGCTTTACCCAGCGGCAGGTGAATAATCGCCGTTCGGTCAAGACGGAACTCCACCTTGCCCTGGCGGACTTCGCTTATGGCGCGGGATAAGTCCTGGGGAGGCACCACGGTAGACGCCTTGGGATTGGGCATCAAGCCGCGCCGTCCCAGGATGCGCCCCAGCTTGGCTACCTTGGGCATCATATCGGGGGTGGCTATGGCGACATCAAAGTCAAGCCAGCCGTCCTCAATTTTCTTGATGATGTCATCGGCACCGGCATAATCAGCCCCGGCTTCCAGAGCGGCCTTCATTGCTTCACCCTGAGCGAATACCAGCACCCGCACTGTCTTGCCCAGTCCGTGGGGCAGCGAGGCGATTCCCCTTACCTGCTGGTCCGAGGCGCGGGGGTCGACCCCCATCCTTATGTGGAGCTCGACCATCTCATCAAACTTGACGTAGCAAGCCTTCTTAGCCAGCTCCACCGCTTCTTCAGGCGGATACTTTCGCTCGTTATCAATGAGCTTGGCGGCTTCCTGATATTTCTTGCCCCGGTGTGCCATCATTCCACCTCCACTCCCATGCTGCGGGCGGTGCCGGCGACAATCTTTGACGCCTTCTCAATGTCGGTGGTATTAAGGTCTTTCATCTTGGTCCGGGCAATCTCGTAGAGCTTGTCTTTGCTCAGCTTGCCGATTGCCACTCCTCCCGGGGTGCCGCTTCCCTTCTCCACTCCCAGAGCACGCCGCAGCAAATCGGAAACGGGCGGCATCTTGGTGGTGAAGGTAAAAGACCTGTCCGCATACACGGTTATTTCCGCCGGGATGATAAACCCTTCCTGGGAAGCGGTTCGGTCGTTATATTCCTTGCAGAAAGCCATAATGTTGACCCCGTGCTGTCCCAGGGCGGGTCCTACCGGTGGTGACGGCGTAGCCTTGCCCGCGGCTATCTGTAGGCGGATAATCGTCTTTACTTTCTTTGCCATTGGACTATATCTTTTCCACTCCTAAAAGGTCTAGCTCCACCTCAGTTTCCCGACCAAACAAGGATAATAGCACAATCAGTTTCCCTTTGCTGAGGTTAATTTCGTCCACCTTGCCAATAAAATCGATAAACGGTCCGTTAACCACACGGACGCTTTCCCCCTTCTGGAAGGTTGTGGTAACCTCGGAGGGGGTTTCCTGCATCCGCGCCAGAATGCGGTCGGCTTCCTCGGTGGCTAAAGGCACCGGCTCAGCGCCGGCGCTCACAAATCCCACAACGCCGGGGGTATTGCGCACCACATCCCAGCTATGCTCATTGAGTTGCATCCGAACCATAATGTAGCCGGGAAAGGCTTTCCTGTCTATGGTGCGGCGCTTCCCTCCTTTAATCTCAATCTCTTTGGCTGTCGGTATGACCACTTCGAATACCTCGTGTTCAACATCCATATATTTAATTCGCTGCTCCAGGTTTCTTCTTGCTTGCTCTTCGTGTCCCGAGGACACATACAGCAAATACCACTGTCCTTCTGGCATCGTTTGTTAGCTGCCTATCACCAAGAGGGTGAGCAATTTAGTAAAACCCCAATCCAGGGCGCCAAGTACCGCTCCGGTAATAACACAGATGATAATGACCAAAATGCTCAACCGAAGCACCTCCTGTCTTGTGGGCCAATGTGCTTTCCTTAGCTCCGCAAATGCTCCGGTGAAGAAGCTGAATCTCGATTTGCTCTTAGCCATAAATTACTTTGTCTCGCGATGCAGTGTATGAGTGTGGCACTGGGGACAATACTTTTTCAACTCCAGTCTCTGGGGGTCATTTTTTTTATTCTTTTGGGAAGTATAGGTTATTTGCTGGCATTGCTCGCAGGCTAGATAAATGAGTTGACGCACCTCGCCTTTTTTAGCCATGTCTATTTACCAACTTTGCTGAACACCCCAGCGCCTACCGTCTTACCCCCTTCCCTGATAGCGAAGCGCAGTCCCTGTTCCATAGCCACGGGATAAATGGTGCTAATCTTCATATGGGTCATGCTGTCGCCAGGCATAGCCATTTCCACGCCTTCGGGGAGAGTTATAGTTCCGGTAACATCCATAGTCCTGATGAAGAACTGCGGTTTATAGCCGTTGAAGAACGGGGTGTGTCGACCGCCTTCCTCCTTGGTCAGAATATACACCTCAGCCTCGGCTTCAGAGATCGGTTTGGTTACCCCGGGCGCTGAGAGGACCTGCCCTCTCATTAAGTCATCCCGTTCTATGCCTCGTAATAAGCAGCCGATGGCGTCGCCGGGTTCAGCCAGGTCAACCAGCTTGTGGAACATCTCTACGCCGGTGACCACTGTTTTCTGTGTTTCCTTGATGCCCACTATTTCTGCCTCGTCGCCAACCTTGATGGTGCCTCGCTCCACCCTCCCGGTAGCCACTGTCCCCCGTCCCTTGATGCTGAATATGTCCTCAATAGGCATCAGGAAGGGCTTGTCCTTTTCCCGTTTCGGCAAGGGAATATATTCATCAATAGCGTCCAGCAATTTCCATATCCCTCCACACCAGGGGCACTCCCTCTTGCCGCAGCCGCACTCTAAAGCCTTGAGGGCACTCACCCGGATGATGGGAGTTTTGTCTCCGGGGAACTTATATTTTTTCAGTAAGTCCCTGACCTCCGCTTCAACCAGGTCCAGCAGTTCGGGGTCTTCCATCAGGTCCACCTTGTTGAGAGCGACCAGCATGCTGGGGACTTCTACCTGGCGGGCGAGAAGGATATGCTCTCTTGTCTGGGGCATAGGACCATCATCAGCGGCAACCACCAGGACTGCCCCATCCATTTGAGCTGCCCCGGTTATCATGTTCTTGATGTAGTCGGCATGCCCCGGACAGTCGACATGGCAGTAATGTCTCTTGGAGGTTTCATATTCAATATGAGCAATGCAAATGGTCAAACCTCGGGCTTTCTCCTCGGGGGCGTTGTCTATGGAGTCATAGGGGCGGAATTCGGTATAGTCCATCCCCGCCTTGGACAGGACCTGGGTTATCGCTGAGGTCAGCGTGGTCTTCCCGTGGTCAACATGACCGATGGTGCCCACATTGATGTGTGGTTTAACTCGCTCATAAACTTTCTTCGCCATTTTTAATTAACCTCCTTTATTCTTAAAAGCCCACAACCAGATTCGAACTGGTGACCCCATTCTTACCAAGAATGTGCTCTACCTGCTGAGCTATGTGGGCCTTACCTGCTAACCTTATATGGAGGGGGTAGGATTCGAACCTACGTAGCCCTTCCGGGCGGCAATTTTACAGACTGCTCCGATTAACCACTCCGGCACCCCTCCTGTTTCGCTAGTTTATCATAGTCAGGCTAAAAAAGCCAATCCCAGCCCGAGAGGGGAGTCGAACCCACTAACCTACCGATTACAAATCGGTTGCGCTACCATTGCGCTACTCGGGCAAATTCTCAGCCCTATAATATAAAGAGGGATAAATATAATGTCAACAGCCTGATAGGACAAGTCGCTTACCCCTCAGCCGCCAGGATGACAAAAATAAGCCCATAGCCAGCAGGTGTCGTTTGCGGTAAAATTGTGGCTATGGAGCCGATTGAGCTGTTAGCCCGCTTGATAGCAGAGGCTGGGCGGGTCGTGGTGTTCACCGGCGCCGGAATAAGCACGGAGTCGGGCATCCCCGATTTCCGCAGCCCCGGGGGAATCTGGGACACCTTCGACCCCGACGACTTCACCTACCAGAAGTTCGTCAGCAGTTTAGAAACGCGCCGCAAACAGTGGCAGTTGCTGAGACTGGGCGCCCTTATTACCGGTATTGAGCCCAATCCGGCGCATTACGCCATCGCCGAGCTTTATAGCCTGGGAAAGCTGGACTGCGTTATTACCCAGAATATCGACAGTCTTCACCAGAAGGCGGGAGTCCCCCCTGACCGGGTATTTGAGCTGCATGGCAATATGCAGTGGGCGAGATGCCTTGACTGCTATCGCCGCTTTCCGATGGAGGAAATTGTCCCCGGGATGAAGGAAGAGGACGAGGTCCCCGACTGCCCCCACTGTCATGGCATGCTGAAGCCGGACGTTGTTTTATTCGGGGAACAGCTCCCCCGGGAAACGCTGATGGAGGCTGCCCGCCGCTCCCGGAACTGCGACCTCTTTATAGTGGTGGGCTCTACCCTGATTGTTTACCCTGCGGCTTATATGCCGCTCTACGCCCGCGATGCTGGTGCCAGGCTCGCCATCGTCAACCTTACCGAGACCGACCTCGACCGGGATGCCGCCGTGGTCATCCACGACAAAGCCGGGGAGACGCTCTCCGCAGTTATAGAGAAGGTGCGGCAAAAACTGCCGCCGCCAAGGTGAAATTTACTCCATCGCCTGGACTACCAGCTCGGCGATGTCCAAGTCCTTTAGCGACCCTTCCACGCCTTTGCTCTTTATAGCGTCTTCGAGCATTTGCAGGCAGTAAGGACATGCCGTAGCCACTACCGTAGCCTTGGTCTTGATGACGTCTTCAATACGCACATCGCTTATCCGCTTGCCCTGCGTTCCCTCCACCCAGAAGCGTCCCCCGCCGCCGCCGCAGCAGAAGCTGTTCCAGTGGCTGCGCTCCATCTCCGCGATGCCCTTCCCGGAGATTGCCCTGAGGACGTCTCTCGCCGGCTGGTAAATATCGTTGTGCCTGCCCAGATAGCAGGGGTCGTGGTAGGTTATCCTTCCATCTAATCCCGATTTTAGCTTTAGCCTGCCTTCCGTTATCAGCCGGGCGATAAGCTGGGAGTGGTGAATGACTTCAAACTCGCCGCCGAACTGGGGATATTCGTTTTTGAGGACATTGAAGCAGTGAGGGCAGGTGGTAACTATCCTGGTGACGCCGTAATTCTTCAAAAGCTCGATGTTCTTCGTCGCCTGAAGCTGGAAGAGGTATTCATTGCCCATCCTTCGGGCAGGGTCGCCGCAGCAGCTTTCCTCGGCGCCCAGCGTGGCGAAATTAACCTCAGCCGCTTGTAGTATCCGGGCAAAAGCGTGGGCAATCTTCAAGCTGCGGTCCTCCAGCGATGACTGGCAGCCCACCCAGAACGCCACCTCCGCCTGCCTGTTCTCGGAGAGGTGCTTTACTTTCAGTTCCCCCTCCCAGGTAGTCCTGGTATTCGTGGTGCCGATGACGACATGTCCCCGGGCTTCAATGGAGGTCAGTATCGGTCCTGCCAGCTCGGGGACTTTAGCCTGCTCCAGGACGAGGTTGCGGCGCATGTCAACAATCTTATTGATATGCTCCACATATACCGGGCACGCTTCCTGGCAGGCACGACAGGTGCAGCAGCTCCAGATGGCGTCTTGGGGTATCACCTCGCCGATGAGCGAGCGAGGCGGGTCTGCCTGGGGAATCAGCACCGATGTCTGGGGCACTTTAACCTTAAGCGGGTATTTGCTTTCTTCCAGCAAGTGCTCCTTCAGCGACTGGACTAGCTTCTTGGGGGACAGTGGCTGACCGCTGATATAAGCGGGGCACGCCTCCTGGCATCTTCCACAGCGGGTGCAGGCGTCTAAGTCCAATAGCTGCTTCCAGGTGAAGTCTTCAATCTTCCCTACGCCGAAGTTCTCCGCCTTCTCCAGGTCAATGGGCTGCAATGCCCCCTTAGGCTCCCGGCTGCGGAAGAAGACATTTGCCGGAGCGACGATGATGTGCGCCAGCTTGTTATAGAAAAGGGAAATGTAGACCACGGCGACAGCGGCAAGCAAGATATGCACGAACCAGAAGACCCGGTGCAGCAGGAGGCTCGTTCCCGGGGTGAGCCCCACAAATGTCTTGCTGAGTCCCAGCCCTGCAATTGACCAGGCATACCAGGCAGCCTCGGTGTCCGGCTCAGCGGCAACGATGCGGAAGGCTTCCACCAGGAAGCCGGTGATTACCACCGCCAGGATTAAGCTGATGGCAATGAGGTCATCGGCGCTCCTGTCCAGCCTCTCCTTGAACGCCCCTGGTTTCTGGGCATACCTGCGGATGATGAACAGGATTGCTCCGATGAAAACGAGGAGACCGCCGATATCGTCAATGAGCGACTCAGCTAAAAAGGGCACTCCATTGACCCAGGAATGGAACCAGTAGTGCCCCAGAAAATCTATTCCTGCGCCGAGCATGAGAATTATGCATCCCCAGAAGATGAGCAGATGCGCTATCCCGGGATAGAATTCTCTGAGGAATTTCCGGTGTATCAGACCTTCAACAATGCCGACCTTTATGAAATTTCCAATCCTCTTCCAGAAGGGGTGGAACCTGTCCTCGGGCTTGCCCCGCCGCCATACCCCCAGAAAGCGGATAAGAATGGCGTAGGCGAAGATAGCGGCGACCACGAGGGCTATGGGGTAAATAATCCAGGGACCCCGGGGAATATTCCACAGTATCTCCCGAAATGCTTCCATTACTTCTCTCGCTCCTCGGTCAGTATTTCAGCAACTTGCCGATTATACCACATAAATGAAGGTAATAAAAGTCCTCTGTAATTACGAGGGACGAAGCAATCCCGGAGTTTGAATGCCCGGTGCCCCGACCCGTCCGGGGCTAGTCCACGACTTTCTGGATGCGGCTGATGCCCGTTGCCTTGCCGCTGTCCTCGGCTATTTCCACCACCACGGCGTCGAACGAGACTGCTCCTTTTGCCGGTGTAAACCGTGCGGGCATCTGGCTGAGAAAGCGGTCAATCACATCGCTCACCTTAACCCCAATTACGGAATCAACGGGTCCCACCATGCCGACGTCGGTCACATAAGCGGTGCCCTGGGGCAATATGACGGCGTCAATTGTGCCGATGTGAGTGTGTGTTCCCAGGACGGCGCTGACTCGCCCATCAAGGTATCTGCCCATGGCTACCTTCTCCGAGGTTGCCTCGGCGTGAAAATCAACGATGATAACTGCAGGCTTCGGGTCAAGCTCACCAAGCAGCTTGTCCATGGCCCGGAAGGGGCAGTCAAAGTCCCCGATGAAAGTGCGCCCCAGAAGGTTGACTACCAGGATGTTGTCCTTAAGCCAGTAGCCCCGACCAGGAACCGTCGGGGGGTAGTTCAGAGGGCGAATTATGGGGGGATTGCCTTCCATGAAGGGAATAATCTCCGGGTGAGCCCAAACGTGGTTTCCGGTGGTGATTACATCAATCTGGGACTGGAAAAGCTCCTCGGCTGTCTCCGGCGTTAGCCCGATTCCGCCCGCAGCGTTTTCGCCGTTAGCTATCGCCAGGGCGATTCCGTATTCGTGGCGCAGACCGGGCACAAGGGTGTTTACTGCTTTCCTGCCCGCTTTGCCCACGACATCCCCGACCATCAATATCTTCAACGCTGCTCCGCATCTCCATCTACTTGGCGTAGTCTATCGCCGTGGTCTCCCGCACCACCACGACTTTTATCTGTCCCGGATAGCTTAGCGTGTCCTCTATCTTCTTGGAGATGTCTCTAGCCAGCCTCACTGCGGTCAGGTCGTCGATTTCCTCCGGTTTCACCATTATCCGCACCTCTCGCCCTGCCTGGATGGCAAAAGTTTTTTCCACTCCCGGGAAGCTACCGGCAATATCCTCTAAGTCCTTGACCCGTTTCAGATATTGCTCCAGGGATTCGCGGCGGGCACCGGGGCGTGAGCCGCTTATAGCGTCAGCAGCGGCGACGATAAAACCGAGAACACTGGTTGTCGGAGCTTCACCATGATGCTCGGCAATGGCTGAAGCTATCTGGGGAGATTTATCCCATTGCTTGACCATATTGGCGCCTATCAGGGCATGAGGACCTTCCACGTCAGAGTCCACCGCCTTTCCGATATCGTGAAGCAAGCCTGCTTTTCTAGCTTCCGCAGCATTAGCCCCAATTTCCTCAGCGAGCATTCCTGCCAGATGAGAAACTTCAATGCTGTGCATTAACACATTCTGACCATAGCTAGTGCGGAATTTGAGCTTGCCCAGCAGTTTGATTAGCTCGGGGTGCAGTCCGGGGATGCCTGTTTCGTAAGCCGCCTGCTCGCCTTCGTTGCGGATGGTAGTCTCAACCTCGGCATTAGCCTTTTCCACCACTTCCTCAATCCGGGCAGGATGAATGCGACCATCAAGAATGAGCTTGGTTAAGGCAACCCGGGCTACCTCTCTCCTCAACGGGTCAAATCCGGAGATGGTAACTGCTTCCGGAGTGTCGTCGATAATGAGGTCGACCCCGGTAGCTTGCTCCAGGGCTCGGATATTACGACCTTCCCGACCAATCAGCCGTCCCTTCATTTCATCGCTGGGCAAGGGGACGGTGGAAACCGTAATCTCCGCGACAACATCGGTGGTGCAGCGCTGGACAGTGGTAGCGAGAATCTCCTGAGCTCGCTTCTCCGCCTCCTCCCTTACCTGGCTTTCCCAGAGCCGGACTTTCCGTGAGGCTTCCTCGGTAACCTCGTGTTCTATCGCCTGTAACAGGAATTGCTTTGCCTCGTCGCTGGATACGCCGGAGAGCGCCTCCAGCCGTTCAATCTCCTTTTTCTTTAACCCTTCAAGCTCGGTTTTTATCCGTTCAATGTTCTTTTCCTTGGCGTTGAGGTCGCGCTCATAGTGGGCAACGCTCTCTGATTTATGCTCCAGTGACTGCTCTTTTTGAGTGAGGCGGTTCTCTAGCCGTTGTAACTCAACGCGGTGTTCTTTGTTCGCAGCTTCAGCGGCATTTCTTACCCGGGCAGCCTCTTCCTTGGCTTCATGGAGGACTTCTTTATGCTTTGCCTCGGCATCAACCAGTAGCCGCTCTACTTCCTTCCGGGCACTCCGGATTTGTTGAATTGCTATTAACTGTCGGGCAAAGTAACCGCCGAGACCACTCAAAATGAAAACAAGAACTATCAAAACATATACATAGCTTTCCATTTCCCCTCTTTATTTCAATAAAATGCGGTAAATACAACATTAGTTACATAGTAATCTTTTAATAAGCTATCGTCAAATATTAGGATTGTTTAGCAATTCCCCAGTGTCATTGCGAGCCCTTCACTACTTGTCATTCTGAGGGAGAGAAGCGACCGAAGAATCTCGCTCAGGGTAAACTCCGCGTGGCAATCTCGGGGATTGCTTCGGGGCTATGCCCCTCGCAATGACAAGTAAACACCGTCAAATTTTATGGGGGTCTTTCTGTTTTTGGCGAGCTATCGGTAAGCTGATGGGAATTTGGGGCAGTTAGCAACTGAATAGTGGAAGGAAGGAGAAAGGGCAAATAGCGATAGATTTAGAATCTATCGACCGACCTGGAAATCATCGGGATTACCCCGAGACTCCCTAAAAAGGAGGTGATTCAGCCGCACGTTCCCGTACGGCTGCCTTGTTACGACTTCGTCACAGTTACCGACCTTACCCTCGGCGACTGCCTCCCATTAAAAAACGGGTTAGCCCATCGACTTCAGGTCTTGCCGGCTTCCGTGGCGTGACGGGCGGTGTGTACAAGGCCCGAGAACGTATTCACCACAGTATAGCTGACCTGCGGTTACTAGCAACTCCGACTTCATGCAGGCGATTGCAGCCTACAATCCGAACTGGGGATGATTTTGAGGATTAGCTCCAGATTGCTCCTTAGCGACCCTTTGTATCATCCATTGTAGCGTGTGTGTTGCCCAGGGCATAAGGGCCGTGCTGACTTGACGTCGTCCCCTCCTTCCTCCTTGCTTTGCAAAGCAGTCTCCTATGAGAAATTAACATAGGACAGGGGTTGCGCTCGTTACGGGACTTAACCCAACACCTCACGGCACGAGCTGACGACAGCCATGCAGCACCTGTGACAGTTCCTGACTGGATACAGGTCGTCCTCCTTTCAGATTCCTACTGCTGACATGTCAAGCCCTGGTAAGGTTCTTCGTGTAGCATCGAATTAAACCACACGCTCCGCTGCTTGTGCGGGCCCCCGTCAATTCCTTTGAGTTTTAACCTTGCGGCCGTAGTCCCCAGGCGGGACACTTAAAGCGTTAGCTTCGACACAGAGAGGGTCGATGCTCCCCATATCTAGTGTCCACCGTTTAGGGCGTGGACTACGCGGGTATCTAATCCGCTTCGCTCCCCACGCTTTCGAGCCTCAGCGTCAGAAACAGCCTAGGAAACCGCCTTCGCCTCTGGTGTTCTTCCCGATATCTACGCATTTCACCGCTACACCGGGAATTCCGTTTCCTTCTGCTGCCCTCAAGTTCCCCAGTTTCAGATGACTCCTCCCGATTAAGCCGAGAGATTTCACAACTGACTTAAGGAACCGCCTGCACTCCCTTTACGCCCAGTAAATCCGGATAACGTTCGCCTCCCACGTCTTACCGCGGCTGCTGGCACGTAATTAGCCGAGGCTTATTCCTGTGGTACCGTCATTTTTTTCTTCCCACAGAAAAGAGGTTTACAACCCGAAGGCCTTCTTCCCTCACGCGGTGTCGCTGGATCAGGCTTTCGCCCATTGTCCAATATTCCCTGCTGCTGCCTCCCGTAGGAGTTGGGGCCGTGTCTCAGTCCCCATCTGGCTGACCATCCTCTCAGACCAGCTACTGATTATCGCCTTGGTGAGCCATTACCCCACCAACTAGCTAATCAGACATAAGCCCTTCCTAAAGCGCCCGAAGGCTTTAATAACCAAACATCCTTTTGGTTACCTTATGCGGTATTAGTCCACCTTTCGGCGGATTATTCCCCACTTAAGGGCAGGTTACTTATGTATTACTCAGCCGTTTGCCACTAGAATACAACCCGAAGGCTATATCCCCGTTCGACTTGCATGCATAAGGCACACCGCCAACGTTCATCCTGAGCTAGGATCAAACTCTCCACAAACAACCTTCCTTCCACTATTCAATTGTTAATGTGCCTCCACGGTTACACTCTTATCTTACCTATTCATTCCCCTTTTGTCAACATTTTCCCCTACTCCAGCCGGAAATTCTTTCCCACGGCGCTGCCTAATTCGCTCTCCAGCTCAGCGCAGTAGTTTACGGTTATTTCGGGCATCTCCAGCCTGGTGATGCCCTCCTCATTGATGACCACGAGCGAGACCTTGTTCTCGCCGGGATAGTCCTTGAGGATATTGATAATGCCGCGAAGATGCTCGGCGCCGGACTCCACTCCGCCGGTCTGGTCGATATTTATTACCAGTTGCTTCGCCTGCCTGCCGGGGCTTTGATATTGACGCACCTCCTGGCAATTTATCCTCGCTTTACCATCCCTTGTTTTGGTCAACCCTTTGACCACCAGGATGTTGCCCTGCTTCCAGAGCTCTTTGGTATCTTCGTAGAGCCTCGTCCAGGCTACCACCTCCACGCTGTCCGCGGCGTCCTCAATGGTGGCGACGATGAAGGGGCGTTTGTCGCGGGTGTAGAACTGCTGTATCGCCGTAATCATTCCCACGGTTATCACCACCCCGCCATCCTTTTCGGCAGTGATTTCACCGCAGGTGGCGGTGATTATTGAGCGCAGCTCGGGGCTGAGCGTGTCCAGGGGGTGCTGTGAAAAACGGACTCCTAATAATTCCCTTTCCCATTCAATCTTCTGCTTGTTGGATGCCTCCTTCTCCTCCTCCTCGTCCTGAGTGAGAACGAAGGCAGGGGAAGCCTGCTCCCAGGAATCAAACATGCCGACCTGCCCCGATTCCCTTTTCCTCTGCTCCATTTGAGCCAGGGAAATAACCTTGTCCAGCGATTTGAGCAGTTCCTTGCGACTGCTCAAGGAATCGAAGGCACCGGCTTTAATCAGGCTTTCCAGCGTCTTCTTGTTGATGCTGTGGAGGTCGGCTCTCTGGCAGAAGTCTCCGATGGACTGGAAAGCGCCTCCCTGGTTGCGAGCCGATAAAAGGCGCTCCACCGGAGAGCCTCCGACATTTTTAATCGCCGCCAGCCCGAAGCGGATGGCTGAGCCGTCTTTTTCTCCAGGGTCAATGGTGAAGTCAGCCCCGCTGCGGTTAATATCCGGAGGAAGCACCTTGATGCCGAGGCGGTGACATTCCACGATGGCGGAGCGGACCTTGTCCATATTGTTGGAGTAAGTGTTCAGGAAGGCGGTCATATACTCGGTGGGATAGTTTGCCTTGAGGTAGGCATTGCGATAGGCTAACAGGGCATAGCTTACGCTGTGAGCCTTATTAAAGGCGTAACCGGCGAAGGGCTCTATCAGGGAGAACACCTCTTGGGCTACCTCCGTTGGTACCCCTTTTTTGTTTGCTCCGGAGATGAAGTTCTTCTCCTCCTTCCTCATCACCGCGGCTATCTTTTTGCCCATGGCTTTGCGCAGTATGTCGGCTTGCCCCAGGCTGTATCCTGCTAGAGCCTGGGCGATGAACAGCACCTGTTCCTGGTAAACAATGACCCCGTAGGTCTCCCCGAGAATTTCCTCTAAGGCGGGATGGGGATAGCGGATGGGAATAACGCCGTGCTTTGCTTTTATGAAGGTGTGGATTTGCTCCATGGGTCCGGGGCGGTAAAGCGCGACCATTGCGGCGATGTCGTTGAAATTGCTGGGCTGGAGCTCCTTTATGTAGCGGCGCATCCCGCTTGATTCCAGCTGGAACACTCCTTCAGTTTCTCCCGAAGCCAGCAGCTGGAAAGTCCGGGCATCGTCCAGGGGCAGATTTTGCAAATCCAGGGAGACGCCCTGGTTCTGCTCGATGACCTGTTTAGCCTTGGATAAGATGGTCAGGTTAGCCAGCCCCAGGAAGTCCATCTTAAGCAGTCCCAGACGGGCAATGTTGTCCATGTGGAACTGGGTCATAACCGAGTGCTGGCCGGGCTTGACCTTGCTTGGTAGCTGGAGAGGCACATATTCGGTTAGCGGGGCGTGGGATATGACCACGCCGGCAGCGTGGGTGCTGGAATGGCGGATGCCGCCTTCCAGCTTCCTCGCTGAGTCAATCAAATTGTGCACCGTTTCATCCTGGAGGTACATATCGTGAAGCTCTTTACTTTCCTCCAGCGCCCGGTCCAGCGTTATCGTCTGCTCTGCGGGGATAAGCCGGGCTATCTGGTCCACCTGGGCGTAGGGTATGCCTAAAGCCCGCCCCGTGTCCCTCAGCGCCGCCCGGGCGCCCAGGGTTCCAAAGGTGATGATTTGAGCCACATGGTCGGTGCCGTATTTCTGGTTCACATAGGTCAGGACTTCATCGCGGCGGTCGTCCTGAAAGTCGAGGTCAATATCGGGCATCTCGTGGCGCTCGATGTTCAAGAAGCGCTCAAAGACGAGGTTGTAGGCGAGGGGGTCAATATCGGTAACCCCCAGGCAGTAAAGGGCGAGGCTGGCGGCGGCGCTCCCCCGAACGCCGAAGTAAATGCCCTGCTCCCGGGCAAACGAAATAATCTCCCAGATAACCAGGAAATAGTCGGCAAATTTTGTTTTCTGAATGACCTCAAGCTCATAGGTCAGCCGCTCCTCCGCTTCCCTGGTTGGTTTAGAGTAGCGCCTTTTCAGTCCTTCCTGGCAGAGCCGGGATAGACAATCATCAGCGGTCACGCCCTGCGGCAGGGCTACTTTGGGCAGGTGAACCTGGGTAAAGTCCAGCTCCAGCCGGCACATATCGGCGATGCGCCGGGTGTTCTCTATTGCCTGAGGCAAGTCCCGGAACAGCTCCTCCATTTCCCCGGGGCTTTTCAGGTAGAAGAAATCTCCCGCCATCCTCAGCCTTTTTTCATCATCTATTGAGGTGTTGGTCTGGATGCACAGCAAAAGCTCATGGAGGGAAGCGTCTTCCCGGTTGACATAATGGACATCGGCGGTGGCTACCAGAGGAATATCGAGCCTTTTTGACAGGGAAATGAGCTCGGGGTTAACCCGTTCCAGCTCGGGGATGGGGTTTCTTTCCAGCTCCAGGTAGTAGTCGGGGAAGGTTTCCTTATACCACGCGGCTGCTTTAGCGGCTTCGTCAGGCTGGTTGTCAAGGATGAAGCGGGCTAGCTCGCCGTTGAGGCAGCCCGAAAGGACAATAAGCCCGTCGCGGTGAAGCGTGAGGAGCTCTTTATCAATTCTTGGTTTATAATAGATTCCCTCAAGGTGGCTTTTAGTCGCCAGTTGAATTAAGTTACGGTATCCGGTTTCATTTTTGGCTAAGATGGTGAGATGGTAGGGAGTCCGGTATGAGGGGTCGCGGCTATGAATAGAGGTCTGGGCAAGGTAAACCTCACAGCCGATGATTGGCTTTATCCCCGCTTCCCGGGCAGCGGTATAAAAGTCAATCACGCCATACATCGCCCCGTGGTCGGTGATGGCGAGGCTGTCCATACCCAGCTCCTTAGCCCGGGCGATAAGCTGATGGATGCGACACATGCCGTCAAGCAGGCTATACTCGGTATGAACATGCAGATGGGTAAACTCCGGCGGCATTTTACTAATTATAGCATTGCCATGTCGTTGCGTTATTATTGGGGGGAAAATTGTGGTGAAAAAAAATAAAATTATCGCCGCGGCTCTCCACTGGCTGTTTATACTGAGCTTTCCCGTCCTGCTCGCCACCACCACCGTCCGCGGCGAGGTCAACTGCGCCCGCCTCTATGAATACGGGTTCGATGAATACAATGTCAGCCAGACCACGGCGCTGAACAGCACCCAGCTAAGCGCGGTAGCACAAAGGCTGATTGGCTTCTTCAACTCCAGGGTGGAGACGCCTCAGATGAATGTAACCAATGTGTATGGGAAGGAGTTCATGCTGTTCCACGACTACGAGCTCGTCCACCTGGACGATGTAAAGAGGCTCTTTGGGCTTAATTCCCTGGTGCAGGAGGCAGTCCTGGTCTACATTATTGCTTACATCCTGCTCTTTTTCCTGGGGATGAAAAGGCGCTGGCAGGACTTAGCCAGGGGAATAATGTGGGGGTGTGTCCTGACCCTGGCGCTGGTTGGCGGACTGGGCCTTGCCTCGCTGTTCTTCTTTGAGGAGATGTTTATCCAGTTTCACCTCGCTGTGTTCCATAACCTCTACTGGCTGCTTGACCCCACCAAGGACTACCTCATTATGCTGTTTCCTGAAGGGTTCTGGATGGATGTGGTTTACATTGGCGTGGGGCTGATTGTGGCGGAGGCGTTGCTTTTAGGCGGTCTTGCCTGGGCGATTCTGAGAAAATCGATAAAATACCGGGGTGTGTCAAAGTAGGGCTATGGCTGAGCGGACGACTGCCCCGAAGTCTCCTCGGGGTGATGGGGGTTGATGTGAACGGAGACATCCTGAACACAGTCAACCTCAGCTAGAAGACTGGTCTTGACCTTTTCAGCTACCTGGTGTCCGTGCTCCACCGAGAGGCTGCTATCTACGGCTATTTCCAGGTCAACGGTGAGGGCAGCCCCTACCCGGTGTGCCTTGAGGCAGTCAATCGCCTTAACCCCGTCAACTTTCAGGGCGGTAGTCCTAATCTTGTCCAGGGTCGGTGAGTCCGGTCTCTCGTCCATCAAGATTCCGATGTTGGGACGAAAAAGGTCAAGGGACATCTTGATAATGAAAGCCGAAACAACAAGACCGGCGATAGGGTCGAGGTAGTGGAAGCCCATTTTAGCTCCGGCGATACCGATAAGGGCAGCGATTGAGGTGTAGGCGTCGGAGCGGTGGTCCCAGGCATTGGCAATGATGGCCGGGCTATTATTTCTCTTTCCCACGCTGAACGTGTAACGAAACATCGCCTCCTTTATAACTATGGAGGTGGCTGCTGCCACCAGGGCGATTGTGGCTGGGGTTGCGAATTGCTGGTGGGCAATGAGGCGGATAGCGGAGATGCCGATGAAGGTGCCGGTAGCGAGGATTATGAGGGCGACGAGGAAGGCGGCGATAATCTCGGCGTTGGCATGACCATAGGGGTGGCTCTCGTCAGGCGGTTTTTCTCCGATTCGCAGGAAGACATAGACCATGCCCGTGGCGAAGGTATCGGAGAAGGAGTGAATGCTATCGGCTATCATGGCGTAGCTAGAGCCAAATATACCGGCGAACAGCTTGAAAATCGCCAGGGCGGTATTGATGATAAGCCCGAACAGGGTGCAGGTTTTAGAATCGTAAAGATTTACTCTCAGCATTTTTAGCATCGTTTCCCGCCGCAATCTATACAGCCTGGATTCCTTTCCAGCTCAATCTCGTCTATCCTGCCGTTCAATCCGTCCCAGAGCAGGAGCCTGTTCTCCAGCAGGCTTCCCATCTTGACGAAATGCTTTATCACCTCGGTTGCTTGGATGCAGCCGATGACGCCGCAGGTTGCTCCGAGCGCCGGGAAGGTCGTTGGTGAAGGAGGTTCGGGGAATATGCACCTCAGGCAGGCGGTCTTCCCCGGAATTATCGTTGTAGCCTGTCCATACAGCCCGTTAATCGCACCGTGGAAAAAGGCGATATTCCTCGATATGGCAGCCCGGTTCAACAAATACCGGGTATAAAAATTGTCCAGCCCGTCCACAATCGCCTCAAACCCCTCCACAAGCTCAAGGACGTTGCTTTCGTCCAGCATCTCCGATATAGCTTCCACTTGAATGTCAGGGTTTATCTTCTTCAGCCTCTCCTGAGCCGATGCCGCCTTTTCCTTTTCTATGTCCTCGTCCCGGTGCAGTATCTGGCGGTTCAGATTATTCAGTTCCACCTTCTCGTGGTCGACTATTCTTATTCTGCCGATGCCGGCGGCGGCAAGATATATGGAGACGGGCGAGCCGAGACCTCCCGCCCCGGCGATGAAGACCCTGGCATTCTTGAGTCTCTCCTGTCCCGCTTCTCCGAATATCCTTATCTGCCTTTCGTATCTTTTCAGCTCGTTCTCGGTCAGCATTTTGCCCTCGATGACTATCCACCGATTAGCGGCGGAAACAAGGCTACTACCGCGCCGTTTTCAAGTTTTGTTTCCAGACCTTCCAGGAGTTTAAAATTCCTCCCGTCTTTTAATATCACCATCTCCTTTACTTCCTTGCCGGCGAACAATTTCAGGGCGCCCCGGGAAAGCGGAATTTCATCCGGCAGCCCATATTCCTCCCGCAGGGTGCTTAGCAGGTCAGATATGGTTGCCCCACTTTTTAGCTTGACCTCAATTTCCTGCTCCCCCCCAAGAGCATCACGGATAAGCAGGAAGGGCTTTACGATGACTTTCATTACTTTCCTCTCTGTTGCGACAAACTCGCGGTAACGCTATTCTATAATGGGTTAGATTATAGTAAGTAAATGATTCGCAAGCAAATAGCCGGGTTCAATTGCCGCAGACTGCTGGTCGTCTTGCTGGTGTTATGCTGGTGTTTTCCGGGATGTGGCAGCCCGTCCGTGGCTCTGGATGTAGCTCCAAGAGTAGGCGCTCTGGCTCCCAATTTTAACCTCTCCACTCTTGGGGGACAGGAAGTAAGCCTGGATGAAATGAGGGGACAGCCGGTGGTGCTCTGCTTCTGGACCACAGTTTGTGGCTACTGCCGCATACAAATGCCCTACCTTCAGGAGGCTTTTAACCGGAAGGGGGGAAAAGTAGCGTTTATTGCCATTGACATAGGAGAGAGTGAACAAACAGTGGCTCAGTTTGCCCGGGATAACGGCATAAACTTTACCCTAGCCCTTGACCAGGACGGAGCAGTAAAAGACGCCTATAATGTCAGCTATCGTCCCACCACTTTCCTCGTCGACAAGGAAGGGGTTATCCGTTATATAAAACCGGGTCCTTTTAGTAGCACGGACGAGCTAATGGCTCTGCTGAAGGGCTTGTAGGAGCGGGCAGGGCTCGCCGGCTTCGGTTTCAGGCTTCCTGCTTTATAGTTCTTTCTTCAGTATTTTGTCTTTGAGAGCCTCCCACTGTTCCCTGGTGAGGACACAGGTATTGTCCTTCTCTCCTATTTCCACTCGTTTGTCCGTTATCTTGACTACCGGGCATTGCGAGCATCCGCCGCATAGAGTTACAATTTTCATTTTTTATACCTCCTTTCGTTTAACCTTCGCGAAAGACAAATTTTACCACAAAATGCGGTGGTCTGTCAAAGCTGGGTTACGGCTGAGCGGTTTACTCCGCTTCCTTATTGCCCTTCGGGGAAACCGCCAGGATTTCTACTCCCGCACTTCCTTTTGCCACGATTTATGGAGACCCTTTATCTCGTTTATTATGCTGTTGCAGGCGTTAAAAGCCACCTCTCTGTGAGCTGCCGAGACTGCTACCAGGAGGATATTCTCCGTTATGCCCAGGAAGCCGACGCGGTGTATTATCGCCACGTCGGCGATGTCAAATTCATCAACCGCTCTCTTCTCTATCTGCTTTAGCCTCTGAAGAGCCTCTTCGCGGTCGGCGAAGTTAAGCCCCGCCCCCCCGGGGAACTGGCGCACCGTGCCGCAATAAGCTATTATGGCACCCACCTTTGGGCTTCTCATCCTCGCCGCCACCTCGTCGATGGAGAAATCGCCCTTTCTTATCTCGACCATCTAAGATGCGCTCTTTACCATAGCACCAATCGGGGGCATATTGCCACTCCGCCGGCGGGACAATTCCTCCTCCGGGCTACATCAGCTTATATTTAGGTCCGTCTCCTCCCTCAGGAATCTCCCAGTGTATGTTCTGGTAGGGACATTTCACCCGGCAGGTCTGGCAGTGCAGGCAGTTTGAGGGGCTTACAAGTATTCTCCCTTCGCCGAACTTGTATACCTGACCGGGGCAAAACGGTTCGCAGGGGTGGCACCCGTATTTCTCTCCGCAGGCTAAGCACACCTCGGGGTCTAATATGGTGATATGGGAAGGCTCGTCTTCCCGGTGCTGGGTGCCCGAGAGACTGACATCGGTGAGCTTATCAATTCCCCCGGAATATCGCCTTCCCCGCCGGGCTGTTGTCGTATGCTGGTAATCGGGCTCGGCTTTCAACCTCCCGGGGATTCCCCGGTGGAACAGGGAAAGCAGAGTCCCGGTGTAAATTCCCAGCCTTCCCCCCCGGGCGAAAAGCTGCCGGTAGTTCCTTGCTTCACGGAGGTCTTTCTCAATGAAGCTATTTTTAACCAGGGTCTCATACCTTTTCAGGATACGGGTCGAGAAATC
>Ga0315282_10000255_pt1 | contig 106809 bp, 94 predicted proteins | sample YL17G07_20_MG_FD_203693 | JGI IMG/M metagenome (GOLD analysis project Ga0315282, IMG submission 203693) | Sediment microbial communities from Yellowstone Lake, YNP, Wyoming, USA - YL17G07_20 | ecosystem: Environmental > Aquatic > Freshwater > Lake > Sediment | place: USA: Wyoming | collected...
CTGTGTCTAAGGCTGTATCTCGTGCCACGATAGCTACCCTCCCTTGCTCGACGCCCAAGCGTCGTATCGCTCAGCAGGGGAGGGTATCACTTTCCGGCCATCCCAACAATCTTGGCGCACTCCGGGCCCTCAAGCGAACCGCAGTACTTGTGACTACCTCAACCGCGGCGTCGAACCTTCACTTGCTTGGCGTCAGCGCAAAGTCCAGGGCGGCCGTTTGCCCCCCGGTAACAGTTACCGAGTTGGTCGCGGGCAGGTATCCGGTGGCTGAGGCCGTGACGACGTGCGACCCCGCCGCGACCCCGTCCACCTGGTACTGGCCGCGCCCGTTGGTGGTAGCCGACTGGCCGCTATCCACGGTCACGGTCGCCCCCCGAATGGCTTTGCCGGTTCCCGCATTGGTCACCTTCCCGGCGATGGCCCCCACGCCGCCGGTCACGGCAAACGACAAGCTCTCGTCCGAAAGGGCACTGGCCCAGAAGCCGCCCAACGGGTTCGAGGGGTACCCGCTCATCTTGTTGTGGAAGCTCTCCTCAGCCAGCAGCAGCCTGCACTGGTAGGTGCCCGCAGGCAGTACCACCTGGCCCGGCAGCGGCCGGTTCGGCTCCCACTCGGCATATATCGAGACGGCTTCGGGTCCCACTGGCCCTGGGTAAGCGTACTCCCCCGATCCGATAACTACGTAGTCCCTCGGTGCGCCATCGTTGGGGCCGGGGGCGCGCTGTGACGTCTTCCAGAGCACGTGAAAGCTGCTATCCAGGCTGAAGACCTGCGTGGCGCTCCCCTGCTTATCGGTCACGAGGAAGTCGAACACGAGATACCCGAGGATCATGTGTCCCCTATGACGCGAAAGCTGGTTGTCCGCAACATTCCACCCACAATCCACGCACCACCACCGGCCCAGGGAGCCGAGCTGCTTGTTCGTCCAGTTCAGGGGATCCTTGAGATCGTTCGCGGTCCACGGGTAAGTGGCCGTCGGCTTGCCTTCCAGCTTGATCTGATAGGCGAAGTTGGGCTTGAGCGCGGTCGCCGTCAGCGTACCCTCGAGGGAGGAAGCCGCATCCGCGTAGGTGACCTGTACTTGGTTGCCCGCGTACTTAAAGCTGCTTTGGAAGGTCGTACTGTAGGCGTTGTCAGCGATGTCCAGCCACCGGTAGTCCTGCGGCGAGGGTGCGTATGGCATCAGCCAGCTCTGCCCTCTGGCAGACACGACCTGCGAACGGCTGTTTGTGGCGGGCGCCAACGACCCCCCGCAACCCGTCACCAGAACAACCGCCGCTGCTGCGGCCACCCGTCCGAACGTCGTCGCCTTCTTCATGAATGACCCTCCCTTTTGTGCAGTTGCGCACCTTGAGCCTTGTCCCGGGGGACCACCACACACTGGAGCCGTCGCCTCCTGTACGGCCATCAGCCCGCACGGCAACAACCCCTCACATCACCCCCAGGCCTGTATTCGCCGCCCTGCGTCCTTCTCCCTTCCAGAGTAGACTCCCTCGCCAGCCTCACTTCCCCTGTCCTCGTGCCTGCTCTGGCCGATATTGCCACCAGACACACCGTTTGGCTCGGCGGTCGGCCGCTGAGCGGCTGTCACTGCTTCTGCGATTGAAGGAACCCGTAAGGGGGTAAAAGGGTGCTATACTAGAAGCAAACCGTCTGTAACAGGCCGAGCTGCCATGAAGCTGGTTGTTTTCGATGGCCCCATGAGCGGGGCGGAGTTCCGCATCACGCGGCCGGAGATGACCATTGGCCGCAAGCTGGAGGCAGACATCGCCCTCCCGCGGGACCGCCGCATCTCCCGCTTCCACTGCCGTCTGACCTACGAGAATGGGCGCTACTACCTGGAGGACCTGGGCAGCGGCAACGGCACCTTCGTGGCCAACGTGCGCCTGGCCGCGAAGATGCACCTGCCCACGGACCAGGTGTTCCGCATCGGGCGCACCCACCTGGCGCTGCGCGAGGAGGACGAGGCCGACATCCGGCGCGCGGCCCAGCAGGCCGTGGCCTTCGTGGGCGACGAGCAGCTCGCCGAGCAGCTCAAGGAGCGGGAGACCCTGGACCCCAAGGCGGTGCAGGCCGACTGGGCGGCGGCCGCCGCCGCCGACGGCATCGGCACCAAGGAGCTGCGGCAGCGGCTGCGGCTCTTTCACGAGGTCTCCTGGGCGCTGAGCGGCAAGCTGGACCTGCCCTCGGTATTGGACGCCATCATGGACTCCCTGATGCAGGCCGTGCCCGCCGAGCGCGGCTTCCTCATGCTGGTGGACGAGAAGGGCCACCAGTTCACCCCCACCGTGGTCCGCAAGCGGGGCACGGAGGAGGACGAAGAGGTCAAGGTCAGCCAGTCCATCATAGCCAAGGCCATCGAAGAGCAGATGTCGGTGCTCTCCGCCGATGCTATGGCCGACGAGCGCTTCGCCCAGCACGACAGCGTGGTGGATTTCCGGCTGCGTTCGGTCATCTGTGCCCCGCTCGTCCATCAGGATCGGGCGCTGGGCGTCATGTTCCTGGACAACCGCTCGGCCGCGCGCATGTTCTCCTACGAGGACCTCCAGGCGGTCACCGACATCGCCAACCAGGCCGCCATCGCCCTGGTCAACGCCCAGCTCTACACCGACCTGCGCAACGCTTACGAGGAGCTTCAGGCCGCCCAGGAGCACATGGTGCAGTCCGAGAAGCTGTCGGTCATCGGCACCCTGTCGGCCTCCATCGCCCACGACATCGCCAACCTGGTCACCCCCATCTCGATGGTGGCGGCCGTGGCAGCCACCGAAGGCGGGGTGGACGCCGCCTTGCAGGAGACGGTAGAGCGCCAGACGGGGCGTCTGCGCGCCCTGACGCGGCAGCTCATGTCCTTCTCCAAGCCGCAAGAGCTGAAGCGGAAGGCCCTGAGCATCAATGAGGCCGTGGAGGGCAGCGCCTCGCTGTTGCAGACCGAAGCCAAGCGGGCCAGTGTCAACATGGTGTTCCAGCTCGACGACAGCCTGCCTCAGATCGCGGCCGATGCCGATCAGCTCGATCAGGTCTTTGTCAACTTGATCCTCAACGCCATCCAGGCCATGCAGCAGCGCCAGGGCGGCACCCTCACCATCGCCACCAGCCTGGTGGAGGGGTGCGTGGAGGTCAGCTTCACCGACGACGGGCCGGGCATTCCGGCCGAGATCATGCCCCGGCTTTTCGATGCCTTCTTCAGCACCAAGGGCGACGCGGGCACCGGGCTGGGGCTGTTCAGTTGCAGGCGCATAGTGGAAGAGGAGCACGGCGGCGCCCTGTCCGTGGAGTCGGAGCTGGGCGTGGGCACTACCTTCACCGTCCGCTTCCCCGAATCGGCCATCCTGACGGCTGCCTAGTAGGCACGTCCGAGCAGAAAGCGCGCCCGCGCGACGAAGGATTGCCTGCGCCGCCGGCGAAGAGTGCGGCTGCGCCCCTGCCTGGGGCGCCCTTTGTCTGGGCCTGCCTTAGATGCGGTGACCGTGGATGGCTCGGGAGCTCGTCGCCAACTACTATGCCCTCGGCCTGCTGGGCCTGGCCGCGCTTGCTTTCGCCGTCCTGTCTCTGGTCCTCTCGGCCATGGTCGGCCCGCACCAGCCCGAGTCCGAGAAGCTGGACCCCTACGAATCCGGCATGTGGCCCATCGGCGACGCGCGCGGACCCTTCCCCGTGAAGTTCTACGTGGTCGCCATGCTCTTCATGCTGTTCGCGCTGGAGGCCACGTTCCTCTTTCCCTGGGCGGCCGTGCTGAAAGACCGGCTACCGGAATGGCCTGGGCTAGGCCTGTATGGCCTGGTGGAGATGGGCATCTTCCTGGCCATTCTGGTGGTCGGTTACCTCTGCATCTGGCGCCGGGGTGCGTTCGACTGGCAGCAGGCCGAGCCGCCCTTCGACGGGGCTCAGGGCGGCCCGACCAGGCGCCGAAGGGTGACCCCGAGCGGCGGTCGTCTGCGACCGCAAGTCGAGGGGCCGCCGAGCCGGCAGCCCACCGATCCTACTCTGCAAAGCCCCGACTCGCACTTGGGGTCGGGGCGTAGCACGAGCCTATGACCTGGACTCAGCTCCTCATCATCCTGGCCAAGATCGTCGTCATCTTCCTCTTTGCCCTGGGCATGGTGCCGCTGCTGGTCTGGGCGGAGCGCAAGCTGGTGGGTCACTTCCAGCAGCGCATCGGCCCCCACCGCGTGGGCCCGGACGGCATTCTCCAGGGCATCGCGGATGGGCTCAAGCTCTTCCTCAAGCAGGACATCATCCCCGCCCGGGCCGACAAGCTGCTCTACGTCCTGGCCCCTATGCTCTCGCTGGTCCCGGCCTTGATGGTTCTCGGGGTGATCCCCTTCGGGCCCGTGGCGACCATCGGCGGCCGGCACGTCGAGCTGTACCTGGCCAACCCCAACGTTGCCGTGCTCTACGTGCTGGCCCTGGGGTCGGTCGGGGTGTATGGGGTGGTGCTGGCGGGGTGGTCGTCGAACAACAAGTACTCCTTGCTGGGGGCCTGCCGCTCGGCGGCGCAGATGGTCAGCTACGAGGTGCCGCTGGGCCTCAGCCTCATCACGCCGCTCATGATCGTGGGCTCCCTGAGCCTGGTGGACATCGTGCAGTGGCAGCAGGACCACACCTGGCTGGCGCTGCCGGGCTTGTTGGCCTTCGTGGTCTTCATGGTCTGCGGCGTTGCCGAGACCAACCGCGCGCCCTTTGACCTGCCGGAGGCGGAGCAGGAGTTGATCGCCGGCTACCATACCGAGTACAGCTCGTTCAAGTTCGCCATGTTCATGATGGCCGAGTACGCCCACATGATCAGCGTCAGTGCCATCGCCGTGACGGTCTTTCTGGGCGGCTGGCTCGGGCCGTGGCTGCCGCCGGTAGTGTGGTTCCTGATCAAGCTCTCGGCCCTCCTGTTCCTTTTCATCTGGCTGCGGGCTACCTTCCCGCGGCTGCGCTACGATTGGCTGATGAAGCTGGGCTGGCTGCGACTGCTGCCCCTGGCCCTAGTGAGCATCTTCCTGACGGCCGTGGGCATGGCAGTGCTGGGCGGCTGGGTCCGAACGTAGGCCCAGCTGTGGCATGGGCAGCGGTGCTGTGGGTAGTCGCACACTTCAGTGTGCGGCGGTGGCGCAGGGGTGGAAGCCCTTGCGCGCCGACGGCCGCAGGCTAAAGTCCCTAGGCGAAGCCGGGACCCCGGCCCTTCGGGCCTAGGGGCCTGCGACTACCCACCGCACCGCGGCGATACTGAGACCCAATGGAAACCATCATCTTCTACATCACGGGCGTCGTCATGGTGGCGGCCGCCGCGGCGGCCATGCTTCAGCGCAACGCGGTGCACACGGTGCTGCTGCTGGTGCTCACCTTCTGTGGCTTTGCCGTGCTGTTCCTGCTGTGCGGCGCTGAGGTAGTGGCCGTGTTTCAGGTCATCATCTACGCCGGCGCCATCATGGCGGTCTACATGTTCGTCCTCTTCTACGTCGGCTCGGCGGGCGGCGAGGCGCCCTGGCGGCGCTGGCGCGAGGCTCCCCTCCCCATCGCTGCCGGCTTCGCCGGCGTGCTGGTGCTGCTGGGCTGCATAGCCTACGCCATCCGCAGTGCCTACATGCCGCAGCCGCAGGGCGCCTATGGCGGCGCCAGGGAGTTCGGCGCAGCCCTCTTCAGCCTCAAGTACGCCCTGCCCGTGGAGATGGCGTCGCTGATCCTGCTGGTAGGCATGGTGGCCGTGGTGGTGCTCATCTTGCGTCCGCCGCCAGAGCAGGAAGAGGAGGACTGACCCCAGATGCTGCCGGCCACGGTGCCCACCTCCCACTACCTGGCGCTCAGCGCCCTGCTCTTCCTGATTGGCGCGGTCGGCGTGTTGGTTCGCCGCAACGCCATCGTCATCTTCATGGGTATCGAGCTGATGTTCAACGCCGCCAACCTGGCCTTCATCGCCGTGGGCCGCCAGTTGGGCTCCCTGGACGGGCAGGTGGTGGCGTTTTTCGTCATGACGATGGCCGCGGCGGAAGTGGTGGTGGGCCTGGGCATCGTGGTGGCCATTTTCCGCCACAAGCAGACCGTCAACGTGGACGCGGTGAACCTGCTGAAGTGGTAGCCTTCGGTTTCTGGGGCCTCACATGCTGGAGTATGCCTATCTCATCGTCCTGTGCCCGCTGCTGGGCTGCCTGATCAACGGGCTGCTGGGCCGGCGCCTGCCCAAGGTCCTGGTGAGCCTGGTCGCCTGCGGCTCGGTGGCGGCTTCCTTCGTGGTAGCGGCGCTCTGCTTCTACGAACTGGCGCACCTGGCCCCGGCCCAGCGCGTTGACCCCGGGCTGGTGCAGGCCACCGTGTTCTGCTGGATCCCGGTGGGCACGCTGCAAGCCAACTTCGCCACCCTGGCCGACCCCCTGGCCATCGTCATGTGCCTGGTGGTCAGCGGTGTGGGCCTCCTGATCCACATTTACTCCGTCGGGTACATGGGGGACGATCCCGACTACCCGCGCTACTTCACCTACCTCAACCTCTTCGCCGGCTCGATGCTGCTGTTGGTCCTGGCCAGCAACTTCCTGGTCTTCTTCGTCGGCTGGGAGTTGGTGGGGCTGTGCTCCTATCTGCTCATTGGCTTCTGGTTCGAGCGCGAGGCGGCGGCCGCCGCCGGCCTGAAGGCGTTCGTGGTCAACCGCATTGGCGACTTCGGCTTCCTGGTCGGCATCCTGACCATCTTCGCCCTCTTTGGCACGCTCGATTTCGGCGCGGTCTTCAAGGACGCCGCCAGCCGGTCTTACCCCGGCGACCCCTGGATGCTGGCCATCACGCTGCTGCTCTTCATGGGAGCGACGGGCAAGTCGGCCCAGATTCCCCTTTACGTGTGGCTGCCCGACGCCATGGAGGGCCCCACGCCGGTCAGCGCGCTGATTCACGCCGCCACCATGGTCACCGCCGGCGTGTACATGGTGGCCCGCTGCAGCGTACTCTACGCGCTGGCCCCCGCCAGCCTGGTGGTGGTCGGCGCCATTGGCGCAGCCACCGCCCTCTACGCGGCCTCCATCGCCATGACCCAGTACGACCTCAAGCGCGTGCTGGCCTACTCCACCATCAGCCAGATCGGGTACATGTTTCTGGCCTGCGGGGTCGGGGCCTTCGCCGCGGGCATCTTCCACCTCATGACCCACGCCTTCTTCAAGGCTCTGCTCTTCCTGTGCGCGGGGGCGGTCATGCACGCCCTGCACGGCGAGCTGGACATCCGCAGGATGGGCCGCCTGAGCAAGCACCTGCCCCTCACCTGGCGCACGTTCTGGGTGGCCTGTTTGGCCATTGCCGGCGTGCCCATCTTCGCCGGCTTCTTCAGCAAGGACGAGATACTGTGGAGCGCCTTCAGCCGTGGGGGTGCTCTGGGCCTGGCGTGTTGGATCGTAGGCGCTGCCGCGGCGCTGATGACGGCCTTCTACATGTTCCGGCTGTACTACCTGGTCTTTCGCGGGCAGTCACATATCAGCGATGAAGACCGGGAGCACCTGCGCGAGGCGCCCGCCTCCATGGCCCTGCCGCTGGTGCTGTTGGCCATCCTCTGCGTGGTTGGCGGCTTCGTCTGGTTACCGTTCTGGGAGCGGGGCCAGGTCTTCGAGGGCTTCCTGCAACCGGTCTTTGCCCCGGCGCTGGCCCTCATGGGCGGCGAGCACGGCCTGCACGCAGCGCCGCTGGAGGCTGCCGTCACGGCCGTCTCGGTCCTGCTGGCCCTGGCGGGCATCTACCTGGCCTACCGCGCCTACGTGCTTAGCCCCGACCTGACCCAGCGCATCAAGCAGGCCCTGGGGGGCTTCTACCGGCTGGTCTACGACAAGTACCGCGTTGACGAGCTGTACACGGCCGGGGTGGTCAACCCCGGCCACCGATTGAGCCAGTGGTTCTGGCAGTTCGTGGATGACAAGGTCATTGACGCCGCGGTCCTCGGCCTGGCCACGGCCTGCCGCCAGTTCGGCGAGGGCTTGCGCTACACGCAGACTGGCTACGTGCGCCACTACGCCCTGGCCACGGTGCTGGGCGCAGCGGCGATACTGATCTACTGTCTGGTGCGGTAGCCTTTGGAGTGCAACGTCCCCTGACGTTGCACAACGTCGCCCGACGCTGCACGGATGGTGCAAAGTCAGGGGACTTTGCACTCCAGACAACCATGGCAGCCTTGAGCCACTATGTCCTGACCATCATCACCTTCCTGCCCACGGCAGGGGCCCTGCTGGTGCTCGCCTCGCCGCGCGGGCGGGACACCCTGTATCGCTGGCTGGCCCTGCTATTCTCGCTGGCAACGTTCGTGCTGTCCCTCGTCCTCTGGGTTGGCTTTGACACCACGACCGCCGACGTGCAGTTCCAGTTGCGGGCGCCTTGGATTCCTGCTCTCGGCGTTAACTACTTCGTGGGCGTGGACGGCATCAGCCTGCTGCTGGTGCTGCTGACCACGTTCCTCTCCGCCCTCAGCATCCTGGCCTCCTGGCGCGCCATCAGCGAGCGCGTCAAGGCCTTCATGGCCGCCCTGCTCATGCTGGAGACGGGCATGATCGGCGTGTTCGTGTCTCTGGACCTGATCCTGTTCTTCGTCTTCTGGGAGGCCATGCTGATCCCGATGTACCTGCTCATCGGGATCTGGGGCCACGAGCGCCGGGTGTACGCGACCGTCAAGTTCATCCTCTACACCATGTTCGGCAGCGCGCTCATGCTGGTGGCCATCCTGGGGCTGTTCTTCCAGCAGCGCCACGTCACCGGGGCCGGCAGCTTCGATCTGCTGGAGCTGCGCGCCAGGCACATCACCTACACATACCAGCTCTGGTTCTTCCTGGCCTTCGCCCTCGCTTTCGCCATCAAGGTGCCACTTTTCCCCTTCCACACCTGGCTGCCGGACGCGCACGTGGAGGCGCCCACCGCCGGCAGCGTGCTGCTGGCCGGCGTGCTGCTGAAGATGGGCACTTACGGCTTCGTGCGCTTCTGTCTGCCGCTGTTCCCGGAGGCCTGTGCGCTTTTCATGCCCGGCCTGGCCGTGCTGGCCGTCATCGGCATCATCTACGGCGCCCTGGTGGCGCTGGTGCAGCCCGACGTGAAAAAGCTGGTGGCCTACTCCAGCGTCAGCCACCTGGGGTTTGTGGTGCTGGGCATCTTCGCCTTCAACGTGCAGGGCCTCCAGGGCGCCCTGCTCCAGATGGTCAACCATGGGCTGAGCACCGGCGCCCTGTTCTTGATCGTGGGCATGCTCTACGAACGCCGGCATACGCGGCTGATCGCCGACTACGGCGGCCTGTGGAAGCAGATGCCGCTGTTTGCCGCCTTCTTCATGATCGTGGTCCTGGCAGCGCTGGGCCTGCCAGGCCTCAACGGGTTTGTGGGGGAGTTCCTGATCCTGGCGGGAGCCTTTCTGCGCGCCAGCGCCGGCGGGCTGCACTACGCCGTGCCCGTGCTGGCGGCCCTGGGCGTGCTGCTGGCTGCCGTCTGCTTCCTGTGGATGTTCCGCCGCGTCATGCACGGCAAGCTGGACAAGGAGGAGAACCGGCGGCTGAGCGACCTGTCGGTCCGCGAGGCGCTGGTGCTGCTGCCCATCGTGCTGCTCATCTTTGCCATTGGCCTGTACCCCAAGCCCTTCCTGGTCCGCACCGAGGCCTCCGTGCAGGCCCTAGTCACCGAGATGCAGCAGACCGGCGCGGTCGTAGGGACGGGCTTTCCGCCGGCCCGGCTCGGGGCCCCGGGCGGGGGTGAACCCCGCCCCTACCTGGTGCCGCCGGACACGCAGCCGGCCTCGGCCCGTGCGCCTGTCCAACCCGAGGTGCCCTAGTGCCTGGTGACCTCTCCACAGTCAACTGGCACATCATCGCCCCGCACCTGGTGGTGGCGGCGGGCGCCTTGCTGGTGCTGGTGGTAGCCGCCTTCGTGCGCGAGGGGGCCCGGGCGCTGTGCGGCGCCCTCAGCTTCCTGGTGCTCGCCGCCGCCCTGATGGCCAGCACCTCCCGCTGGGACCAACCGACCGGCGCCTTCGCTGGCTCGCTGGGTTGCGACGACTTGGCCATGTTCCTGGAGCTGATCGTGCTGCTGGGTTCCCTGCTCACGGTGCTCATCTCCATGGGCCGACTGAGCACCGAGGGGATCGCCTTCGGCGAGTACTACGCGCTGATTCTGCTCTCCACTTGCGGCATGCTGTTCCTGGTCTCCGCCGGCGACCTGGTGATGGTATTCCTGGGGGTAGAGTTGGTCTCCCTGCCCCTCTACGTGCTGGCGGGCGCGGCGCGCGGGCGCCTGATCTCCAACGAAGCGGCCCTCAAGTACTTCCTGCTGGGCGCCTTTGCTGCCGGCTTCCTGCTCTACGGCATGGCGCTGCTGTACGCGGCTACCGGCGAGCTTCAGCTCTACGCTCTGCGGGCCGCCTTCGTCGCCAGTAGCCGCCGGCCCCTGCTCCTGGCCGGTGCGGTCCTGGTCCTGGTGGGCCTGGGGTTCAAGGTCTCGCTGGTGCCCTTCCACTTCTGGACGCCGGATGTGTACCAGGGCGCACCTACGCCGATCACCGCCTTCATGTCGGCCGGCCCCAAGGCAGCCATGTTCGTGCCCTTGCTGCGCATCCTGCTCCTGAGCCAGACAGACGTGGCCCACCAGTCGGTGGCGCTGTTCTGGGTGCTGGCCGCCCTGACCATGACCCTGGGCAACCTGGTGGCCATTGTGCAGACCAACATTAAGCGTCTGCTGGCCTACTCGAGCATCGCCCACGCCGGTTACCTCCTGGTGGCGTTCGCGGCGCTCTCGCAGGCGACCGGGACGCAGTCCCCGGTCAGCCTGGCGCAGGCCCTGGCCGTGCGCGGCCTCTGCTTCTACCTGCTGGTCTACGTCCTGGCCAACATCGGCGCTTTTGCCGTGGTGGTAGCCTTGGGCCACAAGGGCCGCGGCCTGGACCTGGCCGACTACGCTGGCCTGGGCTACGACCGCCCCTGGCTGGCCGCCGCCCTGTCGGCGTTCCTGCTCAGCCTGGCCGGCATCCCCCCCACTGCCGGCTTCCTGGCCAAGCTCTACGTATTCAGCGCGGCGGCCGATGCCGGCCTCTATGGGCTGGTGGTGCTTGCCGTCATTAACGGCGTTGTCTCCGTGTACTACTACCTGCGCGTGGTCGTGCTCATGTACATGCGCCCGCGAGCGGAGCCCGCGCCGCTGGAGGTGCGCACCGGCGCCTACCTGGGCTTCGCCGTGGCCTTCGCGGCCCTCGGCACCATCGCGCTCGGGGTCTACCCCGGCCCAGTCATGGGCCTGCTGTCGGAGGTCGCGACGGCGCTTTTCAGCCAGTAGGGAGGCCGGGCCCGTGCCACTGGAAGAACGCCTCGGGCAGATTGCCATCGCCACCAGGATGGAGTGGGCCTGGGAGCTGGTGGAGCGCAAGCTCATCAACTGGTCGCGCCGCTCCTCCATCTGGCCCGCCTCGTTCGGGCTGGCCTGCTGCGCCATCGAGATGATGTGCGCGGCCGCCAGCCGCTACGACCTGGCACGTTTTGGCTCGGAGGTCTTCCGCGCCAGCCCCCGCCAGGCCGACCTGCTGATAGTGTCGGGGCGGGTGAGCCAGAAGATGGCGCCCGTGGTCAAGCACATCTACGACCAGATGACCGAGCCCAAGTGGGTCATCGCCATGGGGGCCTGCGCCTCGTGCGGAGGGGTCTTCAACAACTACGCCATCGTGCAGGGCGTGGACAAGCTCTTCCCGGTGGACCTGTACGTGCCCGGCTGCCCACCCGACCCCGAGGCGCTGGTGTGGGCCCTCGTCGAGTTGCAGAAGCGCATTGACAAAGAGCGAGTCGTGAAGCGGTGAGGTTGTGGTAGGGGCGGGGTTCACCCCCGCCCGTTGCGGCGGGAGACGGCAACCCATGACCGACCTCAGCGACCAATTGCAGCGCACCTGCGCCCGGCTCGAGCAGGCCTTCCCCGACGCGGGGCTGGCCTTCGCAGCCTTCCGGGGCGAGCTGACCGTTACCATACCCACCAGCCTGTTGCTCGACGTGTGTCAGTTCCTGCGCGACGACGAGGCGCTGGACTACAGCTTCCTGACGGACATCACCGCCGTTGACCACCCGGAGCGCAAGGACCGCTTCTGCCTGGTCTATCATCTGCTCTCCATGAGCCGCAAGGCGAGGGTGTGCCTCAAGACCTACCTCTCCGAGGACGAGCAGGCACCCAGCCTCACGCCGCTATGGCCCGGAGCCGGCTTCTACGAGCGCGAGGTCTACGATCTGTTCGGCGTCGGCTTCGCCGGCCATCCCGACCTGCGCCGGATCATGATGCCCGACGATTGGCAGGGACATCCGCTGCGCAAGGACTACCCGCTCAGCACCACCCCTGTGCCCTTCAGCCACGACTGGGAGGAGCGCGGCCGGCCCACGCCTCACTAGCTATGGCCACCGAGGTTACTCAGATAAGAACCATGCTGCTGAACGTGGGGCCGCAGCACCCCAGCACGCACGGCGTGCTGCGGCTGATCGTGGAGCTGGAGGGCGAGACGATTGCAGACCTCACCCCCGACTGCGGCTTTCTGCACACGGGCATCGAGAAGACGGCCGAGCACAAGCTCTACCTGCACGCCCTGACGCTGACGGATCGCATAGACTACCTGTCCAACCTGCACAACAACCTGGCCTTCAGCCTGGCCTGCGAGAAGCTCGCCGACATGCACGTGCCCGAGCGGGCGGTTGCCGCCCGGGTCATTCTCTGCGAGCTTCAACGTCTGGCCAGCCACCTGCTGTGGCTGGGCGCCTTCGGCATTGACCTGGGCGCCACCACGCCGTTGCTGTATGGCTTTCGCGACCGGGAGCTGATTCTGGACATCTTCGAGGCCTGCTCCGGCGTGCGCATGATGACCAGCTACATCCGCCCCGGCGGCCTGGCCCGGGAGCTGCCCGAAGGCTTCGAGGAGATGGTCGCACAGGCCATCAACGCCATCGAGTCACGCCTGCCCGACTACGACGATCTGCTCACTCACAACCCCATCTTCCAGCAGCGCACCAGGGGCATCGGCGTCATCGGCGCGCAGGAACTGCTCGCTCTGGGCGTAACCGGCCCCATCCTACGCGCCTCGGGCTTCGAGTGGGATTTGCGTAAGCACCTGCCCTACTGCGGCTACGACCAGTATGACTTCGAGGTGCCCACGCGCCCGGAGGGCGACTGCTACGCCCGGTTCCTGGTGCGCCTGGAGGAGATGCGGCAGTCTATCCGCATCATCCGCCAGGCTCTGGGCCGGCTCCCGGCGGGCCCCTACCGCAGCGACGAGCGCAAGTTCGTCCTGCCGCCGCGCGAGGAGCTTTACCAGAGCATGGAAAGCCTCCTCCACCATTTCCTGCTGGTGAGCAAGGGCTTTGAGCCACCGCCGGGCGAGGTGTACGCAGCCGTGGAGAGCCCGCGCGGGGAGCTGGGCTACTACCTGGTCAGCGACGGCACCGGCAAGCCCTATCGCCTGCACGTGCGCGCGCCCTCGTTCGCCAACTTGCAGGCCCTGGCGTCCATGGCGCGCGGGCATCTGCTGGCCGACCTGATGGCCATCATGGCCAGCGTTGACCTGATAATGGGGGACGTGGATCGGTAGGCACCCCAGGGCCCTGTAGGGACGGGCTTTACGCCCGTCCGACGGCTAGACTACGGGCGGGGATGAACCCCGCCCCTACGATCGCACCAGATGCCATCCGACCTCACAGACCGCGAAGTCGAGCAACTGGCCCGCCGCTACCCGCGGCGTCGGTCGGCGGTGCTGCCGCTGCTGTGGCTAGCCCAGCAGCGCGACGGCTACGTCACCGCGCAAGCCCTTGGCCAGATCGCCGACCGGCTGGGCCTGACAGCCAGCGAAGTCCTGGACGTGGCCAGCTTCTACGACATGCTGCACCTCAAGCCGGTCGGCCAGCACATCATCCAGCTGTGCACCAGCCTGCCGTGCCTGCTCCGGGGCGGCGAGGAGCTGTTCGCATACCTCCAGCAGAAGCTGGGCATCCGCGAGGGGCAGACCACTGCCGACGGCAACTTCAGCCTCTTCGAGGCCGACTGTCTGGGCTACTGCGACCTGGCGCCCATGATGCAGGTTGACGGCGTGGTCTACGGCCACCTGACCAGGCAGAAGATTGACGAGATTCTGAGCGGGCTGGGCCACCAGGACCCCTGAGCCCTCGGGGCCGGGATGGCGGTGGCTAGGCTTGGCCAAGCCAAGCCGCCATGGCGGCCACGAAGTGGCCCAGCCACCCACAGGGTCTAGCCATGCCTGAACACGTTCTGCTAAGACATCGCGACGTGCCCGACATCGCCCGGCTGGAGGTGTACCGCCAGCACGGGGGCTATGAGGCCTGGTCGCAGGCTGTCCGGGAGATGACCCCCGAGGAGGTCATCAAGGTGGTCTCCGCTTCCGGCCTGCGGGGCCGGGGCGGCGCCTTCTTCCCCACGGGGCGCAAGTGGGCCCTCACCGTCAAGGATGGCGGCCCCAACTACCTGTGCTGCAACGGCGACGAGAGTGAGCCCGGCACCTTCAAGGACCGCGAGCTGATGGAGTGCAATCCCCACCAGGTGCTGGAGGGCTGCGCCCTTGCCGCCTACGCCAACGCCGCCGAGACCATCTACATCTACGTGCGCGGGGAGTTCCAGCAGCCGGCCCGCGCCCTGGCACAGGCGATCCAGGAGGCCTACGAGGCCGGATACCTGGGTGACGACGTGCTGGGCACCGGCAAACGCCTCCACGCCTACCTGCACGTCGGCGCTGGGGCCTACATCTGCGGCGAAGAGACGGCCCTGCTCAGCTCGGTGGATGGCACGCGGGGCTGGCCGCGGCTTCGCCCACCTTTCCCAGGCCAGTCTGGCATCAACCGCCGACCGACTGTGGTCAACAACGTGGAGACTCTGGCCAACGTGGCGCCCATACTGCTCCACGGCCCCGAGTGGTTCCGCCAATGGGGCACCGTGCAGGTGCCGGGGCGCAAGGTTTACTGCCTGAGCGGGCACGTGAGCCAGCCGGGCAACTACGAGGCGCCCCTGGGGGTCACCCTCCGCGAGCTGATCTACGACCACGCCGGCGGGGTGCCCGGCGGCAAGCGCGTCAAGGCTGTGCTGCCGGGCGGCTCCTCGACCAACTACCTGAGCGGCGAGCAGCTCGACGTGAACATGGACCCTGAGTCGGTCAGCGCGGCGGGCTCGATGCTGGGCTCAGCGGGCGTCATCGTGCTGGACGAGGACGCCTGCATCGTGCGGGCCACGCGCCGGCTGGTCAGGTTCTACATGCGCGAGTCCTGCGGCCAGTGCACGCCCTGCCGCGAGGGCTGCGGCTGGCTGTGGCGGCTCTACGGCAAGATCCTGGACGGGCAGGGCAAAGACTCCGACCTGGACCTGCTGCTGGACATCTGCGACGGCATCGCCACCAAGTCGCTGTGCCTGCTGGGCGACTCAGTCACGTTCCCGGTGGTAAGCAGCCTCCGGCTCTTCCGCGACGAGTACGAGCAGCACATCCGCGACGGCGCCTGCCCCGGCTGTGGCCGACGGGCCGAGGTAACCAATGCCTGAGTCTGACGACAACCTGGTCACCCTCACCATTGACGACCGCCAGGTCAGCGTGCCGGCTGGCACCACCGTGCTGCGCGCCGCCGAGAAGCTGGGCATTGAGATCCCCGTCTTCTGCGCCCACCCCAAGCTGGAGCCGGTGGGCATGTGCCGCATGTGCCTGGTGGAAATCGAGAAGACGCCGAAGCTCCAGACCGCCTGCACGACCCTCGCGCAGGAAGGCATGGCAGTACTGACCCAGTCGCCCTTAGTGCTGGCGGGGCGCCGGCAGCAGCTCGAATTCCTGCTCATCAACCACCCCCTCGATTGCCCCGTCTGCGACGAGGGCGGCCAGTGCCCGCTCCAAGACCTCACCTACCGCTGGGGCCCGGGCAACAGTCGCTTCCCGGCCGCGTGGAAGCGCCATTTCGCCAAGCCCGTTGACTTCGGCCGGCATATCCTGCTCGACCGCGAGCGCTGCATCATGTGCGACCGCTGCGTGCGCTTCTGCCGGGAGATAGCCGGCCACCCGGTGCTGGCGGTGGTCGAGCGAGGCGAGTGGAGCTACATTGACACCAACTCCGACCCGCCCTTCGACACCCAGTTCTCCTGCAACACCGTCGAGCTGTGCCCGGTAGGCGCGCTGACCGCCAAGCAGTACCGGTTCAGGGCGCGCCCCTGGGAGTATGAGCGCACCGACAGCATCTGCGCGCGCTGCGGCCTGGGCTGCAACGTGCAGATGCACTGGCGCGGGCGCAAGCTGCTGCGCGTGGAGAGCCGCGAGCACCCCGACGTGGACGACGGCTGGCTGTGCGATGATGGCTGCTTCGGAACCGTCGAGGCAGCGGCTTACACCGAGCGGCTGCTGACGCCTGCGATCCGCCGCGAGGGGCAGCTACAGCCCTGCTCATGGGACGAAGCCCTGTCTGAGGCCGCGCGGAGACTGTCGGCGCTGCAAGCGCAGCCCGGCGCCATCGCAGGGCTCGTCTCGGCCTCCTGCACCAACGAGGAAGTGTTCGTGTTCAGGGCACTGATCGAGGCCCTCGGCGGCACGGTGCACCTGTGGCCGCCGAACGAGCTGCTGGCGGCGGCTCTGGAGTGCGGCCTGTCGGACGCCAACGTGCGCGACCTGGAGACAGCCGACCGCATCCTGCTCTTCGGCTCCGACCTCAGCCACGAACTGCCCGTGCTCGACTTGCGACTGAAGAAGGCCGTTACGAAGCTGGGCGCGCGCTTGGTGGTCGTGCACCCGCAGCAGATGGCTAGGCTGCTCCGCAGCCGCCATGGCGGCCCGGAGGGCCTAGCCATCGAGTTTGACCGCTACGCCGCACAGGCCTTCCGCGGCGGCCTGGAGCAGCTCGACGCGGCCCTGGAGGCGCTCGGCGACGGCGACCTCATGCTCATCATCGGCCCGCAGGCGGTGCCTGCGGAGCAGACCGCCGACCTGCTGGGTCGCGTGCAGCAGCTTCAACAGGAGCGTCAGGCGCGGGCCCTGTTTGTGGCCAGAGAGGCCAACGCCGTCGGCGCATTAGACATGGGCGCCGCGCCTAGCCCGCCACCAGCGGAGACCAAGGCCCTCTACATCCTCGGCGCCGATCGCGGCGGCGCGGGGGGCCTGGCGGATGCGCTGCCAGGCCTGGACCTCCTGATCGTCCAGGACTACGCGCCTACCGAGGCCAGCAACGACGCCGACATCGTCCTTCCCGGCAGCCACCCGGCCGAGAAAGACGGCACCATGACCAACACCGAGCGCAGGATTCAGCGCCTGCATCGGGCCGTCCCGCCGCCTGGCGAGGCCCGCGACGACCTGGTCATCCTGGCCGACCTGGCCTCACGCCTGGGCCTCGCCGTCGAGACGCTGTTCGTCAACACCACGCGCACTATGCCCGGCTACGGCTCGTTCGACTTCGACAGGCTCTGCGACGGCGGCGCCCAACGGCCGCCGCGCCGGACCGAATCGCCATGATCACCGCGCTCATCAGAGGCTTGTGGGTCACGTTCAAGCACCTCTTCAAGAAGCCCGTCACGGTCTTCTACCCGGAGGAGCAGCGGCCCGTCGTCGAGCGCATCCGCTGGCGGCACAAGCTGCACCGCTGGCCCAACGGCCTGGAGCGCTGCGTGGGCTGCTCGCTGTGCGCGGCCAACTGCCCGGTGGGCTGTATCTACGTGGAGGCGGCCGAGAACGATCCCGGCGACCCGACCTCGGCCGGCGAGCGCTATGCCGCTCGCTACGAGATCAACCTGCTGCACTGCATCTACTGCGGCTACTGCGAGGAAGCCTGCCCCGTGGACGCCATCGTGCTACACGAGGAGCACCGCCTGACCGACGATTCCCCCGAGAAGTTCGTCTGGACCAAGCAGTCCCTGCTCGTCCCGCATCCCGACCCCTTCATCCCCACCGGCGGCCTGCGCGATATCCCCGAGGCGCTGCTGAAGCTGCCGATGTGGCAGCAGAACACGGCCGAAGACGAGCGGCAGATGTCGCTCCCATGAACCATGATTCGAGGAGCGGCCCCTTCGTGCAGAGAGGCAGCCCTCACCCCTCGTGTCCCCTCTCCCAATGGGAGAGGGGTTGCGACGCGCAGCGTCGCGGGGGTGAGGGCTGCTCGCCTGGCAGTCGCGCAGCGCCCGAACAACGTCTCTGGCACCCGCAGGCTTCCCTCCCCCGCTTGCCTTTGGCCTCTGCCTTCTGCTATACTCCCGCCCATTGACCGGCTGCCCTGAGCCCGCGGGGATGCGAAGGCCCGCGGCGCTTTTTGTGGGCAGGCAGGTATGGGCAGGAGAGGCCTGGACGCGAATGGCCCAGATCAAGCCGCTGCGGGCGCTCAGGTACAACCCGGACAAGGTGGACCCCGCCAAGGTGGTGGCGCCGCCCTACGACGTGCTGGACGAGGACGACCGGCTCGCCTACCTGGCGCGGGACGAGCACAACATCGTGCGCCTGACCCTCGGCGACGAGCCGCTGACCCCAGAGCCGCCGCCCTCGCGCTACGAGCGGGCGGCCGAGCTGCTGCGGCAGTGGGTTGCGGAGGGCATCCTGATCCACGATCCGCAGCCGGCGCTCTACGTCTGGGAGCAGACCTACCGCATTCCGCCCGGCATGCTGGGCCCGGAGGGAGAGCTGTCGCGGCGTGGATTCGTGTGCCTGCTCAAGCTAGAGCCATTGGGCGAGGGCACGGTTTTCCCCCACGAGGGCACACTGTCAGCCCCCAAGGCGGACCGGCTGAACCTGCGGCGGGCCTGCCAGGCGGCGTTCAGCCCCATCTTCCTCATCTACACCGATCCGGAGCGCCGCACCGAGGAGGCGCTGGCGGCGGCCCTGCCCCGGCCCCACTGTCACCCTGAGCGCAGCGAAGGGTCTCGTGCGGATGGCTCTACAGGCGAAACGAGCACTAGATTCTTCGCTTCGCTCAGAATGACACACGGGGCTGAGCGCCGCGCCGGAGAGCCCTTTGCCCCGGCTCAGCCTGGGCAGGCTCTGCTCGACGCCACGGACGACGACGGGACGCACCACCGGGTGTTCGCCTTGGGCGACCCGCGCGCCATCCAGGCCGTGCAGCAGGCCCTGAGCGGCCAGAAGTTGGTCATAGCCGACGGCCATCATCGCTACGAGACGGCCCTGAACTACCGCGACCAGATGCGGAAGAAGGCCGGCCTGCCAGATGGCCCCTGGGAGTACGTCCTGGCCTACCTGTGCAACACCGTGGGCAACGAGGTGACCATCCTGCCCTCGCACCGCGTGCTGCGGGGCGTGCCGCCGGACGTGATCGCCAGCCTGCCGGAGCGTGCGCGGGAGTTCTTCAGCGTGGAGCGCGTGCCCCTGGGTCACCTGCGCGGCGACCGCCTGGCACAGGCGCGCGAGCTGCTGTCGCGCCTGCGAGCCGCAGGCGCTGGGCCGCCGCTGTTTGGCGTCTACACGGGCAGCCCCGAGGCCCTGTTGCTGCGCGCGCGGTCCACAGCGCTCTGCGACGAGCTGCTGCCTGACGTGCCGCCGGCCGCGCGCTGTCTGGACATCGTGCTTCTGCACACAATAGTGATAGACCGCCTGCTGGGGGTGCAACTACAGCGAGAGGAGCCCGGGCGCAACATCTACTTCACGCGCGGCGCCGACAAGGTCATCCGCTGGGTGGACACCGGCGGCGGACGAGTGGGCCTGCTGGTCAGTCCCGCCCGCGTCGAGCAGGTCATGCAGCTAGGCCTGGCCGGCGAGCGCATGCCGCAGAAGGGCACCTACTTCTACCCCAAGCTGCTCAGCGGCGCGGTGATGTGCGACATGCGCGCTGAGCTGCCCGCGACTAAGTAATGCTCGAAGACCTCTGGTCGCGTTTTCGCAACGCCAGCCCGCAACTGCGCCTCTTCCTGCTGGGCGTGTGCCTCATGGCCGCCTCCGGCGGCATCTTCATCAGCATCCTCAACAACTACCTCTCCGACGCCTACCATCTCGACGCCCAGCAGCGGGGCTTTCTGGAGTTCCCGCGGGAGCTGCCCGGCTTCCTGGTGGCAGTGTTTGCCGCCGGCCTGTTCTTCCTGCGCCTGCATTCCCTGGCGGCACTGACTGCCTTCGTGACCGGGCTGGGCATTGCCGGGCTGGGGTTGATAGAGGGCCGCAGCTACCCTCTGATGATCGTAACCCTCATGGTTTGGAGCGCCGGCACCCACGTCTCTGGGCCGGCACTGGCCAGCATCGCCCTGGGCCTGTCGCGCAAAGGCAGGGAGGGCACGCGGCTCGGACAGATCGGCGCCATCGGCAGCCTGGCGGGCATCGTCGGCTTCCTCATCGTCTGGATCGGCATGGGGAGGCTGCATGCGACTTACCGCACCACCTACCTCATCTGCGCGGCGCTGGCGGTATGCAGTGCGCTGGCCTACGTGCGGCTCGGCGACATCCCCGCCCAGCCCAGCAAACGCCCGAAGCTGGTGCTCAAGCGCCGCTACGGGGTCTACTACATCCTCTCCGTGCTTTTCGGCGCCCGCAAGCAGGTGTTCCTGACCTTCGGCCCCTGGGTTCTCATCAAGCTCTTCAACCGCCCGCCCGAGACGTTCGCCAAGCTGGGCATTGCCAATGCGGTGCTCAGCGTCCTGTTCCAGCTTCAGCTCGGCAAGCTGGTGGACCGCTTCGGCGAGCGCGTAGTGCTGGTGGCCGACGGGCTCTTGCTGGTGTTGGTGTGTCTGGCCTACGGCTTTCCCCACTCCCTGGGGCTGGGAGACAAGACGGTGTGGGTGGTCTACGCGAACTTCGTATTGGACAACCTGCTTTTCGGCGACGGCCTGGCCCGCACCACCTACCTGGACAAGATCGCCGAGCGCAAAGAGGACGTTACCGCCTCGCTGTCCGTGAGCGTGACGTTGGACCACGCGGTAAGCATGTCCATTCCCATGCTGGGGGGCTACGTCTGGCAGCGCTGGGGCCCGGCGCAGGTATTCCTGGGGGCAGCGGGGCTGGCCTTGCTCTCAGCCCTCACCTCCACTCTCATCCGCGTGCCCAAGGGCGCCGCGCCCGCCCTCGAAGAGCGCGCCGAAGCTGCCGCCCTCGCCACGGCGCAGCCCAGGGACTAGCGCAGCGGCCAACCGCAGGCAGGGATGAAGCGGCCTGGCGTAGAAGCGTGCTTGAGGCCGCAGCCCTCGTGGATCTCCAGGAATTGCAGGTCCATGGGCAGTTCGCGCAGGCCTGACGAACTCACCAGCGCCAGTCGGCTGACGGAGCTGTGGCGGGTCAAGGAGGTGACTCGCCAGGCCGTGGCAGCCTTTGGCCTGGGGTCGCGCGAGTGCTTTGACGTGGTGCTGGCCGTGCACGAGGCCGTGGTCAACGCCATCACCCACGGCAATGGCAGCGACCCGCGCAGGAAAGTGGCCCTGCGCTTCTCCTACGCCGCCGATTGCCTTACCGTGCACGTGCGCGACGAGGGCCGGGGCTTCGACGTACAGCAGGCGCTGGCTCGGCTCAGCGTCCCGCCCAACCTGGACGAGCCCTCGGGCCGCGGCATGTTGCTTAGCACCAGGCTCATGGACGAAGTGCAGTTCAACGACACCGGCAACGAGGTGCGCCTGACCAAGTACCGGCGCTCGTCGTAGAAGCCTTGCGTAGGTCGGGCCTTCGTCCGCCGTAGCGGGACTACGGCCCGCGAAGGTGGGCATTCTTGCCCGACGCGCGACGAAGGCTCCCCACGAGTCAGCCAGCCTCGGTTCCGCCAACTGGCGAAACATGCGCGGCTGTTGGAGTGTAGAAACGGGTGGCGCTCGACGCAGTGGCTGGCGTTGAGCCGACAGGAAAGGAGCTTCCACCATGACCCGCTTGTGCTTCGCCGCCCTGGTTTTGGGGCTGCTGCTGGCCCTGACCGCCAGTTCCCTGGTTGCCCAGAACGACAAGCCCATCACCACACTGGCGCCGCAATGGAGCCAGAAAGCCCCCACCATTGACGGCAAGCTCGCCGAAGGCGAGTGGGCGCAGGCCACCAAGGTCGAGACGCGCCTGTCGCTCTACACGATCCCCAACCTGCAACTGAGCAAGGAGCTGCCCACCACCGTCTACGCCACCAACGACGCAGAGAACCTGTACCTGGCCATCGTCATCAAGGGCGAGGACTATGACGCCACCTGGCAGGAGGGCAACGTCCGCATGGACTTGCTGGCCCTGCGCTTCGATGCCGACAACGACGGCAAGGACAGCCTGGGCGATGACCAGAAGGTGCTGGCCGCCCTCAACAGCACGTACCTGGATCAGTACCGCGTGAAGATGCAGGCACCTAACGACTTCGCCGACGATCCGCAGCAGGACGGCAAGGGGGCCATAACGCACTCGACGCAGGCCGGCAAGGGCGACTACGTGGCGGAGCTGGCCATCCCCCTGAACACCCACACCGCCGAGGACCTAGCCGCCACGCCCGGCGACGAGCTGTACTTCCAGCTTCTCTATGCCCACGCTTTCGGCAGCACCACCGGCGATCTGGCCGTGGGGCTCATTGCCGGCGGGGGCACCCTCCAAGACATCATGGCCGGCCTGGTCCCCAGCGCCTGCGCGAAGCTCAAGCTGGCCACGCAGCCGTAGGCTGCCGTTCATGGAGTGCAGCATCGCCTGCCTTCGCGGGCCATAGCCCGCTACGGCGGGCGTAGGCCTGATGTTGCATGGCCGTGGTAGGAGCCCTCTCCTCGAGGCGACGGCGCGGGCGGGCACCAGGCCCGCCCGCGCTAGTGTATAGGCGCTAGACCCTTCGCTTCGCTCAGGGTGACAAAGGTGAGTACGCCCCGAACTCGCGCACCGTCGGCCCGCCCTGCGGCGCATGCAGGTGTAGCCGCAGGCGCGCGGCGGTCACCGGCTCGAACACCGCGATCTTCTTGTGGCCGATGCTCTCCCCTGAGCACACCTGCCGCCACTGCTGACCATCCCAGGCCTCCAGGCGGTAGCCCTTGACCCGCTCGCCCAGGGCCAGCCACTCCTGCACCACCACGCGGTCGAAGGTCGTCGGCTCCCCAAGGCTCACCTCCAGCCAGGCGTCCGTCTCGTCCGGCTTGGCCGCCCAGTATGTGCCCAGCTTCCCGTCAACGGCTTTGGCCGGCCCGTGACCGCGGCCGGGCTGGCTGCTGGCGGTGACTGGCTTGCTGCGCAGCAGGTTATGGGCGTAGGTGTTGGTGATGACCTGCCAGACCTCGCGCAGGCGCTGGGCGTCGGGCTCCGGGATGAGGCCCCGGCGGTCGGGCGCCACATTCAGCAGCAGCCCGGCCCCATGCCCCACCGCCTGATGGTAGATGTCCACAAGCTGCTCGACGCTCTTGAGCGTATGCAGGTCGTTGGTGTGCCAGAACCAGTTGCCTCGGATAGGCACATCACACTCCGCCGGCCACCAGTATGGCTTCCCGTTGACCTGTAGCACGTTCCAGCACGTGTCAGGCGCGACACCGTTCTCGTTGCCCACCCAGCGGATGTCCGCGGACCCGGCGATGGCCTGAAGCGCGTTGGGCTGAAGCTGCTTGACGGTGCGGTAGTACCCGTCCCAGTCGTACACGTGCCCCTGGCCGCCGGCCCCGTCAAACCACACCTCCATGACCTCGCCATAGTTGGTCAGCAGCTCCCGCAACTGGGCCTGGAAGTACTCGTCGTAAGCCTTGTTGTCCGCGTAGCGCGGCTCGTGGCGGTCCCAGGGGGACAGGTAGAAGCCGAACTTGAGCCCCGCCTCGTGGCAGGCCCGCGCTACCTCGCCCACCACATCGCCTTTGCCGCCGCGCCAGGGGCTGCGCTGGACGCTGTAGTCGGTCTGCTGGGTGGGCCAGGTGCAGAAGCCGTCGTGGTGCTTGGCGGTGAGGATCAGGTACTTCATGCCGCACTCTTTGGCTATGCTGACCCACTGCCGCACGTCAAACTCCGTGGGGTTGAACGTCTTGGGGTCCAGCGTGCCGTCGCTCCACTCCAGGTCGTTGAAAGTGTTGATGCTGAAGTGGCAGAACATGCCGTACTCCAGGTCCTGCCAGGCGAGCTGCTGCGGCGTGGGCCGATCCGACGACGACCTCTCCTCCGGCCAGGCGAGGGCAGCGGAGGTGGTCAGCAGGAGCAACGCGATTGCGAGCAAGCTAGGCATGGCTTGAGCCCGCCCTCTGCGGAGTGCACGCCAGAATGCGCTACCCCCTCAGCATCAAGTCCCCCACCACCGTCCCCTCGCTGTGCTTGGGTGGAGGGATGTTGAGCAGGGCGGCCAGGGTAGGGGCCACGTCGGGCATCCAGATGGCGGGCTGGCGGTCGTAGCCCTTGCGCACGCCGGGGCCGGCGACCAGGAAGATGCCCCGCACCGAGAAGCCGCCGAACCTGGCCCAGGGCGCGTAGCAGTGATGCACCCCCTGCTGCCCGCTGCTCTCCCGGTCAATGCCGTCCGGGGGCAGCCGCTCGGGGTCAATGGGCCCCACGCTGTGGATTCTCACGTCGTTGGCGTAGCCCGGCTCCAGGAAGTAGATGACATCGCCCACGCTGGGCCCCCACTGGCCCATCCACTCCGCGTCGCGCTTTCTGAGGGCCAGGTGTATGGGGCATTGGCCCGTCTCGGGGTCGCGGATGGAGTAGAGCGTGTTGATGACCTGCGTACAGACCTCCTCGTACTGCGTGCCGGGCTCCACGATCCCCTGCGGGTCGCGCCCCTGGAGGTTGACCCAGACGTTCTGCGCCAGCGGATGGTCGCCCACCACCACCTTGCTGCGCATCCAGTCCATCTCCATCTTCCCGGTCTCCTCGTTGACCAGGTAGTTTACCAGACCTGCCTCCACGAACCAATGCGTCACCCAGATGCGCTTGAGGGTGGGGATGGCCCCGTGGTCGGAGATGACCGCGACGATGGTGTTGTCATCGGCGCAGTGTTCCACCAGGTGCCCCACCAGGCCGTCGAGGTCGCGGAGCTGGCTGCGGAACTTCCCCCAGGTCTCCTCTTCCTTTTCGGGCTGGTACTCCGGCGAGCCGGGGCACAGCCCATTCATGGCCTGGTGGTTGAGCCCGTCGGGAGCGTGGATCTGCGCCCACACCACGTCCCACTCGCGAGTCTTGGTCAGGTACTCGCACGTCAGCCCAAGGCCCACGCACTGATCGGCGATGGACTCCCGCACCTGGCACAGGGGGCTCATGCGTGGCACGTCCTCGCTGGTGCCGTCGGTCTCCAGCGCGCCGGCGGCGCCCGCCTTCTGCCCGCGCGCGAAGATGTCGTCAATGAGCTCGTCGGCCACCTCCTGCGGATAGGCCCAGCCTTTGGTGTTGAAGATGGTGGTGCGGTACAGCCGAATCTGGCGGGCGTCCGACGACAGCTTGAGCAGCTTCAGCCGGAACTTGCCCTGCACCGTGCCCCACTCGGTCTTGAGCTCGTCGGTGATCCAGTCGCTCCACTCGCCCTCTCTCAGCGTCGCCACGGGCTCAGAGGCGTTCTTGCCCTGGGCGATGAGGACGTGGTCGTAGGCCTCCTCCGTGGAGGCCAGCACCAGCGCGCAGTAGAGCAAGTGTGGATCAACGCGCTGCGGCGCGCCTTCCTGCTGGCTGATGATCCAGCCCGCCTCGGTGGGCTCCAGGTTGGCCTCGCCGCTGATGACGAACACGCACTCTCTGGGGCCGCGCGCCGATCTGGGCAGCTTACCCCAACCGGCGGGCCGCGTGGTGTGAAGCTCGTTCTCGCCCGCTTGCAGCCCGGCCTCGCGCGTGGCGAAGACGTTGGGGCCCGTCAGCCTGACCAGGTGCGAGCAATAGGGTCCCGAGCCGTCTACCGAGGTGACTTCCTCGGAGTTGGGCGGCCAGCCGCCGGGGTAGTTGACCAGCAGGCACTTCTTGCCGGCCCGTGTGGCGGCTTGCCAGAACCACTCGACCTTGGAGAGCTGGTTGAGGCAATCATCCGCCACGCTGGCGAAAGGCGGGAAGATGTTCTTACCCAGCGCGTGCGGCTCATCGAACGGTTCGCCATCCAAGTGCGGGCCGAACGTGTTGTTGCCATGCGTGCCGGTCCAGGCGCCGGTGGCGAGCGTGGTCCAGTTGGTGGGCGTGTCGCTGGGGGGCGAGGGCAGCGCCTCGCAGAAAGCCCCTCTCTCCATCAGCCGGGCCATATGCGGCATAGAGCCCTCGGCGCTGAACTTGCGCACCAGCTCCGGCATGAGGCCGTCAATGCCAAGCACGATGAGCTTGCTGGCCTTCTTCGCCACGGGAATCCCTCCGTGCGCCTGCGGAACGAAACTTCCGCGATGGTATACGCCCAGGCAGTATTCACCGGCGCGCGGGGTTTTCCTTCGCCGCCTCGGGCCGCTCTGGCACCGGCCCCCAGCCGGTTTGGTGGGGGGCATTACCTGAGCCGGCAGAAAGTATCTCGGAGGGTTTATGTTCCGTGGCACATTGCCTATACTAGAAACGGCGAAGCCAACAGAGTGCACTTTCCTCGTAAGGAGATGGCTGCCTATGATTGTAGTCGAGTCGCACCCGTCAGGGGGGCTCGCCTAAGCGGCAGCCGCACGCCGCAGTCAATCCGGCATCAGTTCCAAGGGCGCAGTGCGCCAAGCGGAGGATCACCTCCCCAGCACCGGATGGGCACGCTCTAGGCGAGCCCTCCGTTTCGTTTTGGCCCCTGCCGTCCACGGTTCCCGTTTCCTGCGCCCTTGCGCCGCGCCTGGCGAGCACGTATACTATGGTCGCCGCCACAAGCTGCTGGCGGCGGCTTTGTGCTTGTCAGGGCTCAGACCATGCCTACTGCGCAGGATAAACCGAAACCAGAGTTGACCCCGCCTATCCCGCCGCTGCGGGAGCTGGTGGACCTACAGGTGCTCCAGCAGATTCAGGACTGGTTCGCCGCTACCACCGGGTTGACCACCCGCATCCGCGATGACCAGGGCCTGCCGGTCACCCACACCAGCAGCCTGACTGACTTCTGCCGCCTGCTCACCAGCTCCGAGTGCGGCGTGGCCGGCTGCCTGCGGAGCCACGAGCACGCCCTGGCCGCCCTGCACAACAGCGACGAGCCCATCCGCTACGACTGCCACGCCGACCTGCTTCAGATCGCGGCGCCCATCAGAATCCACGGCCGACTGATGGGCTTCGTGGTGGTCGGCCAGAGCCCCACGCGGCCGCTGACCAGGAAGCAAGTAGCTCGCATCGCCAAGTCGGCCAAAGTGGACGAAGAGCCGCTCTGGGAGGCCTCGCAGAAGCTCACCGTCTGGTCGGAGGAGGCAGCCCGCCAGACGGCCGCGGTGCTCAGGTCGGTGGCGTACACGGTGACCGAGCTGTCGTATCAGGGCTGGGTGCTGAGGCGTAAGCTGGAGGAGCTGGAGGCCGTCTACCAGGTAGCCGGCGCCTTGACCGAGCCCGCCGGCCTGGAAGAGACCCTGGACGTGATTGTCAAGGCCCTCCCCACCGCCCTGGGCATGAAAGCCTGCCTGCTCAGGCTTATCAACGAGCGCGCCGGCACCCTCGACATCGCCGCCTCCTACGAGCTGAGCATAGACTACCGCCGCAAGGGCATCGTGCGCCTCCAGGACAGCCTGGTCGGCCAGACGGCCTTGCGCGGCGAGGTCCTGATTGTGCCCGACATTGCCACCGAGCCGCGCTTCCGCTTCCGCGAGGAAGCTATGCGCGAGGGCCTGCACGGCATGATGTGCGTGGGCATGGAGAGCCGCGGCCGGCACATCGGCATTGTCTGCGTCTACACCGCCGGCGTGCATGAGTTCACCCAGGAGGAGGTCGAGCTGACCCAGGCCCTGGCCAACCAGGCGGCGGTGGCCATCGAGCGCGCCCGCCTCATAGACGAGCTGCGCGCCGCCAACCAACGCCTCAGAGAGGCCTACGAGCAGACTTTGGCCATCCAGGAGCAGCTCGTGCACTCCGAGAAGCTGGCCGTGGTGGGGGAGCTGGCCGCCGGCATTGCTCACGAGGTGAAGAACCCGCTGTCAGCCATCATGAACTTCGCCGGCTACATCCGCGACTTCGCCGACGAGCTGGCCACCCAGGACGTGCAGGAGAAGGCGCAGGCCATCATTGACGAGGTGCAGCGCACGGTGGGCATCATCAACGAAGTGCGCGACTACGCCCGCCCCGCCGCCGCTTACGAGACTGAGGTAGTCTCGCTCAACGACCTGGTCAAGGAAGTCGTCTCCTTCATGCGCTTCGACGAGGAAGCCAAGCTGGTCCAGCTCGGCGGCGAGTACGCCGAGCAGGCCCCCCAGGCCCGCGTCAACCGGGACAAGATGAAGCAGGTGCTGCTCAACCTGGTGCGCAACGCGGTGCAGGCGGTCGAGCCGGGCCAGGGGCAGGTCATGGTGAGCGTGGGGGAGCGCGACGCCAATGCGCTGCTGGCCGTCACCGACAACGGTCACGGCATCCCCCGGGAGCAGTTGGCCCGCATCTGGCAGCCCTTCTTCACCACCAAGGGCCACGGCGGCATGGGCCTGGGGCTGGACATCTGCCGCCGCATCGTCACCGCCCACGGCGGCGCCATCTCCGTGGACAGCCAGGAGGGCCGCGGCACCACCTTCACCGTCTCCCTGCCCCTGGTCAGCCCCGCTGACGACCAAGCCCGCTAGCGGGCCCCGGGCCGCAGGCGCCAGGGGCCCCTAAAAGCGGCCAGGGACTTGACGAGCAGCCCGGTTTCGTGTATCTTCTGGCGGAATCTTGAGGCCAGAGCGACGTTTCGCTGTCTAAAGACCGCGCGTGGTCGCGTCGGGACGCCTCGGTGGGCTGGGGTCAACAGGGAAACTAAGGCCACCTGGGTATGTTCCCTCCTACCGACGGGGCTGTCCCCCGCCGCCGGGCGTCGGCCATGCGGACGTCGCACATAGCTCTCTACCAGAAAGGGGGGTGTGACGCCGCAGGCAATCAGCCGTGCCGTACCGTCTCACCCAGGCGTCCTAGAGGGACGCTACGCTGGACAAGAAGCGCTCGGCTAGAGAAAGGGAAGGGGACTAGATAAATGCGCGCAACCGTAATAGTCGTCGTGGTATTGGTGCTGGCCCTGCCCGCAGTGTGCGGGGCAGCGCCCTCTATACGGGGCTACACCGGGGTCATGATGACCCCCAACACCGAGGTGGCGGCGCAGGACACCATCGAGGTCGGCGCCCACGCCTTCGGCATTGACAACCTGCTGGGCATTCCGAACCTGGACGCCGATTCCACCACCTTCTTGGCTAACGTCGGCGTGACCAAGGGTCTGGAAGCGACTTTGGCGGTACGGGCGCTTGATATTCACATCCCCGAGGTCATCCCCGTCCAGACCGACCAGACGCAGGTCGCCCTGCACCTGAAGTACCAGTTCCTGAAGGAGCCCGACGACCCGGTGGGCCTGGCAGTGGGCATGACCGATGTCTTTGAGCAGTGGGACAACCTCTTCTTCGAACCGATGCTCCACGACGCGGACATCGGCTTCTACGGGGTCGTCAGCAAGAACTTCAGCGACCTGGCGGCCGGTGACCCGCCGCTGCGGGTCAACGTGGGCTTGCTCTTCAGCAAGGAGCCCCTCTTCGCCGACAACGTCTGGCACCTCATCCCCATGTTCGCCAACGACACCCAGTTCTTTGGGTCCGTCGAGGCCGGCCTGAGCGATGAGGTCATGCTGATGGCGGAGCTGGCGGGCGACTCGCTGAACTACCAGGTCCGCATCACGCCCGACCCCAAGGTCAAGCTCGACATCGGCTTTGTGGACGCCTACGGCACTACCGACCTCTTCTGGGGCGGCTCTTACTGCTGGACTTGGTGAACGTGTGGTCAGCCGGAACACGTAACGGGCGCTCGCCTCGGCGAGCGCCCGTTTTCTTCTGCTGTCCTACGGCCCCCTGTTCAGGCTAGCGACCGGGTGCTGACCCGCCACCCTCCGCCAGGGATTCGAAGTAGTCCCGTACCTGCTGGCGGTACTCCGGCGGAATCTCCTCTTTGGCCAGAGCCTCGGACGCCGCCCGCTCGTAGGACTCGTAGACGTTGTAGTACGGCGAGGTCGCGGGGCTGTGACCGGGCCCGCTGCGAATGGGCCGCGTGCCCATCTCGCCCCGCTTGTTCTCCGTGTGCCGCGTCATGGTATCGTTGTAGCTAACGGAGCCCTCCAGCGGCTCAAAGGGCTCCGGGGCGATGTTCCCGTGGCCGCCCGTACCTGGCCGTCCTCCGCTGCTGCCGCCCCACGTCTGGCCCCCGCCGCCAGGCCCACCTCCCCGCCCGCCCTTGCCTGCTCTTGAGCCCTGTCCGCCTTGTCCCTGCCCTGCGCCCTGGCAATTGGCGGCAAGTCCCGTGCCGCCGCAGGATGGTCAGCCACCGCCTTGGCAGTTCGGACAGGGCGCGTCCGCCTGCTTGATCTGCTGGTCTATCTGCTCCATGGCCTGCTGCATCTGCCCCAGGGCGTCCTGGTCGGACAGGTATTGCTTAAGCTCCTCGGCAGCGGCCTTGGCCTGCTCAATCTGCTTGGCCGATTCCTGAGCTTCGCCTTTGCTCAGGGACTTAGCCGCCTCCGACAGCGACTTGGACATGCTGTCCAGCCCCGCCTTGGCCAGCGCCTCCGACATCGCCCCCAGGTCCTCGGCAACCCGCTTTTGCTCGTCGGCCGACAGCTTCCCGCTCTCCAGTTGTGCCGCTAACGACTCCAGCTCCTTGCTGGCCTGCTCGAGCCGTTCGGCCTTCAACGCCTCCGCCAGCGCCTGGCCGGCCTTCGACCCCGGCTTCAAACCTTCCAGGGCCTCGGCTGCCAGCCGCAGCTTCCTGGGGGCATTGGCTTTGGCCATCTCTTGGTGCGCCTTGCGGACGTCCTCGCTCAGCGCCCTGGTCTCCAGCAGGGCCTGCTTCTTCGACAGCCTGGCCTGCTCCAGCTCTCGCCCCAGCTTCGCCAGCCGCCTGGCCAGCTCGGGGCTCACCTGGAGGTTCTCGTCTTTGGCCCGCTTCTCCAGCTCCTTGGCTACCTTGACGATCCTGGTGCCCTGCTTCTTCATCTCCGCCTTGGTGGCTATCTCGCCGGCAGACATGAACAGGTTCAGGGAAGGCACGAACCCCAGAGCCAGGAAAGCAAGGGCCGCTCCGCCCAGGTACTTGACCTCCCGGGAGGCGCAGTAGGGGTAGATGCGGGCCGGCTCCAGGCCCTCGGCGGCTGCCGCCGCGTCGGTGACCAGCGCCGGCACCAGCCCGCTGGCCTGCGGCTGCCCCAGGAACTGGATGGCGCTGCTCAGGCGCTCTTTCAGGCCCAGCCGCTCGTCGGTGTGAGCCGCCGCCGCCAGGGGCGTGACCCTGCGCAGGCTGCCCCAGATCAGCCCCGCGGCCAGGGCCAGGGCCATCAGCCCGCCGGACCACAGGTACACGGGCTCGAAGTGCCCGGACACGTGCACCAGCATGAGCAGCAGCGCTACTACCGCCGCCACCAGGCCGCAGCGGACCGCCCAGTACAGCACTCGCAGAACCTGCAAGCGCCGGGCCAGGGCCTCAGCCTTCTCCCGCAGCAATTCGTCAGGTGGCACAATCGTCGCCGCCTCTCTCCGACTCCCGTAGGCAGCGTTCGCCGCCGCCCGCGCCTCCCGCACCTTTTCTGGCACCTTCTCTGGAGTGCAACATCACCTGATGTTGCACGCCGTTGTGCAGAATCTGGGCGTTCTGCACTCCAGATAGGAGCTGCAACGCCTCCCCTTGTCTAATGACGTTCCCAGGCTCGGATTGGTTCCGGCCGCCGTTCCTCCCTTCCTCGCCCCGCCGCCCTTTCCCTGCGGCCCCTCACTCCCCCGCCCGGCCCCTCTGGGATGGGCTGTGAGGCCCCTCCAAACCTCACTCACGGCTCGGCTCGGTGTACAGGCGCCAGTGCGCCAGGCGCAGGGCCAGCCAGATCGCCAGCGCATAGATGCACCAGCGCACCAGGGACTGGAGCACGAAGACGGCCGGGTCCTTGGGCCACTCGTACCTGACCAAGTTCATCCAGCTCAGCATCCTGGGGCCATGCTGTACCCCGAAGTAGAGCATGAGCGTCATGCCATAGGCCCAGGCCATGGCCGACGGCAGCCGCCGGCAGAAGGCGCTGGCGGCAGTCCCGAGAGCCCCGCCCGTCACCGCCAGCAGGGGGACCGTGACCCATTGCAGGAACACGTGCAGGTAGAACTGGGCAAACATCTCGTCGCTCTGGCCCATGATCGCCAGCGCGTCCATGAAGCTGGCGATGGCCAGGCAGGGACCGATAGCCAGCAGCACCGGCAGCAGGCCGGCGACGAACTTGCCCACGATGATCTGCCAGGTGGACAGCCGCGTGACCACCAGCATGTCCAGGGTGAGGTTGACCCGCTCCACAGCCAGGAAGCCGGCCGCCAGCCCCGGCGTGGCTAGCAGCGCCATGACCGTGGCGATGAAGTAGCCCAGGAAGGCAGCCAGCACCGGGTAGAACTCGAAGAAGTACGTCTTCTCGAACGCTGTCGGCAGCAGGCACACCAACAGCAGGGCCATCAGCCCGCCCACCGCGAGCCCCGGTATCAGGTACAGCCTCCGCCCCCGCCAGCGGGAGCGCATCTCCTTGTGGAAGACGGGGTTGGCGATGACCAGGCGTTGCAGGTGGCTCATTCTAGCGCGATAAGCGGTGGAGGCGGCGCCACCACGGGCGCTCTCTGCCGGCGCGTGCCGGCCAGGGCCAGAAGCGCAAAGCACGCCGACAACCCCAACAGCAGCACCAGGTGGACGCGGTAGAAGGGAACGGCGCCGCTCAGCAGCAGGTGGGGGGATCCACTGCTGCCCTCCACCGTGCCCGGTGCAGCCACCTCGATCATGGCGGCGAAGGGGTTGAAGTAGAGGGCGCTCACCAACGCAGGATAGTCAGTGGGCTTCAGGCTGTAATTGTGCGTGGCTTCCGCGTATGACATGGCAACCAAGGGCAGCGCCGCCACCACAAACGCGAGCACGTAGCACAGGGCAATGGCCACCGCGCGCCTGCGGGTCAGCGCCGACAGCGCCAGAGCCAGCAGCGACATGGCCAGCACGCTGCCCCCGGCAATGGCAAACAGCACCAGCAGGTCCTGCCAGCGGCCCGCCGCCAGGTCAGCGCCCGCCAGCAGCGCGCCCAGGCAGGCCAGCGGCACGCACAGCACGACCCACAGCAGCATCAGGCCCAGGCCGGCCAGGGCGCTGCTGCTCAGCAGCTCCCGCCCCCGCCACGCCGGCTTCCACCAGCCACGCGCCAGCGGCCAGCGCACGCTGAGCCCGTCGCTGCTGCACAGCAGCGGCGCCAGTAGCACGCCGAAGAACCCCACTACTCCCACCAGGATGGCGACGTTGGCCCGGATGGTTATGCCGGGCGCTGCTTTGGGCGGCGCGAAGGTGAACCCATTCCACGACCAGCCCGTCAGGCAGAAAGCCAGGGCCAACACCAGGGCGGTCAACAGCAGCCGGCTGGTCCAGCTCTGCCGCTGCTGATACTCAGCCCGCAGTCGCTCGGCCGCCAGGGCTCCCAACAGCAGCGTCAGCAGCAGGGCCAAGACCGCCGACGGCACCCACGCCGGCGGCCCCAGGCCGAAGAAGTTGCAGGGCTTGGCCGCGTACTCGATGGCTGCGAACGGACACAAAGCGGCCAGCGGACTGACCGGCGCGCCGAAACCCACCGTCGAGGGGAAGGCGGCGAAGCTGGTGACCGCTACGTAGGTGCCCACCAGCGCAAAGGTGACCACCGTCGCCAGCGCCGTGCTGTTGACCAGGGTCGAGCCCAGGATGCCAAGGCCTGCGGCCACCAAAGCAAACAGGCCCAGCGACAGGTAGGTGAAGACGACCTCCTCCAGCGATACGCCCCCGATCAGGAAGGTGACGCTGACCAGCGGCGCCGAGGTGAACAGCAACAGCAGCGCAAACGAGGCCGCCGAGCACAGGCGCCCAGCCACGATGCTGCTGGGCGACAGCCGCGTGATCACCAGCAGGTCAAACGTCTGCTGCTCGCGCTCCAGGGTGATGGCGCCCGCGGTGAAGGCCGGAGCAAACAGCAGCACGATCACTCCCTGCGCGATGAACAGGGCCCAGTAGAAGTACCGCCCCACCTGCGAGCTTAGCGGCGACCTGCCACCACCGAAAAGGTCCTCCGCCCAGACCAGGTAGCCGACGAACATGACGAGGGAGAGAACGCCGAGGTAGCTGAACAGCAGCGCGGGCGCCCGCAGGCCGCGCATGCGCGTCCGCAGGTCCTTGACCAGCACCGGATTCTCAATCAGCAGGCCCATGGTGGTCAGGGCTTGTAGGAGCCGCGTCTCGCGGCGATACCGTGTTCCGGCGGCTTAGCTGCCGTAACCCCCGCGGGTCGGGGCCCTTCGACCGGCTCAGGCTGAACGAGACGCCCCTCGTACAGACGGCCCGCCTCAGGACACAATCCCCTTGGTCAGGCGCATGAAGATGTCCTCCAGGTCGGTCTCCTCCTCCGAGAAGGACACCACCGACACCCCGGAGCCGACCAGGCGCCGCAGGATCTCGCTCATCTCGCTGCGGTCGCCGGTGTACTGAACCAGGATGGTATCCTCCACCACCTTGAGGTCCTGCACGAAGGGAACGGCCTGGATGATGTTGACGGCCTGCTGCGGGTCGCCCAGCACCTTGATGACGATGGTGATGTGGCCCGACACCTGCTGCAAGATGTCGTGCACATCCCCCGCGCAAATGAGCTGGCCGTTCTCGATGATGCCGATCTTGTTGCAGAAGTCGGCCAGCTCGGCCAGGATGTGAGAGGAGACGAAGATAGTCTTGCCGATGCTCTTCAGCTCTTTGAGCAGCTCGCGAATCTCGATGCGCGCGCGCGGGTCCAGGCCCGAGGCCGGCTCGTCCAGCAGCAGCAGCTTGGGGTCGTGCACCAGCGTCTTGGCCAGGCACAGCCGCTGCTTCATGCCCCGGCTCAGTTGCTCCACGTAGCTGTCCCGCTTGCCCCCCAGGTCGGTCAGCGCCAGCACGTCCTCGATGATCTGCGGGCGCTTGCTGCGGTCAAGGCGATAGGCGGCGGCGAAGAAGTCCAGGTACTCCCAGACCTTGATGTCGTCGTACACCCCGAAGAAGTCGGGCATGTAGCCAATGAGCGCCCGCACCTCCTCCTGCTGCCTGGTCACGTCGTAGCCGTCTATGAAGGCGGTGCCCGCCGTCGGCTTGAGCAAAGTGGCCAGCATCTTGATGGTGGTGGTCTTGCCCGCACCGTTGGGGCCGATGAAGCCAAAGATGTCTCCCTGATCCAGGCTCAGGTTCAGGTTCCAGACCGCAGTCACGGTCTTGAACTGCTTGCTCAGGCCGCGGATCTCCAGGATCATGCGCCCTCACTGCCTTTCGCTGCCAGGTGCCCCGTGCCAGCCCTGGCAGGCCACGCTCAGGTCACCAAGGACCGGCGGATTGCCAGTGCTCGTGTTCTCCAGGCGGAACTGGAGCACGCCCTCTGGCAGCCGCACGTAGCGCCCGGGGTTGGACAGGCTGAAGTTGTTCCGGTTGCCCGGACTCACCGGCAGCTCCTGCCAACCGCCAGTTGTCCAGTCGCGCACCGCGAAGCGCAGCACGTCCTTGCCGCTGTAGCTCAGGTAGACCCGGACGGCGCCGAGCCTCAAGTCCCAGCCCGACACCGGCAGGTCCACCTCTGCCACAATGTACCCCTTGGGCATGGCGGCCCTGGCCCCGCCGGACCAATCCAGGTTGCCAAAGCTGCTCTCCACCGCCCGGGCGGTGGTCAGCCCATGCGGTATGTCGAAGCTGGACCCAGCCAGCTCGATGGGAATGGCCACCAGCAGCAGCGTCCCCTCCACTGGCCGCGCCTGGCCCGGCTCGAAAGTGATGCCCGGGCCTGCGGCGCCGTCCGCGCGGGCGTGGAAGAGGATGTCTGAGCGCGTCAGCCCCATGCTCAGGGTCTGCCCAGACCCAAAGACGGCCTCCTCCAGCTTGGTCAGCATAGTCGCTGCCGGGTCGCCCCGGGCCGCGGGCCGCGCCGGTGACGTCGGCCCGTAACCCGGCGGCGCGGGGTAACCTGGCCCCATGGGAGGAGGGCCTTGCTTCTGCCCAGCCACCGGCAGCGAGAACCGTACTGATTGCCCCCGGCGCAGCTTGCCGATGTTGTACGCGGTCCCCCGGCGTTTCAGGCCGGCGTTGCTCAGATCACAGGGCGTCTCGTTGTAGATGGTGCCCTCGATATTGGCGCCATTGACGCGCATGGTGGCCCGCACGCCTTGGCCCAGGTCCAGGTCGCTGACCACGTGGAACACGCGCATGGCCCACATGTTGATGCCCACGCGGGGCAGCGTTACCTCTTCCTGCTCCTGCACCTCGAGCGCCGACCGCCCGCTGGGGTTGACCAGCGTCTCCACCGCGGCTGCCAAGGGCGGCGCGAGCTTGATGGTGTAGCTGGCCCGACTGGGCGAGAAGATGCCGGCGTAGCTGTCCTCGTAGGCCGAGGGCGAGCCACTCACCGCCGTGGCCACGGTCGCCTGGTGGTAGATGATCTGCCCGCCCTTCAGCAGACGCCCGGACAGGTAAGCCCCGAGGCTGAACACCAGCACGATGGCTGGCGTGGTCACCCAGGCCCACTCACGCTTGTCCAGCCGCCGCAGCACCACGTAGTTCACCGGCACCAGGACGATGACATACAGGAACAGGAACAGCCCCACGATGGCGAACGACGGCGCCTCCATCTGCGGGATCTCGGCCACGGCGCTGGCCGGCGTGCCCCCGGGGCCATATCCCCACGTCGCCGCATAGGCGGCCCCGGAGCCGGCTGGCAGCAGCCGCACCGGCCGCGTCAGTACCTCCCGCCAGAACCTTTGCAGCCCCAGGCCCCAACTGCGCAGGGGCTGCTTGCGCGGGTCCAGAGCCAGGTAGTACACCCGCCCGCTGCCATAATCGCGGGCGGCCAGCAGCGGGAAGGTCTGGCTGCCGGCCAGCACCTCCCCCGCCTTCAGTGGGCCCGAAGCCGCCAGGAACGTCCCCACCGGCGGCATCCACGTCGTGTAGCGCGCCGCCAGAGACCCCGCCGCCGTCAGCGACTTCTCGGCGGCGACCTCGACGGGCAGCAGCTCGTCCATCAAGCGCCCGCGCAGGTCCTCCAGGCTGCCCCCGTAGGTCACCACGAGGCTGCCGCCGCGCAGAACCCATTGCCGCAAGGCCGACTGCTCCTGCTTGCTCAGCTTGGCGCTGGGGAAGTCGGTCAGCAGTATGGCGTCAACCGTGTCGTAGGCCAGCGCTTGCTCAGGCAGGCCCACCCCGCGAGCCGTCGGTGCGGCCAGCACGTTGAAGGGCGCGACCACGACGTCGCCGGCATCCGTGGGCACCAGCAGCGACCCGGCAAACACGTTGGTCTCGTCCTCGTAGTATGTGTACCCGTAGTACCCACCCCGGCCGGCGATTGGAGTGACGGCCGGCGGCGCCAGCACCGGCACCTTCTGCCCCCCGCCCGCCTGCAAGCCCGCCGGGTCCCGCGAGGCAGCCACCACCAGCTTGTCCGCTTCCCCGTGCTGCTTAAGCGGGATACGGACCACCAGCGGCCGCCGCCCACCACGGCGCAGGGCCACCACTATCTGGTCGTTGTCGAACCCCTCGGCCAGCACGCATAGCTCATAGGCACGCTTGGAGGCGCGCGGGATGTCAATGTCGCGAGTGAACGCAGTCAGGCGCCCGTCGCCCCGCGTCTCGATGGTCAACTTGCCCTGCGTGGCCGGGCCCTGGTTCACCACGACCACCGTCACCGGCATCCAGTGTCCGAGCTTGCAGTGCCCGTCGAAGCCGGGGAAGACCTGCATCTGGAGGTCGGCCGCATGCAGCGCCCAACCGCCGCCCAGCAGCGCGGTACTTACGAGCAGTAAGCTGATTGTGGTCGTGCGCAGCGGCATGAAGAGCCTCATCATCTGGAGTGCAAAATCCCCTCGTTTTGCGCGATTGGCGCAACGTCCTGCGACCTCGCCAGACGTTGCCCTCCAGAAACCAGGACGTCCCACTAGCCAGTACGGTTTCCTGGCCCGCCAGTTGCGTTGGGAGGGAGGGCAGCCGCACCGGCCGCCTAATGGTCTTCTGCGGAGAGCAGGAACTGCGGCGTTGACTGTCGCGGCAGCGGGAGGTCGGCGGGGCGCTCCACCATGCCAATGCACTGGGCCGGGCACACCTGCACACACAAGCCACAGCCGTCGCAGACCTCGGGCCTGACCTGGTAGCCACCATCCCTCTTCACGGCGTCGTAGATGCAGACTGCGTAGCACTGATTGCAGCTTACGCAGCGGCTCTGCTCAATAGCGGCGATCTGCCGGAACGACCGCTCTACCTGCTCCGCGCCCAACACGCGGTTGCAGACAAGGCCGCGGAACTCGGCGCAGGTCTGGTAGCCCTTGCGCTCCAGATAGCGCTCCAGGCCCTCCACCAGGCGTCCAATGACCGCATAGCCCCGCAGCACCACGGCCGTGCAGGTCTGCACCACCTGGGCTCCGGCCAGGATGAGCTTCACCACGTCGTCGCTGCGCGCCACCCCGCCGCTGGCGGCGATGGGGATGCTCAGGCGCGGCGCAGTAGCCACGATCCAGCGCAGCACGTAGTGCAGCGACCACGGGCCGCCGTGGCCCGCGAACCCCCCGTGCATGATGGGCCGCTGCGCCTCGATGTCCAGGTCCAGCCCGGTGAAGCGGTTGAAGATGACCAGGCCGTCGGCGCCAGCTTCTTCCAGGCGGACTGCCGTCTCCGTGGGGTTGGAGAGCTGCCCGGTCATCTTTGGGATCAGGGGGATGGAGGTGGTGCTGCGCGCCGCCTCCAGGGAGTGAGCCATGTCGGCCGCAAGGTCGCGATCCGACATGATGTGGAAACCGTGGGGACACGAGGTATTCAGCTCCAGCGCGTCGGCCCCCGCCTGCTGGCAGGCCGCCGCGCTGTCGGCCCAGCCCTGGTCGGTCACGCAGGCAATGCTGGCGATGACCGGAATTGCCAGGGCTTCCTTGGCCCGGCGGATCTCTTCAGCGTAGCGTTGCAGGTCGTAGATGCTGGACTGCTCGTAGGAGTAGAGGGTGAAAGCCCGCTCCCGGCCGGCCCGCTGATGCAGCACGGCGAAGCGGGGCGTGGGCGAGCGGCGCATGTACTCCCGCTCGAAGTAGCTCTTCACCACCACCGCGCCGGCGCCGTTATCCTCGCAGCGCTTCATGCGCTCCACGGTCTCAGTGATGGCCGCCGGCGCCACCACCACCGGGTTGCGCAGCTTCAGGCCCACGAATTCGGTCGTCAGGTCAGCCACGCAACCGCTCCTGCTGGTCTCAGCCTGTTCCGGCCGCGCGCGTCGGCCAGCAATGGCCGACCCACGGGTGCAATCCCAATGAGGAGCTTTGCGTGGGTCGGGCATTCTTGCCCGACTTCCACGCTGCGCGCGCTGGGGTCGTGTCACGCTGCCGAGGCCAGCACTTCGGCCGCGATATCGAAGTTGGAGTACACCTGCCGCACGTCGTCGTGGTCTTCCAGCGCCGCCATCAGCGCCAGCACCTTGCCCGCCTGGTTGTCCGGCACGGGCACGGTGCTATGAGGGACCATGGCGATGGTCGCCTGCAACGGCCGCAAGCCCAAGGCCTCCACCGCCTCCCGCAGTCGCTGCAAATCCTCGGGCGCGGCGGTTATCTCGAACGTGCTGTCCTCCTCCTTCATGTCCTCCGCGCCGGCCTCCAGCACCGCCTCCAGCAGCGCGTCCTCTTCGGTGCCCTGCTTGTCCACCAGCACCAGGCCCTTCTTCTCGAACATCCAGGCCACACAGCCCGCCTCGCCCAGGCTGCCCCCGTGCTTGGTCAGCAGATTGCGTATCTCGGCCACGGTGCGGTTGGTGTTGTCGGTCTGCACCTGGACCAGCAGCGCCACTCCGGCGGGGCCGTAGCCCTCGTAGGTGGCCTCTTCGAACCTCATGCCCTCCAGCTCGCCCGTGCCCCGCTTGATGGCCTTCTCGATGGTGTCGTTGGGCATGTTGGCGTCGCGCGCGGCCTGAACGGCGCTTTTCAGCCGTGCGTTGGCCTCGGGATTGCCCCCACCTTCGCGGGCCGCCACGATGATCTCGCGGCTCACCTTCGCATACAGCTTGCCCCGCTGGGCGTCCTGGCGCCCCTTGCGGATTCTGATGTTCGCCCATTTCGAATGACCGGACATGGCTCAGCACCTCGAAAGGCCAACCCTCGCCCCAGAGGCTCCCAGGGACGAGATACGCTCATTATAGCACCTTCCTCACCGGCCCGGCAAGGAGAACCCAGCCAGGTCTTGACAGGCGCGGCGGGCTGGGGTATAGTGAGGCTGCGAGTGGTTGAGGCATGCAGGTAGGATAGATGCACCTTGGGTGGCCGGTGCCTCAGTGTCTGGGTATTAGCTGGAGCCGAGAGACGCTAAGCGCCGCTTGGTCGCCCTCGCGCGCCAGCAACATAGGTGTATGTCAGCGGCCGTCCTGAGCAATCAGGCGGCCGCTTTTTGCTTTCCGGTTCAAGGAGGGAACGCCGGCCCAACCTAGGGCGTCAAACCAAGGAGGGGAGAGCCATGAGGGTGTTCAGGAAGACTGCAGTCTGCTTGGCAGTAGTAGTGCTGTGGTGCAGTGCGGCCTTGGCGGGGACGGTGAGCATCGAGGTGGTGCCGCAGGACCCCGACATCGGCGACGCGGTGGGCATCATCGCCCACCTGACGCTGGACCCGGGCCAGACGTGCACCAAGATGGAGTGCAGGCTTAAGGACCTGACCTGCGGGTACGAGCGCGGCCCCTTCACCATGTTCCAAGACAGCCCCACCCGGTGGCACGGCAACTGGCAGACGCTGGACGGCCACAACGGCCCCTGGGAGATCAAGGTCACCGCCTACTTCTCCACCTACAACCCACCGGGGTCCAGCCAGGCCACGGCCGTCAAACTCGTAGACGTGGGCAACCTGGTGCTGGACGACCTGGAGCCCGACCGGCCCATTCTGTGGACCAACGAGACCACCGATCTGCCTCCCGCCTTCTCGTGCTACGTGTTCAACCACGTGCCGCTCCCGGTGGGCATGGAGCTACAGATCTACGACACCGACTACGGCCCCCGCTGGGGCAAGTCAGGGAGCGTCAGTCCAAACACCACCTGGTCGGTGCAGCCGCCGGCGGGCACGCTGGAGAAGTTTCACATCTACACCTACAAGTTCTGGGGGCAGCAGAACTACGCCGACTGGTATACCAACCCACGGCCCATATTCGACACCCTATCGGCCAACCTGGGGGAGGCCTTCGACCCCGACACGGGCGAGATGCTGGTGGACCTTGAGTACAGGCTCCATGAGGAGGCTGGCAGCCTGGACTGGAAGGCGTACGACCCCCTGTTGGATGAGCTGAGCGCCACGAACCCGCCTGCGGGTGCCATGCCGACCCAGCCCGCTGGCAACCCGCTGTACTACTACGATGCCGACGTACAGGTGCCCGTGCCGCCCAACCCGGTTTACGGGGGCCGCTATCACTGGGTGGTCAGCGGCATGGCCAGCAAGATGGAGCGCGATCACCGCATCCTGCCTATCAAGGACGAGGGGACGTACATCGTGATGCAGCCCAAGGCGAGGAACTACGACGGCGCAGGGCACGGAACCGGGGCCTCCGGCGTCTGGGCCCAGGAGCACCTTGCGACCGACGTGCCCAACGGCGATTACGCTTCGACCGCGTCGGACTTCCCATCGGCGGACGTGCTGCTTCAGGCGATGGAGGAAGGGGCCATAGTCGCCTGGGACGGACACGGCATGGATCACGAGGAGTGGGTGCGCAGCGGTCAAGGCCAAGGACCTGCGGATCCCGATCTTGGGTGGCTCGACGTCGCCGGCGGAGTCCTGTACTCCAAGCCACCAGCCTATCCGCCGCCCCGTGGCCCAGGGCGCAGCGTTTGGGAACTCGTCACGGCCGGGCAGTGCCACTTGGTAGTGATATTCACCTGCTATGCGGGCGATGAGTTCCGGCACCAGAACTCCCTGCCGGCACAAGGAGTGGACTGTGTCGTGGCGCCCTGGGGCGGGGACACGGCGGGGTGCACTGTTTGGTTTCAGGAGTTCTGGTGGGTACTGCAACTGGGGGGAACGGCGCAGCAGGGCATTGACGCGGCTGAGCAGGCGGTTTGGGACGAATTCCATGACTTCCTGGACACCGACACCTTCGAGGCAACGTTGCCAACGCACAGAATTGTCGAGCCCGATAAGAGCGCCATGTACAAGTGACGCGATGACATAAGGAGGCCCTAGAGATGGGAACACGACGATGGCTATTCCTGCTTCTCGTGTCGCTGTTCGCGGGGCTGGCAGTCGCCGGGGTCGTGTCCAGAGAGCGCCAGGAGCGGGCAGTGGGGACCAGGTTGGCGGCTGGACAGGCAGGAGGCCTTGAGGCCGACGCCAGGCCGACACAGGATGGTCAGGTTGTCGCAACGGTGTCGGAGGCCGAGGCCCGGCGGATTGCGGCTCGCTTTCTTGACGCGACGGCGGACGTCCTGCAAACCCAGCATTTCCCCCCGCCGCGGCCCGGCAGAACGGGGCCGCCCTTCTGGCGCTTCGTGCTCCCGCTCGCCGAGACGGCACAGGTGGGCGACTGGCAGCGCGAGCTTGGGGCCGCGTCCATCCGGGTCAACGCCGTGAACGGGCAAGTCATGGACGTGGATTACCTCTCAGCGAAGTGGCAGATGGGGCCTGGCCAACTGGGTGAGGAGGAAGCAAGGCGGAGCGCCGAGGCTTACCTCAAGGCCCGTTGGCCCCAGTGGGAGCGCGCTCGGTTCCTGAAGGGGCGCCAGGCGCAGCGGCCCTCGGCCACCGAGGCGCGGGCGCCGCAGCAATCGTTCGAGTGGGTGGTGGAGGAGAACGGGATCCGGGTGGGCTCGGCCTTCGTCAGCGTCAACCTGACCACCGGGGACATCATCGGATACGCGCAGGGGTTCTACTCGGCTGCGGGCCTCCCGCCGGCCAAGTTGACCAAGGAACAGGCCCTCGACAGGGCGCGTGCCGCAGTCCCAGGCCTGCGCGCCCCCGCCCAGGAGGCAGCTCGGCTGACCGATGCGTTCCTGATGACCCAGTGGCGCAGCGGGAAGGTAGTGCTCGTCTGGAGGCTGGAGGTATCAACGCCGGGAGGGACCGGTGGCGGCCAAGGCGGAAACCGGCAAGAGGGCAAGCACTTGATACTGCTGGACGCTCACACTGGCGAGGTGTACGCAGCGACTCAGTTCCACGGTGCGTAGGGGTGGTGGTAGACCATGTGACTGCTCGGGTCGGGCATCCGGGGAATCTGCGGGCAGCATACTCATCCCCTGACGCGCGGGCCAGTAGGAGGCATGCCGACCTCGCCCAGCCACGGGACATGAGTAGCGTGTTGCCGGATTCCGGATTCGGCGACGGCTAACGACACCTACTTGCGCCGCAGGAACGCGGGGATGTCTATGTCATCCTCGTCGTAGGTGGGAAGCTCCGCGCGCGACGGCTTCTCCTCGGCCTTCTGGTTCCCCGAGTTCTGGTGGGTACTGCAGCTGGGGGGAACGGCGCAGGAGGGCATTGACGCGGCTGAGCAGGCGGTTTGGGACAAATTCCATGACTTCCTGGACACCGACACCTTCGAGGCAACGTTGCCAACGCACAGAATTGTCGAGCCCGATAAGAGCGCCATGTACAAGTGACGCCATGACATAAGGAGGCCCTAGAGATGGGAACACGACGATGGCTATTCCTGCTTCTTGTGTCGCTGTTCGCAGGGCGGGCAGCCGCTGGGGTCGTGTGGAGAGATCGGCAAGACGGGGCGTTGCCGACCAGGTTGGCCGCGGCGCAGCAACCGCGCCGGGACACACCATGGTTCCGGCGCGCTATCAGTGATCGGCGGATCGGCGGGCAGAACGATGCGGAAGCACCTCTGCGTTCTCGTCGTTGCGGTTGAGCTTTACGTGTTACTTGTGCCGGCCGCTCGGGCAGCAGCCGTGGAAGAACTGTCGCTGGAGCAATGTCGCCGCATAGCGGCTGAGTTCCTTGGCGTTGCCGCCGGGGAGCTAGTCCCGCGGCCGCGGGGGGCGAAGTCGGAGAGCGACTGGCAGCCCACGACGTACGCTTTCATCCTCCCACACCCCAAGGAGTCCCAGGTGGAAGAGTGGCTGCGGGCTCTGGGGCGCGCTGCCATCACCGTGGAGGCCCAGAGGGGGGAAGTGCTCAATGTGGACTACGAGCCGCGACGCTACGAGATAGGGCAGGGCCAACTGAGTGAAGCTGAGGCCAAGGGGATCGCAGACTCCTACCTGGAAACGCATTGGCCACACTGGACAGGAGCTCGGTTTTACTCGGCCACAAAGCCCTCAACCCCGAATCCCGCTGCCCGCCCACTTCGTGCGCCCGCGCAGTCCTTCCGCTGGGTGGTTGAGGAGAATGGCATCCGGGTGGGCGAGGCGGGTGCCCAAGTCAACCTCAGCACCGGGAAGGTCGTCTCCTACACCCAGCATTACTACTCGGCCCAAGGCCTCCCGCCCGCGCGTCTGAGCAAGCAGCAGGCGATCAGCGCCTTGCTAGAACGGCTGGACGAGCGGCAGCGGGCCAGCGCCAAAGTCCAGGAAGCCTACCTGGCAACCTGCTGGTACACGGGACGGGTACGCCTCTCGTGGGTCATCTACGCGCAGGCTCCGGCTCGCGTGCCGCCTGGCTACCGTGGCAAGCCGCCCGTGCGCACACAGGGCCTCCAACTTGACGCCCACACCGGCGAGGTGTACCTGGAGGTCAAGTAGCAGGGGGGGGCCGGCTTTGCGTGGTTTGCTCAGCCGAGGCTGGGACAAGACCGTGCCACCCAAAGAACGATGGCCTTGTCCTTCGCGCCTGCTACTTCCGCCTTAGGAACGCGGGGATGTCTATGTCATCCTCGTCGTAGGTAGGAAGCTGCGCGCGCGACGGCCTCTCCTCGGCCTTCTCTTCCTCTTTGGGCTTCTCCTCTGGCTGGGCGAAGCGCGCCCGAGGCGGCTCCGGTCGCCCCTCATCGAAGCCCGTCGCCAGCACCGTCACCCGCACCTCGCCCTCGGCTTTGTCGTCTATGACCGACCCTATCACCAGGTCCGGCTCGCCCCGGTCGCCGGCTGCCGCCTCGGCCACGATCCGGCAGGCCTCGTCGAACTCGCTGATCAGCAGGTCTGGCCCGTGGGCGATATTGACCAGGCACTTGCGCGCGCCCTCGATGGACTGCTCCAGCAGCGGGCTGGCGATGGCGGCCTTAGCGGCATCGCTGGCCCGATGCTCGCCCGAGGCCTGGCCGATGCCCATCAAGGCAGTGCCCGCATCCTTCATCACCGCGCGCACGTCGGCGAAGTCCAGGTTGACCAGGCCGGGCACCACGATGACCTCGCTGATGCCCTGCACGCCCTGCTGAAGTATGGTGTCGGCGAAGGCGAAGGCTTCTACCAGAGAGAGCTGCCGATCGGTAAGGGCCAGCAGGCGGTCATTGGGGATCACGATCAGTGTGTCCACCTGCTGCTTCAGGTTCTTGGCGCCCTCTTCGGCGATGGCGACGCGCGTGGGCCCCTCCACGCCGAAGGGCTTGGTCACGATGCCCACCGTCAGCGCGCCTAGCTCGCGAGCCACGCCGGCCACCACCGGGCTGGCTCCGGTCCCCGTGCCACCACCCATGCCGGCGGTGATGAACACCATGTCCGCTCCGTCCAGCGCCAGCATGATGTCCTGCCGACCATCTTCGGCCGCCTTGCGGCCCAGGTCGGGGTCGCCGCCGGCGCCCAGGCCCTTGGTCAGGTCCGCGCCGATCTGTATCTTCTTGTCAGCGCTGGACAGGTCTAGCACCTGGAGGTCCGTGTTCAGGGCCAGGTACTCAACACCGATGAGCCCCGCCTCGATCATGCGGTTCACGGCGTTGGTGCCCGCACCGCCGATGCCGACGACGCGGATCTTTGCGTACTCCTCCACATTGGGCCTGAGCATGCGGAGGGCCTCCCCTCGCAGGGCATCTGTAAGCCTGCACGGCGCCGCCCGCCCACGCAGCGGCTCAAGACGCCGGCGCTGGGCGCATTATAATCGCCCCCCTTGCTACCTGTCAAGAAACGCTCCGTGCCTGCCCGGACCCGCACCAACTAGACCTCTGCCTCTGGCTGCTTGGCGGCTGCCTTCACTTGCGCCGGACGCAGCGTCCTACCGTGCAGTTCGTAGCCTGGCCGCACGACCTCCAGGATGGTGCCCTCCTGCACCGAGTCATCCACCACCCGCTCTACTACCTCATGCCGATGAGGATCGAAGACAGCGCCTGACGCCGGCGAGATGGGGCTCACGCCAAAGCGACTCAGCACCTCGGCGCACTGCTTGAGGATCATCTCCACGCCCAGTCGCAGATTCTCCACCTCGCCACTCTGGCGCGAGGCCTGCACGGCCCGCTCGAAGTCCTCCAGTATCGGCAACAGACTGCGGATGAGTTGCTCGTTGGCGAACTGCTGCCGCTCCGCCAGCTCCTTCTGAAACCGGCGACGGGCATTCTGGAGCTCAGCCACGGCGTACAGGTAGTTGCTGTGCGCCTCCTGCGCCGTCTGCCGCGCCTGGGCCAACTGCTGTTCCAGAGACGGCGCCGCCTCCTGCTCGGCAGGCGCCTCAGCCGCCGCAGATGAACCCGTCGGCCCCCGGGCGGCGGCCTCCGGCGCGCTTCCCAGCGCCTCGTGCTGGTCAGCCTCCATCTCCATCTTGTCTGGCTTCTTCTTGCCGCCCTTCTTGGCCATGCGCGGAACCTCCGCTGGCGAGTCCAGTGCAGCTTGTTGTCCAGGCCAAAGCAGCGAGCCGCGAGCCAAGCGCGGGAAAGGCCCGTGACTGGTAGCTCGCAACTCGCTGCTGCCGCGCGAGCTTCAGGTGCCGAGGCCGCCTACAACGCCAGCGGGCCCGACAGGATTTCGCTCAGCCGGCCGGCCACGCCACCGACAATGCCAATGGCCTCGCGGTAGTTCATGCGGGTGGGGCCCAGCACGCCCACCGCGCCCAGCGCGCCGCCCCGCAGCCGATACGACCCTGTGACCACGCTGCACTGCTGCACGCGGTGCATGGGGTTCTCCGCACCGATGCTGACCGTCACGGCTTCGGCCTGCGAGGGGCGGAAGATCTGCCACAGCATGTCGGGGCTCTCCAGAGTCTCGAGCACGCCGGCGGCCTTCCCCACCTCTGCGAATTCCGGCTCCCTCAGGATGTAGATGACGCCCTCCACATAGGTGCGCTCGCGGCTGGTGCCCACCCTGCTCCGCTGGATCAAGTCCAGCACCTCGGCGGGAACACCCAGCTGCTGCACCTGCTGCACGAAGTCCGGCTCACGCAGGCGGCTGACCGCCGAGATCCTGGCACCTCGCAGTCGCTCCTGTAGCAGCCTGCTCAGCCCCTCAAGCTGCTCTGGGCTTACCCTGTAAGGGGCCTCCAACAGCCGGTCCACCACCTCGCCCGTGCTGGTCACGTACACCAGCAGGATATGGTGCGAGTTCACCTGCGAGGCCTGGATGTGCTGGAAGCTGGGCTCCTCCCCCGACGGCGCCAGCACCACCGCCGGCTGGCGCAGCAGTTCCGCCAACAGGCGCGAGGCTTCGGCCAGCAGGTCGTCGCACTCCGCCGAGAGCCGTGCACAGGCCCCCTGCAAGCGCGTGTGCGTGTCCCAGGAGAGGGGCTCCTCGGCCACCACACGGTCCACGTAGAACCGGTAGCCGTGGTCGGAGGGAATGCGCCCCGCGGAGGTGTGGGGCTGAAGCAAGTACCCCTCCCGCTCCAGCAGCCACATCTCCTTCCGAATCGTTGCGGTGCTACAGTTGAGGGAGGAGCACTTCAAGACCCTCTTACTGCCAACCGGCTCGGCAGTACGAGTGTGCTCCCGCACGACGATGGCCAGGATTTTCTGCTTCCGCTGATCCAGTTCTGCCATGGCGGAGGCTCTGTCTCAGCTTATCCCTCCCCACTTCCCGATGCAGAAAATACCACCTTCGCCTGGCCCTGTCAAGCGCTTGTGGAACTGGGGAATCAGTTCGTCGTGGGCATTGCCCTGGCCTCCCCAGGTGCCGCAAAACCGCTCAACCATGCGCCTTCTCTGGCCATTGCCGCGCAGGCCAGTATGCCGGTGGTTTGTGGATATAGGTGTGGAAAAGCCCGCAGCCAACCCGCTTTTTGTGGATAACACGGCCCCTAGATGCTGCACAACGCGCGAGATTCATGTCAAGTCATACCAAGAGTGTTCACACAATAATTACGTATTTTCCCCGCGGAATGCTTGACACGATTGGCCTGCGCTGCTAGAATGACATATATCACATGTAAGCGTTGCGCGACGGGGAGGTGGGCGGATGATGACCGAGACTCCGTCCTTCGAGGACTTCTTCTTCGGGGCCGTGCGCATCGGCGAGCGGGGACAGGTCTCCCTGCCCGCGGAAGCCCGGAAGCGGGCAGGCATGGAGCCCGGCGACCGACTGCTGGCGTTCCTCCATCCCTGGGGCGCCGGCATTCTGCTCATGAAGGTTGACCAGGTGCATGTCTGGTACGAGACCGCCCGCCAGATGGTCAAGATCATGGACAACCTCGACCTTCAGATGGTGGAAATGCACCCCGAAGAGGAGTCCTGAGGCACAACCTGGAGGTGCCTGGTTTGCGCCGACCCGGGCCCCGCCATTGGGGCAGTGCAATCGTCGCGCTTCTCGCCTGCTGGGCCGGCGGTGCCGCAGTTGCTCAGGAGGCAACGGCGGAGGGCGCGCTCGTCCTGCGGCCGGAGGATTGCGCCCGCCTAGCCGTGGTCAATGGGCTGAACGTGCGCGCGGCAGAGCAGTTCCTCAAAGGCCAACGGCGAGGCATTGACGTGGCGCGCACCGGCTACTTCCCCACTCTCGGCCTGACCGGAAGCGTCACTCGGCAGGCGCCCACGGTCGAGATCAACATCCCCTCGGGCGGCGGGGGGGCAGGCGGCATCAGCTTCCCCGCGGAGAGCAGGGAAGTCCGCGCGCTGGTGGACCAGCCCGTCTTCGATGGCGGCCTGACCAAGCTGAACGTGGCCCTGGCACGCATTGACAGCCAGATCGCCGAATACAGCCTGGACCACGCCCGTGGCGTCGCCGCCCTGCTGGCACAAGAGGCGGCCCATGAGGTGCTGCGGGCGCAGCAGATGCTGCAAGTGGCCCTCTATGCGCTCACCAGCCTCACCGAGCACTTGCGCGTTGCCTCCGACCGCTACACCGAGGGGAATGTGGCCTACTTCGACGTAGTCTCCGCCGAGGCCCAGGTGGCTGCCGCCAAGCAGCAGCTCACCTCCGCCGAGGCCCGCGTCGAACGCGCCAAAGTAGACCTGAAGACGCTGCTGAACATGGACCTGGACCAGGAGATCGAGGTGCGCGAGGGCGTCAAGCCTCAGGCGCCGGATATAGACGTCGAGGACATGGCCAAGATCGGGGTTTGCATGCGCCCCGACTTCGACAGCGCCCGCAAGGCGGTCGAACGGGTCACCGCCGAATCCTTTTACCCCATGGTGGCGGACCTGCCCCGCCTCGGGCTCTATGCCGACTATCGTCATGGCACCGCCTTCTTCACCTCGCCCAAGGACCAGGTCACTTACGGCCTCCAGGGCAGCATGAGCATCTTCGACGGCGGCCTGGGGCACGAGCAGCGGCGACAGTACCGGGAGAAGGTGGAGATGGCCAAGCTCCAGGCCGAGAGCCTGGCTGATGAGGTGGTGCAGCAAGTAGCCCTGGCCGACATCGCGGTCGAAGAGCAGAAAGACATCATCGGCAACGCCGAGGCCGCCGAGGGGAAAGCTCGCGCTCAGCTTCGCATGTCTGCGCTCCGCTACGAAAACGACGTCGCCACCGGTCAGGAGGTGCTGGATTCGCAGGCGGCCTTGGCCCTGGCGCAAGCCTCAGTGGTGGATGCCGAGTATGAGCAGAACCTGGCCATCATGCGCCTCAGCCTGGCCATGGGGGTCATCGGCGGGCGCCTGGTGGGCAGCGTGGACTGGGGCCAGGGGCTCAAATGCTACGTCTACGACCGCAACGGTGAGGGCCGAGCGGCCATGTGGGCCGAGGAGGGCGAGCGCCGCCTGCGTCTTACCACTGGCGGCAAGCGGCTCAAGCTTCGCCCCCTGGACAAGCCCGAGCGCATACTGAAAGACGCCGTGGTAGCCCTGAAGCTGACCAAGGACCCAGCCCGCCTGATCTCGCCAGGCCTGGATGGGGCCGGGCTGCGGGCCCTGCTGCAAAGCGTCGTCGTCGAGGGATGAGAAGCCCATGCCACCCGAAGAGAACCCCGAGTTGAGGCAACCGGTCAAATCCCGAGGGCTGGTGCTGGCGGGGGTGGGATTGCTCGCCATTCTCATCATCTTGGCCATCGCCCTGCACGTGGCGGCGCAACGGCGGGGCAGCCAGGCCGGGCAGCAGCCGCAGGCCGGGCAGCCGTCACCCACCGGGCAGCCCTCGCCCACCCAGGCACGGGTCCCCATCGTGGAGGTGGCTGCCGCCCAGAAGGGCGAGGTAACCGAGACGCTGGCGCTGCGCTCCGGCACTATCAAGGCGCGCGACGAGGTGGACATGGTCGCCCAAAGCAGCGGCAGCGTGGACGCCGTGCTGGTCAGCGAAGGCGACCAGGTGACCAAGGGACAGGTGCTGGTCAAAGTCGAGAGCGAGCACCTCCAGGCCCAAGTGGATCAGGCCCGCGCCAGCGTCAAGTTGGCGCAGGCACGTCTGGCGCAGGCCAAGCACGGCACGAACTTGCAGACCGCCGAGTCGGACACCCAGATCGCGCAGGCGGGGGCGCAACTGCGGGCCGCCAGGGCCAAGCTGGCCCAGGCGCAGGACTCCGCCGACCTCCAATCTGAGGCCACCGAGACGCAAATCCAGCAGGCGCAGGCCGCGCTTACCGGCGCCCAGGCCCAGCTAGATGAGGTGCGGCGGGGAGCCCGGGAACAGGAGCGCAAGCGGGCCCAGTTGCTGGTGGACCAGACCAAGGCGGCTTATGATCTGGTCAACCGTGGCCTGCCCAAGCGGCGCCGGCTGTTCGAGGGGGGCGCTATCTCCGCCGACGAGTTCAGCCAGTACGTGGCCGAGTACGAGGTCCGGAAGGCCCAGTACGAATCCTCGGTCCAGGCCCTGGACTTGGTGAAGGAAGGGGCCACCTCGGAGCAGGTGACGCTGGCTCGGATGCAGGTAGTCCAGGCGCGGGAAGCGGTGAACCTGGCGCTGGCCAATCGCACCCAGACTGCCATTCGCAAACAGGACATCGAGGCCGCGCAGGCCGGCGTGACGTCGGCGCAAGAATCGCTGCGGCTCGCGCTGGCCGGCACGGAGCAGGTCAAGGTCCGCCAGGAGGACATCGCCGCAGCGGACGCCGGCGTGGCCCAGGCCAAGGCCTCCGTGGTGCTGGCCATGACTGCATTCGACAAGGCTACGGTGCGCTCGCCGCTCAACGGCGTCGTCTCCCTGCGCCTGGTGGACCCGGGCGAGACGGTGGGGCCGGGCATCCCCCTGCTGCGCTTGCTGGACATCTCGCAAGTGGACGTGCTGGGAACGGTGCTGGAGGCCGATGTGCCCAAGGTGCGCCTGGGCATGCCCGCCGAGATTCGCGTGGATGCGCTGCTGCCCAAGATGTTCCAGGGGCGCGTAACCGAAGTCACCCCAGCCGCCATTCCCAACCAGCGCTTCTTCACCGTGAAGGTGCGCGTGCCCAATCCCTCCCGCGAGCTGAAGCCAGGCATGTTCGCTCGCGTCCAGCTAGTGCGCGAACGGCGCTCCGGCGTGGTGCTGATCCCCGGGGACGCCGTCTTCGAGCGCAACGGCAAGCAAGTCGTGTTCGTGGTGGCAGCCGGCAAGGCAGTCCTGCGCGAGGTTGACCTTGGCATCCGGCAGGACACTCGCATCGAGGCCAAGCGCGGCGTAGCCGCCGGCGACCAGGTCATCGTCTCCGCGCAGGCAGACCTTCAGGATGGGCAGTCGGTCCAGGCTACGCCCAGCCCTGACTGGCAGCAAGTCAGCTCCTAAGGCACCATGTGGTTAACTGACGTCGCCATCCGACGCCCCGTCTTCATCCTCATGGTAGTCCTCGGCCTCATCGTGCTGGGCTACGTGGGCACTACCCGCATGCCCGTAGACCTGTACCCCAAGATTGACCTGCCCATCGTCAGCGTGGTGACGACCTATCCCGGGGCAGGCCCCGAGGAGGTCGAGGAGCTAGTCAGCAAGCCCATCGAGGAGGCCGTCAGCATCGTCCCCAACCTGCGCACGGTGACCTCGACCAGCCAGGAGAACGTCTCCACCGTAGTGGTGGAGCTGCAATATGGAGTGAACCTGGATGTGGCCGCCGCCGATGTGCGCGACCGCCTGGACGCGGTGCGGCGCGAGCTGCCCACCGACATTGACCCGCCGCTGCTGGTCAAGGCCAACATTGCCGCCCTCCCAGTGATCACCCTCGGCCTCTTCGGGGACCGTCCCCCGCGCGAGCTGCGGGACCTGGCCGACGACGTGATCAAGGACCGCCTGGCCAGGCTTCCCGGGGTAGCCTCCATCGCCATAAGCGGCGGCCGGCAGCGCGAGATCCAGGTGGAGGTGGACAAGGCCCGCCTGGACGCCATGGGCATGTCCATCCTGGACCTGGGCCAGTTGCTGGGCGCGGATAACCTCAACGTGCCCAGCGGCGACATCAAACAGGGGCGCAAGGCCTACAGCGTGCGCCTGATGGGGCGCTTTCAGAGCGTGCCAGAGATGGAGGACGTGCAGGTCGCCACGCCCGCCGGCACCATGCGCCTGGGGGATATCGCCACCGTCAAGGACACCGTGGCTGACGCCGATACCATCACCCGCGTCAACCGTCGGCCCAGCGTCACGGTGTCCATTCAGAAGCAGTCCGACGCCAACACCATTCAGGTCGCTGACGAGTCCTACAAGGCCATAGCTGAGCTGAAGGGGATCCTGCCCCGCGACGTGAAGCTGGAGCTGGTGCAGGACAACTCCACCTACATTCGCGACGCGCTGCGCGACGTCAAGCAAGCCCTGCTGCTGGGGGCCATGCTGGCCTCGCTGGTGGCGCTGGTCTTCCTCCACGATATCCGCGCCACTTTCATCGTGGCCCTGGCCATTCCCACCTCCATCATGGCCACCTTCATGCCCATCTTCCTGTTCGGCTTCACCATCAACATGCTGGTGATGCTGGCCCTGTCGCTGTCGGTGGGCATCCTGGTGGACGACTCCATCGTGGTCATCGAGAACATCTCGCGCCACCTGCACCTGGGCGAGCAGCCCGCCGCCGCCGCCCTCAACGGCCGCAGCGAAATCGGGTTCGCCGCCCTGGCCATCACCATGGTGGACGTGGTGGTGTTCGTGCCCGTCGCCTTCATGCGCGGCGTCGTGGGCCAGTTCTTCTTCGCCTTCGGCATCACCGCAGCCGTGGCCACGCTCTTCTCCCTGTTCATGTCCTTCACGCTCACCCCCATGATGTCCTCGCGTCTCTTTCAGCGCGTGGAGGTAGGGCGCGCCGTCATGCCCGACCGCCTGCGAGAGGCGTGGGCCTGGGTGTGGGCGGCCCTCCACTCCGCCCACCCCTCGGCCGGGGCGGGCGGCGTTCTGGAGTCCGCCAAACGCCTGTTGAACGCCATTGCCAGCTACGTGGTCTTCCGGCCCTTTGACTGGCTGTACCAGCGCCTGGAGGCCGGGTACAAACGAGCCTTGCGCTGGCTGGTCTACAGCAGGTTTGGCGTGCGCGTGGCTATCATTCTCGGCGCCTTTGCCCTGCTGGCAGGCTTTGCCTGGCTGGTGATGGTGACCGGCTGGGTCGGCCAGGAGTTCTTCCCCGCCATGGACGAGGGGCGTATCAGCATCCTCATCGAAAGCCCGCCGGGCACGCGGCTGGAGGCCACCGACGAGATCGCCCGCCAGATAGAGAACATCGTTCTGGACAAGCAGCGTTACCCCGAGGTGGATAAGGTCTCCACCCTGGTCGGCGGCCTCGTCTCTAGCATCGTCATGCGCGGCGCCGGGTTCGGCGGCGAGTACGGCGAGGTGGACGTTGCCCTGGTGCCCAAGACGCAGCGGCGCCGCTCCGACCAGGACCTGATCAAGGCCTTCCGGGCCGACCTTCAGCCCCTCAGATCGGCCCTCATCAAGGTGGCGTCCGGTGGCCACGGCGCAGGAGGCGGCGAGGCACCCATCCAGGTCGAGGTGGCCGGCACCAAGCTCGAGCAACTGCTGCCCGTCGCCGACGAGGTCAAGCGCCGCCTGCGGGCCGTCCCCGGCCTGGTGGACGTGGACATGAGCTGGAAGCCCGGCCGGCCGGAGGTGCGGGCTAGCGTTGACCGGCAGATGGCTGCCGAGCTGGGCCTGCCGCCGGCCAAGATCGCCCTGGCGCTGCGCACCAGCATCGCCGGCGACGTGGTCAGCAAGTACCGCGAGGCCGGCAAGGAGTACGACATCCGCCTGCGTCTGCGGGAGCTGGATCGCAACGACGTGGCGCAGGTGGGCACGGTCATCGTGGGCAGCAAAGCGGGCCTGCCCGTCTACCTGCGCGATGTGGCCAGGCTCAGCCGCGCTACCGGCCCCACCCAGCTCCAGCGCAAGAACCGACAGCCGATCGTCGCCGTCAGCGCCGATCTGTCCGGCGTGTTGCTGGGCGCCGCCACCGGGCAGGTAGCCAAGATCATGCAGGAAGTGAAAGCAGGCACCACCAGCGTGGGATTCGGCGGGCAGGTGACCCGACAGCGGGAGAACTTCGCCTACATCTTTGAGGCCTTGTTCCTGGCCGTGGCCTTGGTCTACATGGTCATGGCCGCGCTCTTCAACAGCCTGCGCGACCCCTTCGTCATCATGTTTACGCTGCCCATCGCCCTGGTGGGCGGCCTGCTGGGCCTGGGGCTGGCGCACTACACCGTGAACATCGCCTCGCTCATTGGCGTCATCATGCTCATGGGCATGGTCGGCAAAAACGCCATCCTCATGGTGGACTACTCCAACACCCTGCGCGCGCGCGGCCAGCCCCGGCGCGAGGCCGTTACCGAGGCAGGGCCCACCCGCATGCGGCCGGTGCTCATGACCAGCATCGCCACCATCTTCGGCGTGCTGCCCACCGCTCTGGCCCTGACTCAGGGCTCAGAGCTGCGCGCCCCCATGGCCGTGGTGGTCATTGGGGGGCTAGCCGTCAGCACGGTCTTGACGCTGCTGATGATCCCCATCATGTACCTGAGCGCCGAGGACATCACCGACTTCGTCCGCCGGCTCTACTACTGGATCTTCCGGGGCGAAAGCTGGGAGGAGAGCCGGCGCTTCCTGGCGGATCAGCGAGGGTCACCGTGAAGCTCGTCTTCATCGTCGTGGATCAGGCTTTGGAGCCAGACCTCAGCGGGGTCTTCCAGGAGCTGGACATCGAGCACTGGACCAGTTGGTCCAACGTCCACGGCGCCGGCCGCACCGGCACCAAGCGGGGCAGTCCCATCTGGCCCGGGCTCAATACCCTCTACCTGGCGCTGCTTCCCCCCGAGCGCGTGCAGCCCCTGGTGGACCGCCTGCTCCAGGTGCGCGACTCGTTCCCCAAGCGCCCGGGCCTGAAGGTCTTCTCGCTGGAGGCCGAGGCTCTCACATAGGCGGTGAGGCGGGCAAGGGCTTGGCGTAAATGAAGTACCAGGCGGGCACCAGTAGCAGACTCGCGATCAGCATGACCGCCCCCAAGCATACCCCCACTATGCCGAGAATGACCCCCACATTCGTCGTGGAAGCCCCCGAGGGGTCCATGGTGCCTGCGCGCACGCGCGCCAGGTCGCGGTTGCCCATGATCCAGGCCGCGATCCCCAGCGGCAGACAGCCGACCAGGGCCAGGATGCCCAGCACCACTATCAGGGTGGCGCGGTGTGGCTGCTCCTGGACGGGCTGCTCGGGAGGCGTTTGGCCTTCTTCCATGCGCACCTCCTCGGGACGGCTCTGCACCTCGCAGTCCCGCGCTGAGGTTCTCTGCGGGCCGCCAGTGTCCTGCCAGACGCCGTGCCACCAGGCCGGAGCGGCCCAGCGGAATCTGGCCTGCCGCTATTGACACCCGCCCGCCGTTCTGCTATAGTGCGGCTAACAACCAGACCCATGCTGAGCCCTGCGCTCCCGCGTCGGGCCCAGCGGGGCAGCGATAACGACACAGACTGCATCGCAGCAGCGCTTGGAGCACTTCCGAAGCCGTGCATGGCGATGCGCGGCTTTTTCGTTCTCTCCACACTACGCCAGGGCGGCTCAGCAGCCGGCCCCGGCCTGCCTGCCCGTAGGCAGGCACGATGAAACAGGGGGAAAAGCAAATGACCAGGTACTCAGCGCTCCGACGGGCAGCGGCTCATGGGCTGTGCTTCATCCTCGTCTTCTCCCTCGGCTCGCCGATCCTGTGCGCACCGGGCACCGAAATCGCTCGCGTGGAGCCCATCCGCCTAGCCATTGGGCCCTGCTCGGACGACACTGGCAAGCCCTTCGGCGACCTGGCCGAGTACGCGGCGCGGGCGCTGTCCTTGGCCTTCGCCCAGTCGCAGCGCTACCGCGTGGTCTCGGCGCTGGAGCGCGACAGCGCCGCACAGGTCCTGGTGGCCAGCCTGGGCGAGCTGAAGGTGTTCAAGGGGCCACAGCGGGTGAGCGCCAGCCTCAAGGCCAGCCTGCAAGACGCCCGCACGGGGGAGGCCCTCATCCGCACCGACGCCTCGGGCGTGGCCCGAGTGCCCGGCAAGCGCACGGCCGACGCCTCCTTGGCCAAGGCGGCTGTAGATCTGGCAGCCGGGCTGGCGGCGGCCCAGATTGCCCAGGCCGCCCAGATCACGGGCCATGTGGTCAGCACCGTGAAGCGCGACCTGGTGGAGCTCAACGTGGGGCGGCAGAACGGGGTCAAGCCGGGCACGGAGTTCAAGATCGTGCGCCTGGGCACGGAGATCGGCAAGGTGCGTGCCCGCAGCATCGCCGAGCGGACCTGCGAGTGCACGGTCGTTGAGGTAGTCCAGGGCGAGCGCATCCGGGGTGGCGACGAGGCCCTGGTCACCTACGTACCCGACACGCGCGAGACCAACCGCCCCAGGAGCAAGCACACGGCGCGCATCGCCGGCATCATCGCCCTGCTGGGCATCGCGGCTACCATCGCCATCGGCGCCGCCCACGAGGCCCCAGCACTGGGCCCGCACGTGACCACGGTGGTCAACGTCGGCGCCTCTAAGAATGACATCAAGAACGACGGCATTGACACGGTGACCATCACTGCCATTGTGGAAGACCCAGCCGGCACGCCCGTGGCCGACGGCACGGCCGTGAGCTTTGCCATCAAAGCCGGCGGCGGCAGCGGCCTGCTGGACGGCGCCCCCACCTCCACGCAGCTCACCGCCGGCGGGCTGGGCGTTGCCACCACCGTGCTCACGACCACGGGCACCGTGGGCGATAAGATCGTGGTAACCGCCACCGTCACGGACGTGGGGACCGGACACGACGTCACCAGGGAGAGCCCCCAGATAACCATCCACGTCTAAGCAGCAGCCCCGGCTTCAGGCGCCACGCAGAGAGGCAAGGCCCCTCGGCCTTGCCTCTTTCGTCTCACCTGCCAGTTGGCGGCTAGCTGCGGAAATGCTCCCAGCCCGCCGCTTCCGTATCCAGCGGATAGCCGGCCTCGTCGAGCACGGTGATGCCCGTGCCGACGCTCAGCACGCCGATAAGCGTGCAGCGCACCCCGCCCCGGGACACGACCGCTTTACAGACTTCTCCAGCCACCTGGGGCGCCACGGCCGCCAGCAGTTCGTAATCCTCCCCGCCCGCGAGCGCCAGCAGATGGGCCGGCTGGCCCAGAGCTGGGGCTGCGCGGCGGCAGTAGTCCGAGACGGGCAGGGCGTCGGCGAAGATGCGCGCGCCGGTCCCCTTTAGAGGAACGCGCGTGGCCGGGCTCTCGGCCAGCCGGCACAGGTGCCCCAGGTCCTGGCCCAGGCCGTCGCTGATGTCAATGACCGCATGAACGCCGGCCTCCTGGCCCAGTACCTCGCCCGCGGCCAGCCGAGGCGTGGGGCGGAAGTGCCGTCGCAGCAGGTATGATCGCACGTCGGCAGCTACCCGCACCTCCGGGGCTTGCAGGAGCCTCAGCCCGGCGGCGCTGTCGCCCAACGTCCCGGTCACCAGCAGCCGGTCCCCACGCTGAGCCCCGGCCCGCAGCCGCAGGTTCTCCCGCGCCACCTCGCCCAGCACCGCCACCGCCACCAGCAGACCCAGCCTGGAGGTCACCACGTCACCGCCGGCCAGCACTGCTCCGGCTGCCGCCGTCGCCTCCTGCGCGCCCTTGATAATGGCCTCGGCAGCCTCAGCCTCGTAGTCGGCCGACGCGCCGAAGATCACCAGCACCATGGTCGGCCGGCCGCCCATGGCCGCGATGTCGCTGACCGCAGCGGCTACCGCCTTGTAGCCGATGTCGGCGGGTGCGGCCGTCTCGCGCCGGAAGTGCGACCCCTCCAGCACCGCGTCCACGCTGGCCAGCAGCACTCGGCCCCCGCCCAGGTCGAAGGCGGCAGCATCGTCGCCGATCCCGACGATCAACCTGGGATCGCCCGACGCCAGCTCCCGCACGCGGTCTATGAACCCGAATTCGCCCAGGTCCCTCAGGAGCACCACGCGACTCCTCCCCTGCCTGCCCGCAGCCAGGCCCGCCTGCCGCGGGGCAGGCTTGGCTAGCCCTCCGCATCCGGCGCCGCCGCGGGCTCGGCTTCGCTTGGTGAGAGCCCAGCAGAACTCAGGCGGCCCACGTGGCAGGCATCATTCACGAGCGCCACCCGCACTCGCTGCGGCTCGATGGTGACCACGTTCAGCGTGGCATTGTGCTGCCCGATGCGCTTATACATGGTAAGCGGCAGACCCAGCAGGTCGCAGATCAGCACCCGCAGGCTGGTCTTGTGGCTGACCACCAGCACTGCTTCGCCCGGATGGCGCTCCACCACCTCGTCGAAGGCCCCCCGCACGCGCCTGCGCACCTCCAGCAGGCTTTCGGCGCCACCGGGATGCCCATCCTCCGAGGCGTCGAAAAGCTCCGGCCCGGGCGGGCAGACCTGGGCGATCTCCGAGGCCCACAGGCCGTCCAGCTCCCCGTAGTCCCGCTCCTGCCAGCGCGCATCCGTGGTCAGGGCCAGGCCGGAAGGCCTGCTGGTCAGGCCGTCGAGTATCGCCTGGGCCGTCTCCTGAGCCCGCCGATAGGGGCTGGTGTAGGCGCCAGCAAAGCTGAGCCCAGCCAGCCGCTCCCTCAGTGCGGCAGCCTGCCGCTGGCCGGCTTCGTCCACAGGGGCGTCGGGGAAGGCCCCGTAGCGCCAGTCCCAGGCTCCTGCGGCCGAGCCGGCCCTTCTTGCCGGCCGGTTCTCGGCAATCTGCGCGTGGCGGACCAGGTACAGTACCGTAGTAGGCACGTGGCTGCTACTCGGCGTCGGACGCCGGGCCGCTGCCGCCCCTCGGCTGCGCTCGGGGTGGCCCAGCGGGCCTTCGCCCGCCGTAGGGCTTCCGCCTTCGCGAGCCCGCGCGCCGAAGGGCGCTATGGCCCGCAGGCGAGGCCGACGAAGCCGCTCCGGCGGAGTCGCTCGGCCCGCAGGCGCGCGACCCTGACCCTGCCGAAGGGCCGACCCGATGCTCCAGGCCCCGCATGGCGTTCTCGAGCTGCTGCTGCCGCAGGGCGCGCGTCAGGTCGGCGCGGGTGGCCTCGATGAGGGAGCGCACGCCGTCGGTGCGGCGGCGCAGGCCCTGGGTCAAGGCGTCAGGGTAGTCGAAGGTCACCAGCGCATAGTAGATATCGTCCATCGCCCTCAGGAGTTCTTCGCTGCGGTCAAGCTTGCCCAGGCGGATGCTGTCCACGATGTGCCGCCGCAGCTCGCCGATGGTCTCCGCCATGCCGTTGAGGAAGGCGGCGTAGTCGAGGCCCAGTAGCTCAGGGTCCGGCAGCTCTTGCCCGCTGATGAGGGCGTAGGTCACCTGCGCCTCGGCGTGCTCCTTCTGCGCATCCTGCACGAAGCCGGCCCCCGCCAACTCCGGCAGGTCGGCCAGCCTGCTGCGCGTCTCCCGCACCAGCTTGTTGGTGTCGGCCAGGGCCTGCTGCGCCTGGGCCAGCTCCCCCCGGTGGATGGCGCGAATGGTGTCGGCGCTCTGGCGGATGATCTGCCGCGACGCCGTCAGCGCCTGCTCCCGGGCCGCATCCAGCCGGTCCAGTTGGGCGCGGATCTTGCCGCTGATGTCGGCCAGTGAAGGCAAGGCAACCGCCTCCCGGAGAACCGAGGGTGTCAGGTTTCAGGTGTCAGGGAACGGCACGACCGCCGCTTGCATCACCTGAAACCTGTAACCTGAGACCCGCCTTACCCGTTCGCTCTAGGCCCGCTGCGCACCTGCCTGTATGGCCGCCAGATTGATGGGGATGAGCTGGTGGTGACGCTCGGGCAGCGACCGCTTGAGGGCCTCCGGCAGCACCTCCAGCCTGACTACGCCGGTGCGCTTGACGTAGGCGCCCAGCATCACCATGTTGGCGGCCCGCACGTTGCCGATCTGTTCGGCAATCGCCTGCGCCGGGATGGCTATGACCTCCAGGTCCTCTCGTGGGCCGCGGCCCTCGATGAGGGACGAGTTGAGGGCCAACAGGCCCCCGGGTTGCAGCGACTCAACAAACTCAGTGATGGAGACCGGGTCCAGGGCGATGAGCGCGTGTGGATGGGCCACCACCGGCGAGCCGACCTGGTCGTCCGCCACCACCACTGTGCAGGCGGTGCGTCCGCCCCGCACTTCCGGCCCGTAGGCGGGGAACCAGGTGACGCCCTTGTTCTCCAGCATGGCAGCGTAAGCCAGCGTCTGCCCCATGAGCAGGATCCCCTGCCCCCCGGAGCCGGCGCACACTACCGCGTGCTCGCGCATGGCTGCTCCGTGTGTGTAGGAGCCGCGTCCCCGCGGCGATAGGGGTGTTCCCGGGAGCTTGCTCCCGGAGCGACATGACCTGCACGGCCCTCAGTCTTCACTGACCAGTCCTATTTACGGTGTCCTCGGGACGCAGTAAGCGGCATCGCCGCGAGACGCGGCTCCTACCCAGACGTCAATCCTTGCCCCCCACGAACTCCCCCAGGGGGTAGTAGGGGATCATGTGCTCCTCGACCCAATGCATAGCCTCGACGGGCGTCATGCCCCAGAAGCTGGGGCATGAGGACAGCACCTCCACCAGGCTGAGCCCCTTCCCCTCCAGTTGCGTCTGGAAGGCCTTCTTGATGCTCCGTTTGGCCCGGATGACGTACTTGGGGGCGCAGACGGCCACGCGCGCGATGTAGGCCGGGCCCTGGAGGGAGCTGAGCAGCTCACAGACGCGGATCGGGTTGCCCTCCAGCCTCGGGTTGCGCCCCTCAGGGCAGGTGGTGGTGGGCTGACCGGGCAGCGTGGTAGGAGCGATCTGCCCTCTGGTCATGCCGTAGACGGCGTTGTTGACGAAGATGACGGTGATCAGCTCTCCGCGGGCCGCCGCGTGCACGATCTCGGTGGTGCCGATGGCGATCAGGTCCCCGTCCCCCTGGTAGGTGAACACCACGGCCTCCGGCACCGTGCGCTTGACGCCGGTGGCCACCGCCGGGGCGCGGCCGTGCGAAGCCTGGATCATATCGCAGTCGAAGTTCTCGTAGGCGAACACCGAGCAGCCGACCGGGCACACACCCACCGTCCGCTCCCTGACCCCCAGCTCGTCAATCACCTCCGCCACCAGCCGATGGATGAGGCCGTGGCTGCACCCGGGGCAGTAGCTGAGCCTGGCCTCGGTCAGCGCCTGCGGCTTCTGGAATACGACTTCCACGGCGTCACCTCTTGCCGTCGCTATGGAGTGCAACGTCCCCTGACGTTGCACAACCTTGTGCAAAATCGGGGGGATTTTGCACTCCACATTACGTGCCCTCCACGGCCGCCCGTATCTCCCCCAGCACATCCTCCGGGGTGGGCACCATGCCGCCGGTGCGGCCGTGGAAGCGAATCGGTACGCGGCCCTCGACGGCCAGGCGCACGTCCTCCAGGAACTGCCCCAGGCTCATCTCCACCACCAGCACCTTCCCGGCCTGCTCTGCCAGCTCCCGCAGCCGGGCGCTGGGGAAGGGGAAGAGCGAGATGGGGCGCAGCAGCCGGGCCCTGATCCCCGCCTCCAGGGCCTGGCTGACGGCCGACCGGCACACCCGCGCACTGGTGCCGTAGGCGGTCACTAGAACCTCGGGATCGTCGGCCCCGTACTCGTCCCACAGGGTCCCCGTGGCTGCTATCTGCTGGTACTTGGCCTCCAGCTTGCGGCAGTGCTGCTCCAACTCCGGCGGCTCAATGCGCAGCGAGTTGACGATGTTACGCGGGCGGCCCTTGGCTCCCGTGGTCGTCCACGGCTTCTCCGGCAGCGGCTCCTGGCGGCGGCCGCGCATCTCCACGGGCTCCATCATCTGCCCCAGGATGGCATCGCCTAAGATCATAGTTGGGTTGCGATACTTGTCGGCCAGATCGAAAGCCATGTGGGGCAGGTCGTACAGCTCCTGCACGGTGGCGGGAGCGTAGACGATGATGTGCCCATCCCCATGACCGCCGCCGCGCGTGGCTAGCCAGTAGTCCGACTGCGCGGCGGCGATGTTGCCCAGACCCGGCCCGCCGCGCACCATGTTCACCACCAGGCAGGGCAGCTCGGCACCTATCAGGTAGGAGAGACCCTCCTGCTTGAGCGCAATGCCCGGCCCCGACGACGAGGTCATGACTCGCCCGCCGGCGGCTGCCACGCCATAAGTCATGTTGATGGCTGAGATCTCGCTCTCCGCCTGCAAGAAGACGCCACCCGCCGCGCGCAGGTGCACCGACATGTACTCGCAGATCTGGTTCTGCGGCGTGATGGGGTAGCCAAAGAAGTGGGTGCAGCCGGCGTCAATGGCCCCCTGCGCCACGGCCTCGTTCCCCTTCATTAGTAGCTTTTCCGGCACGGCAGTCTCCTCGGTCTGGCGGCCCTTTGTAGGAGCCGCGTCCTCGCGGCGATTGGCCTTGTCACCCTGAGCGTAGCGAAGGGTCTGGAATGAGGCCAGAGGGAATGCGACGAGATCCCTCGCTTCGCTCAGGATAGCAACAGGCGGTCGCCCCGTCCGTAGACCACGGCATATCGCCGCGAGACGCGGCTCGTACAGACGACAGTGACCTCAACGATACACGGTGATCGCCACATCCGGACACATCAGCGCACACAGCCGGCACCCTTTGCATTTGGTCTCATCAACCTGGCGCGCCGGATGGTGGCCCGTCTCGTTGGTGTACTCGGCCAGCTCGATGATATGCTGCGGGCAGCTCACGAGGCACAGTGAGCACGCCTTGCAGCGGTTCTCGTCTACGGCAATCCTGGGCACGATACACGTTCCCTCTGTTCGCAGTCAACTGCGGCGGACCCCAGCAGCCGCCGCGCGGTGGAGGCCCCATTGGCGGAAGCCTTGCTGCTCGCGGAAGCGTTTGGGGCCAGGAGAACGCGTCCGGGGCAAGACACAATGCACTTAGACATTCCACGGCGGCCGCAGTTGAACCTCCAAAGGCAGCAAGGGCACGCCGGTGGGGCAGGCCACCTGTGCGGCCAGCTCCTCCAGGCAGCAGGCCAGAGCCAACTGCGTCCCCAGCTCCTCACTGGCCTGCTGGGCCAGGGCCAGCCCCTCCGCAAACACGTCGGGAGTGGTCTGCGGGCCCAGGTTGCCATTGGCGATCAGCCCCGCCAGCGGCAGCCGACAGGCCTGCGACAGCTTGCGGGCCAGAGCCACGGTGCTGGGCACATCGCGCGTGCCCGGACGCCGCGAGTTCACCACCAGGTAGACGCCCGCCTGCGCGGCCTTCAGGGCCGGGTTGAACTGACTGAGCGTGGCGGCACCGATCTCGTCGCCGCCCACGTCGAAGATGGTGCGCGCGTGCGAGCTGGCCAGCACCGCGCTCAGCTCGAACGGCATTACGGGCACGTCTATGTTGGCGTACTCCGGCGGCGAGGCCACCACGCGGATGCCGCGGTGCCCCAACTCCTGGCGCACATCCTGGCAGCGGAAGTACGGGGTGACGAAGTCGAAGTCCACCAGATGCACGGCCTGCCGGCCGTCGGGTCCGGCGGGCAGATGCTGCACCCAGTTGAGGGCCAGGTTCAGCGCGATCTCCGTCTTGCCGCTGCCCGCGCCGCCCAGCAGGGCGATCACTCGGCGCTCCGACAGTAGCGGCCGCCTGCTCACGAGGCCCACTCACCTTCTCGGGGCGCCACCCCCAGCCTGTCGAGCCAGCGCAGGGTCGGCCGGGCCTCGATCAGGTCACTCAAGGAGCGCCGGTCGGCGTACAGGTTGAGCGCCAGCAGCCCCACCGCCAGCGCGGGCTGTACCAGTGTAGGCAGGGCCAAGGCCAGGCTGAGCCCCACTACGGCCCCGAGGGAATTGGCGCCGACGTCGCCCATCATTGCCGTTCGCCGGGCATCATAGGGGAACAGCACGACCGCCGCCGCCAGGAGCGGCCAGGCCGCCCAGAAGCCCGCAGGGCCTGCGGCCCCGAGGTAGCCGGTTGCGAGGGCCAGCACAAGCCCCGCCAACCCGCCTTTTAGCGCACGAGCAGGCCGCTTGTCCAGCAGATTCACCACATTGGCGCCCAGCGCCACCAGCGCGCCGGCCGTCACCACCTGCCAGAGCGGCCACGGGCCGGCGGTCCAGGCTATTGCCAGCGCGCCAGGCAAACCGAGAATGGCCTTCAGGGCGCCGGTGGTAACGTGGCCCCGCGCCAGGGCGCGCAAGTGGCCAGCCAGCCCCTTTGCCTGGGCGTCGCCAGCCAGGTCGTCGGCCAGGCCCAGGGCGCCGAAGTAGACGGCTGCTGCGAAGACCAGCCAGCAATCATGCGCCGGGAAGCCGAGCCGCGCAAAGACCGAGCAGCCCAGCAGGCCGGCGACGGCCGCCGCCGGAAAGGCGACGCCTACGGCCGCCGGCAGCACCTCGCCAGCATAGTTCGGGGCCACCCAGCCTAGCCGCCTACAGAACCAGAGTGCCACAGCAACTGCCAGCCCAGCAAGCAGCAGGCCGCCCGCTAGCCACCAGAGCCAGGCCTGCCACAACGGCATCATCGCGGAGGGGCTCCATGCGCAGAGCCGGGCGCAGGCTCCCCGCCCGGCGATTCGCCGTGCGGCGGCCCGCCGCCTGGGGGCTCTGCGCCTGGGGGCAACAGGGGGAAGGGAAGGCCCGCCGAGGGCTTGATCCCGTAATGGCCCGGCTGGCCGCTCAGCGCCATGACCAGCGACACCAGCCCGGCCGCCTTGTCTACGTGATCCACGGTGGAGATGTTCGCCTTCTGATAGGCCAGCATGTACGATTCCGGCGTCTCGCTGCGCTCACAGCCGACGGTCGTCACCTGGGCCTCCAGCAGGGCCCGGATCAGGGGCTCGTCCACCGTGTCCGTGCGGCGGTTGGTGGCGGTATCGGCGCCGCCGGCAACCACGGCCAGGCGCAGCGGCCCCGGCAGCTTCCCGTCCACCTGAACCAGGCCGCGTTTGTCCAGCAGCGCCAGCCGCTCCTCATTCCCCTGGGACACGGCCCCGGCTGCCTGAGCCGCGATGAGCTTGGGCAGGCCCTGGCCTTCGTCCGCACTTACGCCGAATTCCTGGAGCAGCGCCTCCCCCTGCCGCTCGCACACGGAGGCATAGTCACGCGTGAAGGTGACCGTCACCGCGCCCAGGGCCCCGGCCTCCTTGAGGAAGGCAATTATCCCGTCGCGCAGGTCATCGTCCTCCGGCACACAGGTCATGAACAAAGCCACGTTGCGGTCCACCAGCCGCTCCTGCACCAGGCGCGGCGCAAAGCTGGCTTCGAACTTGCTGTGCAGGTCGTTCAGCTCAGTCAGCTTGCGCTGCTGCTGCTCCAGCTCACTGTTCCGCTGGAGCAAGGTCTCCATCAGCCTCTCCAGGCGCGGCTCCTGGCTTAGCGACACGCCCACCAGCACGCCAATGAGCAGAGCCAGAAACACAGCCACCAGGCTGGCCAGATGCTGCCGCATGCTGATGCCCATAGTGCCCCTAAGCGCCCAGCAGGCGCCACAAATGCCTCCCGAACACTTCCAGCCGGATAGCCACCAGGTGGATGAAGCTGCGCACGAACGGGGACAGCGAGATCACGGTGCCGGCGGTGATGAAGCCGGCCAGTATCAGCGCGGCCATCTGCCGCAGGTTCACGCCCCCTCGGTATAGCTGGCTCACGCCCCGAGCGTCCACCAGCCGGTGGCCGACCTTGAGCCGCGCCAGGAACGTGCTGGCCATCCCCTGCCGGCCCTTGTCTAGGAAGTCCACCATGCCGATGTGGGCGCCTACGGCTACCACGATCTCCGCCCCCTGGTCGTGGGCCAGCAGCATGGCTACGTCCTCGCTGGTGCCGGGGGCCGCCACCGTCACGTAGGGCAGCCCCAACTGCTCCAGGCGCTCCCGGCCCGGCGACCTGCCGTCCGGGTAGGTGTGCAACACCAGCTCCCCGGCGGAGCGCAGTGCCTGGTCGGAGGCGCTGTCCATGTCTCCCACGATCAGGTCCGGGCGCAGCCCCAACTCCAGCAGGGCGTCAGCCCCACCGTCCACTCCGATGAGCACGGGCTTTAGGTCGCCCACATAGTCGCGGATGGCCAGCAGGTCGTCCTTGTAGCCCTCGCCCCGGGTGACCACCACCACGTGGCGACCGGTCAGCCGCGTCTTGAGGTCCGGGAGGGACAGCACCTGGAAGACCAGGTCGCGCTCGGCGGCCAGGTGCTCCAAGGTGTTGGCGGCAAAGCGCGTCAGCTCTTCCCTCATGCGCGCCTGGCCGGCGGCAGCCGCCCGCTCCACCGTCTCCCGCGTGAGCAGTTCGCCCCGCGCGATCAGCACCCCGTCCCGGTGCAGTTGGCTCCCCTGGAGGCGCACCTTCTCGCCCTCTTTGAGGGCGGTCATGATCTCCTCGCCGACCCGATCCAGCAGCGGGATGCCGGCGTCCAGCAGGATGCTGGGGCCTCGGTTGGGGTAGCGATCGCTCAGGGAGGCCTGGGCGTTGATCACCGCAGCCACTCCGGCGTCCACCAGGCCGCGGGCGCATACCGCATCCAGCCCGGCGTGCGAGATGACGGCGATCTCGCCCCGGCGGATCCGGGTCAGGAGCCGCTTGGTGCGCTGGTCAACCCTTACCTTGGCTTCCATGTTGCCCCGTCGCCCTCAGGCGGCCGCCTCGCGCGTGCTCCGCTTGCCCCGGCGAGCCGACTCCAGCAGCTCGCGGGCATGCTCTTCCGCGCTCTCCGCGGCCTCGGTGCCTCCCAGCATGCGCGCCAACTCGGCCACGCGCTCGTGCTCGTCCAGCGGCGCCGCCGCAACTATCGTGCGCCCGCCCCTGGTGCGCTTGTCCACGCGGATGTGTCGGTCGGCCATGCGCGCGATCTGCGGGAAATGGCTCACGCACAGCACCTGCGCCCGCGCGGACACGTCCACCAGCTTGCTGCCCACCGCCAGCGCCGTGTCCGCGCCGATGCCGGCGTCTATCTCGTCGAAGATCAGGGTGGGAATCTCCCCTGCCCGCGAGCAGATGGACTTGAACACCAGCATCAGCCGCGACAGCTCTCCGCCGCTGGCCACCTTGGCCAGAGGCTTCAGCTCCTCTCCGGGATTGGCGCAAAACAGGAAGCGCACCTGATCCAGCCCCCGCTCGCTGGCCGCGCAGCGGCGCCCGCCCGCCGTCGGCACTCCGTCCGGTTGGGCCTCACGCCCGAACTCGACCTTGAATACGGCCTTGGGCATGCCCAGTTGCGCCAACTCCGCAGCCACCGTCTTCTCCAGCCTCTTGGCCAGCTTCTGCCTGGCCGCCGAGAGCTGCTCACCCCCCTGGCCCACCTGCTGCTTCTGATTCTCCAGCCGCGCCTCGAGTTCACTTAGCCTCTGCTCGCTCGTCTCCATGGACTGGATGGCAGCGGCGGCCTGCGCCCCCACCTCCAGCACCTGCTCCACCGTGTCTCCATACTTGCGCTTCAGGCGGGCTATCTCGCTCAGGCGCGCCTCGACTTGCTCCAGCCGTCCCGGGTTGAACTCCACTTGCTCGGCGTAGGCCACCAGCTCCCGCGACGCCTCCGCCACTGCCGCCAGCGCCCCGGCCAGCTGCTCCTGCACCGGTTGCAGGCTGTCGTCCAGGCTCACCAGCCCCGCCACCTGCTCGGCCGCCATACCCAGCAGCTCCTCGGCCGCCGGCGCCTCCCCCTCTTCGCCGCGGAGGCAGCGCTGCGCCGCTGCGGTCAGCTCGTGCAGCTTCTCCGCGTTGGCCAGGCGCCGCCGCTCGACCATCAGCTCCTCCTCTTCGCCCGGCGACAGCCGCGCCGCCTCTATCTCTCCGAGCTGGAACCGCAGCAGGTCGAGCCTCTGCGCCTTCTCGCGCTCGTCCAGCCGCAGGCCCTCCAACTCCTGCCGAGTGGCCTCCATCTGGCCGTAGACTTCGGCGTATGCCTGCCGCTGAGCCAAGTGGGACGGGCCGCCGAACACGTCCACGAACTCGACGTGGGTCTCCTCCCTGATGAGCGCCTGGTGCTCGTGCTGGCCGTGGATGTCCACCAGCCGGTCGCCGATGCTGCGCAGGATCGTCAGCGTCGTCGGTCGCCCGTTCACCCAGCAGCCGCTGCGGCCTTCGCGGCTGATGGTCCGCGCCAGCACCAGCGTCCCGTCCTCCTCAGGCTCCAGGCCGGCCGCGACCAGCGCCTCCTGCGCTTGCGGCACGCGACCGATGTCGAACACCGCCTCCAGGCGCGCCTGCTGGGCGCCGGTGCGAACGGCGTCGGCGGCGGCGCGCTCGCCCAGGGCCGCGGACAGGGCGCCGATGATGATGGACTTGCCCGCCCCGGTCTCCCCGCTGAGGACGCACAGTCCGCCTCCGGGCTCCAGCCGCAGCCGGTCAATCAGCGCGAAGCTCTCGATGGACAGTTCCAGGAGCATGAGCCCACCGGCCGGCGCGTGGGCACCGGCCACACCCCTGCGGCAGCCAGCGACAACAGCCGTGCACCCGTGCCTCCGCGGCCAGGCGCGCTAGAACAGCTTGGTGCGAAGTTTGTGGTAGAACGACTCGCCGTCCAGGCGCACCAGATGGGCCCGCTCGTCGGCCTTGGCTATGGTCACCCGATCGCCCGGCAGAAGCTCATGGCTGATCTGGCCGTCCACCGTGAGGCGCACCTCGGTGCGGTGGGGGTCGCGCGCGCAAACCATGATGCCAACCTCGACATCAGCGGCGACCACCAGCGGCCGTGCGTGGAGCGTGTGGGGGCAGATGGGCACGATCACCATGGCCTCCAGGCGCGGGTCCACAATGGGGCCGCCGGCCGAGAGGCTGTAAGCGGTGGAGCCGGTCGAGGTGGCGACGATCAGCCCGTCCCCGGCGTAGTCGGCGACGAACTCGCCCGCCACGGACGCCTCCAGGTGCAGCAAGGTGGAGGTGAGGCTGCGGGCGATGGCGGCCTCGTTCATGGCAAGGAGCCGGGCCTGCTGGGAGCCGTCCCGCTCCAGAGTAACACGCAGCAGCGGCCGCGAGTCAATGCTGAAGTCCTCGGCCAGCAGCGCCTCCAACCGCTCGCACAACACCTCGTACTGGGTCTCGGCCAGGAAGCCGAAGCTGCCCATATCCACCCCCAGCACGGGCACCCCCAGAGGCGCGGCGTCGCGCGCCACCGACAGCAGGGAGCCATCGCCACCCATCACCACCACCAGGTCGTTATCCAACACCGCCTGTCCCCGGTCCTCTGGCACCGGGCTGTGCTCCACCACCGCCTGCACGCCCAGCTTGGCCAGCCGATCGGCCAGGTCGGCCGCCGACTCAGTCGCGTGCGGCCGGTCGGGAGCAACCACGATGCCCACACGTCGGATCATCTACGCTAACCTCCGCCTCCCGGCGCCGCGGGCTTCAGACGGGCCAGGTTCTGCTTGGCGTGCTCGTAGTTGGGGTCAATCTCCAAGGCCTGCTGGTAGCGCTTGATGGCCTCCTCAGGCTGGTTGCGCTTCTCGAACACCACGCCCAGGTTGTTCAGGGCGTAGACGTACTTGGGGTTGATGTGCAGCGCCTCTTTGAAGTGCTGCTCCGCCTCCTGGAGGCTGCCTCGGTCCAGGTAGATCAGCCCGACGTTATTGTGGGCCTCCACGTTGGTCGCGTCCGTGTCCAGGCTGATGAGGTACTCGGCCAGCGCATCGTCCATGCGTTTGGCGTCCTGATAGGCATTGGCCAGGCCGCAGTGGGCGCTGGCCCGGCTGGGGAACTCCTTGACGAGCCGCTGCCACTGGACCAGGGCCGCTTCCCTCTCACCGGCCTGCTCCAGAGTCAGGGCGATGTTCAGGGCGGGCTCAAAGAACCCGGTGCGGGACTGCGCCGCCTCCCGGAACCTGGCCAGAGCCGCCTCATAGTCGCCCTTCTCAAACAGCACCCAGCCCAGGTTGTTCAGGGATTCGGCGTCGGTGGGGGAGATGGCCAGGGCCGCTTCGCAGGCCTGCTGCGCCTCGTCGAGCTGGTGCATGGCCGCGTAGGTCAGCCCCAGGTAGTGGTGCGGCAGCACCTGCTTGGGGTCCAGTTCAGCGGCTTTCTGCAAGTGAGGCAGGGCGTCCTGATACTGGCCCTGAGAGTAACTGACAATGCCCAGGCCAAGCTGGGCCTCGAAGATGCCCTCGTCGGCCTTCAGGGCCGCCTGGTATTGCTTCCTGGCCTGTTCCAGGTCCTGCTGCCGCAGGTAAAGCGTGCCCAGGGCGGTGGACAGCTCTTTGTCCTGGCCCACCAGGGCCAGGGCCGCCGCGTACTCGCGGATGGCCTTGGCCGTGTCCCCGAAGCGCTCCAGGGCGCGGCCGAAGTCCCGACGCGCTTCGGCGTCCTTATCGTTGAGGGCGATGGCCCGGTTGTACTCGTTGAAGGCGTTGGCCCATTTCTCCTGCCGGGCGTAGACGTTGGCCAGGTTGTGGCGCGCCTCGAAGTAGTCCGGCTTCTGCTCCAGAGCCTGGCGATAGCTCGCCTCGGCCGCCGTCAGGTCGCCCTTGGCGAAGTAGGCGTTGCCCAGGTTGTTGCGGTCGGTGGGGGCGTTGGGGTTCTTGGCCAGCGCCCGCTTCAGATAGCCAATGGCCTCGTCGTTCTCTTTGAGCTGGTAGCAGACGTACCCCAGCCAGCTCAGAGGCGCGGGATCATTGGGCTGGGCCTCCAGAACCTGAACGAACTCCGCCTTGGCTCCCGCCCAGTCCCCCTGGTCGGCCAGTTGCACGCCCTTGTCGAAGTGGGATGGCTCTTCCTGAGCAACTGCCACGGCGGCCAACAGCGCGCCGACTATCGCGCCCAGCAAGGCTGCTCGTAGTGCCAGGTTGAGTGCCGTCTTCACGGTGGCTTTCCCTCCCTTGGTGCAGCGGCAAAGCCGACGACCACGCCTGAGCTAGTGCGCCTGGTCTGCGGCCCGGACGGCCGCCTGGCGCGGCCCAGCGGGCGGCGACGACTCCGCCGCACACAGGCGACGCACCGCCCCACAGATGGCTTCCACGTCTATGTTGCACTCCCTACACAGGGCCTCGGGGTCCCCGTGAGGGATGAAGCGGTCAGGCAAGCCCAGGCGCATCACCTCGGCCGTATGGGCCCCGTGCTCGCGCAGCAGCTCCAGCACGCCACTGCCAAAGCCCCCCAGCAGCACCCCCTCCTCTACCGTCACCAGCTTGCCCACCCGCAGGGCCAGGGGGACGATGAGTTCGGCGTCCAGCGGCTTGGCGAATCTACAATTCACCACGCCCACCGCCAGTCCCTCCACCGCCAGCGCCTCTGCCGCGCGCAGGGCCGGCTCCACCCGTGACCCCAGGGCCAGCACCACGCAGTCGTCTCCCTCCCTGGCCGGCACCGCGCGGCCGCACTCGTAGTCCGCCGGTGTGAGCGGCCGGGCCGGGCCGAGGCCCCTGGGATAGCGAATGGCCGCCGGCCGCCCCAACTCGTAGGCGCAGCGCAGCGCCTGGCCCACCTCCACGGTATCGGCGGGGGCCATGATGGTCAGGCCGGGCATGTGCCGCAGGTAGGCCAGGTCGAAGACGCCATGGTGAGTGGGCCCGTCGTCGCCCACCAGGCTGGCGCGGTCCAGGCAGAAGATGACCGGCAGGTCCTGCAAGCACACGTCGTGCAGAATCTGGTCGTAGGCCCGCTGGAGGAACGTGGAGTAGATGGCCACCACCGGCCGCAGGCCGGCCTTGGCCAGCCCGGCCGCGAAGGTGACTGCGTGCTCCTCGCACATGCCCACATCGAAGCAGCGGCGCGGGAAGCGCCCGTTCAGTCGCTCCACTCCGGTGCCGTCAGCCATGGCGGCGGTGATGGCCACCACCCGGTGGTCCTGCTCGGCCAGCTCCAGCAAGGCTTCCGCGAAAGCCTGCGTATAAGACCGCCCGTCCGACACGCGCCGGGGCTTGCCCGACTCGATGTCGAAGGGGCTGGTGCCGTGCCAGCGCGCGGGCTCCTCTTCGGCCGGCTGGTAGCCCTTTCCCTTGCGGGTCAACACGTGCACCAGTACCGGCCCACGCAAGCTCTGGGCATGCTCCAGAACCTCCCGCAGTTCCCTGAGGTCGTGCCCCTGGACCGGGCCCAGGTAGGTGAAGCCCAGGTCCTCGAACAGCATGCCGGGGACCACCAGGCGCTTGACGCCATCCTTCAGCCTCTCCACCACCTCGATCATGGTCTCGCCCAGGGGCAGGCGCTGCATCATCTGGTTGAACTCGTCCCGGGCGCGGAGGTAATGAGGATCAGAACGCAGGCGGCTCAGGTAGTTGGCCAAGGCGCCTACGTTGTGCGAGATGGACATCTCGTTGTCGTTGAGCACGACCAGCAGGTCCGCGCGCAGATCGCCGGCCTGGTTGAGGGCCTCCAAGGCCATGCCCCCCTGAAGCGCGCCGTCCCCGACCACCGCCACCACCTTCTCCCCGGTGCCCAGCAGGTCCCTGGCCTGGGCGAAGCCCAGCGCCGCGCTGAGGGCGGTGCTGCCGTGGCCGGCGCCGAAGTGGTCGTGCTCGCTCTCACTGGGCAGGCAGAAGCCGGACAGGCCACCGGCCTGCCGCAGCGTGTCAAACTGCCGGCGGCGGCCGGTGAGCAGCTTGTGCGCGTAGCACTGGTGGCTGACGTCCCAGATGATCTTGTCGCGCGGGCTGTCGAAGCACAGGTGCAGGGCGATGGTCAACTCCACCACGCCCAGATTGGGCGCCAGGTGCCCGCCGTGCTCCGAGGTGGTTTTGATGATTACCTGGCGAATCTCCTGGGCCAGCTCCACCAGCTCAGCATCCGAGAGCCGGCGCAGGTCCTGAGGAGAGTCAATCTTGCTCAGATGTTCGCTCATACTTTCGTGCCTGCTTCCAACCCGCCAGGCGGCGGGCAGTTAGGCGCTGTCTCCTAATCGGTTTCTGGTCATGCTGAGCGCGGTTCGACAAGCTCACCGTCCCGAGCAATGTCGAGGGGCAGCGAAACATCTCGTAGAGGCCCCACACCGAGATTCTTCATGGCTGGGCCCTCCGGGCCGCCATCTGGCTAGGCCGCTACGCGGCCGCCATCGCGGCGCAAAGCGCCTAGCGACCGGCGGCAAAGCCGCTCAGGGACTTCGTTCAGAATGACAAACGAGGCCTGCGGCCATGGTGAGACAGCCACGTTACCCCATCGCTCCGACGCTACTCCGGGGGCTGCTGTTCCTCGATGACAATCTCGTCGCCCTCGGCCGCCACCACCTTGGCGATGCGCGTGGTGGCGTCCTTCAGGCGCGCCCGGCAGGCCTCGATCAGCTTCATGCCCCGCTCGTAGCACTTCACCTGCTCGTTCAGGGTCAGCTCGCCGCTTTCGAGCTGCTCCACCGTCTTCTCCAGCTCCTCCAACGCCTTCTCGAAGGGGAGCTGTTCCGGGTCCGGCATGTTCTCGTTTCCAGCCTTCTTGGTCAAGCGATTGCCTCCTCCACCTCGGTCACGTCGGCGCCGGCCCGGCCATCGGCCAGGCGAATGTCAACTGCGTCGCCCACGGCCAGTTGCTGTATGCTGGTCACCACCCGGCCGTCCTCCACCCGCGAGCAGAGCGCATACCCTCGCCTGAGGGTCTGCATGGGGCCCAGGGCGGACAGCTTGTGGGCCAGGGAGTCCGTCCGGGCCGCCAGCAGGGCCAGCTCATGCCGGTAGTGCGTATCCAGCCGCAGCGATTGCTCGTCCACGGCCTGCTCAAGCTGCTGCACACGCTCCAAGGGATAGCGGAAGGCGCGGCGGCCGGCCAGCGAAGCCAGCGAAGAGTGCCAGCGCTGCACCGTGCCCAACAGCGCCAGCCGCAGGCGCTCGCCGGCACCGTCCAGGCGCCCTAGCAGGTCGGCTTTGGCGGGCACCGCCAGCTCAGCGGCGGCCGACGGCGTCGGCGCGCGCACATCGGCCACGAGATCGGCGATGGTGAAGTCCGTCTCGTGCCCCACGGCACTGATCACGGGCACGCGGGATGCATAGATGGCCCTGGCCACCGGCTCCTCATTGAACGCCCACAGGTCCTCGATGGACCCGCCGCCACGCCCCAGGATGATGACGTCCACGTCCGGTATGCAGTTGGCGATGCGCAGGGATTCGACGATGCTGGGCACTGCCTCGTTGCCCTGCACCACCGTTGGCACCAGAACCTGCTCGACCAGGGGAAAGCGCCGCGCCAGGATGGTGGTAATGTCGCGCACGGCCGCCCCCGTGGGCGAAGTCAGCACCGCGATGCGCCCGGGAAAGGCCGGCAGCGGCCGCTTGCGGCTGGGATCGAACAGCCCCTCCTCCTCCAGCCGCGCCTTCAGCCTCTCGAAGGCCAGGAACAGGTCGCCCAGGCCGTCAGGGCGCATGAACTTGACCAGGAGTTGATAGCGCCCGCCCTTCTCATAGACGGTCACGTCGCCTCCGGCGACCACCATCATCCCATCTTCCGGCTGGAACTCGAGCTGGCCGGCCGCCGCGCGGAACATGACGCAGGGGAGCTGAGCGTGCTCGTCCTTGAGGCTGAAGTACATGTGGCCCGAGGTGTGGTGCTTGAAGTTGCTGACCTCGCCGCGCACGGTCACTCCCTGGAGCAGCTCCGAGCCCTCCAGCAGGCGCTTGATGTGCGTGGTGATTTCGCGGATGGTCAGAACCTGCATCGTCATCGGTCAATTGGTGATTGGTAACTGGTAATCGGTCAACCAGCGATTGGTAACCGGTTACGGATCACCGATTACCGGTTACTGTTCTGCCTTGACTAGATCGCCTTCCCGGGCGAAGGCGCCCAGGATGCCGTTGACGAACTTGCCCGATTCGTCGGTGCTGTATTCCTTGGCCAGGGATACGGCTTCGTCAATGGAAACACTGACGGGAATGTCGGGAAAGTGGATCATCTCGCTGAGGGCCAGGCGCAGGATGTTGCGGTCCACGGAGGCCATGCGGGATAGGGTCCAGCCCTCGGCGTACCGGCCGATTATCTCGTCCAGCTCGCCGATGTGCTCCAGGGCGGTGGTGGCCAGCTCGGCGGCGAAGCGGCGGGCGTCCTCAAGCCGCTCAGGTGGGCGCTGGGCCCGGCGGCGACGTTTGCCGACTGGGAGCTTGACCCTTTGGTCCTCGGACTCTCGGCTGAGGATGAGCTGTTCGGCGTGCTCCAGGGCCACAGGCAGGTGCGCGCCGATGACGTCAACCTGGTACAAAGCCCCCAGGGCAAGCTCCCGGCCCAGCCGCCGCACCTTCACTTGCGCTCACCACCGCCGGGGCCGGAAGTCACTGGGGCCACAGGCGCGCCACTAGCCAGCCAAGGAGCGCGAGGCATAGCACCAGAACCGTTTTCCAGAACCCAAAGGTCAGCACGACCAGGCCCAGGAGCAGTCCGATCAGGGCGCCTATCATGCCCCGATAGTCTGGGCCGCGGCCCTCAGTCATGGTCCTCACCCGTTTCCGGCACGGCCGGCATGCTGCCGTTCATGCGGCGGGCGACGAAATTGGTGTCCACCTCGCCGCGGCGGAAGAAGGCGTTGCCCAGAATGCGCAGGTGGTAGGGGATGGTGGTCTGCACTCCCTCCAGCCGCGTGTTGCGCAGGGCCGCCTCCATGCGTTCGATGGCCGCAGCGCGGTCGTGGTTCCAGCAGATGATCTTCATGATGAGCGGGTCGTAGTAGGGCGACACCACACTGCCCGCGCGCACCCCGCTGTCCACGCGGATGCCCGGCCCGCTGGGCGGCACATACTCGGTGATGGTCCCGGTGGAGGGCAGGAAGCGGCCGTCGCTGCCCGCGGCCAGGATCCGGCACTCGATAGCGTGGCCCTGGAAGAAGATGTGCCCCTGCTCGCAGCTCAGCTTGTGCCCGGCGGCGACCCGGATCATCTCCTTGACCACGTCCACGCCGGTGATCATCTCCGTGACCGGGTGCTCCACCTGGATGCGGGTGTTCATCTCCAGGAAGTGGAACTGCCCCTCGCGGTCCAGCAGGAACTCCACGGTGCCCGCGCTGTGGTAGCCCACGGCCTTGGCGGCCTTGATGGCCGCCTCGCCCAGCCGCCGCCGCAGCGCACTGCGCTTGACGCCCGGCGAGGGCGATTCCTCCAGCAGCTTCTGGTGCCGCACCTGGATGGAGCAGTCGCGCTCGCCCAGGTGCACTACGTTGCCGTGCCGGTCGGCCAGAATCTGCACCTCCACATGCCGGGGCTCCTCGAGGTAGCGCTCCAGGTACACTGCGGGGTCGCCGAAAGCCGCCTTGGCCTCCGCCTGGGCCATCTCCAGGGAGTGGGCCAGGTCGTCCTCGTTGTGCACCACGCGGATGCCCCGGCCGCCGCCGCCGTAGGCCGCCTTGATCATCAGCGGGTAGCCCAGGTCCCGCGCAATGCGTCGCGCCTGGCTGGGGTTGACCACGCCGTCCTCCGTGCCGGGGATGACCGGCACGCCGATCTCGCGCATCAGCTTGCGCGCCTCAGCCTTGTCGCCCATGCGCGCGATGGCTTCCGGCGGCGGGCCCACGAAGGTGAGGTCGTAGGTCTCGCAGATCTCAGCAAAGGTCGCATCCTCGGCCAGGTTCCCGTAGCCGGGGTGCACCGCGTCGCAGCCAGTGCTCAGCGCCGTCTGGATGATGGCGGGGATGTTGAGGTAGCTGTCGCGATTGGGCGCCGGGCCGATGCAGCGGGCCTCATCCGCCAACTCCACGTGCAGGCCGCCGGCATCGGCCTCGGAGTAGACCGCCACGCACGGGATTTTCAGCTCGTGACAAGCATTGATGATGCGAACAGCGATCTCGCCGCGATTCGCAACCAGCAGCTTGCTAAACATAGGGAGGTCCTGTGCGGCGGAAGCGGCTAGAAGCTCTCATGGCCCGGGTGCGGGCAGCGCACGCTTCCCGTCTGCGGATCGTAGACGTACTGCTCCCCGCCCACCGGGCACTTGGTGAAGATGTCGCCCAGGCCGGAGACGGCCGCGCTCAGGCTGGACGGCGGCGGCTGGCCCTCCATGGTCATGATCCGTATGTTGTCCCGCAACTGCTGGAGGTTGCTCCGGCACTCCACGTCCTTGGCCCGATCCATCACCTGCCCGGGCATGGTCTTCTTCTGGCCCAGCCTACCCGACAGGCCGAAGTAGGCCCCCACCAGCAGGGCGATGATGGCAACGGCCACCACCAGCTCGATGAGGACAAAACCGCCCGGCCTGCTCCGTGCTCGCGACATGGCTGCTCACTCCTCCGGCTTGCGCGGCGACAGCACCATCAGGGCCTCTCCATACTGCACCGGGACGCCTTCCTCCACCAGGAACTCCTTCACCGAGCCGGCGCAGGGCGCGGCCACTTCGTTGGGCACGTTCAGGGTCTCAATGACCGCTACCAACTGGCCGGGCTTGACCTCCTGCCCGACCTCCGCCAACGGTCGCTCGCCGGCTCGAAGCCCACGCCGGAAGACGCCCACATAAGGCGACTTGACCAACGTCCCCTCCGGCCGCACCTCGTGGGGCGCACCCACCACCCCCCGAGCCTGGGGCTCCTCGCCCGTCGGCGGCGCCTCCACCCCCCGCGGGAAGCGGCGCACCCGGATCTTGCCCGCAGCCGTCTCCACGGCGATCTCCGCCGCGCGGGAGGCCTTGCTCAGCTCGATGATCTCCCGGATGCGCTCGATGTCCATTCTGCTGTCATCCTGAGCGCCATTCTGCTGTCATCCTGAGCGAAGCGAAGGATCTCGCTCCCGAAGCAGTACGAGATGCTTCGCTCCGCTCAGCATGACCGGGGAGTGCATGGCGAGACTGCCACCTCAACTCACCCGCTCCAGGTACTCCCCGCTGCGGGTGTCCACCTTGATGCTGTCCCCTATGTTGATAAACAACGGCACCTGCACGGTAGCTCCGCTCTCGATCACCGCCGGCTTGCTGCCCCCCTGGGCGGTATCGCCGCGTATGCCCGGGTCGGTCTGCGCCACCGTGCGCACCACCGCGACCGGCAGCTCCACCCCGATGACCTCGCCCTCGTGCTGGGCAATGTCAACGTCCTCGTTCTCCTTCAGGTACAGCCTGGCCTCGCCCATCTGCTCGGACGTCAGTTCGAGCTGGTCGAAGCTCTGCATGTCCATGAAGTAGTACTCGTCGTCGGACCGGTACAGGAACTGCATCTTCCGCCGCTGCACGTGCGCGGCCTCCAGCTTGGCCCCGGCCCGGAACGTCTTCTCGAAGACGTTGCCGGTGCGCACGTTGCGCAGCCTGGTCCTGACAAAGGCTCCGCCCTTGCCGGGCTTGACGTGCTGGAACTCCAGGATGCAGTAGACTTGCCCGTCGAGCTCAATAGTGAGCCCGTTCTTGAAATCCGCGGTGGAAATCATGCCTCGCAGCCCCCCAAGACGCGGCCAGTTTACATGAAGTGGGGGGAGAAGTCAATGGAGGGGGTTGAGGGCCGCCGGCGACTTGACGCGCAGCGCTGTGCGCGGTAGGATGGTCTCAGGAGGAGGGCGCCATTGCCACACGCGGCAGTCTGTGCCAGTTGTGGTAGCGCAGTTGGCCACCAACTGGCGGAGCACATCGAGAGCACCCACGGCCAGGCCAGCTTGGTGGCTGCCATCATCGCGGACATGCGCGACGGCCAGCCACCGGAGGCCATCGGTCGCAAGTACGGCATCTCATCTCACCGTCTGGAGGAACTAGTGACTGAGGCCGTCGGCGTCAATGTCTCGTCGCTTCGTCCCAAGCGCATTCGGTCATGGTCACCCAGGACCTTCTCGGCTGAGACCACAACCGTGTGGAGTTTCAAGTCGCGGGGCAATTGGGCCACGCACAGTGGGCACTACAGGGGCAACTGGAGTCCCTATATCCCCCGCAACGTGATCACGCGCTACTCCCAACCGGGGGAGTTGGTGCTTGACGCGTTCGTCGGCAGCGGGACGACGGCAGTGGAGGCGAAGCTCTTGGGCCGGCGTTGTCTGGGGCTGGACGTCAACCCCGCCGCGATTGAGCTGTCCCGCGGGAACGTCGCATTTGATGCCCCCAAGTCTCTCTTCCGCGAGTGCTATGAGCCCGAACTACGAGTCGGCGATGCTCGGGACCTGTCCTTCCTTACGGAGGGGGCTGTCGGCCTCATCTGCACTCACCCCCCGTACGCGGGGATCATCAGCTACTCCGCCGACTTGCCCGGCGACCTCTCGCGGATGTCGGAGGGGCATTACCTCGACGCGATGGAGGACGCCGCCCGCGAGTTCTACCGGGTCCTCGCTCCTGGGCGGAAGTGTGCAGTGCTGCTCGGAGACACGAGACGCGAGAGGCGGGTGGTCCCTCTAGGGCTGAGGACCATTGGGCGCTTCCTGCGTGTGGGATTCCGTCTTCGGGAACTCGTGATCAAGCGCCAGCACAACTGCCGGACCACTGGCTTCTGGTACGAGCGCTCGCTCCGATACGGATTCCTCCTTCTCGCCCACGAGTTCCTGCCGATATTCGAGAAGCCACCCGCGGGCTACTCGCCCCCAGCCACCCCCTGCGAGGAGGTGGGCCTGCGATCCCGCCCCCTCGCGAATGCTCTCGCAGAGCCCCCAACTATGGAGACGACGACGGTGTGGCTTCTTCCGCGCCGGGAAAGCGATGCCGTGCTCAAGGCCAATCTCATGCACAGATTCGCGCCTCACGGCGACTGCGTCGAATTCACACCAGAAGACGCAGGCGGAAATGGGGCAGCACGCGCGGAGGCGGTCCTGATACGTGCGCCGACGGGGTCCAGCCTAGCGCGGTGGCGCGGTTGGATCAACGCCCTGGTTGACGTAGCCGCGCGCGCGGACGCGCGATTCCTCCTCGTAGAGGCCCAGGACGTCCGAGATGCTGAGGGCTTCGTCGAGCCGAATGCTCTCAGCGTATTGCCCCGCATGGCTCCGCAAGCCAAGTGGCGTCTCAGAGAGATCGTCGTGCTAGCCCCGGAACAGGAGAGCGGGGACGCGAGCGAGAATCGGCTGGCAATAACGCACCGATACCTCCTCGTGTTCGACAGACAGGAGGATGCGGAGTGACGATGCTGCCCAGCAGGCGGAACCTGGGGCGGGAGGACTTCGTCAAGGAGTTCCTCGCTACGCTGACCCCTGGGGTTATCGACCGTGCATCGTTCATCGACTGGCAGGCCATCGACGACAAGCTCGCCGGCCTTGAGGAAGGCGTCGAGTTCTACGTGCAGCTGCGAGCACGCCTCGCTGAAGGGGCTCAGTTCGTGCGCGAAGTGACGGACTCACTCTTGGCGGCCGATCAGCCGGCCAACCTCGTGCAGTGCGCCTTCGAGCTGCTGGGGCACACCCAAGCCGACTTCACCACGAGGCAGGACGACATCCATGTGCCCGAGCTCATCGGACGGATCCGAGCGGGCGACGAGTGCGCGGCTCGCGGTTTGGCCCAAGTATTACGAGACCTGGGATTTGAGCGGATCCTCGAGCGCGAAGCCGTGGACGATATCGCAATGGGCGTGCAGATCGGCCTGGAGACCCATCGGCGCAAGAACGTCGGGGGGGAGGCATTTCACCAGCAGTTGCGAAGCGTCTTGGACGAGGCTACCCAGGAGCTGGCCTTGAACGGGCTAGCCGTGCGCGTTGAGCCCGAGACGAAGATCGCGTACGAAGGGGGCTCGAAGAGGGTCGATTTCGCCGTGTTCCACCAGGACAAGCGCCGCGTGGCGATCGAGGGCAACTTCTACACTACCTCAGGGTCGAAACCGACCGAGATCAGGCGGTCTTATGCGGACGTATCACGCAGACTGGAGGCTATGGGTGTCGTGCTCGTTTGGGTAACCGACGGCACGGGCTACCGCAAGATGCGCCGCTCCCTCGCAGACGCCTTCGACGCCTTCCCAAATATCTACAACCTGCGAATGGCGCGCAAGTCGCTCGCCGACGACCTCGCCTGGCTTCTGGCATAGGCCTCCCTCCTCCTGACGCCGACGTCATGAAGGACCCAGGCCCTTTGGCGCGAAGACTCCGGGGCCGTGGAACCAGACGGTTCTGCGGCGCCTGGAGGTGACATTGTGTCCCCATCTGCCATCGCTCCCGAGCTGGCCCAGAAGGCCGTCAACTGCCTCCGCATGTTGGCCGCCGATGCGGTGCAGAAGGCGAACTCCGGGCATCCGGGCATGCCCATGGGGGCCGCCGATTATGCCTTCGTGCTGTGGACTCAGTTCCTCAAGCACAACCCCGACGACCCTCAGTGGCCCAACCGCGACCGCTTCGTGCTCTCGGCGGGGCACGGCTCAATGCTGCTCTACGGGCTGCTGCACCTGTCGGGATACGAACTGCCCATGGAGCAGCTTCAGCAGTTCCGGCAGTGGGCGAGCATGACGCCGGGCCATCCCGAGTACCGGTGCGCGCCCGGCGTGGAGACCACCACCGGCCCGCTGGGCCAGGGCTTTGGCAATGGCGTGGGCATGGCTCTGGCCAGCCAGATGATGGCCGCGCGCTTCAACCGGAGCGATCTCAGGCTCGTGGACCACTTCGTCTACGTCATTTGCAGCGACGGGGACCTGATGGAGGGCGTGGCCTCGGAGGCGGCCTCGCTGGCGGGGCACCTGGGCCTGGGCAACCTGATTTGCCTCTACGACGACAACCGCATCACCATCGAGGGCTCCACCGACCTGGCTTTCTCGGAGGATGTGGGCAGGCGCTTCGAGGCCTATGGCTGGCACGTGCAGCACATTGACGGCCACGACCGGCAGGCCGCGGCGCGGGCCATCGAGCAGGCGCAGCGCGAAAAGGAGCGGCCGTCGCTCATCGTCTGCCGCACGCACATAGCCAAGGGCGCGCCGCACGCGCAGGACACGGCGGAGGCACATGGGGCGCCGCTGGGCGAGGAAGAGCTGCGGCTAACCAAGGAGAGCCTGGGCTGGCCGCTGGAGCCCAGCTTCCTGGTGCCGCCGGAGGTGCGCGCGATATTCGTGCAGCGGCGGGAGGAGCTGAAGGTAGAATACGACGCCTGGGTTCAAATGCTGGCCCGCTACCGCCAGCAGCACCCCGACCTGGCCGAGCGGTGGGACCGGATGCAGCGCAAGGAAGTGCCCGATGACTTAGAGGAGCAACTGCTGGCCGTCCAGTTCGACAAGCCCATCGCCACACGCAGCGCCTCGGGCAAGGTGCTCCAGAAAGCAGCCGCCCTGGTGCCATCGTTGTGCGGCGGCTCGGCCGACCTGGCACCCTCGACCATGACCATCTTGCAGGAGTGCGGGCACATCGCGAAGGGCGATCTCAGCGGCCGCAACCTGCATTTCGGCGTGCGCGAGCACGGCATGGGCGCCATTCTCAACGGCATGGCCCTCTACGGCGGCCTGATCCCCTACGGGGCCACCTTCCTGGTCTTCTCCGACTACATGCGCGCCTCCATCCGCCTGGCCTGCATGATGAAGGCCCGCGTCATCTACGTCTTCACGCACGACAGCATCTTCGTGGGCGAGGACGGCCCGACCCACCAGCCGGTGGAGCAGGTGGCCGCCCTGCGCGCCATCCCCAACCTGACGGTCATCCGTCCCGCCGACGGCAGCGAGACCGCCGCCGCCTGGGCCGTGGCTCTGCGCAACACGCAGGGGCCCACGGCGCTCATCCTGAGCCGCCAGGCCCTGCCGGTGCTGGATCGCGGCAAGTACGCGCCGGCCTCCGGGCTGGCGCAGGGAGCCTACGTGATCTCCGAGGCCCAGAGCCTGCCGCCGGAGACGATCCTCATCGCCACCGGCTCGGAGGTGCCGTTGGCCCTGGAAGTCGCCGAGGGCCTGCGCGAGCGGGGCAAGGACGTGCGCGTGGTCAGCATGCCCAGCATGGAGCTTTTCGAGCGGCAGCCGGACGACTACAAGCGCAACGTTCTCCCGCCGGAGTGCAAGCAGCGCGTGGTCATGGAGGCGGGCGTCAGCTTCGGCTGGCATCGCTACGCCGGGGAGCGGGGCCGGATCGTCAGCATCGAGCGCTTCGGCGCCTCGGCGCCTGCCAAGGTCGTGGCGCAGCACTTCGGATTCACCGCGCAGAGCATCCTCGACCGCCTGGCGCAGGAGCCGTAGTGCCGCGCCGTAGCGACTCGGCGCAACGGGCCGGGAGAGACGAGAAGCATGGACCAGCTCGCCTGGATGCTTGCACTGAAGGGCAATCCCCTCGATTGGCTGCTCGCAAGGGACAACCCCGCGGTTCGGTACCGCACCCTCACCGACGTCCTCGAGAAGCCACTTGATGATCCCGAGGTGATGCAGGCCAAGGAGGCCGTATGGGAGTACCCGCCCGCCAAGCGGCTACTGGAGGCCCTTGAGGAGCCCCCTCGGGACCTGGACACCTTGTTCCGCTTCGGCCTTCCTCGGGGCCACCCGGCCCTTGAGAAGGCCTGCCAGCACTGGCTCAAGGCGGAGGCCCTGCCGGGACCAGGCTGCTATACGGAACAGATGATTGGCGGCCTGATACGTTATGCCGACCTCGACGATCCTCGGCTTGGGAAAAAGATACGATTCGTGCTCAGCAACCAGCCCTTCGCTGACGGCAACCGGCCGGGCACTCGGCTCAGGTACGGGGCGCGCGGCTGCTGCTGCGGCTCCCATAGCTGCTTCTCGGCCGTCGCCCGCGCCCTTTGGGCCCTCGCGGGGGTGCCACCAGACAGAAGGACGGCCGAGATTCACGCTTTCCTGGAGAAGGGGGCCAGCTTCCTGTCGGCCCATCGGGTCTACCAGAGGAACCACCACGGGTTCAAGCCGGTGAAAGGGGAGTGGCTGAACCTGCACCTGCCTTTCGCCTTGGGCTGGCGCACCGACGTACTGGACCTGCTCGATGTAGCCACCCAGGTCGGACTGGCCGACCATCCAAGCATTGTGGACGCCCTGCGATTCCTCCTATCCAAGCAGAACGATAGGGGACGCTGGCCCTTGGAGCAGCGGTACACCAACTACAAAGAGCTGCTGATGACCAAGGTGGGCGACCTGGAGACGGTGGGGAAGGAGAGCAAGTGGGTCACGCTGGCGGCCCTGACACAGTTGAAGCGGAGCGAGAAGCTGGTCGCGCGCCTGTGCCGTGGCGAAGAGGTCGAGCCGCCCCCGGTGCCCCCGCCCCAACCGCGCTTTGCGGGCTACGAGTTCCCCTACGATGCCTCCGACGAGGCCAGAGTGGCCAGCGAATGGGAGAGCTTGCGCATGCGGCCAGTCCTGGAAGGGCTGCTCGCCTTCGCCCAAGAGCGGCAGCTTCAGGTGGGCTGGCGCTGGGGCTTCGTCATGGGCCCGGCGAGCTGCCGTGAGTGGTGCGCAGCCGCCGTCCGCAAGGTCCCAGCCAAAAACATAGGGAACGCCTGGCCAGTCTGCCGCATCGTGTTCATGGCCAACCGAGGTCAGTTCACTGCGGAGGGGCTTTCGCAGAGGCTCGGAATCCCCCTGCGGGACGAGTATCCTGGCCAAAGGAAGAAAGGGAGCTGGATTGACGCCACCCTGTGGCGGATAGGGGTGGAGAAGTGGAAGGACGATTACGAGGAGGTCGGCGTGACTCTCCGTGATCCGAAGGAGTCTGCCGGTCTGCGAGAGGTAATGCGGGAAGCCCTCAGCAGCCTCGCCGAGGACTGATGCACGAGCTGGCGCCCCCGCAGGCTTGCGGCGAGGCAACCACCCTCACCACAAGCTGTACCCCCCGTCAATCACCAGGTCGTGGCCGGTGGTGAAGCTGGAGGCGTCGGAGGCCAGGTAGATGACCGCGCCCACCAGTTCGCTGGGCTGGGCCATGCGGCCCATGGGGGTCAGCGCGGTCCAGCCCTGGTGGTATTCCGGCACGGTCATGGTCATCTCGGTGGCCGTGTAGCCAGGGCTGATGGAGTTGACCCGCACGTTGTAGGGCGCCCATTCCACGGCCAGACTCTTGGTCAGGTGGATGACGCCGGCCTTGGAGGCATTGTAGGCCACCTGCGGCTGCGGCTTGTTGATGATATGCCCGGACATGGAGGCGATGTTGATGATGGAGCCCCGCTGCTGGGCGATCATGGCCCGCCCCACGGCCTGGCAGCACAGGAAAGTGCCTTTGAGGTTGATGTCCAGGACCCGGTCCCACTGCTCCTCGGTCATCTCCTCGCCCTTGGCCCACAAGGCGATGCCAGCGCTATTAACCAGGATGTCAAGGCGGCCGAAAGCCTGCTGCACCTCTTGGGCCATGGTCTGCACTTCCTGCGGCTGAGTCACATCGCACAGGTGGCTGAGCACGCGGCTGCCGTGCGCCGTCAACTCGTCGGCTGCTCTGGCCAGGTTCTCCTGGTGGATGTCCACCAGCGCCACGTCGGCGCCCATCTCGGCCAGGGCCTCAGCGCAGGCCCGCCCTATCCCCCTGGCGCCGCCGGTGACCACGGCGGCCCGGCCCTTCAGCTCGAACATCGCACGTATGCTCACGGCTGTGCACCTCCTGGCCCTGCCCGCCGGGCCTTCACAGCCTGTAGGGCATGCTCAGGACGGCTACGCCGGGCATGGCATGCAGACGGATTTGCAGCCACAGGGCCGAGTGATTGTGCAGCAGCGACTCCCACCAGCGGTTGACCACGAACTCGGGCAGGATCACCGTGACCACGTCGTAGCCCTCTTCCTGCTGGGCCTTCTTGATGTAGTCCACCACCGGCCCGGCCATGGCCCGATACGGAGAGGGAAGCACGATCAGGGGGAGCTCCTTTTCCCACTGGGACCACAGCCGCTGCACGCGCGGGGTAGTCTCGCCGCCCACCTCCACGTGTAGCGCCCGCCCCTGACCCGACAAGGCCTTGAGGTACTGGATGGCTTCCAGGGTGCCCCGGTGCATGCCGCCCACCAGCAGCACATTGAGGTTGCGCAGGGGGCGCACCTGGGAGGCCTGCTCCAGGGTCAGGCGCGAGGCCACGTAATCATAGTGGCGTCGCACACCCCGGAACATCAGCACCAGCAAGGGCATGAGAATGCAGACAATCCAGGCTCCGTAAACGAACTTGGTCACGGCCAAAACCACCAAGACCACACCGGTGACGCAAGCGCCAAAGCCATTTAGCGCGGCCCTCAGTTGCCAGCCTGGCGTGCGTTGGCGCAGCCAGTGGCGCACCATCCCAGCCTGGGAGAGGGTGAAAGCGGTGAACACGCCGACCGCATACAGGGGGATGAGCCTGGTCACCTCGCCCTCAAAACGGATGAGCAACAGCGAGGCCAGGATGGCCAAAGCCACGATACCGTTGGAGTACACCAGCCGGTTGCCTATGTTGGTGAGCTGCCGGGGCAGATATCCGTCCTCGGCCATGAAAGCGGACAAGCGGGGGAAGCCAGCGAAGCTGGTGTTAGCGGCCAGAACCAGGACGAGGGCCGTGGCCGTCTGGAGCAGGTAGTACATGGCCCCGTGGCCGAAGACTTGGCGGCCTATCTGGGAGACCACGGTCTCCTTCTCCAGCGGCACGGTTCCCAGAGAGTGCGCCAGCCAGGAGGTGCCAACTACCGTGGTCCCCAGCAGCAGGGCCAGGATCCCCAGGACCCTGGCCGCGTTCGGCCCGGACGGAGGGCGGAAGGCCTGCACGCCGTTGGCCACCGCCTCGATGCCGGTGAGGGTGGCCCCGCCCGAGGCGAAGGCGCGCAGGATCAGGAAAAGGGTCAGCGGCTGCAAGGCGGACATCGGGGCCGCCGCGGCTTGAGCAGAGACCTGGCCAGTGGACACGCGCCAGATCCCCACGCCCACCAACGCCAGCATGCAGAAGATGAACGTATACACCGGCGCAGCAAACACCGCTGCCGACTCGCGCACGCCGCGCAGGTTCACCAGCATCATGAACGCGACGCACGCCACCCCCAGCGCCACGCGGTGATCGTATAGACCAGGCCAGGCCGACGTGATGGCGGCCGCCCCGGCAGCCACGCTCACTGAGACAGTGAGAATGTAATCGGTCAGCAGGGCAGCGCCTGCCGCATGGGCGGGCACCGTTCCCAGGTTGTCCCGTGCCACCACGTAGGCGCCGCCGCCGGAGGGGTACTCCACCACAGTCTGCCGGTAGGAGGTGGCTACGATGAGCACCAACACGGCGATAGCGACAGCGATGGCGAGGTTGTGCTGGAGGCCAGCCGCCCCGGCTGCAGCCAGTATCAGCAGTATCTCCTCGGGACCGTAAGCCACGGAGGACAGGGCGTCAGAGGAGAAGACCGCCAGGCCTCCCAGAACGCCGACCCGCTCAAACATCATGCGGTAGGTGGGAAGCGGCGCACCCAGCAGCGCCCGCCGTACTAGCCCCAGCATCGCGTCCTCACCGGATGAGCCGCTGCAAGGAGTGCCTCAACAGCGCCGAAGCCCCTGCTGGACAGGGGCCTGTGATTGCACATCAGCCCGTCAGGCCTCAGTCGCAGGCCGCCGCAAAACCTTACTCCGTTGGCAAGGGTTGTCAAGGGGTTTGTTGACGCTGCCCGGCTTCGCGCCGCGCGGGCGCCCGGCCTGCCGCTACCGCAAGCTGTACCCGCCGCCAATCGCCAAGTCCCTGGCCACTGGGCCCCTACAGGCGGTAGGGCATGTTCAGCACGGCTACGCCGGGGATGGCGTGTAGACGGATTTGCAGCCACAAGGCCGAATGGTTGTGCAGCAGCGACTCCCACCAGCGGTTGACCACGAACTCGGGCAGGATCACCGTCACGACGTCGTAACCCTCTTCCTGCTGGGCCTTCTTGATGTAGTCCACCACCGGCCCGGCCATGGCCCGATACGGGGAAGGCAGGACTACCAGCGGAATCTCCTTCTCCCACTGGGGCCACAGCCGCTGCACCCGCGGGGTGGTCTCGCCGCCGACCTCCACGTGTACCGCCCGGCCCTCACTCGACAGGGCCTTGAGGTACTGAATGGCTTCCAGGGTGCCCCGGTGCAGGCCGCCCACCAGCAGCACATTGAGGTTGCGTAGGGGGCGCACCTGCGCGGCCTGCTGCAACGACAGCCGCGCGGCCACGTGATCATAGTGGCGGCGCACGCCCCGGAACATCAGCACCAGCACAGGCATCAGCATGCAGACGATCCAGGCGCCGTAGGCGAACTTCGTCACCGCCACCACCACCAGCACCACGCCGGTGACGCAGGCTCCGAAGCCGTTGACGATGGCCTTGAGGCGCCAGGCCGGCCCGCGTTGGCGGACCCAGTGGAGGACCATGCCCGACTGCGATAGGGTGAAGGCGGTGAAGACGCCCAGCGCGTACAGAGGGATGAGCCGGGATACGTGACCCTGGAAGGCCACTATCAGCCCCGAGGCCAGGGCCGCCAGGACCGCTATGCCGTTGGAGTAGACCAGGCGGTTGCCGATGTTGGTCAACTGCCTGGGTAGGTAGCCGTCCTGGGCCATGAAGGCCGAGACGCGCGGGAAGTCGGCGAAGCTGGTGTTGGCAGCCAGGATCAGGATGAGGGCCGTGGCCGTCTGGAGCAAGTAGTACATGGCCCCGTGGCCGAAGACCTGCCGGCCGATCTGCGAGACCACCGTTTCTTTCGCCAGGGGCGTCGTCCCCAGGGCGTGTGCTAACCAGGAGACTCCTACCACGCTCGTGGCCAACACCAGGGCCAGGATGGCCAGGACTCGGGCGGCGTTGGGCCCGGAGGGCGCGCGGAAGGCCTGTACGCCGTTGGCCACCGCCTCGATGCCGGTGAGGGTGGCACCACCTGAGGCGAAGGCACGCAGGATCAGGAACAGGGTCACGGGCTGCAAGGCCTGCACTGGGGCCGCCGCGGCTTGAGCAGAGACCTGGCCAGTGGACACGCGCCAGATCCCCACGCCCACCAACGCCAGCATGCAGAAGATGAACGCGTACACTGGCGCAGCGAATACCGCTGCTGACTCGCGCACGCCGCGCAGGTTGACCAGCATGACGAACCCGACACACGCTACCCCCAGCACCACGCGGTGGTCGTATAGATCAGGCCAGGCCGAGGTGACGGCGGCTACGCCAGCCGCGACGCTCACGGACACGGTGAGGATGTAGTCGGTCAGCAGGGCGGCGCCCGCCACGTGGGCAGGCAACGTTCCCAGGTTGTCCCGCGCCACCACGTAAGCGCCGCCGCCGGAGGGGTACTCGACCACAGTCTGCCGGTAGGAGGTGGCGACGATCAGCACCAGCACGGCGATGGCAACAGCGATGGCGAGGTTGTGCTGGAGGCCAGCCGCCCCGGCTGCGGCCAGTATCAGCAGTATCTCCTCGGGGCCATAGGCCACGGAGGACAGGGCGTCAGAGGAGAAGACTGCCAGGCCTCCCAGGACACCTACCCTCTCGAACATCATGCGCTGCGTAGCCAGGGGCGTCCCGAGCAGCGCGCGCCGCACTAGTCCCAGCATCCCGTCTTCACCCCGAAAGCGCCTGCGAGCAGCACCTCAACAGTATCAAAGCCCCTGCTAGGCAGGGGCCTGTGGTTGTGGAGCAGTTCGTTGCAGCGTCTGGGCAAAACGTTATCTTACACGCTCGGCCAGGACTGTCAAGGGGTTCGCCCGTGAGTCCTGCTCAGGGCGCGGCTTCCCTTTACACGCCCGTCAGCTTGCGCAGGTACTCCAGGTTATGCTTGCCCGCCGCCCGTGGATCGTCGGTGGCCGAGGTCTCCAGGATCAGCCAGCCATCGTAGCCCACCTCTTTGAGAGCCGCGATTACGGCCGGCAGGTCGGCCTTGCCCTGCCCGAGCAGGTCCCCGCCCGGGTCCTTGATGTGCACCTGGGCGATGCGCGCGCCCAGGTGCTTGATCTCGGGAACGGGGTCCAGACCGCCCCACACGGCGTTGCCGGGATCGTAGTAGGCCTTGACGGCTGGCGAGCTGATGGCATCCACAGTCTCGGCCAGCGCCGCGGCCGTCTTGGCCGGCGAGCGGCCGACATTCTCCAGGCCGAATATGACCCCTTGCTCCTCGGCAGCCTGACCGCACCCCTTCATCCCCTCGATCCAGCGCTGCTTGCCGTCCTCCGGGGAGACACCCTCGTCCGAGGTGACCGGGAAGAGCAGCACCTTAGCGCCCACGGCGGCAGCCGCAGCGGCAGCCTCCCGCGCCATCTGGCCCGCCCGCGTGCGCACTTGCTCGTCCGGGTTGGAGAAGCTGATCTGCCAGAACGCGTGCACGCACACCGAGGCGATCTGCACGCCGGCCTCCGCCGCCAGGGCCTTCAGCTCGCGCTGGCCCTCGGGCGACCACAGCATGGTATCCGCATAGTCGGCCCCCACGCCTAACTCCACGCCCTCAAAGCCCAGCTCGGCGGCAAACTGGAACAGATCTGGCCACGGCTGCCCTAGTGCCCCGTCCATGGCGCCGATTCTCATGTTGGCTGCTCCTTGCGGTTGAGTTGTGTCCTTCCTGCCGAAGGCAGGCGCGGTGTTGTTCGCCGCAGTGGGCGCCCTGCCCTTTTCGCCCGGCGGGCGCAGGACCTAGAGCATTGCGGCCCGAAATGGGCCACAGTAGCGACTGACTACCATAAGGGGGAAGTGCAATGAAGGTCCATAGTAGGCGTTCGGTGGCGCTGGTCTGCGCCGCAGTTCTGCTGTGCGCTGCGGCGGTCGTCAGTTGGGGGCAGCAGCCCGGGGCGGCCCGGGGTGAGCCCGTTGACCCGGGGGCCTTGCACAAGCAGGTGACCACGCAGTTGGTGGAAACCTGGGCCGAGATCGCCCGCCAGGTCGCAGAGAACCCGACGTTCCTGGGGTCGCCGGAGGCCGAGCCGCTAATGCGCCGCGCCGAGGCGCTGAAGATGCTCCACCGCGAGATGTGGCAGGCTCTGCGGCCCGATGGGCCAGGAATGGGTCCTGGACCGGAGGAGAACGGGCGCTTCCAGTTCGTGCAGTGGGTGGAGAACGGCCCCGCCTACTGGGTCATGGACACCCGCACCGGAGAGCTGCAACGGCGCGAGACGCCGCCAGAGCGGTAGGAGCAGAGCCCAAGGTAGCGTCGGCGGCGCCTGGCCGACCGGCCCCCAGACCCCAGGTTGTGCCGACTGAGCGCTGGTGCTGCTCTGCGAAGTAGCTTCGCTGCGTAGCACGGGAAGTGCGCACAACCTGCTTGCTGCTTTGCGGCCAGCCGGATTCTGGCTGCTGCCTCTGCATTGGGCCGCAATTGACACTGCCTCGGCGTTGGGGTACTATACTGCCTGATTCCTGCGCATGTGGTCCCTCGCTGAGCGGCGAGGGGCCAGAGATTCCTCGAGGTAGCCGCATAGTGAAGCTTATTCAGGTTGGCGTTGGCGGATTTGGCCGCAGTTGGGTGGATATCGTAGGCGAGTCCAAGGACTGGGAGCCGGCGGCGCTGGTGGACATCAGCGACGCGGCTCTGGACGCGGCCCGGGAAGCCTCTGGGCTGCCCAAGCGGGCCTGCTTCAAGCAGCTCGGGCCGGCTCTGGAAGCTGTCGAGAGCGACGCGGTGCTCATCGTCACCCCGCCGGAGTTGCACGCCCCCCTGACCATCCAGGCTTTGCAGGCCGGCAAGCACGTGCTGACGGAAAAGCCGCTGGCTGACACGGCCCAGAACGCGCAGGCCATGGTCGCCGCGGCCCAGCAGGCCGGCCGGAAGCTGATGGTCAGCCAAAACTACCGCTACCGGGCCCAGGCGCGTACCATCCGGGACCTGGTGCAGCGGCGGGAGCTGGGCGAGCTGGGGTATGTAGGCATCAGCTTCCACAAGGCGCCGCGCTTCGAGGGCTCCTACCGCCTCAAAATGCAGCACCCGCTGCTGGTAGACATGTCCATCCACCACTTCGACCTCATCCGCTGCCTCACGGGCCTGGACCCGCTGACCATCTGCGCTCACTCCTGGCGGCCGCGTTGGAGTTGGTTCGACCACGAGCCCGCCCTGGCCATCACCATGAAGCTGGAGCAGGACGTGGTGGTCAGCTACTTTGCCAGTTGGGTGAGCAAGGCCTGCGAGACCAGTTGGGACGCCGACTGGCGCCTCCAGTGCTCCGAGGGTGTGATCCTCTGGAGCCAGGGGGAGATCCAGCGCGCCCGCGAGGGGGAGGAGCCGGCCCTGGTGGGGCCCACCAACATGCCCGTGCAGGACAGGCCCTACGCGCTGGTGGAGTTCGCGCGCGCCCTCCGCCAGGATGACGAGCCGGAGACCAGCGGCGCCGACAACCTGAAGAGCTTCGCTATGGTGCTGGCGGCGGTGCAGTCTATAGAGAGCGGCCGGGAGGTCGCCCTGGCCGAGCTGGTAGGCTAGCCGCCTCGAGTAGAAGGCCATAGCAGCCGTGACCGCCGAAGTCGTGTCAGTAGGCACCGAGCTGCTGCTCGGTGAGATCACCGATACCAACGCCACCTACATCTGCCAGCGGCTGGCAGAGGCGGGCATCAACGTCTACTACCGGTCCACGGTAGGCGACAACTTCGAGCGCCTCTGCGGCACCTTGCGGCAGGCGCAGGCGCGGGCCGACGTGGTGATCGTCACCGGGGGCCTGGGGCCCACCGAGGACGACATCACCCGCGAGGCCATCGCCGCAGTCGCGGGCAAGCCCCTCCGCGAAGACCCCGAAGCCGCCCAGAGCATCCGCGAGTTCTTCGAGAAACGCGGCCGGCCTTTTGCGGGCGCCAATATGAAGCAGGCCTTGGCGCCCGAGGGCGGGCGCATCATCCCCAACCCCCACGGCACGGCCCCCGGCCTTGCGGTCGAGGCCGAGGGCGCGGAGTTCATCGCCCTGCCCGGCGTCCCCGCCGAGATGCGCGGGATGTTGACGGAGTGGGTGATTGCGTACCTGCAACAGAAGCGCGGCGCCGTGCAGGAGCTGCTGCGCTCACGCACGCTCAAGGTGGTGGGCCTGGGGGAGTCCGCCGTCGCGGAGATGCTGAAGCCCATTCTGGAGGCCCAGACTGACCCCACCATCGCCACCTACGCCTATCCCGGCGAAGTGCGACTGCGGATAACGACCAAAGCCGGCAGCGAGGAGGAGGCCGCTGCGCGCCTGAAGGCTACCGAGGCCCAGCTTCGCCAGGAGCTGGGCCCTCACGTCTTCGGCGCCGACGACGAGACCCTGGAGGCCGTGGTGGGAGAGCTGCTGGCGGCGCGGGGCCTGTCCCTGTCCATCGCTGAGTCCTGCACCGGCGGGCTCATTGCCAGCCGCATCACCGATGTCCCCGGCAGCTCGCGCTACTTCCTGGGCGGCGTGGTGACCTACAGCGACGCGGAGAAGGTGCGGCTGCTGGAGGTGCCGCCGGGGATCATCAAGGCTTACGGCGCCGTCAGCGAGCCAGTGGCCCGGGCCATGGCCGAGGGCTCGCGCCGCACCGCGGGCAGCGACCTGGCGCTGGGGGTCACGGGCATCGCCGGCCCGGCGGGAGGTACGCCGCAGAAGCCGGTGGGCCTGGTCTACATCGCCCTCGCGGTGAAGGAGGGCACGGTTTGCCAGCGTCACCACCTGCACGGCGACCGGGAGCAAGTGAAGTGGCGTACTTCGCAGGCCGCCCTGGATATGGTTAGATTGCGGCTGCTGGGCCTGCTGGAGGTCGGGTAAGGGGGCACCGATCAGGTCATGGCCAGCGTACGGAGCTTTGTGGCAATGCTGCTGGACAGCGGGCTGAGAGAGCGCCTGGCGGAGGCGCTCAGCCGGCTCCGTCCGCACGGCCCCGGCGTGAAGTGGGTCGAGCCGCACAACGTGCACCTGACGCTCAAGTTCCTGGGGTCGGTGGAGGAAGAGCGTCTGGCGGCCGTGGCGGAGGCGGTGCGGCAGGCTGCCGCCGAGAGCGAGGCCTTCGGCCTGAGCTGCCGGGGGCTGGGGGCTTTCCCCAACCCGCGGCGGCCGCGGGTGGTGTGGGCCGGCGTGCAGCAAGGCGCGGAAGAGCTGACGCAGCTGGCGCGCGAGCTCGACCGGCGGCTGCAAGCGCTGCGCTTTGAACCTGAGAAGCGGCCCTTTGCCGCGCATATCACCCTGGGCCGCGTCAAGTCGCCCGGGAACCTACCGGGGCTTGCGGAGGCCATCGAGGGCCAGCGGGAGGCCGATTTCGGCTGCATGGAAGTCAGGGCGGTGCACCTGATGAAGAGCACGCTGACCCCCAAAGGGCCTATCTACGACGTGTTGCAGGAGTTCGCTCTGGGTAAGCGAAATGTAAAGGACTAGGCCGGCACAGATTCGACCCGGTTGTGGCTGGCCGGCAGCCGGCTGGCAGGCAGGGAGGGTTGAGCATGGCGGATCGCAAAGCGCTGGACCTGGCAATGGCGCAGATAGAGAAGCAGTTCGGCGAGGGCTCGATCATGCGGCTGGGGGACTCGAAGCATCTGGCGGTAGCCAGCATTCCCACGGGCGCGCTCAGCCTGGACATCATCCTGGGCGTCGGCGGGCTGCCCAGGGGCCGCATCATAGAGATCTACGGCCAGGAGGGGAGCGGCAAGACCACCGTGGCGCTGCACGCCCTGGCCGAGACCCAGAAGCGCGGCGGAACGGCGGCCTTCATTGATGTCGAGCACGCCTTCCCCGTGGATTATGCTGCCAACATAGGACTGAACCTGGACGAACTTCTGGTCAGCCAGCCCGACACGGGAGAGGAGGCCCTGGAGATCTGCGACGTGCTGGTGCGCAGCGGGGCCGTGGACGCCTTCGTGGTGGACTCGGTGGCCGCGCTCGTGCCGAAGGCGGAGCTGGAGGGGGAGATGGGCGACGCGCACATGGGGCTGCAAGCGCGCCTTATGTCCCAGGCCCTGCGCAAGCTGTCTGGCTCAGTCGCCAAGTCCAGCGCCCTGGCCATCTTTGTGAACCAGATACGCGAGAAGATCGGCGTCATGTTCGGCAACCCGGAGGTCACGCCGGGCGGGCGGGCGCTGAAGTTCTGGTCGTCGGTGCGGCTGGAGGTGCGGCGCACGGAGTCGCTCAAAAAGGGCAGCAGCATCCTGGGCCAGCGGGTGCGGGTGCGCACCCAGAAGAACAAGGTGGCGCCTCCCTTCCGGCAGTGCGAGTTCGATATCATCTACGGCCAGGGCATCTCCCGCGCCGGCTGCCTCATTGATGAGGGCGTCAACTTCGGCCTGGTGGAGAAGAGCGGCACCTGGTTCGCCTATGGCCAGGAGCGTCTGGGACAGGGCCGGGACAACGCCGTGGCTTACCTGGAGGAGCATCCCGACCTCGCCGACAAGCTGGAAGCCGAGATCAGGACCCGGGCCAGCATTCCGGACCCCGGCAGACTCGTCGGGGGGGCGGAGGAGGAGCAGTAGCAAGCGGACGAGCCGGCCGCGGAGTAGGTGAGACGTCCGCTGCCGTGCCCACCTTGACAACTGACTCGCCTGCCAGTAGGCAGGACAGGACGTCTGTGGAGGGAGGTGATAATGGCGGAGAGCAGCCTGATTGTGAACATCCGGCCGGATTCGCGCCGAGCGAAGCGCCTTCAGGTGAAGATGGAGCCGGGGCGTACGCTCAGCGTTCACGAAGCGGCGGCCAAGGCCTTGAAACTGGCAGAGGGCCAGGAGGCGCAGTGGGCCGAACTCCGCGCCCAGGCGCGGCGTGCCGAGGACGAAGCGGCCCTCCAGGCGGCCCTGCGACTGCTGAAGTACGCGGATCGCACGCGCCGGGAGTTGGAGCAGCGCCTGCGGCAGCAAGGGTTCGACCAGGGCCCGCGAGCCGCAGCCCTCAGCAAACTGGAGCAGTATGGCTATCTCGATGATGTGCGCTTCGCCCGCCGCTTCGTAGAGGGGCGCCGGGCGGGCCGGCCCCGCGGCCGCCGAGCCCTGGCCTGGGAGCTGAAGTGCAAGGGCATTGACCACGAGACGGTCGAGACGGTGTTAGACGAGCTGTTGACCGAAGAGGCGGAGCTGGACATGGCCAGCGAGCTGCTGCGGCGCCGCCTGTCTCGGATCAAGCAAGTGGACGAGCGCGTCAGACGACGGCTGTATGGCCTGCTCGTCCGACGGGGATTCGATCAGGAAACCATCAGGGCAGCCTTCGGGCAGGTGCTGCCCAGCCCAGAAGACGACTGATGTCCACAGGCGTCCGCGGGGGCGCCCAGGGACCAATCCGTGGTGGCGGACAGCGAACCTGGAGTCAGCCAGCCGCACTCAGCGAATCCAAGGGGTGATGTTTCCCGCTCAACCACTGGAGGTGGATAACATAGATGCAGATGGCACCGGAGCTACTCATCGGTATTGGGGTCGTGGCAGTAGTCGCTATTCTCGCCGTAGTCTACGGGATACTGCTGATACGCGGGGCGGAACGAGAAAGGGAGCGCGTAGCGCGAGAAACGCAGGAGCGCATCGAAGCCGCCCAACGGGAAAGCGAAGCGCACAAGAAGGAAGCGATCCTGGCGGCCAAGGAAGAGGCTTTACGGCTGCGGGATCAAGTCGAGAAGGAGAACCGCCAGCGCCGCGGGGAGATCGAAAGAGCCGAGCGGCGCATTGACCAGCGCGAGGAGGCTATCGGCCGCAAGCAGGCCGAACTGGACGACCGCGAACGGAAGCTGGCCCAGCGCACGCAGGAGCACACGCGGCGGGAGCAAGACCTGGCGGAGCTGGTTGACCAGCAGAAGGCGGAGCTTCAGCGCATCTCCGGCCTGAGCACGGAAGAGGCCAAACGAGTGCTGCTCAGCGCCATCGAGCAGGAGCTGCGGCACGAGACCGCGCTGCTGCTGAGCGAGATCGAGGAAGAGACCAAGCGTGAAGCCGACCGCCGGGCGGCCAACGTGGTGAGCCTGGCCATCCAGCGCTGCGCCGTGGATCAGACCACGGAGACCACCGTGTCGGTCGTGCCCTTGCCCGGCGACGACATGAAGGGCCGCATCATCGGCCGCGAGGGTCGCAACATCCGCGCCTTCGAGCAGCTTACCGGCGTGGACGTAATCATTGACGACACGCCGGAGGCGGTGGTCATCTCCGGGTTCGACCCGGTGCGGCGGGAGATCGCGCGCATGGCCCTGGAGTCGCTGGTCAGCGACGGGCGCATTCACCCCGGGCGCATCGAGGAGACCATCACCAAGTGCCGCAAGCAAATGGAGCAGCGCATCCGCGAGGCCGGCGAGCGGGCGGTCTTCGAGACCGGCGTCACCGGGCTCCATCCCGAGCTGGTGATGCTGCTGGGCAAGCTCCAGTTCCGCACCAGCTACGGCCAGAACGTGCTCAACCATTCCGTGGAGGTCTCGCACCTGGCGGCGGCCATGGCCGCCGAGCTGAAGGTGGACGTGGCCGTGGCGCGCCGGGCCGGCCTGCTGCACGACCTGGGTAAGGCCGTGGACTTCGAGGTGGACGGCCCCCACGCGCAGATCGGCTACGAGATCGCCAAGGCGCGGCGGGAGAGCGAGGGGATCTGTCACGCCATCCAGGCGCATCACCTGGAGCCCGAGCCGCGCACCGTGGAGGCCGTGTTGGTGCACTCCGCTGACGCCATCTCCGCCTCGCGGCCCGGCGCCCGGCGCGAGACGCTGGAGATGTACATCAAGCGCCTGGAGGGCCTGGAGCAGATCGCCGAGTCGTTCGCCGGGGTGGAGAAGTCGTTCGCCATCTCCGCCGGCCGCGAGGTGCGGGTGATCGTCAAGCCGGATCGGGTGGACGACGTGGGGGCCATGCGCCTGGCCAAGGGCATGGCCCAGAAGATCGAGGAGGAGCTCAACTACCCGGGCAATATCAAGGTTACGGTGATCCGCGAGACCCGCGCCGTGGAGTACGCCAAGTAAGTGGCCCTTGGGCCAGGTGAGGATTGCGGGCCCGTTAGCAGGGAGCGCGCCTTGAGGATCCTGGTCGTGGCCGACGTGGTAGGTCGGGTCGGCCGCCGCGCCTTGCAGCACTTCGCGCCGCTGTACGTCCAGCAGGGGCAGGTGGACTTCGTGGTGGCCAACTGCGAGAACGCGGCCGCCGGTTTTGGCCTCACGCCCAAACTGGTGACGCAGATACTGGCGGCCGGCGTAGACGTCATCACCACCGGCAACCACGTCTGGGCGCACAAAGAGGTCTACGAGCTGGCCGACAAGGAGCCGCGCTTCCTGCGGCCAGCCAACTACCCGCCTGAGGTGCCGGGGTCAGGTTGGCGCGTGCTGCGGGCGTGCAACGAGGTGGAGGTCGGAGTGGTCAATCTCTGCGGCCGCATCTTCATGGACCCGCTGGATTGCCCCTTCCGCACCATAGATGCGGTGTTGGAGGCGCTGCGGCCGCAGACGCAGGTGGTGGTCATTGACTTCCACGCCGAGGCCACCTCGGAGAAGGTGGCCTTTGGCCGCTACGTGGACGGTCGAGCCAGCGCCGTGGTGGGCACGCACACGCACGTGCAGACCGCCGACGAGAGAATCCTGCCGCAGGGCACGGCTTACATCACCGACTGTGGTATGACAGGAGCAGTGGAGTCGGTCATCGGCATGGAGCCCGAGGCCGTCATCCGGCGTTTCGTCACCAGGATGCCCGTGAAGTTCGAAGCGGCCAAGGGAGACGGCGTCTTTCAGGGAATAATAGTGGAGGTTGACCCCAAGACAGGCAAGGCCTTAGACATCCAGCGCGTGAACGAGCCCTTCGGCGCGCAGTTATCAGTGGCCTGATTGTAGTCAGCGGCGCCGAGGCAGACACAGCAACCTGCCAGCAGCAGGCATAAGCATAGCTGTCGCCAGGTGAAGATCGCTGAAACTTTGCCACGCTAGGTGAAGCAGCAAGGGGGAACCAGTCATGGCCGTACTCAGGGTATCGTCACGCTCAGACCCCAATGCGGTAGCCGGCGCCCTCGCCGGCACCATTCGCGAGCAGGGGAAGGCGGAGATGCAGACCATTGGCGCCGGCGCCCTTAACCAGGCCGTCAAATCCATCGCCATCGCGCGGGGGTTCCTAGCGCCGTCTGGCATTGACCTGATCTGCCGGCCCGCCTTCGTGGACGTGGAGATAGACGGCAACGAGCGCACCGCCATCAAGCTGTTCGTCGAGCCGGCCACCAGGTAACCTCGTCGGCCCTCCGCCCTACATCCTGGGGCAAAGCCAAGCGGCGGCCCGCCAGGGCGGGCCGCCGCGTTTCGTCGTCTGGGCGTCAGGGGGCGGACACGACCGGGAGCTTAGGCAACAGCAGCAGCCTCCCTGACGGTCAGCCGGTACACTAAGGCCTCCGTCGCGCTGCGCATGTTCACGGTGACGTTCGGGGTATCAGGAGGTATCAGCTTCCCGTCTTCCTGGAGCACGTCCAGGTAGAGCCGTATGGCATCCTCGGCCATGAGCAGCGCCTCAGCCAGCGTGTCGCCCTGCGTGTGACAGCCCTTCAGCGCCGGTACGGAGACTGAGTAGCCCCCGTCCTCCTCGCGCATGAGCACGACGGTATAGGTCGCTTCCATTCTCCCATCACCTCGCGGAATGCCGCCACCAGGCAAACACCACCTACACCTCGCGCTGCCTACTGGCTGGCAGGTGCCGCCTGCGCCACATACTCCGCCACGATGTCGCCTTGCTTGTCCGTAGGCACACCGCTGCGGGTGGACAGGTCCCCCAGCTTGCCGCTGGCCAGAGCCTGAGCCACGCCTTGCTCGATGAGGGCCGCGACCTGAGTCTCCCCCAGGTGCTCCATCATCATGCCGGCGGCCGAGATGGCGGCGACGGGGCAGATGACGTTCTTGCCGGTGTACTTGGGCGCGGAGCCGTGGATGGGCTCGAACATGCTCACGCCCTCGGGGTTCAGGTTGCCCGAGGCGGCCACGCCCATGCCACCCTGGATCATGGCCCCCAGGTCGGTGATGATGTCGCCGAACATGTTGGTGGTCACGATGACGTCGAACCACTCCGGGTTCTTGACCATCCACATGCTGATGGCGTCCACGTAGCCCCGGTCCTTCTGGATGTCGGGGTACTCGGCGCCCACCTCGTCGAAGGTCCGCTCCCACAGGTCGTGGCCATAGGTCAGCACATTGGCCTTGTCGCACAGGGTCAGCTTCTTGTGCTTGTTGCGCCGGCGGGCCAGCTCGTAGGCGTAGCGGATGCACCGCTCGGTGCCCTTGCGGGTGTAGACGGCCGTCTGCATGGCCACCTCGTCGGGCGTGCCCTTCTTCAGCACGCCGCCCATGCCCACGTACAGGTCCTCGGTGTTCTCGCGCACCACCACGAAGTCAATGTCCTCGGGCCCCTTGTCGCGCAGGGGGGTCCACACGCCGGGGTAGAGCTTGATGGGCCGCAGGTTGATGTACTGGTCGAAGCCAAAGCGCAGCCGCAGCAGGATACCATGCTCCAGGATGCCGGGCTTGACCTGGTCGTGGCCCACGGCGCCCAGGTAGATGGCGTCCATCTGGCCCAGCTCGGCGAACACGGAGTCGGGGATGATCTCGCCGGTGCGCAGGTAGCGGTCGCCGCCGACGTCGTACTCGACGGTCTCGTACCTGACGCCGCACTTCTCCGCTGCGACAGCCAGCACTTTGAGCCCCTCGCGCACCACCTCCGGCCCCACGCCGTCGCAGGGCAGAACCGCAATCCTGTACATGCCTGCTGCATCCTTTCCGCTTCCCAACGGGCTGTCAGGAGGTCGGCGAATTATAGCACAGGCCCACAGGCATGTATAGGCGGCGACCAGGCGCGCCTGGCGGCGTAAGCCGCAACCTGAAACCAGACACCTGGAACCTGATACCTACGACCCTCGCTCTTGCCAGAGCGCGGTTCGGCGTGCTATCATCAGCCCGGCCCGAGGGCTGCGAGCGGCAGCTTGGGCGTTGGCGGGCCAGGCCGGTAGCTGATAAGCTGAGGGGTGGCAAAATGCGCTCAGGGACGACACAGGCACCAAAGCTGCGCGCGGCGCCCGGGAGCGGCGCGGATCGCGTCTATCTGCGCATGTTCTCCATCGGCAAGCCTATCTCCATGCCCGCGCGGGCCGCCTTCGAGCCGCCCACTGACGTCTACGAGACGGATACCGAGATCGTGGTGCGCCTGGAGATAGCCGGCGCCGACCGGGGGTCTATCAGGATCAACTTCCTCCCGCGCTCCCAGGAGCTGCACATCAGCGGCCGGCGCAGCGACCCGGCGGCCGGGCGCAAGCGCGACTACCATCGGCTGGAGGTAGTCTACGGGCCCTTCGAGCGGTCGGTGAGCATACCCGTTCCGGTGGACCCCGACGACAGCCGGGCCTCCTACCGGGACGGCTTCCTGCACGTGCATCTGCCCAAACAGCCTCAGCAGCAGCCCCGAGCCTTCTCGGTGCAGATTGAGTAGGGACGCCGCCTGGTGGGCGAGGCCAGGTCGGCTTGCTGGACGCGGCGGCTGCCAGCGCAGTCGCCAGCAGACGAAGCGGGGAAAGCTCGAGCATGACCCAGGACGCAGACGAGGGCGAACGGGCCGGTAGGGACCAGCCGCCGGAGGCACGGTCCGAGCCGCCGGGCGACCAGATCGTGGTGCCGCGGGCTTTGCCCGTGCTGCCAGCCCGTCGCCACATCATCTTCCCCCACATGGTTGCGCCGCTGGAGTTGAAGGCGGGGCCAGAGAGCCAACTGATAGACCTGGCTCTGGCCGGGGATAAGATGATCGGGGTGGTGGCCGCCCGCGACCCCGAAGAGGACGACCTGACCCCCGAGGACCTCTACCAGGTGGGCACGGCCGTGTTGGTGCATCGGATGTTCCGCATGCCCGACGGCAGCCGGCGCTGCCTGGTGCAGGGGGTCCGACGCATCCAGACCATCGAGTACACCCAGACCCACCCCTTCTTCATCGCCCAGGTGGAGGTGTTGGCCGAGCAGGCGGTGGACGGCGAGGGGGTAGAGGCCCTGAAGCGCAGCCTGCTGGGCATCTTCCAGCAGGTGGTAGCAGAATCTCCCCAGCTACCCGAGGACCTCTACATCAGTGCGCTTAACGTGGACGAGGCCGGCACCCTGGCCGATCTGGTGGCCGCCAACCTGAGCCTGGAGCTGGACGACCGCCAGGCCATCCTGGAAGAGCTGGACGTATCCAAGCGGCTGCGCCGCGTGGCGCAGGGGGCCTCCACCGAGTTGGAGATTCTCAAGATCGGCAGCAAGATTCAGTCGGAGGCGCAGGACGAGATGCAGAAGGCGCAGCGGGACTACTACCTGCGCCAACAACTCAAGGCCATACAGAAGGAGCTGGGCGAGGCGGAGGAAGGCCCGGAGATCGAGGAGCTGCGGCAGCGCGTGGAGGCGGCCCACATGCCGGAGCCGGCGCACAAGGCGGCCCTGCGCGAGGTGGAGCGGCTATCGCGCATGCCCACGGCTTCGGCCGAGTACACCACCGCCCGCACCTACCTGGAGTGGCTGCTGGACGTGCCCTGGAGCAGAAGCACTGAGGACCAACTCGACGTACCACAGGCGCAGCGCATCCTCGACGAAGATCACTACGACCTGGACAAGGTCAAGGACCGCATCGTCGAGTACCTGGCGGTGCGCAAGCTCAAGCACGACATGAAGGGCCCTATCCTGTGCTTCGTGGGGCCGCCCGGCGTGGGGAAGACCTCGCTGGGGCAATCCATCGCCCGCGCTCTGGGCCGCAAGTTCGTGCGCATGTCGCTGGGCGGCATTCGCGACGAGGCCGAGATTCGCGGGCATCGGCGCACCTACGTGGGCGCGCTGCCTGGGCGCATCATCCAGGGCATCCGGAACGCCGGCACCAGCAACCCCGTCTTCATGCTGGATGAGATTGACAAGGTGGGCGCCGACTTCCGCGGCGACCCCTCCGCGGCTTTGCTGGAGGTGCTGGACCCCGAGCAGAACCACTCCTTCTCGGACCACTACCTCGAAGTGCCCGCCGATCTATCCAAGGTCATCTTCATCACCACCGCCAATATCCTGGACACCGTGCCCCCGGCGCTGCGCGACCGCATGGAAGTCCTACCGCTGCCCGGCTACACCGAGGAGGAGAAAGTCCACATCGCGGAACGGTTCCTGATCCCGCGCCAGCGTAAGGAGCACGGCCTGAAGGGCAAGCAACTGACCATCGCGCGCAGCGCCCTGCGGGCCATGATCAGCGGCTACACCCGCGAGGCCGGCGTGCGGAACCTGGAGCGGCAGATCGCCACCATCTGCCGCCGGGTGGCCAAGCGGGTGGCTATGGGCAGCAAGCAGGCCGCGCGGGTGACGGCCAAAGAGGTGGAGGCATACCTGGGGCCAGTTCAGTTCTTCAGCGAGGTGGCACTGCGCCAGGGCCAGACCGGGGTGGTCGCCGGCCTGGCCTACACGCCCACCGGCGGCGAGGTGCTGTTCATCGAAGCCACGGGCTACCCCGGCAAGGGCGAGCTGAAGCTCACCGGGCAGCTCGGGGACGTCATGCGCGAGTCGGCCGAAGCTGGCCTGAGCTACGTGCGCTCTCATGCCGAGCGCTTCGGCATTGACCCCTGGACCTTCGACAAGCTCGACCTCCACATTCACGTGCCGGCCGGACAGGTGCCAAAGGACGGCCCCTCGGCGGGCGTGGCCATGGTGACCGCCCTGGTGTCGCTGTTGTCGCGGCGGCCGGCGCGTTCCGATGTAGCCATGACCGGGGAGATCACGCTGCGCGGGGTGGTGCTGCCCATCGGCGGCGTCAAGGAGAAGTGCCTGGCGGGGCACCGGGCGGGCCTCAAAGAGATCATCCTGCCAGCCAAGAACAGGAAAGACCTGGAGGACATCCCCGAGGAGCTGCGCCACGAGCTGAAGTACGTCTTCGTGGACTCCATAGACGAGGTGCTGGAAGCCGCTCTCGAGCCGGGCAAAGGCCCACGCAAGAGGGCCGCCGCCAGGCGGGGCCCGAAGGGCAGCAGGAAGAAGCCGAAGGCCGGCAGCAGGAGCTAGCCCTGCCAGCGAGGGCGCAGTGCCCATGACCAGCCCCGAGCGCGTGCGGCGCGCCATTGACTTCGGCCATCCCGATCGCCTCCCCATCATCCACGCCTTCCTGCCGGGCGGGCTCATTCGCCATCGAGAGGCCTTGTTGGAAGTCTTCCGGCGCTATCCCAGCGACTTCGGCCCATCGGAGCACGAGATACCCTCCTCCACGCACATCGGCATGGAGGGCTACCACCGCCAGTACGTGGACGACTGGGGCGTGACCTGGACGGAGCGCTACGAGGGCATCATAGGCATCCCTACCGAGTATCCCCTTGCCGACTGGAGCGCCTTGGACGCCTTCCGCCCGCCCGAGCCGCCGGCGTGCAGCGGCGAGCAGTTCGATAAGCACCGCGCGGCCACTGCCGAGCACAAACGCCGCTACTACACCCTGGCCAGCGCAGGCACGCTATATGAGCGGCTCCAGCAGCTTCGCGGCTACGAGAACCTGGCCTACGACCTGGTGGAGGACCGCCTCGAGATTCACCGTTTGGCCGATATGGTGGTAGAATACAACCTGGGCTGGATTGCGCGCGGCGCCAAGTTAGGCGCCCACGGCATGGGCTTTGCCGACGACTGGGGCACCCAGCGGCAGCTCGCCATCTCGCCGCAGCTCTGGCGGCGCTTCTTCAAGCCGCGCTACCAGCGCATGTTTGAGGCGGCCCAGGCCGGCAACTGCCACGTGCACTTCCACTCCGACGGGCAGATCATGGCCATCATCCCCGACCTGATGGAGATCGGCGTGGACTGCCTCAACCCGCAGTTCTCCTGCATGGACCTGCCGGCCCTGGCGCAGTTGGTGCGCGGGCGGCTCTGCGTCTTGACCGACCTGGATCGGCAGTACGTCCTGCCCTTTGGGACGCCGCAGCAGGTGAAGGCGCACGTGCGGGAGATCGTGCGGCTTTTTGCCACGCCGGCAGGCGGACTGATAGGCCGCGGCGAAATAGGGCCCGACGTGCCTTTGCAGAACGTGGAGGCGATGTTCGAAGCCTTTGCGGAGTACGGGGTGGTAGCTGAGGCCGCCGGCAGCTAACGCCTCGCGGCGGGCGGGCCGCTCGTCCTGCCTGAGGGCAGGCGCGCCCGCCTTTGCTAGAGCCGTGTCGCTGACAGCTTTGAGGGAGGCATGACCATGCGCACTTGGCCGACGTTGTCGAGACTGACCTGTGTGATCGCCTTGGCAGCAGCGCTGGCATTGCTGGCCACGGCCGTCCTGGCTCAAGCCCCATCGGGGCCTCCATCCGGCGTCATGCCCAGGCCACCAGGCGCCGCTGGGCCGCCATCGGGCCCCCCGGGCGGGCCGCCAGTGGGCCCCAGGCCGACGGGGCCGCCTGCGGGAGCGCCCACACCCCCAGCCGCACCTACCGCTCCACCAACGGGTCTAGCCCCAACCGTCACCATGCCCATGCCGTCGATGCCACCCCTGGCCCTGCCGGCGGCAAGGCCAAAGGGTGGGCCTCCAGCGCAGATGCAGATGCCGCCGGCGCTGCTGCACCAGCTAGCCATGCAGCGGCTGGCTCAGCCACAGGGCCGCGGCGAGATCATGCTGCTGATCATCGTGGGCCAGAAGCCCATCATCGGTAGGATCGTGGGCAACACGGCGCTGGTGTGTCTGGAGGGCGGCGCGCTGGAAGCCCTGGGCGCTCAGGGCAGGTGGGACGGCGACGCCCGCGAGATCACCATCACCAAGGGGCAGCGCACCATCACCATGAAGCTGGGCGGCGTGACCATGAAGGTGGACGGCCTGCCACGGCGCCTGACCACCCCGTCACGCAACGCGCCCTCCGACATTCCCACGCCCGCCGGCCAGATCTGGATTCCTCTGAGCCCAGTGCTCAAGGCGCTGGGCGGCAAGGTGGTCTGGAACAGGGCCGCGGGCATCGTCTGGGCCAGCCCGTACTAACGAGGGAACCGGTCCCGCAGCAACAAAACAGGGCCGCCCCCGACCGCGACAGCCGGTCGGGGGCGGCCCTCTGCAACCTCTGTTGTGCCGGCTAAGAGCCTTGCTGCTCCCAGAACGCCTTGATCTCGGCCGCGAACTCCTCGAACTGGTCCAGGCGCTGCTGTAGGAAGGCCTCCACTTCGTCGGGAGTCACCCGCCAGTACACGTGGACGAGTCGGTTGCGGAAGTCGGCTAAGTCCCTGAGAAAGGCGGCTGTCGCGGCAGAGACAGCGCCGCCCGCGGCCAGCATGCTGCCTATCTGCACATAGGATTCAGCGCGGCCGAGGTTCAGCCGCGCCAGGACGTGATTCCCCAGGTCAAAGCAGCACATGGCGGCAACCTCGAGGAGGCGTTCTGCCGCTCGCCAGGCGAGTTCGTGTTCGCGCAAGGGCAGCCACCGCGCCCCTATCTCGCGCAGGGCCTGTACGGTCTCTTCGAGGCGCCCCAGGACGCCCCTAACGACTCTGTCTTCCGTGGCCAAAGGTGCCCTCCTCGATGCGCCGGAGCATGCACTCGTCCTGGAGATCGTGCAGCGGCTGGAAGTCCATCCATTCTCCCAGCGCGCGAACCTCCCACCAGACCCGGGCGTCATCGTCGCGCACATACAGCAGCTTCCCGCGGGTGATGACCAGCATCTGGAAGACCAGCGGCGCTCCGTTCAGTCCCTTCAGGTCCACCTCGTCGCTGTTCAGCAGCCGCGAGATAGCTCCCTGAAGCCTCAGTTCCACCTCCCAGCCCTTCGCTGCTGCTTCCGCCGTCAGCAGCACCGCGAAATCCAGGTCCGACAGCGGCGTCGGCCAACCTTCAGCATAGGAGCCGTGCAGGTACGCGGCAACCACTCCTGGCTCCTGCGCGAAGATATCGCAGATGGCCCGCAGGTTGTCCTCAAAGGCCTGCTTCAGGCGCTGCGCCCCGTCCATGCTAGTGTTCAGTCCCTGAAATAGGTAGTTTATATGGTTTGAGCACATGGGCGACGGTTTTGGTCCAGCGAAAGGGCGTGGGATGGGCGTCCCACTGCTGCAGGTAGTCGTGCAGGCTCCGGATGA